>Ga0102593_1000418_pt1 | contig 80531 bp, 76 predicted proteins | sample AraplaCol_mMS_r2_2_FD_76862 | JGI IMG/M metagenome (GOLD analysis project Ga0102593, IMG submission 76862) | Arabidopsis root microbial communities from North Carolina, USA - plate scrape MF_Col_mMS_r2 (SPADES assembly) (version 2) | ecosystem: Host-associated > Plants > Roots > Endosphere... | reverse complement strand
GAGGGAAGACAAACCGATGTAGAAAATCAAGATTCGCCAGAAGACCTGCTGTATCGCTCGTGGGACAGCCCTACGAGGGTTGGCGGACTCTCCAGCTGTGATTCCAACCCTTGAGTCTAGTCAGACGAGTAGCACTTCAAGCTGAATACAAAATGGCCACTTACATTTCAGTTCCAGCATATAATGTCCCGGCAACAACAAATGTCTTTGCAACTCCATTAATCGAATCTGCGAAAGCACCTGGTTGATGCCAATATTTGAAACCAATAGGCTCGGGGCCAATACCACCAGAACTGATGACAATGGCAAGAATGAAGAAGACAATCAACGCCAACACCTTGATTCTAGTCATGGTTAGCAGTGCGCAAGCTTATATTGCTGGCATTAGTGAAAGCTACTCACAATGATAGCCAGAATTCCATTTCTCCATATGCAAGAATGCCCAAATTCGATAATCCAAGAAACAGAAACCAGAATATAAGAATCCAACCCCATTGTGGCACGGCGTCAGTCCAATACCCAATAACCAGAGAGACGGAGTTGTATTCATTTGCCAGGACCTTCAATAAAAAATTTGATCAGCCAATGTCCCAGGCCCTCGAAATATCGAACCCTTGTTTTCGTCATCAACTCACTGTCACCCATAACCACCAATATGCCCAACCCAGAGCAAATGCCAGACAATCATCAATGAATCGTTCAGCGTATTCGATGAAAGAGCCAGTCACAGGAATTATCGTCGCCATTTCTCCCAGAGATTGCCTAGACTCGTTAGCAAAATGTCTCAATTACATTGTAGCAATGAACCACCCACATAACAAAGAATACACTCGATCCAACCAAGCAGAAGCTAATCAAAGCTCCAGCAGGACCACCCTCTCGCAGTGCACTTCCAGAATTCACCAGTAACCCAGGTCCAATAATACCTACATCATTAGCATCTACCCCTCAAGCTCCTCTGATGAAGACCCAGCTTACCTCCGACCGCAATCATTTGAAGATGTCTAGACTTGAGCTGCCGTTTCAAAGGTGCCTCAAATGGATCCCTACTCCCATCTTGAAGACTATCTTTATTGCAACTGCTATTTTCCGCATCTGTCGCAGGGTAAGCGACCGCATCGACATCATTTTTGCTCGCCATAACCCCCGTCGCATGGGTATATCAGCGCTCAGTAATAGCAGGCTGCAGCTCAAGAAACGAAAAGTGTGTAAACAGAACGAAATCAGAAATATTCCAGATTAACCATTTTCACACCACGCGACTGTGAAAGGTGGGGGAAATGCTTTTGGCCAATCCACTTTTACTTATGATTGTGGGTGATAATGTTCGAATAGAAATTGCGCTCATTTGCTGGAAATGTCGTGATAAGCCCCGGTCGCGTTGTGCTTAATGCGGATGATGGATTGGATCTGCATTGGGGAATTGATTGTGTCGCATTATCGTGGGTAGTATCAGTGGATAATGACAGATTGTGATATTTTGAGTATGCAGGAGATCAGCAGATAATACTTTTATAGATGTCTCTGCTACACAAAATATTTTGTGTTTTTAGAAAAATACAAAAAGTATAAGAGGAAATCAGGAACGGTGGAGAAGATCGCACGCCATAAACTCAAGGATGAGATCAATTGGGTCTGTGTGTATGGAGTAGACAGCCATAATTGTAGTTCCTAGATAGTCTGGAGAAACAAACATGAATATAACTACACGATGAAGAAGTATACCTTTTCAAGACTCTTGATTAATCTCAATCTACAAGATTAGATGCAACAATGGTCGGCGTCGGCATCGGCTTCCAAGAGGTCGGCATGTGGGGCACCGTTTAAGCTTAACAAGCCGATGAGATCAAAAGGAGACACTTAACAATATAAATTTGGAGCAATAGATAGATGGTGTTGTTGCTATAAAACAGATGTATACACTGTGTTAGAATGGCCTACTGGTCAAGGCGACATTGAACGGCCTAACATAGGAATTGCAATCACGGAAGGAAGAAGAGGGACAAGCTAGACTGTGCTCAAAGATATACCCCTGGAAGTACGAAGAAAAGCTACCCTTTCAAGTCAGAATATCCTGTCAAATCCAATTCGGTCATTGATATATTGAACCTTTATATTTTGAATTCATTTGTCGAGAATCCAGCCACAAAGTTTGGGATCATCATCTACAGATGTGCAGTCGTGGAAGCGCAAAGGAAGCCAGCCCTACCCCCGGTGGGTACACTATAATGATGTTAGAAGCAGAATAATAAGTATCAGAGTGACCTAAGCCAGTTATATGCAGCGATTCAGTCAAAGTAGTGATGAAGGTATGGGATGGAAATGATGATGGATGAAGAAGCTATCTGACTGTTCACTACATGGGGTATTGCGGAATGACAAGATTAACGGGAATACCAGAAAGAACATGAAAGACAGGCAGAGGAGGGATTCAACACGAACAAAATAGAGCACCACAAGGTATGTTCTTGGCCCACCATCAACTGATTATTTGGGATATTCCCCGGAGTAGATGTCCACCGTGGATTGGAACATGCTTCGTAACGCACTCCCACTCTTGAAAGTGCACGGGAGCACGTCGAGGTTCATAACTGTAAAGAACTCGAATATCAGCAGTGAATGACACAGGAGGGGACATGGATACTTACAGGACAACGTTAGTCAAAGTGGCTTGAGACGCGCAAATGATTTAATCGCGAGATCCTGTCTCTGTGTTCTGGCTATCGATCTCGAAACGAAGGTATGTTATCGCGAAGGTGGAAGAAAATAAAGAAAAAATCTTCATCGTTGTGACGAGTTCACATCTTTCCATTCATCCTCGTCATGATTTGGAATATCCGTTCGCAAAGCAAGCAATGCCCCCTGAAAGAGCAGAGGAAACCCAACCCGATGATTTGGGATATTTCTCAGACCCGGTTTCCTTTCAGCGGTTTCTTTCAAAGGTATCCTTCCCTGGCGAACGGAGGAAACATACCCGATGATTTGGAATAATCCATTGGGTGTGGACGGCGAGCAGAGGTCACCAAACCCATGATTTGGGATATTCCAGACCCTTTTTTTCTCTTCCATCAGCAGCCGTCAGTACTGGGAGTCGATCGAAGTTTGTGTCAAAAAGTCTTCTTGAAGCGAGAGGGATTGGCACCAAATGATGAACCAGATGTAAGAGACTTACCCTCCTGGAGGAATCGCAAGTATTCCTCGGTATACCACTGTCGGGTTGTTCCTTCCATGCCCACACAGCCGTTTTCAAGATTGTCCCTATAGAATGACAAATTAGAAATTGAGGGTCCTTTGGGAGAACAGAAACACGAATGTCATGACCGAAGATTGTTAACATACAGTATGTTGTAGACCCACGAGCGCATACAGCCCAGCTCACGCCCCATGCAGCAGCACGGGGCTGAGACAAGGGCCAGCGCGTGTAGAGGAAGAATAAGGGGAAAAGATGAAGAGGAGGGAACATGATACCTTTTATACCCCTAGAATAGAGTCTACAGCCATGCGTCATACGGTGAATGAGTCACTGGTAAGAAACAAGGGCGAAGGTTGGTGATCTTCCTAATTGGGTAATTTATAGAGTGAGGGTGGCGCACTCTAAACATCCCAAGACAGCAAGACATCGCGAGGCATTACATATGTTCTAGTTATCCCCCAATTGCGAAAATTGCTAGTATGGCTAGAATAAGTATTAAGATTATTACGCTCGAATTTAGAGCTCATTGAGCTAACTTAGCACAAGTTACGTGGTGCAGAGTTATCTATATAGTATAGGGCTAGAGTTGAGCACACTCACTTTGAAGCGGCCGAGCGGGATCTAATCTTCGGTATCACAGCCATTGTGGACAGGATCCATGGTTATTGAATTGACTTGATAGAATAGATCATGGGTCATGCTTATTGGCCATGAAGGGGGATGAATAGGGCCATGTGTCTAAGCTCAACTTCGACGGTGATCATGTAGAATCTCAGCTGTAAGCCCTATGGATAGGGCTTCTTAAGCAACCCCGTAGTCTTGGAGTAGCACCAAGCGGCCATAGCTCCTCATAATCTTTAGGACAGATCAATATATTTCTACTGATATGGATTCATGATTCCTAGTTTTGAAAAAGCTCAGCAACCTGGCTATATCTATTCCATCTATCATATAACATCATAACTTTCATATCCTATAGACGAGACTTCTTCTCCTCGCGATCCTTAAGGTTAGGGTGAGGAGCGCGAACAGGACGAGTAACGGCGTAGAAAGCGAAACCACTGGACTTAGTCGAGAACTGGCCGAAAATAAATCTATGTCAGTGTATTGTTCTTCTCCGAACGACCCGGAGATTTGAGAGTGAAGAATGGGTGCTGGTCATAACGAACCTGGACCTTTGATCCAACGTGGAAGAATGCGAAGTCGCCGGCGGTAAGGTGGTGGGTGATACCAGTAGCCTCGTCCTGTATGTGTTTAGTAGTCATTCGGAGCAATCAGCTAGCTCTAGTAACAGCAGCAGCAGCAACAACAACAATAACAATATGAGTGACGTACCAGGATATCAATTTGTCCGTTCAAGACATACTTGGTCTCCTCGAAGGTGTAGTGAGCGGGACGGGCAGGTCCAGCCTCGATCTTGTAGAAGCCAGAGGTGAAGTATGAAGGAGACTCGGTGGTGTTGGTTCGGATGGAGTGAAAGTCGGCGACGGTAGCGTTCTCGCCGTTGGGGAGGGGAATGAACTCATGGCCAGCGCCCTTAATGACGGTAAGAGGAACGAGGTTGCCAGACACTATAATCAGCTATGATTAGCGTAGTTCATTTATCTCAATTGCTTGTCCTAGCCTGTATAATATCAGACTCACTCTTGATTGTATATGATTAAAATCGGGATCGAAATGAATAACTGCAATAAAGAGGTCCAGCTCTCTATTATAAGTATTACAGCTTTCTTATCGGCCTCATTCCCGAGGGAAACTCATTCAGCGCATGCCTTAACCTCATGAGGAGATCGAGTCCCGGGTGCATGGCCGGTGTGTGGGGAATCAACCGGCAGGTGAGCCCGACAGCTCCAATGAGAGGAACATGTTCAGTTGAATGGAATTGCGTGCTTCATGCAGTTCTCAAGAGACAAGTGATGTATGAAGACAACAAGAATAATATTACCTGGAATATAATTGTAGCAAGTGTAGTCGAAGCCTTCCAGGACAATCGAGGAATGTGAAGTCGAGACTTTCCTCGCCGGAATCGGTGGTGGTGCGGGGAAGCCGGTGCGGGGTGCGGGGGATAAACAAGTTGAATCGATGGAGAAACATCAGATTTACAAGAGAAGAGGGAAATTAGATGATCATCTCTATTCACTTCTATTTTATGCTTTTATTTTAGATCATTAGGTAACATCATGGAAACATTATTATCATCATCACTCAACTCAACTCAACTCAACTCGCTCAGTTCTTTGCACTCTTCCGCCGCAACCACATAGTCATAGAGAAACAAACAATGCCAGCAGCATATGCGCACCCAGCAAAGGCGATCAGTCCCCAGTACTCTCCATTACATCGGTGAAGGATCTCTCCCGCGATGGGAACTCCAGTCAAAGCCCTATGGAAAAATGTTAGCAAACAGTTCCTATCAGAATGCAATGCAGACAAAGAAGAGGGAACTTACCCAAAGCTAACAATGGTGTACACTGTGGTATAGTATCGACCATAATTCTCGGTAGGACACAATTCACCTACGCAGACAGGGACCAAGCTGATATTACTCCCACTGGCAAAACCAAACACAACAGAGAAAATGATCACAGCAACAACATTCCCTCCAGCCGGCATCCAAATCGCCAGGACAGAAACCAGACAGAGGATATTGGTCAGAAGCAGCGTGTTGAATCTACCAATCTTATCCGCCAAAATCCCAGGTAACCAACGACCTGGAAAAGAACCCGCATTCAAGAAGACCACCATGAGATATGACAATTTCCGATCAACCCCGGAAGCAAGCGAGTATGAAGCAATATACTCCAACGGGATAAAAAACCCCCACTCAATAAAGAAAACTCCCATGGTAGTCACAGCCAGAACCGGATCTTTCAAAATACTCAAATCCGGCAAAAACACCTTCATTGATGGCGGCGACGGAGCCTTTGGCGGGAAATTCGCTCTCACAAGGATAACCCCCGGAATCAACAGAATCAGGGTAATCAAAGCAATAATTCTGGTCGACCAAGCGAATCCAATCTTCGGTGCCAAATTTTCCAACACAAGAGGAAATATCACTCCTCCAATACTTCCCCCGGACAATGCAAGACCAGTAGCGGCACCACGTCTGACATTAAAAAAATGCCCAATACTAGCAACAGGAACAATAAAAATAAAACTCGTCCCCATACCTCCTAAAATCCCAATAACAACCAAAAAATGCCAGTAGAGGGTACAAAATCCCATACAAATCAATGAAATAATAATCAATCCTGAACCAATCCACATCAATAATTTCGGACCCCTAGCATCAAATATAGGACCGATTTGAATTCCACAAAAAAAGACCATGAAATTATAAATTCCAAATATCCATCCAATTTGTCCTGCACTTAGATTCGATAATTGATGTGTTGATATCCAGGCTTGATAAATCCCGATACTATTCATCAATCCGAGACCACCCATTATCGAGCTGAAACTTCCTGCCACGACGAGGTTGGCTCGTAGGCCTCCTTCAGGGTATGTGGCTTCTGCATCGCCTTTTGGTTCGATATGCATTTCAATAGAGGGTGTTCAATCGATGTAAGAAGTATAAGAGAATGTAAGCGGTAGACTAGTATTCGATTATCCTGCTGTTTGTCCAGAGAAAAGAGAGTAGTATACCATATCCAGGACAGAGGACAGCTCTATATAACTACGAGTTATAGTATCATAAGATAAAATTTTCACCAAGTCCCATCGGCCCTCGCCATAATTTCCTCATACAAATCTGCAATGCCGAGAAGAAATTGAAAGAAAACGGCCGCAGCATGACACATGCAGAAGCCATGCCGACAATTCTCTTCCGATTTGATATACTCCGGCAACCAATCACAATCTCGGCTCGGACGGAAAATTTCCATATTTTCGGCCATTTGCTTGGGCGAGGAGTTGGCCGATGCCGAGTTTAATTTTTGATTTCTGGTTGCAGCGGCGAATATGCCAAGATCGGTCGTCGGCGGAGTCGGCGAAGTCAGGTGAATTTGTTTTTGAAGAAATTGAAGTTGAAGTTGGAGAGTTGGTGCGATGGTGCGATGGCCGAGTTGTATAGTGGTTCGGCGAATACTTTCAGTGGGACTTGGGCAAACCGCAAGTTGATTGTTTGCCGCGGGTTTCAAGTTTTACTCATCTCATCTAGTCTCAGGTCAGATATTCTGACTCATAATAACAATATATAGTACAGACAAAAGAGTACAGATTAGATAGGATGGCCAAGAGTGTTCACAAATACACGAAAGTACTGGTCAGATCGACCATGAGACTGTTTGACACGAGAATCTGTAAATACAAAAATAACACCGGAAGAAAGAATATCATAGTATTCACCAACACCACCCGATTCATTCCGATATCCGCCTGCTATGCTGCCAATCCAACGAAGACGGCATGAAATCAATACGCCAACCCAATTAATATGACATGCTGAAACAGAATCGATCTCACGAGAATTGACGACTCCGCTTTGTAGGACTTGGCGAGCGGAGATGCGCCTCACGGTCTCGACTGCGTTCCGTGACGAATTCCATATTGGCCGATTCTAGCATTAAAGGTGCGTTTTCCTTCTCGGCATCGGCGGATGGATCTGCGGCCAACTGATGCGTCGGTTGGGAGAATCCATAGTTGGGCACTGAGTGTAGCATGCCCGCATGGTGATACATTCGATTCATGTCAGGATTGACAGGTGGGTAATGGGACGAGTGTTGCATATAGTCCTGTTGATTAAGATTGTTGCGAAAAGCACTGAGGGACCAGTTGCTGACAACCGTCACCACACACATTCCAACTAAGAAGATAATCTGAGACAGAATCCGTTAGCCGAAGATCTACATAATGCCCGAAGATACGTATACCCTAACATAGTCAGGGTGGAGGAGAAGAGCTGCATCACGTACCACTGCTTTCCAACTGATTGGCTCGATGAACGAGTTAATGATTATCGCCATAGTAGCGGCCGATAGTTGGGCATGGGCAACTTTGGCCGGATCACGATCCATGCACTTTTGCCAATCGTTGCACAGCGTAGTCAACGCCGGAGCTCGATGTGGACTCTCACAGCCATTATTCAGGTAATCCTTGGCGCATTGATGAATTTGAGTGAGGATACTGCCAGACTCCAATTCAGCCCGATGATTGAATTCGCTGCGAATCGACTGAAGAATAGACCACACGACCCAAACGGCAATCGAAAAAATAGTCACGTTAAGCATCAATTGCGCCCACCACGATAAAATGCTCGGCATATTGGGATGTCTTTCAAGGAACTCGAATAATTGTGATAATCCAGATGTCCTGGCCACCTGTCCCTCCCTCTTCATTCCTGGGGGTCTCTTTTGTTTCCCTGATTTGCCGCTGACAACACCTTCACTGCTACTTGGTCGATCACTTTCGTCGTCGCTATCCACTCGCACCCGTCGACCAATCTCTTTATCTCGTTGTCTCCGCTTCTTAAAGACGCGACGAGCCACCGCGTCGGAGTAAGTGTTCTTTCGAATTTCTCCCCGACCAGGACTAGCGCTGGGAGCGAATCGACCGCGATTGTTGAAGAGCGAGTTCTGCCGTTGATGTCGTACCGGTTGCTCTGGTGTATCTTCGTTATCTGCTTGATCTGGTGATGAGAACTCTGCGCCGGAAGAGAAATCAATCTCTGTCGGTTTTCGTGGTGTTGTCCAAGCGGATTGGCCGAAACGGGGAGTTTGTGAAGCGGGTTGCGATGTGAAGGGCGACGGCGAAGAGGGATGCGAAAAGAGGAAAGGATGGGAGTTTGGAGCACGAAGACTGGGAATTGTCTTTTTCTCTGGCGATCCAAATGCACTATAATTACCTATAATGAAACAATGAATGTGAGTCAAGGTCCAACGGGATGTCTCGAAATTATGAAGGGGATGTGATATTGAGGGTCTGGGATGCTCACGCTTCTTATTTTCATGCTGCAGGCCAACCCGATAGAAAGCAGAATTGGCATCACCAGGTTGGCGATGTTGCCATTCAAACTCCATCGGAGTCTCTGCTGTTCTTGAATCCATGGAGAGACGATGTGAAGTGATTGTGAGAAGGTGAAAGTGCGTGGGGAAAGCGGGAAGTTTTGTTTGGTAAACACTCGGGCATGTGACCACTACAGTACAGTATAGTATACATTAGAGTATAACAGTGATGAATTAATATAGTTTATAGATTATGATTATGATTATATTTATAATATATAGTTGTGTTCAATTTAGATATGTTATACATTGAATGAATGATATAGACAGATTGATGATTACTATGTTACCAATGAGTGACTACCGCATACTGCACTGTACATCATAGATCAGACTAGCGCCAGCACCAGTCCAGCCATTCTTCTTCTATTAATACTACTGCATGAATATACTAACAGCTCATTCGTCCATCTGCCATTGATACTCCAACGCCTCCATCCGATTCCGCTTATTCCTCGACGCAAACCATTCCTTCTCAAACCCATTCGCCCGATCCACTCCATCCCACCGATGACCAGGTCGAATTCCATACCGATTAGGTTGAAAAGATCCCCGATAGAGTGGTCTCCCTGTAACACTAGCACCAGGGGCAGCCTTTTGAGTCAAGAATCCCGCAGCAGGATCATTCCAACGTTCTCGCGATCGAAGATCATCATTCAAGACCTCATCATCAATCGTTCGTGCAACAGGCATCGATTTAATATCTTCAAGCTCCTTTTTCCTTGTTTCCCGTTGTTTTCGTTGAACATCGCCCATCGCCGCCTCACGTTCTTCCTGCTCTTTCTTCTTTTTCTCTTCCTCTGCTCGTCGTGCTTCGGCGCGTTTCATGGCGACATTGATGATTCGTCCCGAGGCGTCACGGTAGATTGTTTCTTGTGATGTTGCGTCGGCAGCGGCGGGATCTTGGTATTTGGCCATCTCGGCTTTTTTCTTCTTCTCTTGTGCTTTCACCATGGCTGCTGTCTGTGCCGCTGTTTGTAATCCACCCCGAGCTCCAGATTCCATCTTAGGTCCTCCATCATAATCTTCTTGTTCTTCTTCGACTAATGGAGCTTCTTCATCCTCGCCGCCTTCCCGCGCCGTACGTTCTGCGGCGGCAGATGCAAGGATCGCGTCGGCAGCAGCTTGTTCGGTATCCGTGGGACCCCCAATAGTCTTCCAGCTGGATTTCTTGGAACGGCGGAACTCGGCACTTTTCGCGGATGTATCTATGGAAGGACCGTACTCGTCATCCTGGCCGGCACTTGTGGTCATGTTGCGCAAGTCTGGGGGGTCATCGTCGGCGATGATTAGGCCGTTGGAGGCATCGTCGGTGAGTTTGGTCTTCTTGCGCTTCTTTTTTGGACGTTCGGTTGCCGGGTCGGCGTTTAGGTAGTTTTTTGCCAAATAATCTGCAAGTGAACCCGGCATGGCGATGGTTGTATATAGCAAGTCAGTGGAAAAGAGAAGTCCAATCGTAGCAAGATGGGATTATCGATAGCGGAACAACGTTTGTCCGAGGATGAAGTATGCAGTTGGAAGCACTTTGAATAGCTTGACATTGGACAATCTGGGGTTAGTGAAGATAGTATAGTGCGTGAATGAAAGTAGACTTAGAAAGATAGTGTCAAAGTCACTTCGAATATAGTCCCCAAGCTTGTGGGATGAGATATTCCAACTTGACTGCCTCCAGTGGATCTACACTATACGGTAGAAGCATTCACAACACGGACTTACACCTGTGTCCAATGCCTATAACTTTGAAGCAAGAGTTATATATACAGCTCTTCTTACATATAATACAAGACGACTTCTGATCGACAGTCCATTAGAATATCCAACCACGGTATAACCATCCAATGCCGAAGTATGTTAATATCAGACACCTCAACCCTCAGGCATCAAATTACCATCTTCAGCTTCAAACAAGCCCAACTTCAACTTCACCTTCACTCTCATCTTGCCATTCATCAAAGAAGCTACAACCTCCGTCACAATATCCATTCAAATCCTCAACACTAACAATACACCATCAACACCAACATCACAATACCAAAACAAAAATGCCTCGCTCCGAAGAAGCAGAAGCATGGTCCACTGCAGTCTACGCCGCAATCCAAGAAATTCCCCGAGGGAAAGTAACATCATACGGACACATCGCACTACTCTTAGGCGAGCGTATGTTCTCTTCACATACCCCTTAACCCCACCTAACATAGTATCATCCAAGTATTAACCCACCAACAGCCCAAAGACCGCGACAAGTAGGAACATGTCTTAAAGCCCTACCATCAGACTTAAATCAGCCTTATACATCTGAGAACGTACCCTGGCAACGGGTAATTAATTCCAAGGGAATGATTTCTCATCGGTAGGTCCCACATCACCACATATGAAATATTATTGCCAGACTAAATAAAACAGTGGACCTGGAAGTGCAGAACGTCAAGCTGAGGTTTTGAGGCGGGAGGGCGTTGAAGTGAAGAGGGATGCGATGGGGGAATTTTATGTGGATTTCTCGCGGTTTGGTTGGTTTCCGAGTGAATTACCCAGTGAAGTTGATAATACTATACCATAGTAGAATATAATATAGAATACTATTAGTATAGGGTTACTATACTTGTATGAGATTCGGGCTTGAGTAATACTATTCATCTTGACATATTCTCGCCAAGTGCCGCAAAGAATCTATAGACGAGAGAAAAACACCGAATCAAATGACCCCCAGCTACCAACCAACCAGCCCAGAAGAGAAGAAAAGAAAAGATAGAATAAAGAACAAAAAATGAGTAAGGCAGAGAAAAGAAAGATCGTTAGACTCACAACATCATGGTCATAGCAGATAAATCCAAATCAAAGTAGAAAATAAGTATCTCGAGAAGACGCTGGATGGAAGATATCATCATGAACCCATCTCATCTCATCTAGTTCATCTCATTTCTTTCCACCTCATCGCCGTTTAATCTCTGATGCCCATCCATCTATCCCTTCTCCCCGTGTTCCCGGTTGAATCCCCAAACTAATCCCTTCCATAGCCAACGTATCCGCCAACCACTCATGCGACGCCATTCCACCCGCATTAGCGCGCTTCTCCGGCGAAAGATCCAACATGGGCAAAAGGAACTCGCTAATGCGCATGCTTTGTTCCACCGTATAGTGGTATTTCTCGCGGAGGACTTCGGGTAAGGCCCAGTGACGAAGTCGGTGGATATTGCGCAGTTCGCCCTTACGATTGAAAATCTCTTGTGACCATTTCCCGGATAGGCATTGGGATTTAGCGAATGGGCCGAGTAGTTCGATGATTTGGGCGATGTGATCGTCATCTTTGCCGTATTTGGTGCCAGACTGGGGGTCAAATAGGTAGTCTCCGGTGATAAGCTCGAAGACCTATCCAAATCAGTTAGCAGTGTTGTAAGAATAGCAGAATCGCAAGATAGCTGAGTTGTGTCTCACCATGCATGCCATACTCCACACATCCGTACTAGCACCCCACTTGGCTCCTAATAGAACTTCGGGGGAACGGTATTGTCGTGTCTGAATATCGTTGGTGAAATGGTGACCGACCCAGCAGGCATTGCCCAGGTCTGCAATTTTAACGGAGATTATATTCGGATCGATTTCATCCTCGGGTTGGGAGGTTTTGTTGAGTGAGATTCCAGATACCTCTCTCTCCAGGAGATCGCTTTTAAAGTGTTAGCAGGGGGCCCCAAGAAGGATCCGCTTGAAGGAAAACCCACGCTGTCTTCTCACGCTGACTTTGTTGCTCATCTTGCTCTTTGATACCAAGCGACTCCTTCATCGATGGAGGTTCTTCCGAGGCTTAAAAAGTCAGTTTTGGTCCCTGCAGCTGTCCACCAGCTTTAAATTTGAGGTTTGAATAAATGGAGCTTACCCTCATTGACCATCTGACTCAAACTGCTGTGTGAATTGGAAGAACTGTGCTTAAAGTCGAAGCTGCTAAAGCTCGTGTTGAGTGGACTGGGCAATGGCTGGCTGCCAGTAATCAAAGTTCGTCTCCTCCGGCGACCATTGCGATTGTCCTCCTTATCCTTCTTCGCCTGCTCCTGTTGAACGTGTGCTTGAACTATCTGCTCGACATCGCCAATCTCGATGAGGACGTTTTCGGGTTTGAGATCCGTATGGATGATACCACATTCGCGATGAAGGTAATCCAGACCCAGCAGAACTTGCTTGGTGATTTGCTTCACCAAAACCATGGGGATTCCCCGATGATTCCAGCGCTTGATCAAACCCAACAGATTCTCTCCCAAGACCTCAAAGACCATGCAGACGTGGACCCCGTTGGGACCTTTGTGTTCAAAGGAATCTAACAGACTAACAACGTGTTTGCGACCCGGGTGGGAGGGCTTTGCTTGAACAATACGGTTGAGGAGTTTGATTTCATCGATGGCAGTTTCGGTGTAGTGGGCGGCAGAACGGACGACTTTCAGAGCAACGTGTTTGCCGGTGGTGGTATCGCGCGATAACCAGACGGTAGAGAAATGACCCCAGCCGAGTTTGCGCACAACGACATAGCGACCATTGTTATAGGATTCACCGACGGCGACGGGATGATAACCACCTTTGCAGTAATCCTCAGAATCTTCCTCTTCGGCGGTGGTTTCCAGCTCGTCGCCGGAGGAGGCGGAGGGCGATCGCGAGGGGGCAGAAGATTTGGCGGCGGAAGCAGCGCCGGTACTGGAGAAGGGCATATGTAAATATGTGTATGATGTAGATATATGTTGTGTGGTGTAATGTGTGGTATATGGTATATGGTATATGGTGTGTGTGTGTGTGGTGATGTTGGGGAAGATATGGAGGATATGGAGAGTATGTGGATGGAAGATTGTGTGAGGATGAGATGGAGAAAAAGAGACCTACGATTCTGTAGCGCCGGGGTTGGCATCGGAGGTCAAGATGGGTTTTAAATCAGTTCCCTTTCTCTTCTTCTTTCCAGCAGCACCATTGCCATTGGTGGCCGACGCAGCAACATTGCTGGCCATTTGTTTGCCCTTATTCAACACTTTGGTGAGGTCCACGCCCTCCATGTTTGGTGGAGGTGGAGGAGGAGTGAGGGGCAGCGAACAGAGCGTAGCAGCACAACAATAGTGGCAGTTGCAGTGACCAGGGCGAATGAGTAGGCAATCAGTATAACACACAATAGTATAGAAGGGAATTCAGAGTCAAATCAAGTCAAGATCAAGAAGATTAAGATCGGGATGGAATCGCGATGGAGTGAAGATCGAATTCCGCAAGCAGCAGAGCTGGAGACGGATGTGGCAAATGTCGCATCGGGCGAAGTGGGGACCGCCGAGATTGAGTATTGATGATTGTATACGAGAATTAGAGGTAGAAGAGAGGAAGTAGAAGTAATAAAAAGAGTCAACGAATAAAGAAAGAGAGTGTAGAAAATAGAGGAATAGAATTGGAGAGGGAAAAGTTTGGGGAGAAGTTCAGAAGGAAAGGAAAATTGGAAAGGAAAGAGGTGAGTTGTGGTGGTGGTAGTAGATTTATTTATTAGTAAAGGCACTATATATATTGTACTATACACTGCAATATGTAAATATACTAGTAGTATATTTAGTAATTATAGGTATAATTAATATTAATGTACATGAATATCATGATAGATTGATCTATACTCATGATTTACTAGCAATGCTTAGTACTCTATTATGGTGGTGGAGTAAACACCATACTACTACAGTAACTAACTACCTAGTAGTATCTCTACTACCTAGTAGAGATACCACCGGAGTATAAAAAATAGCTATTCACCACTACCAGCCTATTATTCATACTAGAATAGAGGCCAGAGGGATCACGACCATCTGGCCTATAAGGTTAGATATGGTTCAACCGGAAGTTGATTGTACGACTAATGGCTAGTAGCTTATGGCAATTATTGTGATAGCTGACTAGTAGTCAGCATCTGAATATTCCATAGCTAAGAAGGCAAAATTAACTGCGCCTCCTTCGGCCATGTAGCAAGTGTTGTAACATTTCCAGTCAAAGTAAATTTGACAATTGCGGACCGCTCATTATTCAAAACAAGCTCATATTTGCCCGGATAGATGATTCGATTTCCATCAACATCCGTCCGAGCGATAGCATCCAACGAGATTGGGATGTTCAGAAGTTGAGAAGATTGTGGTTGGAGCTCACCAAGACGGTCGAAACCAACCAGCCATTTGTTGGGGTGTGGGCGAGGTCCAGCTGTAGAGTTGACAAAGGCCATCGCGGTATAGTCCGACTCGACGGCACCAGTATTCGTGATGTTGACTGTATAGTTAAAGAACGGTCTTTGTTCCACAGTGTTATATCCAACGTGAGGGCGGGTAAGCAGATCGTGGATATTGTACGTCTCCTCCCTAGGTGATTTGGAAGTGGTATCGAAGGTGGTGTAGAACAGACCATGGCCAAATTCGAATACGGGTTTGCCGGTGTACCACATATATGTCTGGCCCGGGTTGCCGTTGCTGCTATTTGGTCGTAGACTCATGTCCGTTGCAGCGAACTGATGGGCGTACTTTGCGGGATATTGAGTGGCAGTCAGTCTGCCAGCCGGGGCACGTTTGCCGGTCAATATATCAAAGAGTGCAAGACCACCAGATTGTCCAGGATATCCACCCCAGAGGATAGCGTTGACATTTTTACTTGCTTTGAGTACCGAGGAATCCACCTGCCCACCGCCCATTTGGAGAATGATGAGAGGTTTTCCTAGTTGACTGAGCTTCTTGATAAGATCTAGTTGATTGCCAGGCCAGCTGATCTCTTGTCGATCTTGGGCCTCCGATTCAACTGTATTGTCGATCCCGCCGGCAAATATAATCACATCGGACATTTTGGCAGCTGAAATGGCATTTTCAAATCCAGCAGTTGAGTTTGAAGTAATATTGGTCCCGAAAGCGTAGTTGACATCGAAATGGGAGTTTTGGAAGGCAGCCAAAGGGCTCGTAAGGTATGGTGCATTCCCCAGAGGAAGATAGTTGCCTTTCATCTGTGTAGTTGCGTTTGCCCAAGGGCCAATCAAAGCAACACTGCTAGTGTTAGACAGCGGAAGGATACCGTCGTTTTTCAGCAGAACAATACTCTCCACAGCAGACTGATAAGAGACATTCAATGCGTCGGTACTGACAATATCAGACCAATCCAAATCACGATATTTACTGTTTGCCCCATCAAAGTAGCCTGCACTAGCAAGGTTGGAATAAAAACGGACTACTCCACGTTCAATTTCACTTCGAGAGATTTCACCTCTGGCGAAAGAATTGTTCATATAGAATTGGTATGTTATACCGCAATCGATATCCGTCCCAGCTAGCATACTCTTCGAAGCCGCCAGTTCGGCGGTAGATGCATATCCATGAGGATTGAAAACATTGTACACCGCATCACAATCCGAAGATATAAAACCATCTTGAACAAAATCCCAGGTATCACGCACAAGTGTTTGTAACAGAAAGGTATTTGCCGATGAAGGTACACCATTGACAGCATTATACGAAGACATCACGCTGTGAACCCTGGCATCCTTGATAGCTGTTTTAAACGATGGCGAATAGTATTCGGATAGATCCTGTTGCGAGATAATCATATCGTTGCCGAGCCTGGAATGATTGTTCCAATTTTCAATGTCATATCCGACAAAATGCTTTGCATTGGCAATTATTTTCAGAGGATAAGGATCCAAGCCACCTTGAACACCGGTGATATATTCAAAAGCATAAGCCGAACCAAGGACATTCGCATCTTCACCTGGGGTTTCTTGTCCACGACCCCACACTGGATGTCGAAATGGATTGATATTGGGCGAGTAAACATTCAAACCGTATCGACCGAAATTGTTCAATGCTCTTGCTTGAGTTGAAAGAATACTACCAATTTGATGAATCAAACTGCGATTCAACGAAGCCATCGTCAATATAGGCGACGGAAAAGCCGTTGTCCAGCTGAAATCTCCAGAGTCCGTCCAATTTGCCCGATCGATTCCGTGGAGAGATTCAGCCCAGACCTGATATGGCGGTAATCCGAGACGAGGAATTGCAGGCATGAGATTTCCGCTGCAGTTCACGAGCTCTTCCAAGGTGAACATGGAAACCAACGCTGCAGCTCGGTCATGTGGTCTGGCTGAACTATCACAGACAATTGTATCCTTCAGAGGACCATTCGCACAGTCGGGGAATCCCCAATCCACAACATTCTGTGTAAAGTCGTAAAGACCGGGCTCTGGGTCGGTATTGTAGTCAACATATGTCGTATTAGACTGGGCCAAAACATTCGGGCTGAGAGCCGCTAGTAAAGCGAGTAGCGATGTAAAAGCCATGATGGGAGGGCCGAAGACTCATTTCCACTGCTCGTAGTGTATGATTTATAGTATTTTTGAGCCAAGATCGTGTATGGGGAACTTTCCCAAAACCCAGCCGAATGTAGTAGTTTCCGGGGTCGATCTAGGGGTCTTACCCAAGGTTTTCCCGAAGAGCAACCGATCGAGATATCGGTCTGATCAATTTAGCCTGATTAAAGAGATGATGATGGTAAACAGTTGTATCCTGAATGACTCAAGTATCGGGGCCTTGCTCAGGGGTTCTCGAACTTACCACTTGCGTGATATCCTTCGACTAATAGTACCTGAATCGCACCTCTTACATGTACAACCCCAGTCAGGAGGACGAAATTTCACGTACTCTCCAAATATACTGCTTTATTCTACTTTAGAAAATTTTAACCATTGCGTTTCCTTGGCCTTTAGATGGAAATCTGGCTCTCGATCCTCCAAAAAGCCACAAAGCCACACCGAAAGCCTTCCGTAGAGATCAAACTTTGATGATTTAGCCTAAATCTACAATTTCAATTCAATAATCGGTCAAGGAATACTCGGTACTTTACAAGTACATATGCCCCCACTTTCGCCCATTGGAAACCCTCGGATATACAGTATTAGAAACAGCTTTGCCTTTCTTTATATTGCGCTCGGAGAGTAATTGACGACTGATTCCTAGATCTCGAGTCGAAGATCATGCCCTCAAAGCCCTCAAACTACTTCAAACGACCATGTTGGCTATAATTGCAGGCTATCTTGTTTTGTTTGGCCTTGGTCCAGGTTTCGTCAATTTGTATTCACCAAGATATGAGCCAAAGTTATGCGGCCTTCTTACCGTGTGCACGGCTGTAATTGGGCCTTTGTGCTGGTAATCAAAGAAAGCATAGCATGATACTCCGTAGCTCATCAGCATAACATTATATTGATGAGCTTGTTATACTTCCATCAACCTTGATGTTGGCACTTTCATGTGCAACTCAACCCGTGGGAACTGTCCAAGCACGGCCGTGTGCTGCACTAGCCCGTGCCATTAGATTATATACAGTATTCAGTGGAAACCCACTATCCTGACAAGGACTGTTGATCCATCGAGCAACAGCCTTGTCAATTGCAGCCCAAGCACGGTCAGTTTCTGCTGACTGCTTCCGAACACAGAGTTCAGTAAGCACGAATATTATAGAGTGCCACTGCGAATACCGTTCAAAAAGCCAGGACCATCTCCTTGTGCGAGGGTCCGTCTCCAATAGGTAGGCAAAGTCCACAACTTCGATGGCGGTGTTAAAGAGCTGACATTGACTTTCACCCGATGAAAGTACATTGCACGCCGTACTATCTTCCATTTGGCCGTATGAGGGATGAGCAATAACCCATGACCGCGCAAGAGCGAGCCGGATAATCGTTACAGTCACCCACTGAATAGGAACTGATGTGTCACAGTAGCGCAGGTAACGTTCTCGTAGTCGGTTATGAATTTCTTCCAATTGACGAAGACGTTGCTCTACTTTCTTCGAAATATTCCTATTTTCCGTGGTCTCGTTACTACGAAATTCATGCTCAGAAGTTTGAAGCACAGAACGCCGATGAGAAACGATCATATCGATTCTAACCAGAGAAAAAGTCATTTCAGTAAATGCAGTTTGTGATTCCGGGCTGCGGGTAGAATTAGGAGAAATATCTTCGTCGCTAATGTTGAGAGGCATTTCAGTGTCATAACTGTTCTCTGTGATTTGTGTACCAATGGCATGGAACTCAGATGATTGGGTATCTAACAGATAGATAGCCCACCAGAGTCTACGACGCATTTCGATCTCGAAAGGACTCAGTCGAAAATTTGTCCCATCGCGATGCAACCCCATTCCTTGGGCCATGCGGTATACGGCGGCGGTCATAGTCCAAACAAAATAGGCGTCCTTTGGGCTATTAAGGCAAGTGAGGAATAAAACGGCCGCTTGAAGAACCGTTTGGTTTCGAGATTGGAAAAATCCTGCCCGTACTAGTGCTTGCTGAGTAGCAAATCTATAATGTTGTAGAGCCGATGAATGATCTTGGCCAAGCTCCTGTTTGCACGTTTCCGAGTCCATGCTGTTGATAGCTGAAAAGTAGACAGCGAAGGCTACAGCTTCAGAGACTCGGTCAACACGGTCCCTATTTGCCGCAGTTTTGTAAATCAATTTCAAAAGCGTTGGCTTATGAAAAATCATAACCACAGGGGCTACATTTCTTTCAAAGACTGCCCAGAGTATTTTGCTATGTGCCACGCTTGGATGAAATTCCTCAAGGGATTGAGCCATTGAGGAATACCCAAATATGAACTGGTCGCCATTATACGAAATGCTGTCCTCTTTGTCCTCTGAAAATTCATCGAATTGGCCAAAATCATTTCTAGACACTCCATCAATATCTTTCAATTCCCCGATCTTGCGGCAAATAAGGTGGTTAGAATGGATAATATACAACCTGCAATGTGACATACCTGATTTTCAAGACCTAAAAGCGCCTCATGAGTAACATAATTGCCTTTCGGCATCAGTTGTCCCAACTGACTATACGCCGTGCGTATATCTTGAGTAAGCCCAGCACCCGGAAAATTATCCAAGGTCGCAGGTGAAGAGGGAGTTCTAGGAGCCAGAACCCCACCATTCCTTGTGATACCAATCTCATTCTCTAATTTTCTCAAGCGAGAAACTAGCTCGGCCTTCAATGGTCGCTTCTTGCGTCGGGGTGCACGACCCGGTCCTGGGAATATACATTCCGAATTGGATTTAACGCATTTCTCACACGGCTCGGCTTTGTCACAACGGATTTTCTTTTGATTGCATCGCTGGCAGCTCCTTTGGGATGTCGATGATTTCTCCCCCTGTTTTGAAGTGGTAGACATTAACGAAGGAATTTGAAAGTTACTACTTTTTGGGTCCCACTCAGGTAGGATGTTCGGGATTGAAATAGTGCCCGAGCCTTATAAAGCGACGTCTAATTAGTCAACGACAAAATCTCGATAGAAGGTGGGTGGCGGATCCAACATATCATTTTGATTTGTTATTAAGCCTAACTCTAAACTAAGACCGAACACCGAATGGCAATATTCTGAATGCGTGACGTTACTATAAAACCTAGAGCATCTTGCTGCAATGTTATCCTCTTCCAAGCAAATCTTTTATTTTATTGTACACATTAGTACAACGATAATGTCAGCTTTGTTAATTACCGGTGCCACCGGAAAGCAAGGAGGTTCTCTTATCAGAAGCCTCATTTCCCGCAATGCTTCATTCGAAGTGTTGGCTGTCACACGCGATCCTACTTCTGCATCTGCACAAAAGCTGAAGAGTTTATCTTCCAACATCAAGTTAATCCAGGGAGATTTGGAAAATCCGGCAGAAATTTTCCGGAATGCTCAAAAGTCAACATCCGCTCCAATCTGGGGAGTGTACAGCGTGCAGGTAATAATCTCCCTAATAGTCTAAAAACTGACAAAATCATTCAACGCTAATGCTAACTATCGGAAACAGGCGGCCATAGGCAATTCTTCGGAGGAAATTCAAGGCAAAGCACTCATCGATGAAGCGATCAAACAAAAAATTAAGTTTTTTGTGTATAGCTCCGTCGATCGCGGTGGTGAAGAAAAATCATATACCAACCCAACCAAAATTCCCCACTTCATCAAAAAGCATAACATTGAGCACTATCTTGTGGATAGCACAAAGAACATCGACATGCAATGGTCAATCTTGAGACCCGTGGCTTTCTACGAGAATCTGACTCCAGATTTCTTCGGAAAAGTTTTTGCAACATGTTTCAAGATGGCCTTGAAGGGCAAATCTCTACAGCTAGTCGCAACCAGTGACATTGGTTACTTCGGAGCTGATGCTTTCATGAATCCGGAAAGCTACCAGGGAAAGGCGGTTTCGTTGGCTGGCGATGAACTTACGTACGAGCAGATGGAGCGAGCCTTCACGAGTCGTATGGGAAAACCTTTGCCAACCACCTTCCGACCCATCTGCTCTTTCTTTATGGCCGCTATGAAGGATATGGGTTACATGTTCAAGTGGTTCCACGATGAGGGTTACGGTGCTGACATCAAGAGACTGCGGGAGGTCAACCCTAATATGCGAACATTCGACGCCTGGCTCGAGAATGAAAGTGGGTTCGCGAAGTCATGAGAGCGTAAAAAAAGATGTTTCATTTATTTTTTTTTCTGTATTTTTCTTATATTGTTTACTGGTTCATGGGAAGAACGCTTCAAGGAAGAAACATTTTATTAGTTATGTTTCAATATTCGGATCAAAACTAATTTTTTAATGAGATCTAAGTCAAAAGGCCGTTTGGTGTAGATCCATGAAATGCATATGACCCTCCTTTTTCTCATTCCAATTGTGCGGAGCAGCGAAGGCGAAGATTCGCTCGAATTTTATCGATGGGGAGAGTAAAGCGGCGATGTGTAGTCTTGCGGTATCGGTGACATCAACATAATACTCTATAAAGATGATTAGAAGTTTGTATATATTCTTCAGTTCACTTTGGACTCACGCGGAGGAAGAAAACTAAGTACGGAATTATCTCCTTTGAGAATGTTGTTGATCAGAGATTGTGTCGAACCGCGTATTTCGGGAGCAAGGATTCTGCCAAACTAGAGACAATTTGCATGAGTTAAAACATTACCATTTATATAACTCGACAGGGTGATGTACAGTGATTCCCGGTAAGACCGTGTTGAAAACAAATGGACGATTATTCTCCTCAACCCATTTGAACGCCGCACGCTCGGTCTCTGTTTTGGAAGCCCCGTAGACAATGTATCCCTTAGCATGAGCAGGAACATTTTCATACCAAGCCGCAGCGATGCTCGCATCATTCCATGTATCTAAATTCCCGTTAGAAATAAACATTAGGGAGACTGTATATAGAGCGTACCTGTGGTAATCACAATTCCTTCTTCACCTGGGCTTGGCATATATGCAGCGGTTGAAGATGAGGTTAGCACAAACCCTTCGACTGTAGGTTGTTGTGAAGCTGCTTCCAGAATGCCCACTGTCGCTTTAATGGCATTTGGGATGGCGACACTTGGGTCGGAGTTCATCGATAAATCAGCGGCCTATAATACGTCAGTTCCGGATCCCAGGTATCTAGTCTGTTTGCAGGGACTCTACGCACGACGTGGATAATTCCTGTAATCCCATCAATTGCCCCCTTCCATTCAACCTGAGTGGTAATATCCGAAATAATGCAAGTCTCGAACTTCCCTTTACCGTATTTTTGATCGAAGAGGTCATTCAACCAGGGCTTAGCCTCTCAAATAGTACCACGAACGAAGTAGCCTAAGCTCAATAGCTGATCGACAACATTGGAACCGATAAAGCCATTGGCTCCAGTGACGAGGATTTTAGAGCCAGGAGGGATTGTATTCTTCACATCTGACATGGTGGCCAGGAATCAAGGGGTATCCAAACAACAAACGAAAATAGATCTGGACTTGAAGTGCCAAAGGTAAGAAAATGGCTGCGCTCATATAGAGGACTGTTGAATCTGCCAAGGATAAAGGGGTGGACGTATGTTGCAGTTTTTACATATATCGCGGATTGATAATACTCTTTATCCAGGGCACCACCTAACTAGGGAGGCATACCGGGATGAGTGATCAGGGATGGTTAAATAAGCCCGAAAGACTATCTAATCCTATGAAAACTTAAGTTCAATTAGATTGGAAATTTAAACACCCCATTGCATGCTGAACCCTTTTTTGCAAGGTCATTTCGACTGGTTGACTCAGATTAGTGACCCATCGGCCCGATTGACGCTTTCGGCCTCTATTTTAAGCCCGAGTATTCAAATCTTAGCAATCATACTTGTTGCTCGCGAAACATGGTTCCGAGACCCAAACCTTTGCCTCAGTTCTTCATTATATATGGCTATATTTCACATCTCTCCTCCTTCTTTCGTAGTGTTTGAAAAATAAAACTTTTCCACCATGGCACCCGGAAACAATTCTCAGCTTCGCGACAATGTCTCCCGGACCAAAGCGTCCTCACCTATCGGAAGACTCATATTCGTCGGCCTTCGTGCGGCCGATGTCTTTTGGCAATATAACTTGCTCTATCGAGGTTGGGGTATCCAGTTGGTGGAGAAACTAGGCGGCCGTGCAGTGCAGTCGTACCAGGTCCTTAATCCTCTGAATATTACTACCGGGCTACAATCCTATTATGGGCTGGTTACTCTCCTATCTATAGGCAGTAGCCTTAAGCAAATTGTGCACATTATTTGGGTCTCCGAGCAGGCAATGGATGTCGGCTCTGGTTTCACAATCGCCCTCTTCAACACTATTTTCAACACTATCAACGCACTTCTATCTCTCTGGGCCTTGACCTCACCAGCTGCATCTGGCCTTGATTCGAAGAGCTTGCTTGCAACACTATCGTCTCCGGTGGTTTCTGTCGGATTGGCTGCTTATACTATTGGTCTCCTAGCCGAAGCGACCTCTGAATTCCAGCGAAAAGCGTTCAAACAAGATCCTAATAACAAAGGGAAGCCGTACGGTGGTGGTCTTTTTTCGCTTGCAACCAATATCAATTATGGAGCCTACACCACCTGGCGAGGCGCATATGCCCTGATGTGTGGCGGTATCATTTGGGGCGCAACAACCTTTGGTTTCTTCTTCTATGATTTTGCTACTCGTGGAGTCCCTGTCTTGCACGAGTACATGTCTCAAAGAGTAAGCATCGCACGTCAAAGTCTTGTCTTCATGATCGCTAACCACAAGTTCGATTGATAGTATGGTGATTCGTATAAACAGATCGTATCTCGTGTGCGATACTCGTTAATACCTGGTATTTACTAGGGTCAAGGGTCGTTACTAATGCAGCTTCGGTACATAAAATGAAGATCTCTTGATGGAATAACATGGTGGTCAGCCAAGTCTCAGAAAATATTAAATGCATTCGAATACATTTTCAATATCAATCGAATAGATCTTTGTAACCTTACAATTGATTGCAAATTGAGGATGTTGACTATATCCTATAGTACTTGTACACCTATACAATTAGGTAAATAATTCAATCTACATTATATCCTGAAGGGCTTCAGATAGTTTTTCTACTAAGCAATATTAATTTCTTGAAATATTATTGATGAAACAAGTCTGTTATAATCTATATTCATCAAAAATATTGAAGCTGAATTCATTCAGCTTGAACATGATATCATTTCCCCCGTTGATCCAGTTATATATTATATCACTATACATTGCTCTAACTATGTACTATGATCTGCTGATGTCATCACTCCGCTCTGTTTACTTCAACTTCTTCTCCGCACTTCTTTTCTTCTACACTTCTACTCTCCTCTGCTCATCAACTGTCAACTGTCAATACTCCACATGGCAGGGTCTAATCCATATCACCGCCACCCTCTCCCCGACTATTTCATCTCTTCCCCCCTGGTCGCCCTCCTCTATCCTCTTCACCAGCTACTTCTCCGTCTCCGCGGCCCTCCTCGTCTCCCCTCACCTCATGCCCCCATTCGCGTCGTCTGTCTCTCCGACACCCATACTCTCGAATGGCCCGATGTCCCTGATGGCGACCTCCTCATCCATGCCGGTGATCTCGCCAACGATGGCTCTGTCCGGGAGATCCAAGCAGCCGTAGACTGGCTCCGCAGTCTCCCCCACCCGCATAAAGTCGTTATTAGCGGCAATCATGATAGCTACTTCGACCTGCGTTCACGACTCGACCAAGACCGCGATGAATCCAGTGCTGCCGGTTCCTTCGCCGCCGTCTCGTCTTCTACTGCCTCCATCCGCTCCTTGGATGACCCAACTGCTTCACGCATCGACTGGGGCGATATTCACTACCTACAACATTCCTCCGTAACCCTCGACTTCTCCCCCTCTTCCTCAACACCTCCAACCGCTACGACTCCCTTAAACCCTCGCTCTCTCACCATCTACGGCGCACCCCAAATTCCCGCCTTAATGCCCTTTGGCCCTGAACACGCCTTCACATATCCTCCACACCACGACGCCTGGTCTCGTACCATCCCCTCCGACACAGATATTCTAGTCACTCATACTCCACCACAAGCCCACCTCGATATGTCCCCCGTTTACTCAACCGGTTGTCCCAACCTCCTCGCCGAAACCTGGCGCATTAAGCCTGCCCTCCATGTCTTCGGTCACATCCATAACTCCGCCGGCCGTGAACCCATTTTCTGGGACGAAGCCCAACGCGCCTGGGAACGACTTTGTGCTTCTCGGCGGCCACGCGCAAAACATAGTCGGATTGTCGCGCTTGCTGGGGGGTTACGTGATCTCTTCGATCCGGCGGGTTGGGTCGATGCCGCGCGTGTCTTGGTTTATGGACTTCTTGGGGTTATTTGGTCGCAGGTTTGGGGTGGTGAGAGTCAATATGGTGGGTGGATGGTGAATGCTGCCTGTATGTATCAATCGAGTGGTCGATTGGGGAATCCACCTCAAGTCGTTGATTTGTGATTGTCTTGGTGGTTTGTATTAGTGTGCATTTGAACCGTATCTAGCGGTTGTTTTGTTAATTGTAAATAGTGAAGGGATATGTATACAGACGTTTAATCATATGAAGTCGTATCCGGCAGTCTTCGGATCGCCAATACTCAAATACATTGTTCAATATAAACATTTTTATGTTTACTTCTTGAGTGCCACCCGGTATATAGTTCTACTAGATTAGCCAGCTCTAGTGAGCTATCCATTTCCCTTCCGCCACATATCTACATAATGACAGTCTCACAGTCTATCATTATTAGATATATGTAGGTGCTATGGGAGACTGTCCTTCACTACTATGGTGAATGCTAACTTGCATTACTTACCTGCAGACTACTTATAAACCTACTTGATATGATACAAAGCATGTACAAATTTACAATACAACAGTTCTCAAGAGAAGAGCGAGCTTAACAGCTATAACTACTATACATTATTGCGAACTTTGACTGTCTTCCCAAAACAATTAAAGGGACTTAGGCTGTTGACAACAAGATGTTCCAGTCATTGTATTGAATTGAAAACCGTGGTCTTCACATGAATAGCTAGATATTCCCATTCCGGAACAGGGTCCTATCATTTGTATAGTATTCTCTTCTCGTTGATATTCCAAGCTAGTACGAGTTAGAAGTCGTTATATAACTCAACCTTGGAAGTCATACTTCACTGATATACTTCACTCCCTGCATTATCCAAAATTTACTTCAAGTTTGGTCACTAGTTCTTAAAGAGTTGTTTATTTACATATTCACCAGACTTGCATTAAACAGATCGTCCGATGGGAAAATATCGCGCATCTGATATTCCGTCTGGGTAATAATCTGGATGCGAGTTTCCATTGACGATCAGGTACGGTAGATCTTGCGACAAGGTCATCCAATGAGGAATCAAGTAGAATTGATCAAAAGCTCGTAAAGTTTTATCTGTAGAGTGCATGAGGTAGGAAATTTCCTTTTCTGCACTGGTCTAATCCTGCACCTTCAAATTGAGCTCGATACTCAAGTCAATGTTGTTAGATAGTACAGCTGGATGAGTAGTAGTCGTATTGATATTCAGTCATGTTTACTACCACTTGTCGCTACTGAACGACTATCTGACAATTAATAAGTAACCTTCTAAAAGACCTGGGACAGGACCAGCTAACAGTGCAGCAGCGTGCACACTTGACATCCAGACGCCTGGTTGATCTATCGGTTATACATGTCCAATCCCACCAATATTTATGTAGTAATAATAATAATGCACGGAGTACCCCATCTAACGTAAACAAATAATCACATACTACTGAAAATAGTTCATCTACGCTGTACTACATGGAATCGGAAGTAGATTTCCAGACAACCCATGACCTAGGCGAAGTAGTGAGACCATTGAACAAGAATAGCCTAACTGATTGTTTTCGGTACAATGATCAACAGCCCCCAATGCCGATCATCGACAAGCCGCAAGGCAGTTTCGCAGACGCAGCCCAGCCCAACCGCGCTATTAATATCGCGTGCGCCCAACAGGGCTATTAAAGAATGCACCAATTAGGCAAGAAGAGCGAGACATTATTCTTCTAGAACAAAAAAGATTGATCGTGGCATATCCCTAGAACAAGCCGAAGGAAGGAGAAGCGAGAAGGTATGCTGGGAAATAGTGACGATCGCGTTGCGAATGAACCCCTTTTTTGGAGTCGAGCTGGGGGTTACTCCACGTCGATATTAATCTCTTCAACCAAAGTATTACTCCGAGGAAATATCTTACAAAATAATATCTATTGAAATGTATTCTGTACTAAATGTAATCTTCCCAAAATCATCTCTAGAGGTATTCCATGGTCCTCAATAGATCAATCACGGGTACTAGGAATGCTTGGCGACGCCACCGTCGATCTTTAAGATTCAATTCAGAGGACGCTGGGCTCATGATGATAGAATACTGACCCCAAAATAACCCCGGATAAAAATTCATTGTTCGGGACTGAATGACCAACTTTGGATTAACCAATTGAATTACTTTTCGAACTTTGTGATCAGGTTTTCGTCGATGCCGGTGCTTCCGATACTGTCTCCGCCGACATCCACAGCCATACAAAGTATAGGGTATGTTGGTCTTTAAATGCCTACTACAATGTGTGCTGTTCACCAGACTAAACAAATATTACCATGATGATATATTTTGATTATTAGTTATATGAAATTTCGAAAGAAGATAAAACAGCGCCCACGTTCAACTCAGCTTTAGCGATGATCCATGGTTGGTACCGCTACTGCGTCATAGTATAAAGGTAGTGAAGAAAGTAGCCTATAGCAATACAATCGAGAATTCACAAAGAACTCACGCATCAGCCTCGTAGTCAGAATCCAATCGCGACCAGCATCTGACACTCCTCGGTCTTGACATGACGTGTTGCTGTGGGGCAAAGCACGATGCTTTGTACTGTACACAGGGGATCCTTCTGGTTAGACCACGATACAAATGACGATATGTCCCCTCAACCCTCGCTAACCTGGAGCATGGGGCAAAAGAGGAGACGGAGCTGGAGATATTGGGGAGGCGGGGAGGCGGCCGTGCTGGAATACACGCCAGATGGAGTAAACTTGATTTCGATAGTACCACACGGTTCTACTATTGTATCCGGCAATCTACCTTGAGAATGACACGCAATTCTCATTGAATAATAGATAGTAAGAGTAATTCCGAGGACTCATCCGACCTGCCGTGTAGATACTAGTCTATGGTAGAACAAAGATCCATTCTGCTCTCCTGAACAGCTCGGCCGTTGTCCGTATACATAGCCCCAATCCACCATATTCATACACGGCAGGAGAGGGGATGAGAGAAAAGACGCAATAAATTATATTGTGATTTGATTCGACAGCCTCGTTCAACTGGTGTGGCGCATCGAAATGGTTCTCGAAGGATTCCACGGCCCAATTGGGACATCCACATCATAGCGGAGTCTCATGTTGGACGCCCGTTGGGCAAGATATTTTCACGGTCGGGCGTGAGACACGGCGTGGGGCAGCATCTTCATTGTGCATATCTTGTAAAGGATTTGATGAGAGAAATGCATTCAAAACCGAACTGATTGGAGAACAAGTCCGACGGCAGAGCTGGATTCTGAATACTGGGGTAGAGAGTACCCTGGGTAAAGAAAACCCAAATATTAATATATGAAGTATAATAATAAAACCTTACAACTATTGTATATTTGAAATTATACAAAATTTGGGACACCAGTGAACAACCTCGAGTCAAACGAACAAAGAAAAGCTATGGAGCAAAGGCCAAGCACTAGACAATGCATTCGGATTTACGGCCGAGGCTAAGCCAAGCTCGAGCCAACATTGGTACAGCAAGCTTGTATCAAACAGACCCATTATTCGGTTGAACAAAGTTGAATGAAATCCAAGACACTCATACACTTCTCAACCACTCATTCTGCTTTTTACAACCCCAGACTATTTTCTCCATGTACGGAGTACTCCGTCTTCCTTCATTTGCACTGGGGATGGCACTATTCAAGGGTAAGCAAGGAATGCACATTCTATCTGCAGCAGGGAGTCCATGATCCACCCCCCTCCACTAGCAGACCCACTGATCCGCTCAGTACATTCTAACTCGGCTGCATTCTGGCATCATTGCCCACCGTGCTGCTTTATTCGGGACGCGGTGACGGCTTCCCGAAGAGTTGTTGCATCCCCGAGCCCGTTGGAGCCGGGGCCAAGAGATCGTTTGTATGCACAAGATCGATTAGGGCAAGGGTATACGGAGCACAATGCACACAAAACAGTATACTATCTTGATGATTCTCGGCAGAACTTTGCATGATATGATATCGTACGACATACCTGATGGATTCGGAAAGCGAAAAAAGTCCGCGTCCGCTAACCCGCGCGCAAGGCAGATTCATTCCATATCATTACGGTGTTCGGAGAACTATTATTATTGTGTCTATCAATTCAATGCTTTGTACATATGCGAACAAGACTGCTTTCCGTTTACAGTATTCCATTTTTTAAGTTCCTAGTCGACCTCCTTGCCTGAAGCTATTATTGTTTATCTGTGTCTATGTCTTGATTATCCCTTTTCTGTATGAACACGAACCTCAACGTGCAAATCATTGTGTAGCTTGTACAGAATAGTATCCTCGGATTTGTTGTCTTCAATCTTGGGCAACACTACGGGGCAGACAACACCAATCACATCCGCGCCATTTCTCTCATCCACTTAAAATTTCGACTCCCTCCATCGCCTTGATGTCATCAGGGACGCAAACCGCCCGTGGTAAAGCGGGTCCATAAGAAATGCTTAATCGACGATAATTGATGCATCCGGGATCTTGACTCCACCCAGCGGAGCTCTCGACGCAGAATAGTGGACCATAATAGACTCCATAGTGTTCCAGTGTACCGTCTCGACAGCGTCCTTGGTGCTGGGAGTGTTGCTGCATCTGGTCAATGTCTCTCTCCTGACTTTACCGGACGCATGAGTGCGAGACGAGGACACGGGGAAAAGTTATGGAGACCGAAGGCCCACGATTGCATTTCGTTGCCACTTTCGTAAATTGTCGCAGTATTCAAATATCTCCCTTCTTCCCCTTCTCCCCCGCGGTTTACTTTCTTGTTTTTTCCTCTTTCTTCTCCGCGTGTCTCCATTCTCTCCCCATTCTTTGCCTCATCCACGTGTGGGAGTGATTCATAGTCGCTCCAGTATATCGTCTCTTATCGGATATCCCATATACATATATCCTTCCTCTACGACATACACTATGGCGCCTACTTATGCTGGCCTTTCTGGCCGGCCACTGTCGCTGACAGTGTCTACCATTGCTACTATGGGTTTCTTGTATGTTTCAAATTCAAATTACCCCGGATTCACTTCCAGCGGGGAGCATATCTAACCATTTCAATTCAGACTCTTCGGTTATGACCAAGGTGTTATGTCTGGTATTATTTCATCAACGGCTTTTACCGATGTATTCACAGCTGCCCAGGGAGACAACACCATGCAAGCCCTAATTACTGCAGTTTACGAGTTGGGTTGTCTTTTTGGTGCCATGTTCGCGCTCTTCACAGCTGATATGCTTGGTCGTCGATGGATGATTATCGGTGGTGCGGCAGTTATGATCATTGGTGTTATCATCCAAGTTACTTCTTTCGTCGACCACATTCCTCTTCTACAATTCTTCTTCGGTCGTGTCATCACTGGTATCGGTAACGGCATGAACACTTCGACTATCCCTACCTACCAGGCTGAGTGCTCGCGTACCAGTAACCGTGGTCTTCTCATCTGTATCGAAGGTGGTACCATTGCCATTGGTACCATGATTGCCTATTGGATCGATTTCGGTGCTTCTTACGGTCCACCTGACCTGGCCTGGCGATTCCCCATTGCTTTCCAGATTGTCTTTGGTATCATCATTGTTGTTGGCATGTGGTATCTGCCCGACTCTCCTCGTTTCCTGATCTCCAAGGGCAAACACCAAGAAGGTGAATATGTCCTGGCTGCCCTGGCTGGTAGGGAGATTGATGATCGCGAGACCCAGCAGCAGAAGCAGCTCGTTATTGAGTCCATCGAAGCGTATGTTGAATCTGAAGGCGTCCCTCAAAACAAACACAAGCTAACATATTGATAGTGCTGGTGTCGCCGAAGGAGCTGGATACTCTGACCTTTTGACCGGCGGCAAGACTCAACATTTCCGTCGTATGTTGATTGGATCTTCCTCGCAGATCGCGCAGCAGCTGTCCGGTTGCAATGCTGTGATTTACTACTTACCTGTCCTTCTTAAACAATCTCTCAACCAGTCCGAATTCATGTCGCTTCTCATCGGCGGTGTCAACATGATTGTCTACGCCATCTTCGCCACATTCTCCTGGTTCTTCATTGAAAAGATCGGTCGTCGCAAGCTTTTCATCGGTGGTATGACCGGCCAAATGATCTCCATGATCATCGTGTTCGGCTGCCTGATCCCTGACAGCCCTGGTCCCGCCAAGGGCGCTGTCTTCGGTCTCTTCCTTTACATGGCATTCTTCGGCGCATCCATCCTTCCTCTTCCTTGGTTGTATCCCGCTGAGATCTCGCCAATTCGAACTCGTGCCAAGGCCAACGCCGTATCTACCTGCTCTAACTGGCTCTTTAACTTCACCGTCGTCATGATCACCCCCGTTATGATCGAGCACATTAACTGGAGAACATATCTTTTCTTCGCCATCATGAACGCCGTCTTCATTCCTCCCATGATCTTCTTCTACCCAGAGACCGCCGGCCGCAGTCTGGAAGAGATTGATCTTATCTTCGCCAAGGGATACTGCGAAAACATGTCCTACGTCCGCGCCGCTAAGGAGTTGCCCAAGCTCACCGATGATGAGATCGAGCAGAAGGCTCTCGAGTATGGTTTTGGCGGTGGTGGTGGTGCTGATGATGCCGAGAAGGGTCAGCCTAGCTCTTCCATCTCTTCCCAGCAGGAGAACTACAAACAGCAGGGTGAGAGCAGTGAGTATGCTCAGACTCAATCGCAGAGCTACAATCACAGTAGCCAGCAATAAGCAGAGGCTCTGCTGTGATGTACTTTTGCATTGCAAAATGATTTGCAGATATAATGCACCGCCACTGTGGGCGCGTTGCATGTGGTTTGTGATTACTTTTCTTTTTTATTTCTGGAGGATCTGGACCAGATTGTCTTCGATATCCTATATATACCCATTGTCTTGTGCTCTGATGAGAATCATGTTAATGACCGGGCATACATTAGTGCGATAATGCATAAAATTATCGGTTCAAGAGTTGCTATAGTTATTGGTATACAATTTAGTGTACGAAATTGTAGACCAATAAAGTATGGCAATAGTATTAGCCACTGGCTCGAATGAACATGCATAGAGTGTACAATCATATAAAATTTTCGTCTTCTTATCATACCTTGGCACAAATAGCAATCTAGTTCATCTACTTTTTCTATTCGAGAGATCTTATTAGCTCGATCTTGAATACCGCCTGCGCATTCAAGTTCCCCAGATTTGTGATTATATACTTTAGTGCTAGGACCTCATCCTCCACACCGTTCAGCGTTCCACACCGTGAACTACTAGTATTAGTTATGTCCATTAAAATCCAAAAGATGTTCTTCAGAAAGCTCAAGATTTCCTGCTTTGTTTTCTAAATATCTTAAGTACCCCAATAGTAATCTTCATGGATATGTAGACCATCTTACAAATATAAAAGTACGCAGAGTACTTTTGTGCATAAAGTGTTCAAGACTGCTCGCAACCTAGATTTCTTACTTTATTTACTACTTCACTTTGTACAAACTTGAATTTGAAAGATCCCACACTCTCTCCTTCATCTCCTCTCATAATAAATCAAAGTCGCCTGACTTAAACTGCTTGAATGATTGGCGCCCTCGCAGTGATCGGCTGATTCAGCCTGTTTTTGGACAAACCCTTCCTTGCTTTTTGACTGACTCAACTTCAAACTTTCTTTCTTGTTCTGCTTCTCCCTTGAAATATTATTGATTCTACTTCCCTTTCCTCCCTGCCTCCCCTCTTCCTCTCTTTCTAACTCGTCATGCACATATCCCTATTCCCGCGCGATGAGCTCCTCTCTTGAGGCCAAGATCGTCGTTCTCGGCGCACAGGGTACTAACCCCCCTCTATACAAGACTGCTTTCCACAGACAAAGAGTAGACCCTTACCAATAGTTCTATTATAGGAGTCGGCAAGACATCGCTCGTTCAAAGATATGTCCGAAATGCCTTTAATCCCTCCACCACGATATCCACCGTCGGCGCATCCTTCGTGACCAAACGCGTCCTCGATACCCCCTCCGATACAACCGTGCGTCTTCAAATCTGGGATACTGCCGGTCAAGAACGATTCCGTAGTATATCGCGACTCTACTATCGCGGTGCGCACGCTTGTCTCCTATGCTACGACATCACCGACGAATCCAGTTTCCAGGAAATGGCCGGTTGGCTCCGCGAACTCCGGCGCAACCTCGGCACGGACAGTAGCGGTGGAGCAGGAGGGGGCGGGGGTATGGACGAACCCCTCGTGATTCATGTCGTTGGAACCAAATCAGATATTGTTTCGGAAGATCCTACTCGTCGACGTGTTCCTTTCGAACGAACTATCGCATATGTGGCAGAACAGTTATACCCCACACAGGCATCTACACCGCCAGCTACGGCGATGGGAATCACCAACCCAGGAGGAGGAGGATCAGGATACTTTAGCAGTGTTGTTGGAGCCGCTCCTGGAAGTGCGCCTGCGTCAGCCGGAAGTACCAGTGCAATAGCGGTTTCTTATTCAGCCGGCGCATTGCAGAGTCCAGATAGTAAGCGCAGTTCAGCGTTTTGGGGTCAAGAGATAGGGTGGGATTGTTGTCATGAGATTAGTGCAAAAGATGGGGAGGGTATTGAGGAGGTGTTTCGTGTAATTACACGGAAGCTTGTTGAACAGCGGAATCGCAGGGATGCCGAAGCTGCGTTGATGATGACACCGAGTATTGATGGCATAGCTGGAGTGCCTGTGACGCCGAGTGTTGAAGGGAGCTTTCGTTTGGGCATTGGAGATAAAAGAAGAAGTTGGTTGGGCCTTGCGACGCCGAATAACAGTATTGAACCGGATGAAGTGCAAGTAATGGAGGCACGACGACGAGGCCGATGTTGTTAATGCTGGCAGTGACATCTCGCGATTAGTATTCTCGATTCATTTCATTTCTCTTTGTTTTCTCATGATGGGTGGGCTGTTTGATGATTTGATTGATACCTGCACCGGCGCTACCATATAGCATCATGTACATGCGATAATGCTGATAATGAATATCCTGCTTGATTTGATTAATTCAATATCGTCTGAATTCTACATTTATCAGATTACAAACAGCATTTCCTCTGTCTGATCTGCACAATCTGACATCACGGCGGATCTGGTGGAGCTGCTCTTTTTAGGGTTTGGTTTGTATACTTCAACTTCAACTTCAACTTCAAATGAATTATGACATTCACTAAATCACATACCGGGAATACTTATGTTGATGCAATTATCCATAATGATGCATGTACTTATCTCCTCATGTTAACCCCGGCTACTGCTAAGCCTCACTCCAATCGCTGCTTGTCATTGGTCTTCGCCCGGGTGATTCATCGTTTACGAGGCCAAGCGCTGACTAGTCAAGACTGCAATTCTTACCGATTGCTGGGCATTTCTTCTCTGCTTGTTGCTGGAAGCTTGGACTCCTCTTCTCCTCTTTCAAGTTCTTCCCATCCATCGTATTCATCGTTTTCAACCATCTTGTGCTGCCACGCTCTTCTCCCCACCATCACAGCCATACTTAGTTCTCACAACATCCTCTCCACTCCCCATTATGTCTGGAGTGGAGGTGGTTGCTGTTGTCGCGTGTGTGGCCGCAGGTAGGCATCCTCCATTCTATTCCTCTATTCCATCTATGCCACTATACAATCAAGTCTCATACCCATGTGCCTGTTCTAGTTATCTCCGCCTACCAAGATGGAAGTAAAGTCTTCCAGGATATCAAGAGGAAATGGCGAGAGCGACGCAGCTCGCATCCACAAGCAGCCTCAGCTATCGATCTGGATTTCTCGCTGCAACGAAGCAGGGAGGATATCTTGACGCAGTGGAATGGTCATGTCGGCAGACTTGGACATCGCTTCGAAGTCGGCGACGAAATCGCCCAAGCCACGATGAAAGATATTCTCATCGGCCTTCAACTTGCCCTACTCACTCACCTCCGCGAAAATGGAGTACACCTCGACATTTTCGCCCTCCTCAATGTCTCCGATCTTAGCCGCGCTCGAACCATCTCTGCTCTTCATGAATTATATCAACGTTTGGCCCAGCAAGCTCCTATTCCATGGCATATGACTTCACCTGTTGCCCCGGGACTCCCTTATATCGAACCAGGCTCGGGTATTGCCCGATATATCGGTGTGATTGAAACACTCTCTTCAAGTCAGCCACCACTCGAGCAAACTTCGCATGGAACCCCTGGCAATAGACCGAGTCCTTACTCCTCGCCGAGTCAATTCTACTCGCCATACTACTCGCCATCGGCAGCATTCCATCCCCAGGGCCAAGTTTTCCCAGGAAGTATATCCAGTTCGCCGCCGGAAATGTCCTCATCGCACAGGCCGTCAGTCGATGCAATCAGTCCTCGCGAAAGAAGGGCATCGGCATTCAGCTCAATCAGTTCAACCTTCAGTACTTGGCTGCGTGACCGACGTCGCTCATCTGTCGATTCCAACGAGCGAGATGAGATCGCAGCAATCTCCGGTCTACCATCTCCACCACCAACATCGCATCAAGATGCCACCATCAACACCGAATCCAGTGCACCACGTCCAATTACCCAACCAACACGCGCCGAGCTTGACTCCCCATTTGAAAATGAGATCCTACGCGAGAATCCATGGATGTCCGTGATAGAAGAGCGAGTCCAACTAGAACAAGAACTCCAAGACACCCAAGCCCAACACCACCACCAACCTGACATCCAAAGCCAAACGCACCCGCAAACACCCAATCGAGACTCTACTCACGGCTTCCTCACACCACCCCTAACGCGTCAATCAAACCCTAGCCCAACCACTAATGCCCACCCAAATCCCAGAGCAACCCCTTCAATCCACAGCGACATTTCAAACGATAGCGGTAGTTCCAATCGTTCAAGTGAAATAACTCTTCTCCAAATAAACCCCCGCGTCTCATTATGGCCACCAAATCGCAATAACGACTATGCGGGTTTTTGCAAAGGAGCATGGAAACAAAATTCCGGATTCGAGGGATTCAAAGTCCACTCCGTTCCAATCGGATATTACAGCCTCGTCCCGAAATGGAAGTGCGTAAACTGTTTCTTCGATATGCCCATGGCGTCGACATCAAATTCGGGCTCCGGCTCAAGCTCGAGTTCATCAGGTACTGCGCGCTTCGATGAAAAGGTGTATACGCATGCTGGTAGTAAAATTCGGTATCGGTGGTCATTTCTGGCAAAGTCTCATATTGCGAGTAAGACGCGGCCTGTACCTGCGAGTGCTGCTGGGTCGGTGGCTGTGGCGAAGATCGGTACTTTTGGGTGTATGTTTTGTTGTTTTGAGAGTGATCGGTCTGTGGTTGCGTATGGTGGTTTAGATGTTTTTATGAATCATCTTGGCGAGGCGCATCGGGGATTCATGGGAAGCTTGTTGGGAAGTACAAGATGTGTTACTGGGAGGGTTGCAGGTGTTGAGGAAGTTTTTGATATTAATATTCCTCCTCTGTAAGAAGCAAGGTAAGTAATTACTTTTTTATGGCTATTCCTTCGTTTGATTTTGCTTGCTGGGTTCAAGTTGTTTGGTCTTTCTCGATTGGAGTTCACGTTGGTTCTGGTGATATCCCGGGTCGCGGTCTATATTCATGTAGCATAGTATCTCAATAAAAGTATGATACAGCTAACTCGAATCCGTATTGAGTGAGACTAGTACAGAGCCTCAAGCAACGCATGACTCGGAGGCGGAGGGTTCAATCTCAATTGGTTCAACTTGAAACTCAGACACCATGGCTGTTTCAACATGAAGTCATCGCTAGGAAATATTTCTAGATTCTGACGGTCCCCGATCGGAATGTGGATTTTTATGTAGCAACCTCGGCAGTTAAAACTGATTAGACTCCCTTCCACGCGAGGCAAGGAGCTAATTACTAGATTGATCAAGTTTGATATGAGACATTCGGCAGCGCATGCCGATCAGTTCCGTGCCCGCGCGAATGAGTGATGAAGATTCATGCGGTGGAGTAGGGCTGGAGTCCGCGGACCCCCGAGGAGTTCAGAATAAAGATGGATATATTCATTGTTTCAGCATGGGTTGTCACAGTTCAAAAGGAATTAGGCTAGTAAAGCTTGACTTGGGGAGTTTTGCATTTATCCAGGTCAATTATTCCCAGCAGAACATCGTGTTCCAAGGGTAGAGTATTCTCCCGTCAATCCGTCATCTTCACTCGAGAGACGGTAATCCACTAGTGAAATCTCCTGCCAGAATGGTGTCGGTCTCGGTGTTAGCGTGAGCAGATTTCTCTTTTTCTTGTGGGGTGTCAGTCGAATCCTTCCTGGTACTATTAGGCAGCAATGAGATCAAATTGGAGTTGGAGATGCTAAAGGCCTAATCTGAGCAGATATCAACCCCAAGCATAGACTTATATAGCAGAGGAAAAGAAGAATACACAGCCAACTCGTATGAACAATAAGGAGCAGGTTTGTATCATGTCTCTAACGCCTGTGAAGACATTCTACTTTATTGGAGTCTGCAGAGTCGGTAACGAACCGAGCCAACTGTGGATCTTCCACCGAGACTAACCAAAAGAGCCCGGAAACAATCGATGATATAGAGAATTTGAAGACTGGAACAGAAATTAAACAATACCAAGCAAATCTTGTCTCACGCCACCTGCCGTCTTATCAATCAGAGATTGATATAAGCATATATCCACCGGGATTTCACCATGCAAGGCTGCCAAGCACAATTCGCTTACCACTAACGCATGGAAAATGGTATCCTCAGGACCAAGAAGTTTTTGCTGCCATGAATGTCGTCGACGAAAGGTAAAAGTAGGTTTGTTTTAGCTAAATTCTAAACTGCGGCTATTCTAATCGTTTTTGACAGTGCGATGGCTTGAAACCGGAATGTCGGCGCTGCGCAAAACGTGGAATTACATGCACGGGATACCCCAGCACGTTCAAATTCCTCGATAATCGAACACCTCAGACGGATCAAACTGCATCAAATAGACCGAGATCAATTCCCAGCCCATCACGGCGAGCGGGTTCCGACGAGTCTTGGAGACCAGTTCAAATCCAACAGTCGTCCGACAAAGACAATCAACAAAAGTGCTGTTCATTCGACAACAATAAACCCGGAACCCGTTCAAACGCCGAGTCAGAAAAAAGGATGTTCTCTGATGATGAAATGCCAATTTACGAAAATCTATCCATACTCAACCGTAAGCCCAAACATTCCTTCCGTCCAGCCCGATTGATCAAAAGCAACTGAGCATATACAGTACCATTCTCCCCACCGTCACCCAGTGAATATTACCACGCTATGAGCTATAATGGCAGTGGCACTATATCTCCATCAAACACATGGGCAAGCCAAAGTCCGCAACTGTTCACAGACGTTCTCGAGTCCCAAACACAACACACGGAACCGATGACTAGCAATCTAACAAACCGCAAGACTGCCAACCCTTCCACCAACTTGAACAGAGACTTCCCGCGCTATGGCTACACCGCAGAGAACCAAGACTATAATAATTCTTCAAACATGACAGACGATGAACTAGAAGAATACTGGAAAATGCTGAAACCAGACACGGAAATGACAACGATATCAGATCCGGTTTCATATTCTGATATTTCAAATCCACCGCGGGAACAGTGTGGGAGCACAGATTGTAACCCTCCGAATGAACAGTGTACATATCACAGGGAGAGTACGACGGGGTATGAAGGTACCACCAGAATACCTGCTTATGATCTTTACATGAGCTCTTTTTTCATGTGATATGACTTGTCAAATACCCAGTCTTTGCACAATCAATGATATCAAGTTTCAATTTTAGATACGCTGTTTGTATTTTCGGTAAAAGAGTGCATTGATATAAGTGACTGATTAGCATCTTGCATCACACCAGAATCTAGCGATCGCTCGTCCACCGCGTATTAGCTCTGCCTTGGTACCCCCTCTTACTAGCCGATATTATAATAAGAAACACGATATTCACACGAGAAATTCAAGGAAACGTTATCCTACCCATGTCAATCCTGGGAATAGATTTTCTTGGCCCCTTCACACCGGCTTCTGGCCGAGGCCATAAGTACATCCTCATTGCTGTGGAACTAGGTAGTACTACTAGTACTAATATTTAGTAGTAGTCCTATGGCTGATCAGTTGCAAGGATGATACTTATCATCTAATAGGTATCAGTGCTGCTGGAAGTAAACCAATTTGGAAATTCTATACTTTTGTGTGTACTAATTGGAGTATAGTATGCTCCAATAGTACCTACTACTAGGTAGTAGATAGTAGTACCATCTCGCCCTGGTGGGGTTGAGATATTATCTCAAATATATAGTATATATTTATGAGACGCAATTAACAAAATCAGCTAGTATTCTGATTTACTACTTTGCTAATCCGATCTGATGATAGTCTAAAATGCAGCAGTATCTCGATGTATTTACAGTAGCGTAGTTTGGGTAGAAGTACCACTCGGAGTCCGTGGAGTGCATGTATATCCCCGGCCCTATCTTACTAGCACTACTACCCTAGTAAACTACTAGTAGTAGTTCAGATTTCAAATGGTACTAATATATATTTTATTGATTCTCAAGTCAAGATATTCCAATTTCACCTAGTATACTAGTTTATTTGGCTGCTATTTAATACTACTCTGGTACAGCGTCAACCTTGTGAGAGGACAAAACATCGGGAATTGAAGGATCTCCACCTCCGATGATCGGCGACTGTCGTTTCATATACAGTGTGGCCTGTGCTTTGATTGTAGTTCCCAGAATACTCCGTATTCAGCAAATTAGTATTGAAGATTCTATTTAGTTCTTGAATTGCCATAGAGTTTCTGTATAAATGATATCTGCCATTTAGCAGTCTTCAATAGGATTGTCTTGTTGATGGGAACCTCTTCAATTGCCGATGTCCGATCGGAGAATATTAGTCAGCAAGGGATACCACAATCATGAAGTATATTTGTATTATGTATAGCATAGTTAGTATATAAAGTAGTATAGTATAAGTATTATGATTATATCGTATATGCAAGTATGTCAGTCTGATATATCATAGAGATATGCAAGATGATGCATTCTTAAATCCCCCGCTGCATATCAATACTCCTGCCCATCCATGTTGACTGTTGATCTTCTCAATTACTATGTAGTATAGCTACTACCCAACTATATCAATTGACTAAGCATTATCATTCCCATACTACTAATCTATAACCATGGATCTTGTCTACTAGTATATTGCTACGAACTACTATATACAGAGTACTCTAGAATAGAATGGACCCTTGCTGATGCCCCACTGCAATCTGCCAATCTCACTCAATCACGCCAATGCGCTAAAGTCAATATGCAATCTGCCGTTCAGGGGTTACTCTCATCCTGTACTATGTATTACTCTACTCTCTTCATTATATTACATATCTGTAAGCACAATATCCAAGTATATGTACATATCACTCGAAGTATTCTGTATTCTACTATGTTATACTACACTACAATCTACATAGTATACACAATGTAGCATACTCATACAAGGACTATCTCTGTACTGCTGATGGCCCACTTCGGGAGATTGTCTTTTCTCCAGCTCCACTCTCCCTAGTTGATTTTGAATCTGCTCTGCCTTTCATTTTTTTTTTTTTATTATTAATTTTTCTTTTATTTTTCTCCTACCTTTTTCCCTCCCAAACTTTCCAAACTGTTCAAACTGTCCAGTTGTACTTTTCCTAAAGTCACGGGGCCGTCAAACCTCAAACCTTTTCCTCTCCCTTTTTCTTATTATTCTTCCCCTTCACCCACCACCAACTTTCATTTCACCCACTTACCCCCTCCACCACCAGTTAATTCTGGCCACGGTATGCCATGAGGCTCGCAATCCGTGTCGGTTCTGCCGCCGTGCTGATTATCTTCGCCCTGGTCGTGCTTAATCGTCGTTATAACTCCGAGCGCAGTCCCGCCTCCTTCTGGCATTTCGATACCACCTCCTTTCAGGCTGCGCTACGCCCTCAATCGCAGGCTCCGGCTACTCGTCGCAAATGGGGAATTGGTACGGATCGGACAAATGGATTGACTTACCAGAAGACTCCCATTGAGGTTCCCAATGAGGGTATCATTGTCATGGGAAAATTGCGCGGCGAGGATACAGCCTGGGTTTCCGCTGAATTAGCCGAGTGAGTACTCTGAAATTGGACGGGAGGACAGAGAGGGAACGATTCTAGAAGCCCAGTCATCTCTTCATTCCTCGCATTAAGGTAGAAATTTTGCTAACCAATTACAGATGGCGCAATTTCATCTACACAGTTGACGACGTTAACGCCCCCGTCCACACTCGTTCCAACAAGGGTCGCGAAGCCCAACCCTACCTGCAATTTCTCGTCGATCATTACGATGACCTCCCCGCCATCATCGTCTTCCTCCATCCACACCGCGACGGCTGGCCCGGCGCCTGGCACACCGATACCATGGACTACAGCAACGTGGACTCGGTTCGAGCCCTGCAGCGCGACTTTGTCCAGCAGCAAGGCTTCGTCAGTCTGCGCTGCCAGTTGAATCCCGGCTGTCCAGCGGAGATGCAGCCTTTCCGGAAACCCGCTAAACCGGGTAACACGGGTGAGAAGCATTATGCTGAAGCATGGAAGGAATTGTTCGGCAATACCGATGTCCCTAAGCAGATCGGTGCCCCGTGCTGTTCGCAGTTCGCTGTTTCTCGAGATCAGGTTCTGCAACGCCCGCGCAGCGATTACAAGCGTATGCTGGACTGGGTGTTGAATAATGATTTGCCGGATGAAGTTACTTCTAATATTATGGAGTATACCTGGCATATTATCTTTGGCAAGGAGCCTATCTTGTAAGTCTTTTCTTCCACTGTACACCCTACACCATACGGCAACCGTGAATGCTAACTTCTCCAGCTGCCCCGATACATTTCAATGCTACGCCGAAGTCTACGGTGAAGAAGTCGTCATGGCCTCTTAAGAATCTGCCGTCTCCCTCCCGCCTCTTTTATCCTGTATTCAATTTCTTTGTATTCATCTATATTCTTCTTCTGCGGGAGCCGACTCGGTCACGATCACCGCATGACTATGCTTCAATATTTGTTTGTACATGGAGTTGGTGGCCATAGCTTGCGCATATTGGTGTTGTAAATGAATTATGTTTCACAGTGCGGAAGCACCCACTACCAATACAAATTATCTACGGAATAGATGAATACTGGTAGATTTTCTAGTAGTGGTGATATGGTAATATTGTCGCCCAGCCCTTGGCAATACTCGGCGAATCCCGAAAAAACCTCGGTTGAGCATCAAAGAGTCTCATGGCTCATTTTGATGTCTCAAGCCACGTCTCACTCGAACAAAGCCCTAACTCCAATCAAGTCAAAACCCTCCACCACGCCTTCAAAATAGTCCCCAAAAACGTGGAGCAGTGGAGTACGGATTTCTCCGGATTATCCACATTCCCTAATTTAGGGCTCGCTAGAACATCTCACTGATACTCCGTAGACGAAGACTCCAAAATCATCACGCTTGATAGTCCGTCTTCTCCACATTCATCTTCATCTCCTTGGCGATATCATCCCATCTCCAAATAGGTCCCGTTCCAACATTATAATGATAATAATTATCCGTTCCAGCAGGAATCATCGCTTTCCGGAATGTAATATTAATCCTACCACCAAGAGAAGTCTTCCCCTTTCGCTTCGGAATACTATGTAACCAATTCGACTGAGTAGACCCCTTCATAACAATCATATCACCAGACGCAAGTGGTAATTTAATCATTGACCCGATCCCATCATTTCCAGAGTATCCGGCACTTTTCCCCCCGGGACCAGATGGAGAAGGAGGTGGTTTATGCTTTAGTTGGAATTCCCTCTCGGCACCGAGTGATAATGATGCAATAGACGGATAGTGACCGAGAAATCGCTCGTCATCGGAATGAAATGCAATACTATCGTCTCCGGAAGCGTAGTAATTGACTAGAACGAAGTTGTATGTTGTATTTGTGGCGAATTCAACGAGGGTTTTTAAGTGTTGGAGACATGTTGGTATTGGTCGTGGAGAATGACCGTATGTATGCTTCGTGTTGGGGGTGTTTGGTTTACGACGTAATATGAGGGTCTCGGTTGTATATTGCTTTGGTTTTGCGAGTGCATCTCCGTCTTTCCCTGTAGGTGCAGATCCAGGAGCCGGTGTAGACTCAGGCGAGCGAGAAGATTCATCTTCAAAGAAACACCCCTCATCAACCCCAAAAACAGTCGTATATCTCGGCGTCTTAATCTCAACATCAACACCACCCCTCTTCGCAAAATAAACAACCCTATAAAACGGCAGTTCGGCCCGAAGAACCCGAAATAACTCATTTGCAGTTCTTCGCGGGATGAAAGGCTGGAAATAGAGACAATCCAGATCGGGCTGTGAATTCATGACTTTCGCTTCGCGGGCTGGTGTATTTTCTTCCATTGCTTTTGTGAGATGGATTGGGAGTTTTGCGATGGGGATTGGGTATGTTGAATGTGTATCTGGTGGGATGTCGATGGAATTGGTATGGATTTCTTTTGTTCTTTTGGAAGGGGGTTTGAAGAAGGCGTCTAGGGTTCTTTTTGACATTGTTGCGGTTATTCGAGATTAATTAGGAGATTGGATGTGAGAGAGAGTTGAGATTGACATTGTAATTGAGATTGAAGAACGCGTCGCGTGGAAAAGATGTGGATGGGTGATGTCATGCCGATCGATGGGTATCCCGATTCGGATCTGCGATCTGGTATTGATGGACTCGGGATGGACTCGGGATTGATCGGCAGTGGATGAGATCGGCCTATTATGGGTTTGCGGGGCGCTGAGATCAGGTAGAAATGGGATTTGGATTATGCATTGTTTACTGCTGAAGTTACAGCGTGCTGTAAGGTTCATGGCGTAGTGCAAATCAATGTATTTTGATTGTCAAGATTGACACTCGGCTGAGTCTTCCGCCCTTCGTAATTTTAATGTGACAACAATCGGAACAATACAGCATTAAGCGTAGCTATAGTAAATACTCTTTTGAGCAGAATATGTTGTTGATAAACCTGTATTTTCCTGTCCCGAATAAGGATATTGGACATCCTCCTTCTCCAAGAGAGTATCAATCTCAGAAACAATTGCCGTCGCTTCATGGAATCCATTTTGATTGAATCGCCGTAGGAGAATTTTGACGACAGCGCGGAGTGCAGGTCGAGATTCACGAGGGAGAGAATCCTCCTTCTCGAGGAGGTCTCGTACGGAGGCCTTTTGGATGAAGATAGTTTGAGAATATGTTTTGCAATAGCTTGAACAAAGATGCGGGAGACGTGAGCGAAGAAACACTTACCAACTGACGATGGAGATCGGTTTCTTCGATGAATTTACCATTCATGATGAAAGTATCAGTGAGAGGATAGAAGGAATTTTGAGAAATTTTACGAGGGAAATGAAGTCAAGATATGACATTTGGAAGAAACGGGAGTTCCCGTCATAAAATGCGCGATTCAGCAAACGACAAAAGAAAAGCTTGATTTAAGCTAGGCGGATGAGACAAACAAGCAGTACCAAGGACAGCATCTGACCTAGCAGAATACTCATTGGAAGTTCTACGCACTACTTATACAGCGAGTGTAGAACCTAAGGGATGAATAGATCAGAGTGCAATTTATATCATACATTGTGTACTACCAGGAGATGACTCTAAACCTGCGGTCTAGTTGTACTAACAGTACCCTTCACCTTAGCAGTCTCCGTCTCTCCTTCGCCCTTTGCACTCTTGCCAGGCTCATTGACATATGGATTCATCGTATCGGCATTGGAAAGGCCTTCCTGCTTCGAAGAGATACTCCCCTGGAATCCCGGCGATCCCATAGCCCGAGGCTGATAGAAATTAGCAACTCAACCGTATACACTGAGCATAGAATACTAACCTCGTCGTAGGGCCGGGAGGAATCATCTCGGGACTGATTGTAGCCTTTCTTTGAATTTTGGTTTCCTTCCGCCCCTTGGACGTATTCCTGATTCGCTCCATGATGGGCCCCGACGGCTTTTGTACTGGACTGATCGGCTTTTTCTCCCCTTGATAGATAGTATGCCAAAGGAACGCCGAGTACGATTGCGACCGGTAACCTAAAAATGAAGAATGATTGTTGGTCGCGAGTTGCAGAATTCTGAGAATAGGTTCATAGGACTCACCAACGAGGCATCCCTTGGCTACCCTGGCTAGTAGAAGCGAACCGTTTCTGGATAGGAAGTAGTCCTTGGCGTCTAGAGACAGGCCTGAATTGCCCAGAGGACTTCAGGATTGCGCGTGAAGAATAGAATGAGTTCATTTCGTAAAATGTAAGACGTTGAAAATGTCTAGAAAGTAATTCGAGAGATTCAAGACAGAAGAATGCATTAATAGGTGCTCGTGATATACTTGACAAGAACTTACGAGTTAGTAGCTCTAACCCTGTTTTGTCATTACATCATCATGTGTATTCACTCGGTCATCGAACTGTGGAATATCTCAACCACTCGATGCGGAAATTATATCGAATACTGGACGATCCTGCTATGTACTCGATTTGCGAGTGATCCAACTTGAAGTTGGTTGGTGACCTTTCGTGACGTTATCCTCCCGTACAGAGAAATGTGGCGATTTGGGCCCCGACACGGGTGAAGCAATCTTGCGTTGAAATGCAAAACCCTGGTACATCTCAGTCATTTAAGCTTAATTTAATTTCCTTTCCTGCTCGCATTAACCATTATTTGGTCCTCAATTGGAGAGAGTTAGTCCCTTGGCTGGGCATTATGTAGACATGTCCCTAGCAACCGTTCGTAACAAAGACTATGTTGTCGACAGAGAAGCTTCGACCTGTCCTATAATTACTCCAAGCATTTGACTTAACATTGAATTTCAAGGAGACAGATTAGACTAGTAAAACCTTTGCCGTATTTAAGTCCAGCTCAATGATATACCAAATACCATATGCTCCCAAATGCCGATCATCAGAGACAATCATCGGGTGAGACAGTTCCAAACCAACCAAGCGAGAGAGGCCGTTCCCATCTCACATGAATTACCCCCATCGAAAGGTGGACCTGGCAAACAATTGAAACAGTGCAAACAAACTCTGGAAGCCGGCTGGTGGGTACTGGATAACCTATCCTGGATCCTGGAAGACAACCTCCGATTGTCCAGGATTGTCAGAAGGCCTGGTGACTGGCGGGGCGTATTATGGTATAATCAGTATGTCTCGAACTCGGGGGGCTTCCGCATGATTCAAGAGACGGGGCAATATACCCATCTTGCGAAACCGCTCAAAGAAAATGCATTATTGCATAACTCTTCATATTCATGTATATTGTTGTATAGAAGACCGGTTCGGGGGATCCATTTTTGGATGAAATGAATCTGTTTAGTCTGTTTATACTACAACGAAAATCTACTATATTTATACCGGGGGTTTTAGGGTTCATAGTTTCAACCCAAGGCTTTTCAATGGGTTATAGAATTCGACACAAAACCACAAATGGGTTGGGTTGGGCTAGACAGTGTGTCTGATGGGATCTGCTGAGGTCTATACAGGTCTATGAGAGCTATCATTCTTCCTCATGAGGACGAGTGTATTGAGATAATATAGGTATGATAAAGTACTATCTTTGACAGTGATGTAGAAGGAAAACCAGCTACCTTGGAAATTCCACCGCATATAAATTCTAACCGGAGTTGTCGGTGTCCATGATACAAAACCATATATCCATGTTCCAGACCCCGCTGTATGTCGATTCTTGATCATAATAAATCAAGATCTATACAAGCCCGAAAATCCCTTCTCATTTAGGCCGTAGTAGGCTTTGGAGGGGGCAGCTCAGTACCGGAGGGAGGGGGAGGAGGGACCTCAGTGCCGGTGGGAGGAGGAGGGGGAGCATCGCCACGCTTCTCCTTACCATCATCGGTGGGCTTAGGAGGAGGAACGTCGCTTCCAGAGGGGGGAGGAGGAGGAGGAAGCTCAGTGCCGGTAGGAGGAGGAGCATCACCACGCTTGTCCTTGCCATCTCCAGTGGGAGGGGGAGGAGGAAGGCTGGTGCCAGTGGGAGGTGGAGGTGGGTCAGACTCGGAGAGGTCAGAGGGAACTTGATGAAGAATTAGCAGTGCTGTATCATCAACTTCATATTGACATACTAGGTGCTGGAGGAGCACCGGCAACCAGGCCGGCGGCCATCAGAGATGTGAGAAGCGCGGAAACCTTCATTGTGATAGTAGACTGTTGTAGATTTGATATAAGGAGTGGTTGAAAAGGATCGATAGTGAGTTGGATGATAGAGGATGATGCTGGAGAATCTCTACCTCTTTATAGATTTTTGAGCTTCCAGTCTTTGCACAGCAACTCCCAGTATGTAGTCAATTCTATCATCGAATGAAGACAGACCATTGTCACGTCATAGTATGCTCAGTGCTAATTGTCTCGATTCATGTCGAGGTTGCTGGACCTTGACACCGGCTGACGACGACTAACTCCCGACAATGGACATATATTGGCCAATCTGATCATGAAGCGATGGCGCAGTTGAAGTGATCAACATGTTTCCCGAGAGTTCTAGATTATTTTCCGTGCCATTACTGGAATAAGATCTGATCTGTGATACTTACGAAGCTGGTGGGCCTGAATTGAGCATCCTTCCCCAAGTTGCCTGAACTTCGGATCTAAATAAAGACTAATCCGGCCCCAGATTGACAAGTCCAAGCTTGATGTCCAGAATTTGTGGGGGTGATGTAGCGTAACTGAGGGCTTTTCTTTAGAGCGTTTTGCTCTTGTAGTACAAGAAGAGCAATGTTCTGGTAAGCGTGGAATAATGTGGTCATTATGGATCAAAGATGAAACAATCTCATCGCAGCTGGTGTAATCAATGGACTTTTGGGTTCTCGTCAGGAACAAAAGACAATAGAGAAGGCTGAATTTCTATACACGCGGCACGCCGATCTTTAGTGGATCTCCCCACACAAGATGACGAACAAGACTGACATTTTGACGATTACGAGTGTTTATTTTATCTTATTGGACATAGGGCTGAGAGATCTTGAGCTGCTGCAGCATCCGAAGCATTTTAAAAATCAAGAATCTAGTTAAATTTGTGCTTCGAGATTGTTGCGTGGTGGGCAGTTAATGCCAAAGGAGCTGTATCGGCGTCGCATTTACAGTAGCGTTGGATACAATTAGTTAACAGGGGCCGACAAGTGGGTTCAGACCAAACCAGACACTGATTATAGCCTCTTTAGTTCAGTTTCTTCAGTCTCGCCTTATGTCGTAGATTCTACTTGACTTAACTTTTCCTAGTAACAAGGAATATCAAATGTAAGAGTGAGCAGACGCGGAAAATGTTATGCCGATTCAAGATTGCGCACTTTTGCGTACCCCGTATTCAGTCTCAAACGTTGGCAATCCAAGAATTGATCTCAGCAGGCCCACATATGGCGAATTAATGTACGTAGAATGAGAACACAGGACGGAATGCATGCAGAGTAGTCTGGATGTCCTTCGAATGATCGGCACTGTCGTAACGTATTCCACCACCGAATGAAGCTGGCGATCAACACGCGTACCCTGATCAATAATCGGGATAGAGCATTCTTGGCTAAACGTAGACACTTGAGTCTCCCAGCCAGGCCTGCGATACCTGTATATTCCAATTTTCCATTCACGCACGCCCACTCATGTCGCCATTTCCCTTCATCTTACACCAACCCAAGCCCTGCAACCCCATTTACGCCTTAAATCGAGACAATTGAGATGTGACATGAATTGATCAGGCGAGACCTAATCTGCCGTCATTCAAAACACATTACCTCAAATGTACAAGATGGGACGCTGATGCAAATTGTTTTCTCGGCTATTCACATCCGTAGGTGGACAAGGACAATGGCTATTGGACTTCATCGCTCATATCACATTTCCAATAAATAATAACTTCCTTTAGGTACTGCTTTCTGTTGGTACTTTCGTTGATTTAATATCAATGAAAGGAATTCACCTCCATGTCGGTCAGATGATGTTGACCTTGGAAACCCTGATCGCATGATACGTAGTCAAGGCTCGACATCAAGACTCCTTTTGATCACATCGCCTACAACATCCTTACCTCCACCTTCTGATAGTATCGGGCATCTTATTCCCATACATTGGGGCTAATCCATTTAAATCCTTAGGCTATTGTTGCTCACTCAAAAATACCCGGGAAAGACTAGCCCTAATTTCACGATTAGGCTATTCACTTTAAGGTTGACGGATACCCGTTGCATTGCTGACTTGCTGACATCACCACTAGCCAATATCGTTTAGCCCGGGCGTCCAGACCTCCAACTATATCGACGTTTCCCTCGTATAAGTTGCACCATATTAAAAATGAAACGGGACGACCGGCGCCACATCTGGCCGGTCACAAGATGTTGATATCCGAAGGCCGGCCCAGAGCTTTCCTTTTGTTTGCCTATATAAAGGAAAGGGTGAGTCGAGCAGTGGGACAATGCTCATGCAGACCAGGACATCAACTACCTCAATTAGCAAAAGAGCGCGGAATAATTACAGCGACACATTACCAGCACCCTCAAAAAAAGCCACTTGAAGGACATCATGGCCGCTCACCTACCCCAAAATATCAGAGCAGTCCTCCAGCCGGACCCCAATACCGACAACCTCATCCTCACTAAGACGGCACTCCCTACGCCTAATGAAGGCGATACCGAAGAGCACCTCGTACAGATCAAGGCTACATCGCCATGTCTTGCCGAACTTACCTGGGAGCGCAACTTCCCGGATGCCTTTTCCAGTGAGCACAAGCGCGAGCGCGTTCCCGGAACCGAGGGAGCTGGCATCATCATCACGGCCCCAGAAGGGTCCCCCTTCAAGCCCAACGATGAGGTGTACTTCCGCAACCAGGCCGAACGCCGTGGCTGTCTGAGCGACTACACGCTCATCAACAAGAGCAGCTTGGCCCTCAAGCCCAAAACACAGAACTGGTTCGAAGCCGCCGTTACACCTTTAAGCTCCCTAACCGCCTACCAGGCGCTTTTCGAGCACGGTCTACTCGACCCACGGGCCATCACCACACAGGGAGGTGATACCAAGGCTCGTGAAGCCAACAGCAAGGTCAGGGTACTCATCACGGCGGCGAGTGGTAGCGTCGGTAGCTGGGCCGTACAACTCGCCGCCGCGGCCGGCGCCGGCGCTATCGTCGCCGTGTCGGGTCCCTCCAAACTTGAAGAAGTGCGAAAGGCCGGCGCAACAGATGTTGTCGATTACACCAAACAGTCAGTCGCCGATTGGGCTTCTCAGGACCCGTCTTCGAGACAGTGTGACATGGGGCTCGACTGCGTTGGAGGCGACTCGCTCGCCTCATGCTGGACTGCCATTAAAGAGGGCGGCGTGCTTCTTAGCGTTTCCGATTCACCAGACCGCGTCAAGCCTGCGTCATTGGCGTCGAAAAAACTCGCTAAGGCAACCTGGTTCCTTGTCCAGCCTCGCGGCAGTGACCTCGCCGAGATCACGAAGATAGTGGATGCGGGCATGGGCAAGCCATGGATTGATAGTGTGGTCGAATTTGAGGACTTTCAAAAGGCTTTTGATAAGGTAGAGACCAGACATGCTAATGGAAAGGTGGTGATTAAGGTTACGGCTTGAGGGTTGGGCTGTGCACATGGGAGGCTATAGTGGTGGATGCGTAAAATAGTTGATCTGCTACTCTACTCTTATGGTGGTTATTAAATCAATCAGCGATATGGAATACCAATCCTCGTCGGAAACTGTCTGCAAGCTTACTAACAAGTTGTGTATTATCATGGAAACCTCGAACCAATCTTGAACTACGGAAGTAATCCATTACTATTATATCAGGATCAATGTGTCATTTGATGAAGGGTTGAAAGAGGGTGTTTTCAGAAGGCCTACCATCTTCACTAGTTGGACCATTATTTTTCCATTTGTAGATTGGTATAATTTCACCACACTGCTTGAACTCACCCGAGTCTTCGTTCTGTTGAATTTTTGACATCTAGATACTACGTATCTAGACGACTGGGGTAGATACTCCGCCAAATTACTGCTGTCACCCAGATATTTAACTTTACATCGTATATTTGTCTTAAGAGTTTAGGAAATATGACCAAGATTTTTATCTGTTGCTATCAAGAAATTAGAGCAAACTGGTTACCTGTCTAGAATCGATGATGCATCGAATATAACGTAGGCAAATCCCAAATTGTTCACGTCCACATTCGCATTTCAATTCAATTCCAATCTTTCTATTCAATGCTCGAATCATCATTCTTCTCGATGATCACGATTCATGACAATCCTCTTAACGGTATTCCTCATCAATCTGAATAAGCGCAGCCATCCCATCCCGTTCAAGAACATCGGTATCCAACACCATGGTCGCGATCAGAACAGCGGGCTCAGTCTTGCTGGCATTATCACTGATCCGGTGATGGCAGCCGGGAGCTTCGTACCAAGTACCGCCAGCTTCGATAGTCTTCATCGGGTCATCGTTCATCTTGTTCAGAAGGGTTCCCGAAACCACATAAGCAGACACACAGCATTGTCCATGTCTGTGAGGGGGAGTAGATCCATTTGGCGGGAAGTTAACACGCAATCCCACGATTGATTTGCCGGGAACGTTGGTCAATCGATATTGATAGGCCATGTTGATCTCCGGCATGGGGCGGCTGTGATGTGTTAGTAAATTGGACTTCATGAGCTTTGATTCTACATACCTGCGGTCATAGGTAGGCTCTTGCATATTGGAATTGATTTGATAGATATGGAGTTTCTCCAGAAACTCAAATAACTTGTTCAAATTGTCAATGGTCGTGTTTGATATTCTCGTATTTGACTGCGAATCGGATGTTATTTATGTCGCATCAGAATCTTGCTGGCTGATTCGTCTTTAGTCATAGTTTCCTTAAAAGAACAACAGACCACTAGGAGTCTCTAGATCCGAATAGCCTATGTGAGTCGCCAAGAATGCTTTTCTTAATTGTTGAACGGATCTGGCGGTGAGGTGTTGAGTGGTTGTGTTTGGGGGAGATCGGATAGGCTATCCGTGAAATGTATGCAGATGGATTCCCGGTCATCGCCACTGGAGGAGTCGAGCCCCACGCCACGGATTGTCGAATACAACCTTGATTGATTGGGCAAAAAGGATTGAAGGGGAAATATTAAAAAGATATGAATTCTATTGGTGCCCACCAATATGCTGATCCACTCGACATTGGAAATGCTAGATGGCTGGAAGAACGATCCTAGCAGTAGCTCCCGTATGAGCCAACACTTAAACGAACATCATCCATAGTAAATGCCGTGAACCTCATGCTCTTGGTTCCGTCAGATCTATCGAAATAAATGTTCCAAGTGACCAAGGTTGGTCATTTGATAGAGCAGCGTGTCGCTGATTGATTAAGTGCTTACAGGTGTAAACCAAACGCAGCCTCGGGAGAAAATAAATATCTCTAGGGCTGCGGCCATCCAATCATTTTTAATGTATTATGAACCTACATAAAAGTTACCTAAGAAGAAATAGATGAGATAGAACGCAGACAGAATACCTATTCTGTCTTTTATCTCCGTAGCTGTAGGTACAGCTACCTAGCTGTTATGGAGATAAAGCACGCCGATTTATCTTCTTGCTTAATTCCAGTGCAAGGATACAATGAGATTCGAGCTAATGATGCAATGGCTACAACTCATCCTACATACTACGAGTATCATGGCTCCTGCTCCTTGGCGCCACTCTTCGAAGAGTGTAATATAAAATGTTATATATTTAAATACATAATTAAGTTGGAGACAAAGATGTAGAACAGCAGCAAGGCCACACAGAGTGTGAATGATCAATGAGATGTAGACTGGGAATGAGATTGGGCAGCGAGGGACTAGGGAAAATAAAGTAGCATAGGAAGAATCCGGAAATTGCCAGGGATTGACAGGTCACGAAATAGAGCGAAGGGAAAAAGAAATACAAGCCGGCCCTGGAGTTCGATAGGATTATGTTGGAAGTTCGTTGCACACACCTGGGACCGAGTCTCATAATATGGTTGTCATTAAAGTGCTGAATTGACCGTACAGTTCCAATGTCAAAAGGGCAACTTCTAAGTGGTGTCCGGCAAGGTCAATTTCGAGCAGGTACTTGAAGAACCTGGCAAGACGCATTGGTCCATCCCAAGCCAGAATTCAAGGACAAAATAAGGGAACTCAGTACGCCTATGACCTTGAGTCAGTAATGTCTCCCGAGGTAGCGGAAGTTCAGAGATTATATACTCATTTCTTTGCTGTTCTTCTTCATTGCATTTCCTGATCCATGCCATCATTTCAACTCCAGACTACCCAGGGACCCGAGAGATAGGCTGGCTTTTGACCTCCATTATGAATTCAGGCCGCGAAGTGGATTCCTGAGACGAGATGTGTAGGCCGTCATGAGGAAGTTATCACAGGTCAGCATGCTGCGAACCCGAAGCCTAGACATTAATGTTATTAGCTTTTTAAGAGAGCATAGCTTCTTGGTTCATGTGCTCACCGTCTCGTTCAGCACACGGGTTGATTGTGCTTTCGACTTGGAGACATGACCTAGAAGATGGCGTGGTTTGACTGGGAGTAAACACAATTCTAGCAATTTTCAACGTCAAAAAATGGCGATAGGTAGAAATTAACCACGTTGGTGCCTTCTCTTGTTAGTTTCTTATACAATAATTGAGAATTATGGCAAAAACACTTGTACCTACAAGTGTTAACTGATGGTTGCTTCCAACTCACGCCGTATTGCCTCCCTGTTTACCAGTTGTAGCTTCCCTTTTCAAATGTAAAGGTTTGTTGACAATCTTCCATCAACTCCAACCTTCTTCATCATCACAACACGTTGTGGTCTGGATCAAAGAGTTTGAATACCTCGATATATCATTCATTTGTCCAAAGTTGTTGGAGAGCTCTTATGTGGAGGCTATGCAGTTGAAGTGCAGGCAGGGGAGTCTATCGTACCAACCTATTTCCGGTACTTAAGCACCTGCTCGTTGAGGCCGTATTTTGCCCAGAATACGGCCTGAACGAAGGAATTCTCGAGGCTCCTGAGGTGGGCTACAAGCAAAGTCCGACGAGAAGCTCAACAAATCCTGTGGTATTCTTTTTCTCGACCGAACCGGAGTTGAATCAGTCCTCGACTATCTCAATCTACTTAACATGTACTTACTGAGGGTAACCAACATATCATATTAACGGACGAATCCTCTCAAAAGGACCAAGAATCGGTTTTCCTACGTCGAACTACGCTTTTATTCGCGCTAGACTGCGCCTGTACCCTCGCTCGCCGATTATCACTGCTACTCAGACCCAAAGAGGTATACATCAATACTCTGCATACCGTAAGTTACAATTGCGTCCGAGCCTTATCTGATATTCTCCTGTAATTCTATGCTAATAGGAATATACCAGAAACAAGCCAGTTTTCTCTTAGACTCAGCATGCTTGCAGTGTACGCATACGCGTTCTGTTTCCAGCATTGATGTACCAGAAAGGAAGTCGTGCAGTTTGCGTTAAGTTTGATTTTTTTTTTTTTTCACTTTCATTACGATTTTGCACCCTCGCGATCCAGCCCTTTCGAGTTGCCATACAGGCTCAGGTCTATTTTTTCATGATCACATTTGTCTTGGTAATATTTGCCAGTACGCTGTTCTCCAGCCCATGTAGTCCACCACCCGGCCTCAACTATCAGAGCATGCCTCCGAAGTCTTCTCAATGACCTTCTTTTCGATGATCATCTTCCACCAGACAGACCTCGTGACCTAGCAGTCGGGCCAGTCTTGATGTTTTGTTGTTATGAAAGCTGTGAGATTGAGATATGGATCACTAAGCCGTTTCAAACAGAACAATGGGAAGAAGCGCACCCAAATAGTTTCAATTATATATCCTGGAGATTGCAGCTAAAAAGACATGCTAGCCCACTTCCTAGAAAGCCATCAAGAAATGCATATTCCGTACCCTCCTGATGTTTACACTTAAGAGTCCTCGGAAGCCTTCACAACAACAGGAAAGTCGCCATTTGGCACACTGTCATCTAGTGTCCACATCAAACCATAGACCCCAGTAGTATTCGTCGACTTTGCCCAGAACTGCGCCTCTAAGAGGGTATTGTTGTTGTAAACAAGCTGAGTCGCAAACAATGCAAAGCCAGATACCGTCCCATTCAAGTATGCGACTCGCGTCTGTGGCAAGATGCCGACAGCGTTGCCTTGCTCGGGCTTGATATACATCGATCCGACTTTCGTGCCGTTGACGAAGGTTGCGTTTGCAATCCAACATTCACCCGTGATGGATGCTAGATCCCATTCGATAGGGAGGATTCCGTCGGTAACGGTCGGATCTTCTGTGATATACAGTAGTCCTAATGTTGAATTTGCGTTAGAAGATGTCTCAGGTAAGAAGTTGGTGGGCATAATTCATACCATCGTTGACGCCGTATGCGATGGGCCATGAAGAGGCATTTGTACCATATGCGTAGATTGTTGCATTTGTCTCTGCGCCCCGTTTGGTATATTGGTGCGTAGAAGCTAGGCCAAAGCCGAAGTGCAAGACGGCAAAGAGTAGGTAAAGGGGCTGCATTCTTTAGAATGGGTTGAGATAGGTCATAGACTGGTAATGTGCAATTTTCGATGTCAACCAAAAGAGGAAGAAAGTATGAAAAAGCACAACAGTACTTTCTCTGCAAAAGAGTTATCAGCCAAATTGGAAATCTATCAAGGTAGAAGACTAGCTTATTGGTATACTCAACAATTTTTTACCGAATGTCAATCATCGGCTCGGAATGTGCGTACAACAGGCTGAAAAATCTAGAATCTAATTAAGCACATGCTATTGCGATCATCAGTTCCACTTTAGACGCTAGAATAAGCTTTGCTCTCTATTTAGCACGCGTACGTGGTCGAAATCCAGCGATATCAAACAGCCGGAGAAAGATTTAACAGCCGCCACTGTAAATCGCCATCTGCCCCACAAGAAGGATCTCTCATTCACTTTTCAAGCAGGATGTCGTATGTTGATTCCGTCAGCCGTGGCGCAATATCGTCAAATAGTTTGTTTTTTAAATCCATTTTATAATTGGTCTGTCCCTGAACAAGGCTGAAATAGAGTATGCCTTGTCCTATCTGGACAGAATGGGTACTGCGATGGCGCAAGATTGATTTGAATATGCCTCGATTGAGAATTAATACTAGTAGTATGTTAATTTGGAACGATCTTTCAAGTAAGTCCACAGGAAGACTCTAGTATGTATCACTCTTTTAGTCTGGTTATTTCTCGGCGGACGCCCTCCGCTGAATAAGTGTGTTTAAAGAAAGCAATGTGAAGATCTTTACCTTCTCGATCCTGAATTAGTCTGGTGATCCTGTGCTATCATTGATACGCTTGACTAAAGTGAAAACGGTCCCACAAGTTCTCGACCCTGGACCTTGAATTAGATATTTCTCTACTGTTTTCTTGATCTCTAAGCTACGATGGTCGCGGCCCCACGGTACCCATACATGGACATGGGCTATCGATTTTAGCTTGAATTTAATCATATTTCACGTTCTTCTAGCTTTGCACCTATCCAGGATCTGTATATGCCAAGTTGTGTTTCTAATTTCGTTTTTCAATAACTTTCCCTCGTTTGCTCACGTTCGTTAATAGCGACTTTCCTCTTTCTTTAAGCATCTGGCTTATCTAGCCAATACAGTCAAGATGCATTTCTCTTCTTTTCTTCTATCGTCACTCATTACATTGACAACTGCACTCAGTGTATCGGTTCCTGGCAAATACTCACGAGATACAACCTGTGTAAACAGTCCTACCAATCGACAATGCTGGAGTGAGGGTTTCAACATATCGACCGACTATTACTCACACGTACCGGATACCGGAGTCACCCGGGAATATTGGTTTAACATCGAAAACACAACAGCCTCTCCTGATGGTGTTGAGGTTCCCGTCCAACTCATCAACGGATCTTTTCCTGGGCCTACGATTATCGCTGATTGGGGAGATACTGTCGGTGAGTGATCTATTTGAACTAATATAGAAAATGATTGGAAATATCCGCTGACCATGGTATCATTAGTTGTTCATCTCACCAATTCTCTTGAAAACAATGGTAGCAGTCTTCACTTCCATGGTATTCGTCAGAATTGGACAAGCCATATGGATGGTGTTGCTAGTATAACGCAGTGCCCTGTAGCCCCAGGTGGATCCTACACGTACAAATGGCGAGCGACTGAATACGGCACCGGCTGGTATCATTCTCATTTCTATGTTCAGGCGTGGAATGGAGTTTTTGGAGGGTATGTTCACTCGATTCATCCTGCAGTGATGGTCCTACTAACAACTTCCAGAATACAGATTAACGGCCCCGCGACTTCCAACTATGATGTTGATCTTGGCCATGTCTTTTTGAATGATTGGTATCACGTACGTACTAAGGATAATTCATTGATCGAAGACTATCTAACAATCACGGCCAAGACCACTGCAGATCGATTGGTCTTAGAAGCGGCAACTGGCGGCCCACCGACTGCGCCGAACGGTTTGATTAACGGAACAAACACTTGGAATGACAAGGGATCTCGCTTCGAAACGGTCTTTGAAAGTGGTAAACGATATCGTATGCGGCTTGTCAATGCTGCAGCAGATCAACACTTCCGATTTATGATCGATAATCATACGATGGAAGTGATTGCCAATGACTTTGTGCCAATCCATCCTTTCAATACCACACAGCTTAGTATCGGCATGGGACAGCGTTATGATATAATCGTCACTGGCAAGCAACTGCAAACTGGCAATTTCTGGATGCGTGCCATTCCTCAATCATCCTGCAGCGAGACCGATGCAACTGACAAAGTCAAGGGAATCATTCGATATGATAACTCTTCGACTGCCGATCCAACTACATCCGCATATAGCTACACTGACTCCTGTGCGGACGAAGAGCCATCTAACCTCATCCCTTACCTGAAGGTCGATGCCTCGGATACTTACACTTACAAGGCAGGCGAGAACGTCGAAGTCCAGGTCACGGATAACGCAATGCTCTGGCTGATGAACAGAACCTCTCTGCATACGCAGTGGGAATACCCAACTCTCCTTCAAGTGGCAGAAGGGAATGATACCTGGCTTGCAAGACAGCGACTGATTAGTCTTCCCGAGGCTGATAAATGGGTCTACTTCGTTGTTCATAGTCCTTTCGCCCAAGACCATCCCATGCACCTTCATGGTCATGACTTCTGGCTTCTTCAGGCTGGATATGGTAACTTTGACAGCAGCATGGTTGACAGTCTGACTTTGATTAATGCACCACGTCGAGATGTTGTCATGTTACCTGCGAGTGGGTATATCGTTGGCGCATTCAAGACGAACAATCCTGGTGTAAGTTCTACCTGTGCTTGAAGCGTAATTTCTGACCTTGCTGACGTTTTTACTTTAGACATGGCTCATGCATTGTCATATCGCCTGGCACACTGTAAGTGGGAATGTTTCTTCATTGATCTTTGACTAGGGTTTAATGCTAATGTTCGTACTAGTCTGAGGGATTTGCAGTTCAATTCCTGGAGAGAGAGTCGGATATCACGTACGATGCACGAGTACTCAATTCCACGTGTGCCAGCTGGGATAAATATGTGCATGCCGATGATGTGAATCAGTATGACTCTGGTGTTTAGTATACATTCTGTTATCAACCTTGGAAGGTTCTCACTGTCTAGTACAAAAGTACCGTTAGAATGGAACTACCAGGCTTGCTGCTTTGAAGCAATACTTGAGCAGTAGTTACTCTGCAGGAGTTTATCTCCTTCATAGTACAGTGTAGATGTTGATCTCGGCCAACTATGACTTGACTTCTGAGCGGATTGCGACGAAAGAGCCGATTTACGATGAAAGATCACGATTCTATTCCCATGAATGTTTCAAATCTTGCCATGCCGCAAATATAGGAAGGTCAAGGAGGAGGGGATAAGCTTTGAAAGATGGTATCTGTGCATGCAAATTGCAGTGATTCATTATGGGGAATTGATCAGTCCCAAAAATATTGCTATCACGGTCAAGCTTGTAGTTCATCAACAAAAAAACAAAACACAATGCCGTTGATCATGAATACAGATCAAGAAAATAGCACACTTGATCTCAAGCTCATCATCTCTACCCCACAACGTAAGCTCCTGGTATATCCTCGCACGAAGCTCACACTGCCCACCCCCGTCTCACGGATCACATCAGAATTTGAAAAGAGAAGGTTGCGAAAATGTGATAGAACATAAGTTACATAATCACACAGCAGGAGTTCTGCTTTTTAGCCTGTGTTGAAGTTAGTAGACGAGTAATACGGAAATACGGAGAATTCGACAAACCTGAGTGTAGAACATCCGAGATTGGTTGGAAAGTCCATCTGATTTTTGGACAAGGGAGTCAATCTTCTCACCACGCTCCAAGACACTCTCGATCTATAAACCATTAGCCAAAGAACTAAGATATGGCACCGCCAAGAACGAGGGAACTATACAGTCTTATGCAGGATAACCTTGGTACTGTCGAGCTCCTGCTGAATCTTCATAATGCTATCGGCCTGGTTGGGATCCTGGTATTTCACAATATATTCCTTGAGGGTGGGCAGCGGGCAAGCGTTCTCTCGGAGAGTAGGATCAGAGTAGGATGTGCGAGGGTGCTTGGTGAGGAACTCGTCGACGATCTTAGAGAGAAGTTGGTGAGCAACCATGGAAGGGTATTCGCCATCAGTAACGATCACACCGGCCACGCCCTCGGTCCGGCCGTAAACGTGGAATGTGTATGACTTCTCCTCGATGTCCTGACGCTGACCGGGTTTCGTGCGTTCAGCCACAGTACGGGTAAAGAGCATCAGGAACTCCTCATAGCTGCGTAAAGATGTCAGACATTTGACTCGGTCTCAGCTCGTTGGGGGGAAGATATTGGCGTACTTTCCGCGGGTGAATCGAGAGAAGCTATTCCAGGTCAACGTTAGCTCTATGACGGCATACCGTAAGAGCATGCGGGCAAGGACTCACCTGGAGAGATCCGACTCGCCACAAAGCTGAAGGGCAGGTTGAGAGTCGTTCCGCAGAACCTACCCAAACAAGAAAATCAGCAACTGGCCACAACAAAGCAAACCAAGCGGTCATCATTATGTTTTAACGTACGCCCATGTAGAGGATCTTCATGATGGTGGTGGGGTAGTCAACAGCCGCGTAGATATGTGATATAGAAGAGATAATTCAAAGGGGTCACAGCGGACAGAAGAGAAGTAAAAAAACCAACTGCTCCAAGCAAAACGACTCTCCACAGATGATGGAGGGGTTCAAAGAGTAGATGGCCTCCTGATCGCCACGATGTCTCCGCCGGCCTGACCAATCTGGCAGAATATTCACCGCTTATTCTCACCGCCTCGTCTTTGTCAACTTCCAAACAACCGGCTAGTCTCTCCAATAGTTTCTATTCTCACCTCACCTCACCTCTCATCAGTCATTTCTGAACGGTCATTATGGATGCAGAAACTGCCGAGTCACAATGGCTGTCTCAGTTGGCTGCGATGCGCCAGGCCATTGCCGATTTGAAACTCCCCAAAGATGTGCCCCACCCTTCTACAACCGGGTATGGAAGCGATATTGAGCTCGACCTCGACGATGATTATTCCTCTCCAGGAACGGTGGATGATGTTTGGGATGTGATTAGCTCTGATGAAGAGACTACGGATGACCTGGAGGACCTAGACGAGGTTTCGTCTCCTCACGTTTCTCGATCTTCATCCTACAATCGGGTTTGGTTAGATGGGAAATGCCGGGAGCTGGCTCTTCGCAACACGAGCATGGACTCTGCCGAGCTTGCCCAGCAAATACTGGCAACGCTTGCTGCTGATAGTGATGATGCAGAATTGCAGATGTCACTTGCGGAGATCGTCGGCTTTGACGACTTGGATTTAGTTATTGAACTCATCGCCCACCGCGGGGAAATATTGTCAGACAAAGGATCCGGGGTGGAATCACAAACGGATGGTTTGGCTCAAGGAAAGCTTCTCTCCAAAGCTGAGAGAGAAGAGGCTCTTTGGCAACGGGACTTTGATCACAAAAATGCCCCTCTCATGGCTGCTCAGACCCGCTCCGAGCCAAGATACCCCCACGTTTTCAAGGCCCACACCTCGGGCAATATGTTATCGGCCAACGGAAAGAAGTATGGACTGCCAGTTGGTAGTAAGCAGCTCGAGGAACCAAAATATACCGAGTTCGAGATACCCGCTACCAAAGTTGGGTCATTGGCAAGAGATCAAAAGTTGGTAGATATCTCAGGCCTTGATGGCCTCTGCCGTGGCACCTTTAAGGGATATAAAACTCTTAACCGCATGCAGAGTCTACTTTACGATGTTGCCTACAAGACTAGCGAGAATATGTTGATTTGTGCCCCTACTGGTGCTGGTAAGACCGATGCTGCGATGCTTACCATCCTCAACGCCATCGGGAAAAATACAGTCCCAAACCCCCTCGAAGAGCCGGATGCCACCGAGTTCACGGTACAAGTAGACGATTTCAAGATTGTCTACGTCGCGCCCATGAAAGCTCTCGCCGCAGAGGTGACCGAAAAGCTCGGAAAGCGCCTTGCATGGCTGGGAATCCAGGTCCGCGAACTGACTGGTGACATGCAGTTGACCAAGCGGGAAATTGTTGATACCCAGATCATCGTCACCACCCCTGAGAAATGGGATGTGGTGACTCGCAAGAGTACGGGCGACACAGAGCTCGTTCAAAAGGTGCGACTTCTCATCATTGACGAGGTTCATATGCTACATGATGAACGAGGTGCTGTAATCGAGTCTTTGGTTGCGAGAACCCAACGTCAGGTTGAAAGTACCCAATCTCTCATTCGTATTGTTGGTCTTTCAGCGACACTTCCCAATTATGTTGATGTCGCCGATTTCTTGAAAGTCAACAAGATGGCGGGTCTCTTCTTCTTTGATTCGTCATTTCGACCAGTACCACTCGAGCAACATTTCATTGGAGTTAAAGGAAAGCCTGGCAGCAAGCAGTCTCGAGAAAATATCGATGCAGTTGCGTATGAAAAAGTGCGCGACATGCTGGAACGCGGACATCAAGTCATGGTCTTTGTCCATTCACGCAAAGATACTGTCATGACTGCTCGCATGCTGAAACAGATGGCCATCGACGACGGTTGTGACGCTCTTTTCAGCTCTCATGATCATGAGAACTATACCAATGGACTACGGGATATGAAACACGCTCGCGCCCGAGAACTCCGTGATCTCTTTACCAGTGGTTTTGGTGCCCACCACGCTGGTCTGAGTCGGAGTGACCGAAACTTGATGGAGCGAATGTTCTCAGAAGGTCTCATCAAGGTGCTGTGTTGTACTGCTACTCTTGCTTGGGGTGTTAACCTTCCCGCTGCTGCAGTTGTCATCAAAGGAACCCAACTCTATAACCCCCAGGAAGGTAAATTTGTTGACCTCAGTATTCTCGATGTGTTGCAGATCTTCGGTCGTGCAGGACGTCCTCAATTCCAAGATACTGGTATTGGCTTTATTTGCACAACCCATGACAAGCTACATCATTACTTATCTGCTGTGACGGCGCAACAGCCTATTGAATCCAGATTCTCAAGTCGGCTCGTGGACAATCTGAATGCTGAGATCTCACTTGGAACTGTCACCTCTGTTCCAGAAGCTGTTCAGTGGCTTGGTTATTCGTACCTCTTCGTTCGTATGAAGAGAGAGCCTCGCAACTATGGTATTGAATTCGCTGAACTCCGTGATGACCCCATGCTTGTCCAACGAAGACGACAACTCATCATCAATGCAGCTCAGACTTTGCAGAAGAGCCAAATGATCATCTTCAATGAAAAGACAGAAGATCTGAAAGCGAAGGATGTCGGTCGTATCGCTAGCCAGTATTATGTATTGCAAACCAGCGTGGAAATTTTCAATACGATGATGCGCTCTCGCGCTGGTGAAGCGGATGTTTTGAAGATGATCAGCATGAGTGGTGAATTCGACAATATCCAGTCGCGTGATACAGAATCAAAGGAGTTGCAAAGACTTCGTGACGAGGTCGCTCAAACTGAGGTGGAGGGCGGCAATGATTCGCCCCATGCAAAGACTAATCTGCTGCTTCAGGCTCACATTTCTCGTTCGAGACTTGATGATTTCGCTCTTGTGTCTGACATGGGATACGTGGCTCAAAACTCTGCTCGTATTTGTCGTGCTCTCTTCATGATCGCATTGAACCGCCGATGGGGATATCAATGTCAAGTTCTTCTATCTCTGTGTAAGTCCATAGAGAAACAAATCTGGCCATTCGATCATCCGTTCCGCCAATTCGACCTACCCCAGCCTGTCCTCAGATATCTAGATGAACGCCTGCCTGCGTCATCGATCGAGTCAATGAGGGAGATGGATACTGCGGAGATTGGCCAGCTTGTGCACAACCAGAAAATGGGGAAGACCATCGGCAGACTCCTGGACAATTTCCCTACTCTGAGTGTTGAGACCGAAATTGCCCCGTTGAATCGTGACGTTCTTCGCATTCGCCTCTCCATCTATCCCGAATTCTCGTGGAACGATCGCCACCATGGTGCTTCGGAGTCATTCTGGGTCTGGGTTGAAAACTCGGAGACATCGGAAATCTATCACCATGAGTACTTCATTCTTAACCGCAAAAAGCTCTATGACGACCATGAATTGAACTTCACTATTCCTCTATCCGACCCTCTGCCGAGTCAAATATACGTTCGCCTCATTTCCGATCGCTGGCTTGGTGCTGAAACAGTGAGCCCAGTCTCATTTCAACATCTCATTCGTCCAGACACAGAGAGTGTGTATACAGACTTGTTGAACCTTCAGCCGCTGCCTATCTCCGCTCTCCAGAACCCGATGCTCGAGGAGCTCTACGGGCAAAGATTCCAGTTCTTCAACCCCATGCAAACGCAGATCTTCCATCTGCTCTACCACACACCAGCGAATGTTCTTCTCGGCTCTCCCACTGGTAGTGGAAAGACCGTGGCAGCCGAGCTGGCGATGTGGTGGGCTTTCCGCGATAAGCCTGGGTCCAAGGTTGTTTATATCGCACCCATGAAGGCCCTTGTTCGTGAGCGTGTTCAAGACTGGCGTAAGCGTTTAACTGGTCCGATGGGGTTGAAACTAGTCGAGTTGACTGGTGACAATACCCCCGACACCCGCACCATCCGCGATGCCGATATCATTATTACCACCCCTGAAAAATGGGATGGTATCTCGCGTAGTTGGCAGACTCGTGACTACGTTCGCAAGGTCAGCCTTGTTATCATCGATGAGATTCATCTACTCGGTGGAGATCGAGGCCCTATTCTCGAGATCATTGTGTCGCGTATGAACTATATTGCGTCGCAGTCTAAGGGGTCTGTCCGTCTGATGGGTATGTCCACGGCCTGTGCGAATGCAACAGATCTTGCAAATTGGCTTGGTGTGAAGGAGGGACTCTACAACTTCCGCCACTCTGTTCGACCTGTTCCTCTTGAGATTTTCATTGATGGCTTCCCAGAGCAGCGTGGGTTCTGCCCACTGATGCAGTCTATGAATCGCCCTACGTTCTTAGCGATCAAGAACCACTCCCCAGAGAAGCCAGTCATTGTCTTTGTCGCGTCGCGTCGACAGACTCGTCTTACCGCCAAAGACTTGATTAACTACTGTGGTATGGAAGACAACCCTCGTCGGTTTGTCCGAATGTCCGAGGATGACTTGGAATTGAATCTTGTCCGAGTGAAGGACGAGGCCTTGCGCGAAGCCCTGAGCTTTGGTATTGGCTTGCATCACGCCGGTCTCGTCGAATCTGATCGACAACTCGCGGAAGAGCTGTTTGCAAATAACAAAATCCAGATTCTGGTGGCTACCAGTACCCTCGCTTGGGGTGTCAATTTGCCCGCTCATCTGGTCGTTGTCAAGGGAACCCAATTCTTCGACGCAAAGATCGAAGGATATCGTGACATGGATTTGACCGATGTTCTGCAAATGCTCGGTCGTGCCGGGCGTCCCCAATTCGATAATTCGGGTATTGCCCGCATCTTCACGCAAGATTCGAAAAAAGCGTTCTATAAGCATTTCCTTCATACTGGTTTCCCCGTCGAGTCGACCCTGCACAAGGTCTTGGACAACCACTTGGGTGCTGAAGCCTCCGCTGGTACAATCGCGACCAAGCAGGACGCTCTGGACTATTTGACTTGGACATTCTTTTTCCGTCGTCTACACAAGAATCCATCCTATTATGGACTTGAGATCTCTGCCGAGGAGCAAAATACTATGGCCGCCCAGGCTGTTGCGCAGGACTTCATGATCGAGTTGGTCGACAAATCCCTGAATGATTTGGCTGAATCCTCTTGTGTTCTTGTTGACTCGGCGACTGGCGAAGTTGACTCAACGCCATTTGGCAAGATTATGAGTTACTACTATCTTTCTCATAAGACGATTCGCTATTTGATGTCTCATGCCAAACGCGATCCTACGTTCCAGGATGTTCTCAGTTGGATGTGCTCTGCGACCGAGTTTGATGAACTGCCTGTCCGACACAATGAAGATCTCATTAATGCTGAACTCGCTCAGAACCTGCCGCTTTCCATCGAATCGATGGGTGACGTGCCGATGTGGGATCCGCATGTCAAGGCTTTCCTGTTATTGCAGGCATACATGTCACGCATCGATCTGCCCATCTCAGATTATGTCGGTGATCAGACATCAGTCCTGGACCAGGGCATTCGTATTATTCAAGCCTCCATCGATGTGATGGCTGAGCTTGGATACATCCCTGCTTGTCAGCAATTGGTCACTCTCCTCCAGTGCATCAAGTCCGCTCGCTGGCCGGAGGACCACCCTCTGTCAATTCTTCCTGGAATCCCCGTTGAAAAGCCACCTCAAAGCTTGCCAGTCTCCTTGGTCGCTCTGTCCTCTCAGCCTTCATCCACGGTCTTTGGCATGGCCAAGAGGCTTAACCTCCCAGGTCATTTCCCGAAGGCCACCTCCCATCTTCCCAACATTTCCATTTCTGTCGCAGGCATTTCGTCCAAGGGCATGACTATCAATCTTACTCGCCACAATGCACCCACGCATTCCGAGTACAGAATTTATGCTCCGCGATTCCCCAAACCTCAGACGGAGGGATTCTTCCTGATCGTTTGCAATGCTCGCGCGGACGGGACCGATGGAGAGCTTCTCGGTCTCAAGCGAGTCTCGTGGCCATCTAACTCGAGGCAGTACAATGGAAAGGGTCGCGCCGGTGCCGGATCTATCAAACAAGGCCAGAGCTCGAGCAAGGATAAAACCGACGGAGCTATCAACGTTCGCTCCTTAGTCAAATTCCCCAGTGCTGCCCTTGCCGAGTCATCCTCTGTCACGACAGCTGGCACCGCCCGAGTCAATGTCAAACTTTTTAGTGACTCGTACATCGGAATGCAATGGTCATTGAACAATGTCGAGGTGGATGTGGACACTGGTGCGACGACGCTGGCTATTCAGCCACCAAGTGCGCCCAGCAAGGCATAAACAGTGTCCTGCATATAATACACGAAGAAATGAATAAAATCATCTACATTTGCATATAGAAATACCAGACATATTCTACATTTCATCTCTTACTTCTCATCTCCTTCTATCTCAACCATCTTCTCAACAACCGAAGCAGCAATACCCTTCACATCCTCCGAAACAACCTCCTTCATTTCCTCGGCCCTCTTCTTCCAAAATTTCCACCTCTTCACATTGAATCCACTCTCCCCATCGAAAAGAGACCCTCCCTTTGTAATTCTCGGATTCTCAACAGTCGATTCCTCGCAACTCACTGCGTAAATAAGTTTCCCAGCGTTGAAAATCCACTGCGCAGCAATCAAGTCGTAAACATCATTTTCCACCCTCGTGCGAAATGGTTCTTCGAAGGCATCACGTAGAGACCAAATTGGGAATGTTTCCCAGTCTACCAGTTCAGCTCCAACAAGACGGGCTGCGAAGGAATTGAGATTGATCCATTCTGTGGCGCCATCTAGTTCCATGTATGATTCCTTCGTAGTTGATGGTGCTATCAATTCATTAATATCAAATAGTAATAATTTTTGGGTCTTGACTTACCAGTCCATCCCCAATTCTCCCTTACAATTGGGCCCAGCAAGGGTAAATCGGCCCAGACTTGAAGGGCAGATTGCTGAATATACACGATTAAATCAGGAAATGAACTTTTATATGACACTTTGAAGTATCACTTACCCCCCAAATCTCATAAGATCCCTCCGATCTCTCAATCAATGATGTTAAAGTAGCGAGTAGTCGATCCTGTCCAGGATGGTTGTAAGGTGTATGTTCCACAACGGCAATTAACAACGACCACAGCGCATGTAAGAAATCCTCCACGACTTTTACATCTTCTTTCTTCTCTTCAGTTCTTCCAGGAAGACTTCGAAGATACTCGTCGATAGTTCCTGCTGCTGCTTGTGGCGTAATCGTATTACCAGGCTGGACAACATCCGCAAGTACTTTAAATAAGTCCTGTTCCAGTTCTGATAGATCGGAATTCTCTCCACGCGGTGCGCACTTCGTTAAATCAAGCTTCTTGTCTGCTAAGATATTCATGTTTGCGATTGATTGTACTTGATGAAAAGTAAAGATGAAGCTGTAATTGAACCCCGCGGCGCAGAAGAGTAGTTTATAAGCCCCGCTGAATTGGCCAACTAAAATTCACGGATCAATCTCGGCCTATCAGACGTTTTACTCTTTTCACGCGCTTGGGGTTACATTCGGAGATTTGTATTCTTCAGGAACCTGCGATCTGTCTTTATTTAGTAGTGTATTGTATTTTTTTCGCTGCTTATCATTGAGCAAAAATGGAGAAACGGGAGTCATTCCTGCATATTCATGATTATTTCAAACAAGATATCGAGAAATACTTCTTCAACCCAGCCAATCGTTCCTCTTCCGTCTTGAAAAAATCAATAACTCTCGTTCTCCCACCCATGTTCAATTTCACAACATCATTGACAAACATAATTTTGCCAATCACATACACATCTTCCGAATCATCATTAACACCCTCACCTTCAAGAAGAGGCAATTCACGAGTTTCACCATTTCGAATAAAAGCAACAACCCAGAAATTCCCCTTCTGTCGCGCATCCCAACTAGTAAATCGATTCATAACTTCAAAGTCATCCTGGAAGAATTCCAACTCCGCAAAACTATAGAAACTATTCCAGTACTTCTCCTTACTATTGCGATACTGGTATATCCACACCTTATGATCGGTTCGGTTTTGTTTTGGCATATTTCCATGAATTAATCGAACTTCTTGCGATCCAAGATTGGTATGAACTTGTCCTGAAATCAGGGGCAAAGGTCTCGTAGCACCGTCTCCACCAAATGCAGCATCAAGATGATATTCCTGCCCACTTGGAAGTTGTAGAATATTCACGATATGAGTCCTGCGACCGAATTAATAAAGATCGTTTGATATTTCAGCGTCGTACATGGGAAAATCATGCACTTACCATCCCTTGAAATCACCTTGTGGAATACCATCAATTCGCTCTCTGTTTCGTACACCGGTCATATAAACCGAGAATCCAAGGCCTAAAAGGACGTGATGGAAGAATATACTGCATTCAAGACAATATCCTCCGCGCCCGGTGGGTGCGTTTCCATCTGGACCCAAAAATTTCACGTAGATATTTTGCGGATCGATGTCTGCGAGATTTGTTGCGGAGTAGTGAACGGATAAATTATCGTATGGAAATCTTGTAATTTGGCATCGGAAAAGTGTGGTTAGAGCTTCTTCGGTTTTTGGGAATGATTGTGGATTGTGTGTGTATTTTGCGTATTGAGCCGGAAAATGGAGATATTGTAGATATTTGGTCAATTGGCTTTGCGAATACGCAGAGGCCATTTTCAAGGACCGATTGTATTTCTCCAGGGAACTTAGAACAAAGATTTCTAATTCTGCTTTGTTTTGTGGGATCGAATGGATTTATATACTCTTTTTCTATAGATGACTCACTCCGGCGTGTCGATTGACTTGGCGTCAATTCGCAATAGTCATAACGAAGCACGTCCAGGCGAAAAGGTGGATTAGCAAAATAAATATTTATATGATTTTATAACTATCATGCCAGATTGGATATGAGACTGACTCATTGATTCTCACATGTAGACTACTTTGTATCTTTTGGAATTGAGCATTTTATCCATAATATAGTTCATTGAATATCAAGAACCTCGAATGTGATTATCGAATCTGGCCCAAGAGTCTTCAACTCATACTATGAGTTGAATGTCAATAATTGTTTTCGCCAGGAAATTTATCTTTTTTTAACCCCCATTCCCGAAAAGATGTCTCTCCAGCTCCTCAAAGTCTGCAACATCTCCGCCAGTCAAAGTGAAGTCGTCGTTATGGTATAAAGTATACATTCTCTGCGGATCATCTGGAAGTTGCAGAGGCAAAGAGTTTACCGTCCATCCCTCGATACCTGTGTTATCTGTGATATTCGGCGATTGGGGTACTCGACCAATTCCCTGATGGCTCTCATCTGGGTAGACTGGAGCATGTATCCCCTCCGTGAGTGCATTGTGTCGGTGATTTCCCTCACTAGTAATAGATACCTCCGACGGATGAGGATGTCTTACCAATGATGGGATTCTGTCGTAAAGTTTTTGAATTTGGTCTCGTCGCTGAATGGCCGCTTCATTGTTGAAAGTCCCCAGGTAATCGAGTAACGCGATTGCCTCCAATATACCTGGACTTGATTTGAAGGGGGCCATGCTAGCACTATGCTCGGGGCTAGCTGATTCAATGATAGCAGCCAGGAGCATTATAAACCCGGCGGAGAACATGGTGTCAAGATCAAAGAATCCAAATTTAGCTTGAACGAATTAGCTCTTCGTTTCTATTATCGAACTAAAATGGACCAACCTATCATGTCTTCTTTCTTTGCCAGCATTAAGAGCTCAATACTTCTCCGAGCCGCTTCTATACATGTACACGATAGCTGTTGAAAATCCTTCGTCGTTTGGGCAAATGTTGTTTCAGCATTTAGAATCGACTTTGTAAGGTGCAACATGACCGGTCGAAGTGTAAGCATTATTGTCTATGGGGAAGTTGTGTAAGTAATTACCCACCCGATAGAGGCAATTCACATACAGTATAGAGAACAGTATAAAGGGATATGCTGGTTCGTTGCTCTCGCCTCGACATCTGATGTCCCAACGCCGAAGCCCCAGCCAAAGGTATATGAGAGATTTGGTGTGCCAGTTGTGTGAGAGAAGATACTATCTCTTGGACATTGGCAAGGAAAAGATCCTCTGGGCGAGGCTCGCTGCTATAAATGACTTCGCGAGTCAGGAATCATCTTGGCTCGGCAGGTGGTCAATCTTACCAGAATATATTTTCCCTTGTATTTGTGCGATTCGAATGTTTATGCGAATTGAAGATGGATTTGGAAACCCAGGTGAATCGATTGGAAGAGAGGTATCCATAACGGTATCGTCTAACGCTACTAATGGAAATCCAGTAGCGATTGCGATTCGTTTCTCAAGCATGTGGATTGTCCACCACAGCCGATTTGCATGCGTAGACTCTGACCGTCGAAGCCTTTGTGTTGTGTGATCTCGATGGAGACCATGCATGATGGCTAATCTGATTGCAAGTCCGGCCTGGAATTATCAGTTGGTATCCAGACGACTAGGACACGGTGTATGCAGGGTAACTCATACATAGATTGATGCATCATCCTTCTGATCAATGTTCTGCAAATAAACAACCATCAATGCGAGAACCTCTATCCCAGCTAAACCTTGTTTTCGAAGTTGGGTAGGGCTTGGCAAATTTTGTTCAACGAAGGTAAATAGTTTGAAACCAGGTAGTAGGCTCTCGCCATCTGTTTCGCCTTTTAATAGTCTCCCAACGGCAAAAATAAGAATGATATGCAGTGTCCAGATAGTGGGATTTTGAAGCTGGCTCTGGGAGCTTTCAAAGAACATGGAAATACGATCGGAGACTTCCCTTGCATCGAACAGATGCTGAGGTTCGTAGAAATAAAGCATAATTGCATCGAGCAGTTGAAACGCTTCACTCTCAGTTGGAACTGAAGGGAGCTCTTCCATATTGCTCCTGGTGTAGATTCTGAGTCTGTGTCTTGGAAAAAATTCCTCACGCGTTGATGTGGTGATCGAGGAGCGGTTCTCTACAGACTGGGTAGATCGTCGTTCAAAAAGGCTCTGAACGTGATCTCCAAAGTCTTGACTTGATCCAATCACACGTTCAGCAGTGATACCTTTACTACGAATGAGCAATCACATTAGGAAAGATGGAATAGAAAAAGTCATACGCTGCGCAGGCAATGCTTCGCGTTGCGGCACACTATTAAGTGGCGATGACCTCGTATCTCCCAGGTTCGGAGACACAGCCAAAGAAGATCCCTCTGGTGCATTTCGAGGTTCATAGAGGGCAAGTCGGGCTTCCAGCTCTTGTATTCGTCTATTCCTGCATGAGGCTAAACCTTCTCCGAAAGATGACCGGGTGGAGATTGATAAACATACGCCGCAGAGTATAGCCTTCTTTGCTCGGACTCGTGAAAAGTGCAGACAAGATTACGCCTTGTGCAGTATACACAAGGATATTCACCTGAGCATTTGACCTTCTTCTTCTTGCAGTTCATACACCTTCGGCATGGATTAGTGGGCTCCTAATGACCCAACTCAGGTCTGATCTCATTCCACTCACGCAGAGATTACTTTATTTTGGTCCTTCCGGCTAGCCGGGGAGGATCTCGGGTCTGTCCGAGATGGTGGCATCTTAATGATTTGATATCAAAAATGTGTGAGGATGTCCCAATATCCCTGCCGGAAGCCTCCGAGCCTCGGCCCGACTTTTGTCCGTTGTGTACAAAACTGCCGTGGAAGCCCTTGAATTGATGAGACAGTCCATGTTCTATAAAATTAGGTTATTCATCTTGAAGCCTGTGGGGTCAGTTTCTACTCGATTGTCTATTGTGCTTTGACTACTTCTCACGGCGGATTTGCAAGGTCTTGATAACATATTGGAGTAGAGAGCATCAATTTCATACCCGGAATATTCAAGTAATTATCAAAATCATAATATTTCAAATGATATCTAACTCAAATACAAATAGTGCTTATTGTACTGCCAAATTATCACTTCTTCGTCTTGTAAATATCAAGCAACAACCTCAGCGTATCATTGCAATCTTGCATATCCATCATGACCTCCACCATTCTCAACCCTTTACCCGAATGGAATTTTGGATTCTCCAAAATACTATCAAGCTCACCCCAGGTAGTAACTTTGGCCTTGAAAATAGGATAGCTTGAAGACTGATCTTCACCTCCAAAAAAGGAGGCAGCCTCGAGATATTTCCACGAAGCCACATCATTGTAATGTTCCTCCGGCCCGTGAATCAGTCGTTCGATGGTATATCCATTATTATTGATCAGGAAAATAATAACATCAAGTCTCTGCCGAATAATCGTACTCAATTCTTGAGCTGTCATTTGAAAGCTCCCATCTCCCTGGAAAAGAATCGTACGACCACCTGCGACACGATGTTCGGATCCAGCTAGATGCCGTTGAGCTAAAGAGGCTCCTTGAGTGGCAGGTAACATGAATCCGATACTGAGCCAAATAGCGGAATTAATGATGGTGGTATCTTTTGGTAAGACGAAATCACGTCCTCCCATGCTGGGAGTCCCGGTCTCAGTCAAGACGATATCGCCTGATCGTAGAAACTGCGACATGCGCCGCCAGAAAATACTCTGGTTGAATGTCTCGGATGGGGAAACGGATGGCAGAGTTGCGAGTGTTTCTTGTACATTTTGGAGAGATGGGTAGGATGACATTGTAGGGACTCCATCTTTCCTTAATATCGCGACAACTTGATCGAGAACAGCAGCAACGTTAATCTTCCACGTACGCTCGCCGATTTGAATAGAATCTCTTTCCATAGAGATTGAAACAGCTTTGTCTGGAACGGTGGCGAAATAGTACGTGTTCACATTGCTGTGTACAGGTCCAATGTTCATGATAAGGTCACAATGCTCGACGTAGGAAGAGTAATCTTCACTTCCACTTCCAACCGTAGCATAAATACCGTGAAAGTTCGGTAAAGTCTCATCTAGAATACCCTTTCCGAACGGAGTGGTCATAGTTGGGAAATTGGTAACCTTGACAAGATCCTCAGTCTGCTTCATCAGACCATATCGCGAAGTACCCCCATCCACCAAAATCATCGGCTCTTTCGCACTTTGAATTCGGTGAACAATCAAATCACAAACTCCAGACTGAAGAGATGTATCATTCACTGCAGGAAGAAGGTCCAACGGCGTTGACAATAAAGACGCAGGGACCATAGCGTCCACTAAATCCATAGGCAATTGAATATAAACAGGTCTGGACTGTATCACACATTCTTGAAGAACATGATCTATCTGAGCCGGTGCATCCTCGACGTTCACTAGTTCGGCCTGGGCAACAGTAACCTTCGCATACATCTCGGCAAAAAGCTCATAATCACGCGAGGATCCCGAACAGAATGAATGATGAAGCTTGACACCTTTCTTTTGTAAATCACGAATAGGTGTACCAACAATGTGAACGACAGGTGCCATCTCGGCGTAGGAGCCAGCAATGGCGTTGATCGCGGATAGTTCACCCACGCCGAAAGTAGTGACGATCGCGCCTATTCCTTTTATACGCGCATATCCGTCTGCAGCATAGCCCGCGTTGAGTTCGTTGCAGTTTCCTATCCATTCTAGTCCGGAAGGAATAACGTGGTCCAAGAGTGTGAGGTTGTAGTCACCTGGCACGCCGTGGACGGCGCGTAGGCCGATGGCATGAAGCCTTCGGAAGAGATATTCTGTGAGTGGAATTTCCTGAGTCATGATTTATGGCCGCCTAGATTTTTCACAGAGTGGTAGATTGACTGAGGATGTGAAAGGAGAGTTTGTAAGAGTTAGATTTGTGCTTTTTATTGAGACAATATCCAATTCGGACTCTTCCGTGATGTTCGGAGGCTCCGAGATGTGTATAGCTTCCTCCATCGCACGTCAACACTTTGATTGGTGCCAGTTGTGCCTCGGTGGCCCCGAGAGATCCACTCAAACAAATCCCCGAGAAATTCTATATTTTCAAAAGGCCGAAATCATAGTAGTTAATTATAAAATATTTAATATAGACCAGAATAATGGCATAATATTCAAAGAAAAATAAATCGGAGGTAACTAGTATGTCCAAGAAGAATTAAAACTATTAACCACCCCAATGCAGGGAAATGCCGAAACCAATGTAAATAGAATATAAAAATGAATGTAAAAACTGATTCAAGGCAGCTCAAAGCGACTCAATTTGAAGTTGCTGGGACTTCGCAGGCCGATGTCCATACCCAACCTCCGTAATAGTCGGAGTTAATGCCTTCCTATCCACGAACCGTTCATTTGAATCGAAATGGTCAACCCTAGATCCAATCGGAACGAGCATTTGTCTCTTACCCTTAGATACTGAGACTGATCTTGCGGTGGAAAATTGAATGATTTGCGTTTCTCCGTTTGTTGTTGCTTCTTTCTTGCCTGCTTTGCTTGATTTTGATCGAGCGGGTTGAGGAAGTCTTTGTGTTGGTCTGGGAGTAACTGCTGACATCGAACCTGATGATAGTGGCGAAGGGGACATTGTCATTCCTGGTTCATCTGTGACTATTTTTGGAATGCTCTCTTCGGAAATTGGGATTGATGAAGATCGGACGGGTCTTTCTTTTAAGGTAGGCCGTGGGAGTGGCGTTGGAGTTGTTTTGATCGTCAAGTTAGGCCGGCTTGGTCGAGGTTTTTGCTTGGGATGATGGAGTTGAGACTGGTCCTTTTTCTCATGGTGCATTTGCTCCTGGCGTCGCTTCTCACGGTGTACCAATTCCTGTTTTACGTTTTCCTCGTGTGTTTTCTCTTGCTGTGACCTCTCCTGCTGTCCTCTTTCCTGTACATGTCTCTCGTTCTTGAGCGGCGAAGATCGCTGTTTGAGATTCTGCTGTGACTTCGATGTTGGAATTTGTGATTGAGACTGAGGAATATTTGGAGGCTTTGGAGAAGAGTCTTTCGTGGAATTTTGGAGAGACGCGGAGGATTCAGGTTCGGGTTCTGGCTTGATAGCAGGCAATGGTTTGTCGTCAAAGCGAGAAGACAGACTGGATGAACGTGGAGTGTGTGACTGTTGGGAGAATACATTTCCGATTGGCAATGATTGAAAAGAAGTGACGCTATTATTATTAGGGATAGCTCGTGGAGGTTGAAGTGGTAGTTCCTGGCTTGGGCTCTCTGCAGGCAGCGTATTCGACCTAAGCAAAGGACTAGGACCGCGAGAATAATTCTGAGTTCCAAGTATTTCGGCTGCTTTGGATGGTTGTGAAGTAGGAAAGAGTGTAAAACTAGAACGAGCTGGCGAGGTTGCTCGGCGTTGCGGAACTGGTGGTATCTTTGCTGCGAGGAAGTCCTGGGAGGTAGTTAGCAAAACGCTCAAATATCGCAGGTTACTCGAGACACCGCAGACTTACTGAGTTCTGAGGCACATGGAGATTGTCAAGCGTTTTACTCCTCCTGGCCAGCAGTGAGGGTCTTTGGTTCTTGTTCATGACATTGCTGAACATCACGCTATATCGCTCCATTTGGACATCGGGGATATTGACATCCAACCGAGGTCCTTGTCCACGTTCTTCATTTCTTTCCTTCGGAGAAAATCTCTTGTTCGAGAATGAGAATTTGCGACTACGCGACGGAGTAGTACAATTCCTAGTGGTCGAAGTCTGGGCATCTGTCTCAATGCGTGGCCATTCTTCAGTCGCAGCCTTCTCGATTCCGGGCTTAAGACTAGCTCCCCCTGTCGCATCTGTCGACTGACTCTGCTGAAGTGATGGTCTTGGATGAGTTGGAGATGCAAGTGCACTCTTAGCCCTAAATAAACCTCCAATTTTCTTCCATTTGCTTGCTTTTCTAGCAGGTGGCTGTTCCTTTCGTTCCTGGGCGAATATAGAAGTATCAAAACGTGGTGGCGGGAAATTCTCTTTCGAATTCACCATTCCAGGACTTCCAAGTGCAATGCCAACCCCCATGGGACTGCGATCTTGCTGGGCATGTGAAGGTACGACTTCATCTGGTGGCGCCGTCACTCGAAAATCAAAGGTCGCAATTGTTCCTGGTGGGCCATTTCTTCTAGACCATTGATCTCCCACCTGAGGACGAGGGAATTCAAACTGGGCGAGACTTTCTTGATTTTTCTGTGCCTTATTCTTCTCATCGATGTTGCGAAGATCGGTACGTGGCGAAGCGTCGCTATGAGTTAAAACAGGAAATGAAATAGCGTCTTCTGTAGGCGCAATGTGAGATCTGACCATTGTCATAGTAGCAGGCATTTTGACACTCGCGATAAACAGGATCCAGTCCTAGATATCGACCAAGAAGTATTAACAGAGGAAGAAAAGAAGATCACAGATCGTAAAGGAAGAGAAAGGACAGCCTTCCAGAAGGCCTCTATGCCAAGCAGAATCAAAATCAAAAAAAAAAAAAAAATCATCGCGTGGGAGAGAAGGGGCCAGCCTCTTTTTAATTGATTTAATTGAATGAATTAAATAGGACCAGCAGGAATGGCACCAGAGAAGAATGCATGGTCTCCTGGTGGATCCTCGATTACGCCAAGGTCTGTACTTGAGACAACCAGCGGTCCACGACCAATCAATCCCCTCCAGGTGAAGCAGAGACGGGCACAGATCGTATGTCAACAGGATACAAAAAGAATTCAGGCTAGACTAAATCAATACGCTCTCTCCATTCGAAATAATGAAGAAAATCAATCGGGCAAAAAGGGGGACAATAGAGAAACCAACAAACCATGAATCAAAGTCAGGATCAAATCAAACACGAAATCTTAGCGCCTCAACGGTCGGAATTCGAGGACCAATCTTATCTCGTATAGCCCTTGTTCAGCTAGCATTGACCATTTCACCGCGGCACAAAAGAAAGACTCAGGACCGCCACGGGGGCCAGACCAATGCACGACCGGCAAAACAGAATCCAAAAAAGGGCATCGAAAGGATCGGGGCGCACGATGCTTATTTCATTGAAAACGAATGAACGTGCGAGTCACGAATTGATTGACTTGCGTCCACGTTCGGAGAGCCACTTGGGGCTTCCGTCCGCCCAGATGGGGATTGTTTCAGCCCGAAACTGAAACCTCAGGCTAGTCTGTTCGAGACAAAAGAGTCCCTGGGCGGATCAGACAGGGATTGGTGAGGCTTGAGATGTGAAGGGCACAGACTCAGGCTGTTGATTGACATCGGCTATTTGAGGGATCTCATTTGTTTCGTGCTTGGAGTCAGATCGTGTGATGCCAAGGTTGGTCCGCTCCAATTGCATCAGTTTCCAAACTGTGAAGTGAAGATGAGTTCCAGTCCGGAATAGAGAGATCAGTGCGGTTAATTTAAATGGAAATATCGTGCAAATTTCTTTTGATACAGAGTGTATACAATGAAAATTCAGATTATAGATTAATACACGAATACACTATAATATCGCCACTCGACATATCTCCGAGGCGTTGCATTCAAGTTGACACAATGATTGTGGCGATGCCCATTTACATATTAATTCTTACATTATCATTCTTATTGAATATTACTGCATCCACAAGCAATCTATGTCTCAATCTCGCACCCAAGCCTAATCATAATTTTTGTAATTAAGTCTTGAATTTTATTCAAATTCTTTGACCTCACAGTAAGACCCAAAGTATCGGTGTCAAATTTTCACAAATGTCTCAGCCATTAATCTCAATACTTCTTAGTTTTGTTCTTATCTGGATGAGCTCCCATTTTTTTTTTCTCTCTTTGGTGTCATTCTTAGTTTGCGCAGAGGATTGGATCACAGGATTGTACAAGACCACCATCAGTTGATCATCCCAGAATAAAATTTCTACTCTGCTTTTTCAAATTGAACGAGACTCACTGAAGGAATGCCTTTATGAAAGCAGCCTGCGACAGATTCCTTATACTAGTAGCTGCTGCCGTCAAATTTGTATACAGTGTATAGTGTTGGACCATAAGTTTGAACGCTACTGCTTACCGCTTTTATGTCCTGCCCATTGAATCAAACGTACCGCCTTCGGTTTATACTGTGATTCCCGGTGGAAAGAACCGAAGAAAGAACGGCAGAAAGAAGATGGTCACAAACTAATGTTCAGGTACAGTAATCGCACGCGAAGGTACAGGAATCCCACATCAGGTTTGGCATGATCTACCAAATAAGCATTTAAATTTTAGCACATATCACAGTAACATTCATGAATGAATCATCGATCTCGGAACTAAGAATATCCCTATGCAACCTGTCTTTATCCGATCATCGTCATTTAAGTATACCGTATTCCCGAAAGGGCATTTTAAGCTGGAATTAATTGGCCGGGCGTAACGAGGTATCAATTATGACACTAAATAGAAAATTATGAAATCCGATCCCTTGATCAGAACACTGTCTTTTGGAGCATCACGGACATTATTAGGCTGTAATATTCATCTGATTGCTGTTGCCTGTTGGCGATAGATCGATGCGGCTCTGCGCCTCAACTTCGAACACACCAATTCAGATTATGTTACCCGATTTATACAGAATTTCTATGAGCAAAGACCTGGGATACCCTGGAATCCCTAGAATAGTATTTCATGCGATAGACCAAATCGTAAATCTTAATCTGGTCGCATTTTCCCTAATTCTATGTGAACACGCATGTCTTTCGTATCCGGATAAAATAACACGCTAACCCGCCAAGATATAAGCAATGCTGACAACTTTAAGCCGAACATAAGCACACTTTCATTTCAACATCACCATCACATCACCATAACCATGGCTATTTCTCTCTCACTGAAATCACGAGCTCTCGGTGCGATATGGGGGACTTGTGTAGCGGATGCTCTAGGCGGACCAGTTCAATTTCGAGACCCTGGAACATTCTCACCGATTAAATCGTTCGAACATGTTCATCCATTCAATGAGCCAGCGGGGTAAGTATGGACCTCCATACTGGAATGACCATCAACAATCCATTCAAGTTCAACACTGTCCTAGTAATACATGTCTCTAATACTGTACAGATCATATTCTGATGACGGGGCAATGACCCTTGCCCTAGCACAATCATTCATCGACGCAAAAGGAAGATACGACCATACCCTCTCCATAAAATATTATCTACAATGGATGAAAGATGGACGATTCAGTACAACGGATTATGCTTGGGATATGGGAGATTCGACGCGCGCAGCGTTGAGAATATGGAAGAATAGTCCAAGCAATGACCCCCAGACACAAACACAGGCTAAAGTCAATGATCTCCTCGACCGCGAAGATAAATCTGGTAATGGGAGTTTAATGAGAATTGTTCCGGTCGGGGTGATTTTATGGAAAGATCCGAAATTAGCACGAAAAGTTGCTCGTGCTCAGAGTGAAATTACACATCCTGCTCTTGCTTGTCTCGAAGCTTGTGATGCTTTTACTGAATTGATTTGTCGGGCTATGAGAGGTAAGTTGCATCTTGTTAGAGTAGCATTAGCGTGCTAAGTTTTTGTTCGTCTTTTTTTTTTTTTTTTTTTTTTTTTTTCGTTTTGTTTGTTTTTTTTTTTTGGTGTCA
>Ga0102593_1000417_pt1 | contig 80543 bp, 77 predicted proteins | sample AraplaCol_mMS_r2_2_FD_76862 | JGI IMG/M metagenome (GOLD analysis project Ga0102593, IMG submission 76862) | Arabidopsis root microbial communities from North Carolina, USA - plate scrape MF_Col_mMS_r2 (SPADES assembly) (version 2) | ecosystem: Host-associated > Plants > Roots > Endosphere... | reverse complement strand
GGGGGGGGGGAGTCAGGCGCAAATCGGAGGTCGCAAAACGGGGACGCCACGCGATCCGAAGAAAAAGTACCGGAAGGATGGAAGAGAATGAGGAAGAGAAGAGAAGAGAGAGGAGGAGATGAGGAGGAAGCAGAATGAAGCAGGAAGGTAAAGCAGAAGCAGAAGAGAGTAGAGTCCGGGGTGGAGTGTGGCAATATGGCGGTGGGTGGGTGGAGTCAGCACTCAATTATGGTTCCAGTAGTACAGTACAGCATACAACATGGAATATAGAGTAGAGAGTGTAGCAGAATGTTATTCTCTTGACGATATTCAATTGTCAATTCTATTAGTATTATTAAAGAGTTGTGCTAAAATGAATGGAGGTATACAGATAGACTACACAATAGTAGTATGAAGAACACCATTTCCGAAAACCGGATCCTGAGCTACCAGATATTGTACACTACAGTATGTACTGTCTGTACCAGAGTATCAGCATCCAGGGTCCTCTATTCTACAGTACTATTCCTACCATGGAGACACATCATGTTACTCCGTACTCCATACTCTCCTCGCACGGGATTTGACCCGCTCAGTGATCGACAGAGGGGAGGTGGAGGCCAAGCCAAAACTAGGAATCCCCGAAGAGGCTCCGTGGCATACTTAGTACTTGCAGTGTTCTAAAATATATCAACATTAATATCTACAGTGTAGATGTAATGGTTAATAGTATAAAAGGTGTGACTTTATATATGCAGCCTAGAATGACAGAGAATCCAAGTTGACGAAGAAAGTAGATGCGTGGAAATACCACTCGCCCAATGCGGAAGAAAGGTGCCGGGTTGTTGGTTATTCCATATTAATTGTGAAGAAGAGCTGGTTTTCACTTAGTTAGTAATACTAAGTATTGAAGAGTGAGTCTTATATCAGCGCATATGCTAGAATATCAATACTGGAATTGTACGTCTGTATTCATGAAGTATCTACCGCAATCCACAGTCAATCATAGATGATTCTCTAGATGGTGTATGATGGTTAGTAGTACTCCATATACTAAATATTACACTACTGTAGTTAGTATAAGACCCAATACTAGTAACCTCTTGCAAGCCCTGAGAACCTTGGAATATCTTGGCTTATGCACACCGGACATATACCGTGTCACTTGGATCTTCTACTAGTAGACATTAACATATCCATTAGCAGTGTCCATAATATATACTAACTAATAAGTAAACAGCCCATATGCACATCACTCTATCCCACTCTACAATCTCCAGCTTCGTACACTTACTGAGTACTTGCAATGCAATATCTTACCCCTACTCTATACTGTAAGTATACAACCCACTTCAATTGCGGGGATGCGGGGGATAACGGCCACAATCCAACCCAGTCACAACATAATCAATTAAATCCACTCTATTCGCCCCCCCCATAAATTCCCCCAAGTTCCGCCACTACCGTATGAAGTGGTAGATTCGTAAAGAACCGGGGAAAGTCAACTCAGATCATTTTCTCAATGCCAAGTCTAGGCTTGTGATGCCGAGGTCCCCTTTTCGCCCCACTAATTAATCCTGTCCAATGAGAGTCTCGGTATTTCAGTCACCCCGTTGAAGTCAGACTACGGAGTCCATACATACAGTACAGTAGGTTGTACAGTAGTGCTAGTATAGGCGGGGGCAACAGATGACATGATGACATGACATCCCACGCTAGCATACACTAGCGGATTCAATCCAGGTACGAAGGATGAGGCTGTTGGTCTGGATCGACCTCCGGTGTACTTAGTCTAGTATCGGGTCATCGGATTGAACGGGATCGGGGTACGTTTAGTTTCCGATGGGTTGTTCGCTGGATCTCATGGTGGATGATCCCTTGGCTAGATGTAATTGTGGACATCATGTAGTATTCAGGTGGGAATGAGGATTGGGTTTGTTTCAGGTTTATCTCGTGATCATCCTGCCCTACGGAGTACAGTGGTCTTATATGGAGTATGTGCGGAGTAATTTAGTAGTAATTGAATTATTAGTGGCCACTAACGGAGTACACTACTAATCGCTCGAGAGAAATCGTACTATGAAGTATTAAGTAGTTTGTGAACTTGAGAGTTCAAGGTTCATTCCGCTAGATCTATGAAATCTATATTAACATTGCATTGCATGGTCCAAGACCGTGATAAAGTACATAGTACATGATATATGGCAAATCCCCACATCCCCTCATTGCCCCTTTTTCCCCTTAGCTCGTCCCCGGCTTTTTTTGCCAGTCTTAACAGGCTCAGGCTCCGGCGCTGGCACTGGCGCCGACTTTCGCTCACGCGCAGGTTCGTGACCACATTCGGCCGCTTCACTAACGGCTTGCGCCACGGCAGATCCGAGCGCATTGGCAGTGGGGCCGAAATCAACGCCGCTTACGAAGAGTTCGCTCAGGAACTCGAGACCCGCTACAAAAGTGCAAAGTAGACTGGCGATGAAGAAATGGCTGATTGTCATGCCAATGTCGAGCCAAGAGCCCTCGTCGCGAACCATGTAGAAGAAGTTAAGAGTCATCACGTCAGAAATGGACATTACGACCATGAATAGGGCGCTGGGGGCGACTTCGAGTCGCCGGTTCAAAATTCCCAGGTTAGCGCTGATGATGGCGAAGGGAATTAAGATTTGGAAAATTAGGAGCGCGGCTTGGCTAAATGGATCGAAGACGGGGACAAGGCGGCGGACGCTGTCGAGGGCGAATGTTGAGATTGAGGCGACGTTTCCGGTGCTGAAGAAGGCGGATTGGAGGAGGAAGAAGAAGAATAGGGCGACGCGAGTATCGGAGAGGGTGAGGGTGCGATAGTGGTATGTGAGGCCATCCACGGTTGTCGAGCCAGTCGGGCCGGGCTTTGAGAGTACTGTAGAGCCATTGCGAGGGTTTTGCTTGGCTTTGACTGCGTTGGCTCCGGCTGTGTGCACGTAAATAGCATGTTCAAGGCGAACCCATGCCACAAGAGTCATGCAGAAGACTAGGTAGAAGAGACCTTCCCAGGAGATTGCAAGGATGATGAACGTCGGAGAGAAGGTGAGGAAGATGATCATCAGTCGGTGGAGGTAGTGACTGTCCGGGTATAATCGGTGAACGAATGGTAAAGTGACAGAAGCAGCCATAATTACGAATCCAACCACCTGGTTTCCAAATGGTAGACCTTCACGAGCCTGAAGGGAAATGATACTTGAACGAGTCACGATCACTGAAAGAAGGACCATGCCGACCTGGCATCCCATGATGATCCGTGATCCAACGTTACTGATCCGAGATTTGGAACTTTCTCGCCCAAGGATGCTATCCTCGAACATAAGGTACAGGACACCGGTCAGAAACATGAGAAGACCGCCGTAAGTGACGGTTGAAATGTCCTCTACTTTGTTGACTGGTAGCAGAGTAAAGATACTCATCAAAAGACATCCGAGTGCCCAGGTACCATTCAATAAAACATGGCTGCGGACGAATTGGAAGCCGTACGCTAGAGGCCAGAAGGCGGCCAGGGCGAAGCCGACTGTGAAAATTTCTCGATGGAAATAGGATTGAACCTAGAAATATCGGTGCATTAACATCAACCCATTTGATGAAGGTCCATAATTTACGTAGGAGGCAAGACTTACCAAGGCCTCTAATATACCTAGAAATGCAACCACCTGCAATCCAAAGCTCATATATCCTGAGAAGGAATGGATGTGACCGAGAATGATCTCACGTCCGGCAGTCAAAGCCTTACGACGGGCGAAAACTTCTTCCCAGAAAAAGATAGGGAAAAAGCCGTAGAAGTAGTACCGCCACGATGATCCTTGGTAGAGTAGCACAGAAAATAGCGCAACCAGGGTAGATGAGAAGAAGGAAATACTGGCTGTAGTTCGATGCGAATCGGACGTTCCATGTAGGACATGAAGATCAATGACCGTAGTCAAAGCATAGGCGATCCAGCCTAGGTATCCGAGAGAAACGATTGTTCGCAAAAACAGCCAATCATAAGTCTGCAAATAACGAAGGCCTTCAAGACCGACGGCCAACAGTTCATGGGACATAACAATCGAATCTTCGTAAGCTCCAGCGGAAATGAGCGCCTCCAGATTGGCAATGCGCCCTTCAATGGACGTCTCTCCATCGCCAGAAAGAGGTTCAAATGGCACATATCTGAGCACCGCTGTTCTCTTTTGCTCCTCCTTGACACGATACATTTCCAAAACACCCTGGGTGTTGGCCAGAGCAGCTAATGCTTTTTCCTTGGGAGTAGCATCGAGATACTCCAGCGGTAATTGACCAACTGAGTTGACAGGGTAATCGACGCCAACCAGGTACGCCATGAGAGCAGCAACATCGGCCTGCGCAACGTCGTGTCTCTGAACGTGGTCAAATCCCCAGTCCGATGAGAATCCATCTTCATGGCCGGGCGCTACTCCAGACTTGCTGGTAACAGGACCCGCGACACCAGAGCCCCAAGCAACAAGAGGTGTTCTTGTGTTGTCCGGGTGGCCGTCACCATGACTACCCAAGTCACTCATTCCATGATCCGCGGTGAAGACGAAAGAAGTCTTGTCATCACCATAGAAATCTTCCACCAACTTGGTCACGGCCTGGACACCACGGTCTACCACCTTAATGTTGTGCAAGTATTCCTTTGAGTATGGACGATAGCCATGGCCGGTAGTATCCAATCCGAGCAGATGAAGAAAGAAGACCAATTTATCCTGTCGCAGCTTACGATCCAGCTCCGGATCGGTCTTTGCCGACTCAAATAGCTCGTGAATCTTGTCAAAGACCCACGTATCTAGGTGTGTCGCATCGGCAGAATTGAAGTCCTCCAGCTCTTCCCCGTATGATTCCGCATCGACTCGGCCCGGTTCCGCTCCTTCTTTAAACATGGGCAAAATATCAGGACTTCCCCAGCTCCATGTATGACGACTGCGGTTAAATACACTGTCAAAATTGACTGGATTCAATTGCCACCCCGTTGTCACGGCCGAGACGTCTTCATACAAGCCCGCAATAAGCGCAACATGACCAGGTCGGGACTCGGTGGGGACCCGGGTATGTGAAACGCCAAAAGTGCCATGTTCCAGGACCTTGGAGCGTATGAAAGGTGACAGACGGATCAACTCGTCGGACTGTTCGGAGGGAGTTTCGGGGGAGGGATCGGGGAAGGCCTGGAAGGCCTTGTCGGCGCGGAGACCATCCGCGACAAAAAGGACGAGACGTTGTGATGGGGCTTCTGTTCCTAGGGGACGTTCGACACCAAATGAGCGCATGCCCGTTACAATTGGGCTGACGAAGTAAATATCGAAAATGGAATATGTATAGATCAAGTGAAAGATCACCGCAAGGGCGAGGAAGCCAACGCGGCCGACACGCGCCATGATCTAACCTCTTCTCGCTGAGGGGTCCAGCTTGGAGGGGAGTTAGATGAAAGAAAGGAAGGAATTGGGGCCCCTGAGAAGGAAAAATGAGGGGAATGGATTAAAAGGAGGTCGACATTTCGGTGGCTTCTTCCCTTTTGCTTTTGGATTGTCCGCGCGGACAGACTACCTTGGGGGGCGGTGAGAGCCAATCACGGGGCTTCAATTGGACACGGCAAAACTAATTGTTTACGAGACAGCTTAGTACTGATTATCTATTAATCAGCTATGAATATAGGTCTTTTTACTGATGATTGGGCACTGAATTTATATTCTGTTATTCCTGTTGAATAATGAATACTTGAGTATATAGTCAAAATGGCATACAGTGATTATCTAGAGGTAGAGGCTGCTACTAGTTAGTTATTCTAGGATACTATGTACAGAGATGCAGATAAGCGTGGCGGATATCTCAGTACCGCAGTGCCCTGCTTTTTTTTTGGTAAATCATTCTTGAATATTATATAGTATAGTTATATAGTATTTTTTGAATATAACAATCAAATATATTCACTGTAGCAGTAGTCCGACATGCTAAATTCACATTGATTGTACATTACCTGTTTGAGAAGCGGTGAGAATGTGAGATTGATGACGAGTACTAAAGCTGTGCATACATACTACACTCCGGCAGAACTAACTACCATCATCCCCAATGCACTAACTAGTACCTATCCTGGTAGCTACGCTAGGAGTCTACAATGCAAGTACTCAGTGCCGACACTGTACAAGTACTTTGCTATCAGCTTTTTACGGTGTCTATTCAGCTTCCAAGCTGAAGGTTCCCTAGATATTTATTCACCCTCTGGCATAGGAGACTACGACTTTCAAAGTCGTAGTCTTTGAATATACTTCAACAATGGCTTCACAACTGGAGACTAGCAATGAAGAATTAGCTGATTCTGGAGCGTCATCCAATGCACTAAGTCGTGACCATTCTTTGTTGAATGCAACACAGCTTGAATCGGTGACAGAGTCGACTATTCTACAGCGCTCATTAAGCTTGAAATCCGTCATTTCGACAACGTCCTCTTTCAGCCGCCGCTTTCTCCGAAGCGGGCTCTGTCGACCAAACTTACAAGAAATAAATGAAATTGGCACTGGCCTACAAGGTTCTGTTTTCGAGATAGTTGGAAAGCCCTACGTTTTCAAAAAAGAGAGTCCAGGCAATGAATTTCGATCTTCAAATCTCCGGCGTGAGTATAAAACTCACTGTGATATATCGACTGCATTTGAGCGCTATAAAAGCGCAACTTCCAACTTAGTCCACGTCCCTCAACCTTATAACTTTATCTCTAAATTGCCTGGGCAAAGTCACTCGGATGCGTTCTGGGATGAAGTCTTTACAAATATACCCCAGACTTACCGCACGCGCGGGGACGTTGTCACAATGGAACGAATACTCCCACTGCCAAAGGTCGTGCGAAGAGCACTCGTCACTTACTTCTGTGGCCGCGAACGCGGGAAGGACTTCAGTATCACTGATACCGAATTCCTTCTCAATAATCCTAGCAACAAACACTGTCTCGCACGGGTCTATCTAGGCATGGCTAACGGTTCGATCAATCCTAACACCCCAGTTCCACTCAGAAATTTTCCCCTCAACCTCGGCTTCATGGAAGAGCTTGGCATCGATACTCTTACACTTGCTCAGGAGATGGGTAAAGCATATGCAACCTTACACTGGGGCGCCGCTACAAACGGTGATGATATAGAGTTTGTGCTTGGCACGTCTACACTAGAACAATCAGGAACTTCCACTGCAGAATTTCAGCATCGGGCCGTTGGTCTTTATCTTTTGGACTTTGGCCAGTGCGAGGAGGTGGATTTGATGCAGGATAGTGATGTCGTTTATCAAGCTTTCAAGGGAGCTATGATAACGGGTGATAATCAGCTTTTTATCCCACATGCCTCGACTAGCCCGGCATTGTTCGCGGCCTTCAAGAAGGGATATGTTGATGCTGGTTGTATTATTATGTCAGACAGGCAACTTAATGATAGGTTCAGCGTGGAGGATTTTATGCAGGAGTATGAGGAATATGCTGAAGATCTTGTGTGTTAACATTTGCTTTGTCACTGAATAGTGTATCATTAGTTTGCACCAAGCTATGCAAATCAAGCTGGAATGGATTCAACTCGAGGTTTCCATATCTCAAAGCTCTGTAAAAAATTCCTCTCCGCTGATAAATATTGAATACCTATACTAGGAGTCGAAAATCATGGCTTAGTTTCCTAAGAATTGACTAATTAAACTAATCATTGCTCTACAAAAGACGCCGACAAATGGCCTACCCCAGCCTGGTAATTGTACTAGTATTCGACAGATATCAGGGTAGCTTTCGCCGTAGGTACCTGGTAAGTTACCCAGATATGTTATACTTAAAATACCCAAGTTTACGTGGTCAGTTATAATAATATTTTATCATAGAACATAACAGACACGAATGCTCAAGTAGAATTCACGATCCCCTCCCCCCAATACTAACATTCCAGTACTACTTATCTAGTCAAGAACTCCCAGTGCTATTTGACATTAAAGAATGAGCTACATACGATATCAGATGAGATTTAGAATGGATAAAATTTCCAGCAAGAAATTCAGCCCCAATCCCCAATCCCGAAAGTAAGTCGCCAAGTTATACATCAGTGCATTTTGCTCTAACACCACCGACTTCCAGTATACCAAGCTGTCTAACGAGAACAGCATGAAATCATTCTACGGCAGAGTCCCCAGAGTCGCATTCTTAGACGGGTTCAGAGTCTTATCGTCCTTCCGCAAATGTTCCCGGTTAAAGAACCAGTGAAACTCCCCCATAAACTGCTTATTGTAAATCTGATATCGAATATCGGCCACAATAAACTTATACGAACATTCCGTCCCATCAACAAACTTCGTCATACTCGAATGAGAAGAGTAAGAACTGATATATCGCCAACTCAATTCAGTAGGTTCAAAAGGCCAAGCAAGGACCCTCTCACGATGATCCTCCGCTCGAGTAGAGCAAACCACAGAAATACCATCGATCTTATCCCACCGCTGTAATTCCAGAACGTGATTCAGGAACTCTAGCGATAAGTGTCTGACTTCAGGATGTCCCATATTCCACAAATCCATGTAACTTTTGTCTGGGTATGGTCCGTCGTCAATACCTAGGGCATGGGGCTTGGAAATTCCCAGATCTTCTGGCTCCATTTGTTGTCGTGAGCGTAATACAGTTGAAACGCCTCCGCCAAACGGGGCATCCATCAATATCATACCACAGATATTGCGGGCAATTGTCCCGACATAGAAGCAGTCATCGGGAGCCTCTTGAAGGAGTAGAACAGCTTTTGCAACTATGAGACAGCCGATATCATGGGCAATGATGAATACTGGACGACGCTTAGTGCTATTGCCCAGTCTCTTGATGAAAGCTCCTGCTAGATCTGTAATTGTATTGGGCTTTGTCCAGTCCCAATCGCACGTCCAGATGTTCATTTGTGGGAATTGAGGCGCTAGAAGAGTCTCCAACCATGACTTTGTCCTGTTCGGCGCTGTCCAGGTACTTTCGCTATCTCCAGTTAGGCCGTGAAGGAAAATCACGTCGTGGGATGGTTCGATCTTTGCATCATCTTGGGTTGGATCATGGACTAAGGTGAGATGCATAAGATCTGAATCTTGTCAGAGTCGATGTACTACGTAGTCTAATTTGGAATGGATTAAGGCTGGGTATATCCTTACTTGCGTCGTAATCAAGAATACCCTTCTCGGCCATGATTGAGGATTGAGCCTGGTATTGCTTTGAATGAGATGAATCGGTGATGGTCCCTAGAAAGGAGGGCATGTACCAAGGATTTTATAGATGAGTCGAATGGGAGGAGACAGGTTAGTCGTTTCTTTGAGGAGGACCTGTCCTCGCAGAATCACCGAGAAACATAGTCCATAATGAAAGGAAAATGCTTTCATGAATGACAAGGTTCTTGCCCGGCTATGATAGCAGATGCTGGTTATCATTTTGAGGGTATTGTCTGTCATGTTGACTTGAGAATGTGGCAGACCTTCAAGTTCTTTGTAACGTCTCCGAGTCCGTGTCCATCCAAGCGCAATCACCTGCGCTAACTGATTTGATGGTAAGTCGCGAGTCGAGATGACTGGTAGTGGGTTCGACGACTAGTCCCATAGTCAGCCACAAAGACCGTCTTTGAAAATTGGCTTCTTTAAGACGTTCATCAAAGGCGTTTCTTGGAATCGGTCAAGAGTCGTTTGTATCCAATGAGGTAAAGATCTATTTCCTTCAATGAAAGTAATGCAATCTTCATCAACGGAAATAATCACTCGATTTCTACGAAAATGAGAAAGAAAAGAAGCATTTATTTTTCCTGTCTTGTTTTACTTGAGTGGTGATTGGGCATGTAGTTGTTAGTTTGGACGAAATATCCAACACTAGGGCTTGATAGTCATAATCATAATCAACTGCACTAGCCAGTCAGACTCTTGGCACCGTGGGACATCTTTTGCTAAGTTGGAATACGCTGAGTCTTTGAAACTCAATCAAAGGGCCTGGCCAGATACCAAAGTCACTTGGTCAAAGAATAGTAGCATGGTCCCTTCACCTTTCACCTTAGAACGTAAGACGTACAGTGAATCATATAATCTATTTGAAAGAAAAGAATACGACACAATCAAGGTATACGCTTCACGATGCTATTATCCAAATTATATGGTAAATACTATGAAGAACTAGCCCGCCGCTTGGTCAAAGCATCAATCACACGTGTATAGAACTTTGTCACGGCCTGTCTCTCGAAAGTAATATGGTCCATCAAAAAGTCGGGCAAGACATCCACTAATTCACGATCCCGATTTGCGTCTAGTAGCGGTATATACTGGTAAATAGCTTTCTCATATGGACCAGTAGTTGTTTTGGGAATGACCAATTTGAAATGAAGGGCTGCGATATAGTTTAGTAATTTGTCGGTCCTTTGGAGATTGAAAAAAAGGCACTTACTTCCGTTAACTCCAGTCTGAATACAATCATATAAATGGTCCTCATCACGAGATTTGACATCGCGAATTATTAAGCCCGTCAAGTCACTATACAAATCTTCCTTGAGCTGAGCAATTTGGGCCGATTGAGCCACCTCGGCGGTTACCGCAGCAGTTGCTCGATTAGCAGCGCCTCCCTTAATGGCGCTTCCAGGGACCTTGACGGCAGATTCCAGACCTGCGGCCGTGTTGCGTGCAGCTGCAAGCTTGGTCTGTAATGCTTTTATTTCCGATTGTGCGGATGATAACTGCGATTCAGCCTCGTCTGCTTGGGTCTTGAGCTGGGCTACCTCGGCATCTCGATCCTTCAGTTGCTTTTGAAGGGTTCGACTTTGTTGGCCCAGTGTCTTTTGAGCGGCCAATTCGGATTTAAGAGATGATACCAATTTGTCAGAGGCTAAAGTAAGTTAGATGAGCCAGCTCTAAGATATCAAGATAAGAGTAGACATGAAAAGAAAAGACAATGAACATACCTATGGTGATACCCTCGCACTGCTTCCGCAGCTTCTCCATATTGGTTTTTGCCTCTTCGACACCAATTTCTCGAAGATCACGATATTTAGATTCCAGCATATCATTCTTCCTCGTAAGATCCCCAATGCGACGTCTCAGCTCCGGATCACCGCCCTGCTCAGCCGTTATAGACTTGCGCTTAGGCGGAGAAGGATCCTGACTAGTTCGCATTGAGGACACCCGATTCTTTGCATTTCTTATAATAGACGACTGTGCATGGCGTGCATTGGGTTGAGGATCGGGGAGGATAGACTCCTCCACTTGAGCATCTGTCACGGGAGCGTCCTGCATTTGTGTGTCGGGTATTTCTGCGCCCTTCTGTGTGTGATGTGCGCGCGTCGGCGTATATTCGAAATCACCATCTGTCACCGATGGCCTCGCGACACTAGCTGTGCGGCCTCGACCTCGACCACGAGTCGCGGCAGGTTTGCCTGATCTCGTTGTTCGCGTCGCCTTCGCACCCGCAGCAGTCGCGGACTTCTCATTCTCATTATCTTGTGCTTCCTGAGATCCGACTGGCTCTTTCGATGCGGATGCGCGCGCGGGTCCTACTGCATTGTCCGAAGTCTGACTACTCCCTCGAGGCCTTCCGCGTCGACTCGTCTTCTTCGATGCCTCTTCTCCTCCCGGCTGCACCGAATTCTGTCTCGTCGACCGAGCTGGAGGTTTAGTTTCGGTCGTACTCTCATTCGAAGTCCGAGGTCGGCCTCGTCGCTTTTTGGACGGATGTTCGTCGTGCGCTTCCTGTCCGTGATCCTGATCCTGAGGTACACTATCACTTCTGGTCAACTGCATAAGGTCATCATCGTCCGACTCAACAAAGCCAGAGAGTTTGGCCGGGGCTTTTCGTTTGGGCATCTTGCAATTTTTTGGGGTAGTTCGGAGAAGTTCGTAAAGTGAAAGACGCGCCCGCGCGTCAACAAGGCGGGAACATGTGACATTCCGATCGCCCCAGCCGAACCGATCGGACATCAACTTGGGCACTTCCAGTCCTCATCTTGTGTTGGTCATTTTGGTTGATACTGTGATTGATACTTTAATCTCTGTGATTCGATATTTCGCGTCTTGACACTTCATTCATTTCTCTCTAATCTATCACACTCTCTTCCCCCCACTCACTCACACACCGCTGTCGTCATGGCTTCAACGGGCCGACGATGGCAGCAGTTCTTGCAAGAGATGTTCATGGTTGCAGGAACTGTGAGTATTGAATTGGCGATATCTACAACTTGGATAATTGGCTAATAGTATGAATAGTCTGCCTCTGCCTATTTCCTGATCAGATACCTTCTATCACGCCTTGACTTCGACCCCGAGAGTCAGAAGAAAGAGGATCAGAAGAAGAAGTCCGCAGCTATCCTACGAAGATTAGACGCCGGAGATGAATCGGATGATGAAGGGACAAGAAAGGGAGATGGAAAACGGAACAAGCCGAAAAGAGCTGAGCTCACCCTCAATCAATACGAACAAGCCGTTGCAATGGACGTTGTCGCACCGGAGGATATTGCGGTATCATTCGAGGACATTGGTGGTCTCGACCACATCATCAAAGAATTGAAGCAGTCCGTTATATATCCATTGACTATGCCTCATCTTTACGCCTCCACCTCGTCCCTCCTGACCGCCCCTTCTGGTGTCCTGCTATATGGCCCACCTGGTTGTGGAAAGACTATGCTCGCCAAAGCACTGGCTCACGAGAGCGGTGCCTGTTTCATTAATCTTCGGATTTCCACGCTGACTGAAAAATGGTATGGTGACTCAAATAAGCTTGTCAACGCCGTTTTCTCTCTTGCGCGCAAATTGCAGCCCTCGATTGTCTTTATCGATGAGATTGATGCGATTCTTGGCACTCGACGGAGTGGCGAGCATGAGGCGAGTGGAATGGTCAAGGCGGAATTCATGACACATTGGGATGGTTTGACCTCTGCTAACTCGAGAGGTGAACCTCAACGCATTGTGGTCTTGGGCGCCACTAACCGAATCCATGATATCGATGAAGCTATCCTCCGACGCATGCCTAAGAAGTTCCCCGTTGGCCTTCCTTCTGATATTCAACGACTGCGTATCCTCAGCTTGGTTCTCAAAGATACCAAGGTTGACCGTGAGGATATTGATGTGGATTGGCTGGTTAAGAAGATGGCCGGATTATCCGGTAGTGATATCAAAGAACAGTGTCGCAGTGCGGCCATCGGTCCTCTCAACGAGCAAATTGAGAAAATGGAAAAGGCTGGCTTACCATTGACCACCTTGGACCCTAATGATGTTCGGGGTTTGAGTATGGATGACTTCCCTTATGGTCGGCGTCCTAAGAAGTCAGGAAGCCAGTCCAAAGCCAACGCAGACAACGAGGAAGAGGCCTGGCAGACTGAGTCTGAGGCTGAAGGTCCTTCTGAAGTCGATGCCCGTTATGCTGCGATGGCCGAGCCTCCAGAGTAATGAGTATTATATGACACTATTCTAATCTAGATGGGCTATTGTCTTTCACATTGGTTACTTCCCTTCTTTATCTTCTATTTCTTAAACTTTTCTTATTCCCTTTCTTTCTTTCTTTCTTCATCATATGAGGATCTCACGGGGGAACGGGCGTTGTTCATCTACTATCTTCAGGTCTGAGATTGCCTTCGTTGTGATTGTTGCATTACTTCTTTTCTATCTTATTTGGCTGCAGGACATGTAGCCCTGGCTGGGCCGGGTTGTCTATAGAATTCACCCGATGTGTTTGCTTTTTTGTATAATGATTGGACTCGGGCTTCAATACAATCTTCACTTTACCTTTCTTCCGGGATTCATCCCTAGAAGCTATGGATAGCTTCTTGGGTGTTCAGCGGTCTGATATAATATACCTGCCATAGGAGATAAAGTTAGCAAGTAACCCAATATCTACAGTACAAGACACTCATTAGAACTCTTGAAGTAAAGATAACTTCTTCATGCATTGTATAGATATAAATTCCCCGATTCCCAACTTTAGTGTATACTGACTCCCAGCCATGCAGCTCAAAGTATTCAGTACTTCGTAAAAGGTGGCAACTTCCGCACAACCTTATGTACCCGCTACTTTGCCCGAGCGGCGAAGTCACCTGCCGATCAGCGCCTCCTCCGAACCGCGCGTTTTCCCCTGCTTTTCCACTTGAACTTGTGGCTTTCTCCATGATTTGAGATCCCTGATTAGCTTCCCACACCCCATTGTCGATTGTTGGCTCTTGTGCTTACAGGCAGGGTGTCTGTGGGTTTCTTATCATCAAGCAAGTGCCTTCTATTCAGCGTTCTCTTCCCTATCACTACTCGCATCATCGATACGACCCCCACCAACCACCGGCCAGTACCTCGCGGGTTTCAATCTCATCTTATAGGAACCTCAAGTCTTGTTATTAGATCGCCGCACCTGGTTCTTTTACTTCCAGCGGGCAGACCTTGAATGCGAAACGCTGGTGGATAACGAATGGACATCTAGGAGACTCCTGATGGCAATCAGTGCCTTGGCAACACCCACTTCTTCCCCAGGGAACTCTTGACTTTGCGTCCTTGAATAACCCGATTCACGGACTTTGTTGTTGGGAATGAGTTCCCAAAATAGCTTCGCCAATGCTTCCTTGAGCTCTTCCAACCCAGTTGGTGCAGCTACCACTTCCAACTCCGCGGTCCGGTCGCGCCCTCGACGCTTGGTCTCCTTTATGGATGATGAAGATGACACCACCGTTACAAAGGCCTCTTCTTACACCGATAGCAGCATGCAGCCTTCCCCAGCGGGCCTATCGACTACTCTGTCAGCCTCGGATGCCGGGACAATGCGATCTCGTGGCGCTACCCCTTCGCCGCTGTCATCCCGCGGAGCATCGCCGCTACCAATGAAACACCCATCCCGCGGCACCGAGCCTAGCCTCCGGAATCGGAACGAAGCAACATCACTGGGTTGGAATGGATCTTCAAAGGCCGGTTCATCACGGGGGACAACGGATTTTCTGGACTCACCGTGGTCATCGCTACAGAACTTGGCATCGTCGGTATTAGGAAGTGACATTGGACGAAACTCAGCGAATAATTCGACAAAGACACATACTCGGAGGAAACCATCACGGTCAGACGTATATATACGAAGTGTCCCCAAGACAGCGTGGGGTCCCTCCGCACCATCTACCCCAGAAATTGGAACTGGGACTAAGGAGGAGCGGCAGGCACTAGTGCAAGCAAAGAAACGGGAAGCGCTTTTACTTGCAGACTGTGATCCGGTGATGAGTAGCAGCTCTCATTACAAAAGAAGAGATTCAGGTGATTATTTTGATCAACAGCCAATTGACCCCGACCAGGAGGAGGAAGCATTAGCTTATATTCACCCCGTTGCGGCAACGGACAGCATCACGGGTGTTACGATTAAGTATGGCTGCCAAGCTGCTATCTTCCGAAAAGCAAACGGCTTCTGGCCCAACGATAATATTCAAAGCAGAAAGACGGTTCTTCTTCCAGTTGATGCTTGTAGCGTCAAGGGCAGACCGATCCGAATTACAACAAATGTCGACCTACTCACTAATGATAACGAATATCCGTCCGATGGCTCTATCGCTCCCAGCACCGCTGCTGCAAGTCAATCAACAAAAGCGACAGATAGAAATCCTCCTGATTCTTCCGATACAGACCGAAATCAGATCTGGAAACATGAGTCCTGGGTACAAATAGATGGATTTCCAGCACCAATTGAAATTGGTCGTGTCTCTCGAAGATCACTTGGTTTCTTCCCACGCACGCGTCGGAAATCTCTTTTATATAGCGATTCCGAGCCATTCTCGGATTCCTCGCGAGATTTAACCCGTACTCCATCGCCAGCTGGATCACCGCAACTTGGCTCGTCACAGGGTGTTCTTCCTCGAATTCGAAATGCCAAAGATCAATCTCGACCTGGTGGTGCAAATCCTACCCGCTCACATCGTCGTCAGCGCAGCAGCATCCATCTAACCGGCTCTGGAACTGGTGTTGGCTCTCTTGATCGCAGCTCAACCACCCCCGGACCGGCCATGGATGGTCTCAGCAAATTCTTTTCCCAGCATATGCCTTATCTCGCACCTCCAGCTCCTCCACAGAATCAGCGCAAAACTTCATTTGGCTCCGAGTCAACCGTCACATCTAATGCATCCGGCCTCGAAAATATCGGCGGTGCCCTCGAGGGCTGGGTTCGAAAAGTCGCGGCTCGAACAAAAGCTGGCATCAATGAACTACAACAGGGCTCCCCAAATCAGCACGTAGTTGATCGAGGTCGTAGTGCAGGGGCTTGGGGAGCAGGTGACTTGATTGAAATGGACGATACCTCGGATGGTCGAAGATCTCCTAGTCTCCTGGGCACTCGACGTCCTGACCCAAGCACCTCTTCCTCTTCATCATTCCGTCCAGCCGCCTCATCAGCATCCGCGACGAGCAGGTCTCGTACGACGGGTCTAGGTTCAGGATCGACTGGGTATGCTGATCGTGTAAAGGACGATTAATGTGATTGATTGATTCATTGAGCTCGGCAAATCTGCACAGCGTACATAATAGAGTCCTTTGCGAGTTGCATGAATTCGAATACCTCCAGCGAATTTATTAAATTCTTCCACTTTCTCTGTGTTTGTATCCCTTTTTCCTCGTGTTCAGATCTTGTTCTTCTCTTTTCTTTGCTTCTTCTATCATGAGCGGCATGGTGTTCTTTTCTTTCTCTTTCTCTTTCCCATTCCCCACGAATGTTTTTTGTTTCTTGCTGCGCCTAAGGCGACCTTTTGGATAAGTCAATGATTGACAGGATGGGCGAGATATCAGATTTTTCGTCGCATCAGAATGTCAGATTTGATTTCCTTGTTTTAAGATATCAATGAAACTATATTGACGGCTTATTTGAGCTGTTATATGAATACTTCAAATTCATACAAGATTAACAGTCCTCCATCGAAAATAAAATACTCCGATTCTTCAATAATGTCATTTCAGCGTACATGCGCAACTAGGATAAAGACCCGTCAAAAATGAAGAGAAGAGAAGAAAAGAGAGTGAAATAAAACAAGTCAAAAAGAAAAAGCCACCATTTTGAAAACTCCAAACTCCAACATAAAATGCTCATCGTCCATCAATCAAATTTCGAAAATCTTGAACGAGTATCCCCCATTGCCTCTTCAAACTTCTTCCATTCAAGTACTAAAATTCTAGCCATAACCCAGATCATCATGAGCTGGACGACGATGTCTGTGCGTCCTTTGTGTAGTACTAGGCTCTTGAGCAAAAGTTGGGCACTCCGACGTCTATAAACCGTGGTAGTGGTAATAAGAATGGCATGTGGCTGTTACTGAGTCTGTTTAGTCTTAGGAATATGGATTTTTTGGGTGGTTGAGTGTTTTCACTTAACAGTATTATGAGAAGGTCTGGAAAGTATGATGGTCTCCTATTAGCGCCAGTGAGTAGCAGTAGCAGCAGCAGCAGTGTGTAGTTATGTAGTTGTGAAGTGGTGAAGTGGTGAAGTGGTGAAGTGGTGAAGTAGTGAAGAAGAGATGCAGTCGAGATGATCAAAGTGTTTCCTTTGGTTAGCACATGATCACGCTTCTAATGTTTATTTTCACTGCAGATCTAAATTTGTCTAGTTTTATATACAATTCATATAAATATGTAGGTATATAATTGCAAGAATATCTCAGCATAGTGATTCTTGATGTATTTGAGAAGTGAGCCGGAAATGAGTATTTAAAAGAATGGCCCCTATAGTCCGCCGATCTTAACGCTGTGGACCTATACTCCGTATTTCTTAATCTGATTAATTTCTATGAAAAGGGTATTCACTCTTAGAAGTCCTACTCATCAATGTAATCTTACATTAAAAAACATTATTTTAAAGTACGGATTCCGCTGTGAAAAAAAAAAAGCTTCATTTCTGTACGGGAAATCTTTTAAGCTGAAAATACTTCCCCGCAAATTTTGAATCTTCTTAAAAGTCGAATGTGAGTTTGGGCGTTGAGACAGCACGTCAATAGGTGGAAATCAATATAGGAAAATTCCGGGGTAAACATGGAATAATCTAAGCTCGAAACCTTTGTGGATCTACTTCATGCATGTACCATGTACTAAAGACTGACCTCTTTACCCCAGGATGTTTTCTTTTTAAACCAATTTATTTATCACTCGAATTTTCAAATATTATCGAAGGCAAAAATAGTCACAGATATGGTTAAATTAACCCTTGGACTACTTTTAGCCTCAGGGCTTCTTTCAAACGCTCTGTCGAATAGAAGAACAGAGATAACATCTCAATTACCGACCGCAACACTGCTATCGAAAGATGGGGATTCAAAGACCATCTTCGTTGGTCGTACACTTCCTGAATTCAATCAAGATGTCTTTCTCGGTATTAAATACGCTGACAAACCTATTCGCTTCACACCTTCGAAGTTGAAAACCGAATATGCGACCAATGCCAGCGATTCAGGTCCTTTGGATATATCAGCAGCTGGATTAATCAACAAATTAGGATACACGTTCTACAATGCTACGGAATATGGAAATGACTGTCCTGGTTACGGATCCGATACCACAAACGAGGTGAAAATGGGTCTTATCAAGTTGAATGAGGATTGTCTGAATCTCAACATCATTCGACCAAGAATTGATCATCAAAAGAGTGGAAAGGAGCTTTTACCTGTTATGCTGTGGATATATGGTGGGGGATGGCAGCAAGGTGCAACTGCAGATCCTCGGTATTTTAAGACTTTTTCATGAAACTTCGAAAGTATTGGAGCTGACGCTGACATATTAATGGTCTAGGTATAACATGAGCTACATTGTTCAACAGGGGGCATTGCATGGGAAACCTGTACTGGGTGTTTCTATCAATTACCGACTGGCGGCTTTTGGATTCCTCGATTCTGAGGAAGTACGAGTATGTATCGTCTAACATGATACTGAACCTGCTTGAACTAAACGCTGAGATCTTGATAGGCGGAGGGAAATACAAACTTGGCTCTACGTGATCAAAGAGTTGCTATGCGCTGGGTGAAGCAGAATATCAAAGCATTTGGTGGAGACCCTGAGAAAATAACCATCTGGGGAGAATCTGCGTGAGCTTCATCTACACACACTATGATTAGAGAAATAGCTAACGCATTGTACTATTAGTGGTGCTTATAGTGTCGGAGCTCATTTGGTTACTAATAATGGTGATAATGAGGGACTTTTCAGAGCTGGTATGAAAGGAGATTCTGAAATTGAGCGTTGCTGATCATATTTGCAGCAATCATGGAATCTGGGAATGCAGTAGGTCCACCATACAATGGCACTGAGTGGCATCAGCCAATGTATAATCGCATTGTCGATAGAGCTGGGTAAGTCAATATTATATCACACTGATGAGAGGATAAAGCTCAGTTTGAAATAGATGTACGAATACTTCCAACACACTCCAGTGTCTTCGTGATCTCCCGTATGAGGAAATATATGATGCAGCTTACGAGGGACTTGAGTGGTTTGCTACGGTCGATGGAGATTTCATTTCTCACTATCCTCAAATGAGCTATAAAAAAAACCAGATTGCCAAAATACCTATTCTTCTAGGCACTAATACCGATGAAGGCACGAGTTTTGGGACGACTGGCGTGGATACTGCAGAGGACTGTATCGAGCAGCTTATATGTTGGTTATCCCCATTTACCATGTATTCGTCAAATTATTACAGTGCTAATTGAAACGATGCTAGCATCCAAGCGATGGGTACTCACCCGTGATCAAGCAACCAAAATCCTCCCACATTATCCAGATATCCCGGCTCTTGGTTGTCCCTACGGATGGGGCAATGTCACTTGGCCAAATCTAGGCCTTCAATATAAGCGATATTCATCTATGGCTGGGGATATCACTATGGTTGCACCACGTCGAATGCTGGCAACTCTCATGTCTAAGTCGGTAGAGAATGTTTATTCTTACCGTTGGGATGTTCCAGCCTTTAATACATCTACGACGATTGGAGTACAGCATTTTGCAGAGGTATGATCTATCCTTTACTATACTTGTAATTTTCTGTGTCTATGAATACTGATAGTAAACTTAGATCCCATTCGTATTTGCCAATCCAAAACAAAGTATCACCCCATTAGGGACCGATCCTGCTCGTTTAGAGCTTGGGCAAATGGCAGCCAGAATGTGGACTTCATTTGTTACAGATCTAAACCCGAACGGGCATGGAGGTACGATTGATAATTTGCGGCCTTAACAATTGAAGAATATGTGCTGATACATCACAGTTGAGGAAATTCCCCAATGGCCTCGATATTCTGCAAAGGCCACGAACTTCGTGTTTCGTCTCCCACGGAATGTGAGTTATGTTGAATCTGACAATTATCGAGCATCTGGAATGGCTGTTATAAATAGCATCGTCAGGTAGAATATCTAGCTCAAGAGTCATTTTTCCGGGAATTGACCTACTACTGTCTATTTCAAAGGCTACGAAATTATGGATCTGGTATTCCGGAAAAGGCAGTAATCTATTGCGTTGCTCTCTAAAGCATCCATCTTCTATGCCCCCAAAGCTCCAATTCAATCTAAGCAAGAGAATTGTATACATGAACAATTGACTTGCCGTTGGCCATTATCGGCTGCCATACATGTGATACTTAAGCTTCTCACACTGTGCGCAATCACATCCATCAACAGGCCAATTCAAACGAATCCAGAATCCATCCAAATCAGCTCGACTGGGATCAATACTTCTGTCATTGAGTTTTTCACACTTCTCCCATATTTCATCAGTCATATCAATGACCTCGGAGTCTGCATTGTCAGCTTCTTCATCACCCCCGTTCTTACTTAACGTTAAACTGCCAATAATCATCGCATACATCTCCATTAGATAATGGGCATATGGTATCATACTTCTTCCCTTTTTGTAGACTAAAATGTGAGCTCTCATTTCGACTAGAATACGGTCACATCGACCATAGAAACAATGAGGTGGTCTGCGGTTTCTTGCCATTTCTCTTAGAACTTCCAGATCATCTGCGCGATCCGCGAGAAATCTAGAGACCCATTTGTAAGTCACGGGCTTGTCCTTTACCTTCTTGGCTGCTTCAATGAATCGCTCTGTGATTTCATATCGAGAGTCTCTGAAGCCGAGGGCCTCAGAAGGCTCTTGGTAGTATCTTCGGGGCATGGTCAGTCTGTATGTAGTGCTGCAGATATTTTTGTCGACCTTGTATGTGGTAAAGTTCCTGGATAGTGATGTTTTGATCAATGTTATAACCTAATACCTAACCTAGTAGTTACAATCTACCAATAATAGTGTGTTGTCGATGATGCCTGAGATAGCTATTGATATTGAATCCTGAACTCGAGAAGCAGCCAGCTCTTATAGAATTTCAATCCGGACTGTGTTTCTTTGAAGATATCGGATACTATGTATAATTTTAAGTTCTCTTTTCAGGTACAGTCAACAATGAGAAAATGCTATTGTAATGTCAAAAATAAAACAAAGGAAAAGGCTCTTTGAACATCATTGTTTCCTATATTTAGGAAACGCGTATAGATTGTTAGTTCTTAGGAAGCAGGTTACTATTTCCACAAGTCAGTCGGCCAATGAAAATAGATAGACAAACTCATCATGATATTTCATCTTACTGAGGATTAGGCTTCTGCGGAACAGTAAATCCATAGATCTACACGTTCATTGCCTAGTGACGGATGCCAAGACCTTGTCGTATTCGGTAGTGTGTAGATATTCCAAATTAGGAAGCTCTCGTATTGATTCTGAATTGGTTCAGTAACGGAGGTAGTTATAAAAGAGACAACCAATATCATGTATATCAAAACTACTAGCACACTAGAAAATTATTGCATACTCATCCTACAAAGAAAGCTTTTTTAACATTGTATACATCTCTGCCATCGATGCTGATTCAAACAACCCTAACGGCCTTCGGCCTCATTTCTTCGACACTGGGCTCACAGCATGAACCACGTCGCCGATGTGCTTACGGCGACGAATGCTGGCCGGATACCGAAACTTGGAATAGTTTCAACGCCACGATCGGCGGAAGATTGATTCGCTCGGTACCGTCCGCGGCAGTATGCCATGCGGAAAGATATGATGCCGACAAGTGTACGACTGCAAAAGACAGTTGGTTAGACAGTTTTTGGAGAACTAATCAGACAGGAGCTTATGCGGCAACACTATGGGAAATGGGAGAAACAGGAAAGTGTTTCATTGATACGCCCATTGATGCACCCTGTGATCAAGGGATTGGTACGTTATTATAGGAAGTCGGTTTAAAAGAATACAAACAAGAGTCATTTGCTGACTCGCACGTGAAGTGCCACATTATTCTGTTCGTGCACAAAGTATAGAGGAAATTCAGGCATCAGTGAGGTTTGCCAGTGAGAAAGACTTATACTTGGTGACTAAAAACACGGGACATGATCAGTAAGAACTGCACATCATATCGGGTTTCAAGCCGGCTTCAATCTGACCAGATTATCTCCACAGCCTCGGACGTTCAAGTGGCAAAGGTGCATTTTCAATCTGGACTCATAATCTAAAGGGCATCGAATGGCACGATTCTTTCATCCCTGTGGGAGCACCGGAAGATACGAATGGCGTTCCGGCCGTGACACTACAAGCTGGAGAGCAATGGTTTGGTGCGTGGAAGCGTACTGTCTTCTGATTTTTAGATGGGATTTTGGCTAATTATGTGGAGCAGATGTGTACCGCGCAGCAGCGAAGCAGAATGCGCTTGTCGTAGGAGGATCAGCACGTACCGTGGGTGCTGCAGGAGGGTATCTCCTTGGTGGAGGTCATTCGCCATTTGCGCATGACTACGGACTTGCCGTTGACAGTAAGTTTTGAACCTCATTATCTTATGGGGAAGGTTCTAATTAAAGGTAAGACCTTTTGGAAATGAGCATAGTATCCGCAGATGGCAAACACCATGTTATAAACCAACATTCAGATCCGGAATTCTTCTGGGCTGTTCGTGGAGGTGGTGGAAGCGCCTGGGGGGTAAGTTCAGAGCGCTCTGCATAATATAACAGTTCAACTTCATATTAACAAGGAAATGTTCTCAGGTTGTGACATCGGTCACTTACAAGACACATCCTGTCCCGAAAAATCTAATCATTGGATTTGTACAGCTCAATGCATCAGATAATTCCAGTCTGACGCATTTACTTTCAGAATCCATTAAATTGCTCCCCAACGTCACTGATGCTGGATATACGGGCTATGGGGATCTGAGTCGGGGTTTCCAAGCCATTTTCCTGAAGCCCAATAGCTCCGTGAAATCTTTCAATCAGACTTTTGCTGGGTTCTTCAACCTCACTCAAATTCCTGGTGTCCACGGAGCGGTGGGAGCATATCCATCAACATGGAATGGATACCTAGACAAATTCCTTCGAGATCCCAATATCGGTACCAATATTCAGGATACTTCACGACTTTTAACAACAGATGTGATTAATCAAAAATCCGAGGACCTGGCAGAGTTCCTAGTCCGCAATGGTGGTGGAGGCTTCAATTTCAGTGAGTGATAAGACCTTGTCTATTTCATTGAGATTCTCTAATTAGCTCAGTTGGCAAAGTAAATAACGATGAACGTGATAACACTGCGGTCAATGAGATCTGGAAGAAAAGCCATGCGCTAATGAGTATATCTATTGATTGGGCTGATAATGCGACGGAACTGGAGAAGCATGAGAAACGATTACATGCGGTGCAGATAAGCAAAGGTTTTACGGAGATTGTTGGTCAACAGGGAGGAACGTATATAAATGAAGCTAACCCGTAAGTACATCTTGCTATTCAAGCAGCGGATTGAAGCTCACATGCGATCTTTAGGTATGAGCCTGATTGGCAGAAAGTCTTTTGGGGAAACAAATATGGGAAATTGGCTGAGATCAAGCGACGGGTGGATCCTACACATTTGTTTGTGTGTAATAGGTGTGTTGGGGGCAATCTGGTCTTGCAGCCGTAACTAGAAACGTGAACTGCCTTTGCATCTGCCAACGTCTAGTAGATGTGCATAACTACGGTCGAGGTTTCAGAAATTTTGCATTAGTTCTCTCATGACTACAATAGAGACAGATTGAAGCTACTATCAAGTCACAATGTCGAATTAAATCTCAATCAAGACACCATGACCCATATGCAGCTTATCTCGAGGCGCGATGGCTATCTATGTGCTCCACCGATGGAAATGGATTTCGATATTCAATTATTCTTCATTTCCAGGTCTTGTAAAGATCTTAGAAAGCTCGTGCTCAACCCAGTACATCTCTGGCCGTACACCAGCAAGTTTCCAAACACCATCAACCCTTTTATACCAATGCTTGACATTCCCATGACCATGACCACGGTGAGCGACAACCTCTAGACTCGAGTCCGTATAGCTCTGATGCGCAGCACGAATTTGGTAGGTGGCAGATATCTCATCCTCAGATATACATTCGTAGCTGGCCGCACCAATCAAATGTTGAGTGAGGATAAGTGGATTTCCTAATAGTTCAGGAGAGCTCATCATGGAAATGAAATCTTCAGAGCTCATTTCGGGAATGCATTCTTGGCCTATGATGCTGTAGTCCACCTGGAAACGTCATTAGTTGATGTGTGTGGTCTGCGCCAATGAGCGGTGTAGTTCGATACCAGGAGGTTTGCTGCTAAGATTTTGCGAAGTCTTTCCCAGTCCTGTCACTGATCAGCTTTCTGAGCTAGCTAGGAGGTGGGTATCTGGAATTATAATGATGCTAGTGATCCCACTTTTTTGTCTATACTATCCGCCCAGTCAAACACTATCTTGTTAATAGAGAGATAATCTGAGCCCATTTGTGGAGTGTTAGCTATATTCAAGAGGAGGGACGTAGTTTGGTAAATTTACCTTTGAACTCAAGAGCCTCCATGATACTTGTTTTTCAGCAAAATCTTTGAGAATAGCGGCAAACGTGTTTGAGGTAAGGCGAGGGAGAAGAAAAAGAAGAAAACATGTTCAGGCTGAAACGTAGGCACGAGCCCTTGAGGGAGGCCTGACCTAACCTGAAATGCTAGTGGATATATGGGGCTGAATTCAATCCAATTGAATTCCGGTTTCTCCATTCATATGCCAGTTTATGCCCGAGGTAGCTGCATTATCGTTGCAACACTGTGTCACTGAATGGGCTCTAGTAAGCGTTGAAACAGGTGAGAATATTGTGGCTAAGTTGAACATACAATTTTTCTATGGGCTATAATAAGAGTGATTATGCAATGGTATATATCTCCTATTTTCCACATTCTGGTTTTAAACACCCATCCCAAGATGGAAGCTCGTCTACGCTTAGAAAGTCCAGAACTTTTCATCAATACATTGACCTATACTCTGGGTGTTTTGGATCACTTGAAGTCTTACTCGGCCATCGGTATCTAAAGCAATTCCTGATGTTTTATAGCTGATATAAAGCACAATGCATACAATGATATAGTCTAAATGCCTATAGAAAACGACCTAATCTAAGACATGAATGGCACTTGCAATCAGCTACCGGTGAGTTGAAACGAGACCAGATAGTATCTACGCTGGAATAACTCTGAGAATCAGCCTTACTAGCAGCTTTATTTTGAGAAAGAAACTGCTTTGAATCCGCCTTTTTGCCCATACTTTCAATGGAGGGACTAAATTCAGTGTCATGAATCGTCAGCATTCCAACCTGTATACAGAAAATGTCCATAACCTCAGATAATTGACGATCAGACCGAGACTGGGACTGGGACTGGGACTGGGACTGGGATTGAGGATTAGCATTGGATTGGGAGAAGCTTTTTCGAAGTTTCTTCGAGTGATAATGAACTGGGTTGAGCTTCTGGATGAGGACTTGCATTTCTTCCAAGAGACGATTGCATTTGGTTTCGAAGCAGCGAGGCGCTTCTTTCAAGGGCCATTCACCTTCTACTTTCAATTTCCATTCTTGAAGTTTCTTCGTATAGCTGGTCATTGATTCGACGAGAATATTTTGAATATGATATCTATCAGTGAGGTTGAGATTTTTCAATGCTTCGATCTTGCAACAGTCTGATAGAAGACTGTTGACCATTTCTTCACGCTCCGCCTCGAAACCACCAGTGAAAAAGGTAGTCATGGCTCGGGAACTAACAATTCTTGGGTTTCTAGAATAAATTATAGATCTGGCTCCAGAGGAAATGCTTCTGAATGCCCAAAGAGGGGACTTGAGCTTGGAATTATACCCTAGACCCAGGCTTGGATCCATTGTCGATGTCTTTCAATATTCAAACAAAGATTATTGTGGCCCATTTCTGCATTCAAGGGTGCAATTCAATATCCTTTAGCTTTCAACTCGAATCAAAATAGAACAAAGGATTTATTGATTACAGAGACCAACTCATCAGACGAGAATTATTAGGAATATCAATTTGCCCATGTTCGAAAACTTTTGATTAGATAAACCATTATCGAAAATTATTAGAAGGCTCAAGGATAAACAATTTACTGAGTCCTATATCACAGACATCAACTATGGTCATTCCCTGTGTAATTCTTGAGGAGATGTAGTATTCAATCTTTTTTTATTCAATACTCTCATTGTAATTAGTCCTGATTATTTCGCTGAATACAATATTACTTCTGCTCTTCTTCCTCGTCGCCCTCTTCATCTTCCTCGAGCTCTTCATCCGAATAGTTCTCATCATCATCGTCATCCTCCTCTGCTTCCTGGTCTTCTGTGTTCTTGCTGCCTGCTTTCTTGACTTCCCTCTTCTTGTTGGATCCATTCGCCTGTTGAGCGCTTCGTTTGGTTCCAACCTTCTGTTTTCCTTTTCCATTTCCTTTTGCGGTATCGGAAGCCTCTTTGGGCTCTTCTTCTTCTTCTTCTTCTTCTTCTTCTTCCCCCCCAACCTCTCCCTGTTCTTCTTCGTTCTCTTCCTGGTCTTCTTCCTCATTATCTTCTCCATCTTCCTTCTCCTCTCCCTCCTCAACACTCTTCCTCGCTTTTCTACCCGCCTTCTTCGCCCCTCCAGTATTTCCAACAAATTGCTTCCCCTTCTTCGACTCATTAACCTTCTTCTGGTCGGTCTTTTCCTTCTCATCATCACTCAACTTTTCCCACGCCTTCTTTGGAAGGTATCTCTGTCTCGACCCATCACTCTTCTTCGCATTTCCACTCCCCTCCTTAGTCTGCCACTCCTCCTTTGTCCAATCATCTAAATGTTTCTGACTTTCGTCCTGTCCTTCCTCTTTACTTTGATTGTATCCACCACCACGTTTCTTGTACTCGGATGCCATGAGTTGGGCCTGTGATTGTTATTATTTGCTATATTTGTAGTTGGACGAGATGGATACTGTGATACCTTGCGAGCTGACCATTGTCCGGGTTTTCCGCCCTTGTCACTTTGGTGGATTTCCTCCTTGACTTCATCGCGAAGCTTGGGATCGGAGTATTTCTCTTTGGGGGGCATATTGACGGTTGGAGATTTCAATTGTATGTCGCGATAGTAGTGTAGTTCATTGTGATACCAATTATTGAGATGACAGTTATTCTGAATATATTCAATTGATTGTTCTAGACAGTTTCAATGGATAGACTTCTTATATACCCGAATACTAATATATGATGACATCTCTATTGGCAGCAGTGACATCATAAACTATACAGAACAAAACGCAACCAAATTCTCCGCAGACGAACTTGTTTCTTCATGTCATGTATGAGATGACTCTCTGCGGGTCCTGATTTGCGGGATTTGATGGGGAAAGGGTGTTCATCCCTTGCAGAATTGATCTACGTAGATCGATCGATCGATCGATCAGACAAATGTAGATGCTCTGAAGCAATATGTATGGAGAAAATCAAGAAATCCAGACTGTCGTCACCCCACCGTCAACGAGCTAAATCAAGCTTATTCCTTAATGCTTGTACATACTACAGTAGTGTATGCATGAAAGCTCGGGTTCGAAAAAGGGCCTGGGTCTTACTTATGTACTAGTGCTGTCTTAAGAGACCCGCATCATTGCAAGAAAGAATCTCCTTTTCTTTCATGCGCGATGAGACATCGATCATTTCAATATGACTGGGCATGATAAGGGAATTGTCCGTATCTCGGAGATATCTGGCCCTCTTGTGCAGATTAGTGAAGGTTGAAGGTGTTGCCGAAAAAGGTAAAGATTGAGGCTACACTAGGGCTCTGCGGAGAGGGGAAAAAAAGTACGTACTGGAATTTGAAGGCTTGAATATCCGAATTAATAACCCCAAATACACATTATCTCTACGGTTAATATAGCATTTAATGATCTACCATGTCGTGAAATATGGTTGACAATGAAGCAGTTTGTGCCGCTATTCAAATTTGGAATATCATTTATCTCTTCGAGTAGATAAGCCCATTATCCAGGAGAGACGGTAGTCTCCAGGAAAGAAGTAAAATACTTCATAAAGGACCGGTGACGATTCAACAATTTAGATAGACTTGTTGTTGATCTTCATGAGCTCAACCTCGCTATGGATCATTAGTTTGATAGATTTCGGTCGCGGATGTTTTCAAAACTTACAAGACCAGGGTGGAGTTAGGGGGGATCAGACCAGGGAAACCCCTAAAGTGAATGAATGTGTTAGTTCGATTTTCATTTTGCGTTTACCAGGTATCTTCGACCACTGGATGGGAGAACAAATGTTGCTTGGAATGGGGTATTTTGTAGGAGAGGTAGGGATATCACATACTTGGCACCGTAGCCGTAGTCACTGTGGTGAAGGTAGTTAGTACTTTGTTCAAAGTCCAATGATCAGATGTCTAGCAACTCACGGGCTGATGGTGAGGATGGCCTTCTCGCCGAGGCTCATCTGGGGAACACCCTCGTCCCAACCTATACAACAATTTAATTAGTATTGCTTTGTTCCAGCTATCATGCGCAATATTTCCCGGGTTCTGATAAGGCGCATCAAGCTCTCATCTACTATCCAACACACGACATACCCTTAATCAGACGGCCGACACCGATGGGGCTAGCGAGGGGGCTACCACGGCCGGGGTTGTGGGAGCTGTCGAACCTGTTGATGACGAGCTCATTAGCATTTCAAGCTCTACAGTTGATTCCCGAAGGTCTCGGGGGTAAATTCTGAAACTTACTTGAAGCCCATGAAGTGGTTGTCAGCCTTGGAGGCATCGTACAGGCACCCGGTGTAGTGCATGGCGATGTTGTCACCCTTCTTGGGGAAGTCAACACCGTTACCTTCGGACAGGATCTTCTTGTCAACACCCATTTTGAATGATGTGGTACTTTTAGTAGTGGTTGTAGTTTAAAGAGGGACAGGTGGAGATGGAAAGGGAAGATGTTGGAGTTGGAGAGAAAAAACGAGGGGCAGCAGCCAGTGGAGCCCACAACATCCCGAGGCGAGTGGGGTTGCGACGTAATTTCACTGCCTCATTGACTTGAAATGGTAAATTATCGGGATTATGCTAGTAGAGGAAGAGATCTTTGATTGGAGGTTATAGGAATAGAATTATAAATTAGGGATATCCCGGGTAATTTTGTTGAAAGCGGCTACTAGTATTATAGTATACATACTATGTATTAGTTAGAAGTAACTAGGTAGGATATGGATATACTTCTACTTTATAGTATTAATACAGAGGAAGAGTTAATGAATTTAGTATACTCTTTACAAGTCATAATAATTTTATCTTTAAACAATCACTAATATCCCTAGAGCTATATAAACTATTATAACAAGGTAACCTCATCCCATACTTCATCTAAAGAATGTCGGAAAAGTTTCCAAGTATCAGCTCCGATATAAAGCTTGAACGCTGTACGGCATAACCTAGATCTAATGCACAATCACTTGACTATTTGCACTATATTGAAATCTGGGTCCTTCCATATCTTATTACCCCCGGACATTGTATTGAGATATGAAGATTTGCGAAGATTTACTCCGCAAAATGAGACGTGCATATGAACATCTGTATTCACTATAGATTTTGTATTATATAGCATAAGTTTGGCCTAGTTTATTCATACAAGGCCGGCTGGCCCAATGGCAAGGCGCTTGACTACGAATCAAGAGATTGCAGGTTCGACCCCTGCGTCGGTCAATCTTTTTGTGTTTTTGGTTATTGTGTGTGGGTCAGACGTGCAATTGGCTTCATTTTTTAGGTAGAAGTCGAGAATATCCTCGAGCTACTCGCTTTTTTCTATGTATACTTTTAGAATAGCTGTAATGACATATTGAGGATGTCATGGATTGATCTCGATATAGGATTGATGATATGAGGACTATTTAGAACAATCTTACTCTCTCTTCTATAGAGTGCTTGTGATAATATCAGATAACAATGATCAACCAACAGCGAGGCAAATTTATGCCACTTTCCAGAAATCTAGTTTTTTGACCTCTTCAACAGAAATAGAGGTTGTTTCAGTCCGAGGAAATCGAGCATCAGGCGCAGAAGCACCCTCCTCCGTCTCAGCCAGTCGTAGATAATGCACTGTCGAAATTCCTGTCGAATCAAGGAATTCCAGGACACGATGGAAATTCAAACTAATCTGCTCAACACCATGACTATCATCAGACAAGCAAAAGCGGCCCCCGCGCGCAAGAAATTCCTATTTTAAAGGATATCAGCTCAACCCTCCCAACCCGTCATGTGAACAAAACTGTTAATCTCAAAAGGCGGAAAACGCATACCTTGCAAATCTCAGCTTTAGGATAAGGTTCACTCATCCCTTTCCTCAAAGCAGCCCCATTAATCTCAAGCATACCCCCGTACGAAGCAACAAAATCCAAATTCCGCAAAACCTTCCTCCAAACCCCATCCCAACTCTTAAAACTGCGCTCAACATCATCACTCTTCAACCGAATAAGATCAAAATGACCAACTACCAACGGCCGTAATTGCTGAAGCATATCTAATTGTTCGTCGAAATACGCTTCGAAGAGAAGTTCATCTGTACCGCCGGCGAGAGTACGCGCTTCTTCGTACATGGGTCTGTCGTAATCGATTGGGATTGTTAGGGTGTGGTGAAGGGATCCAATGAAGAATTCGAATGGGAAGCGGGATAGGGAGGTATTGATTAGGGTTTTGGATTCTGGTCTTATCCAGTCACATTCGAAGCCGATTATTATAGAGATTTGGGAGGCGTATTTTTTTCGGAGACGGGTTGCTTCAAGCCAATAGGCTTCTTCGTTTTTGGAGTGCCATTCTTCTGTTTGGCCTGATTCGATCTGGATAGTGGTTAGTTTATTGGGAGGTGTTGGATTGTTGGGAAGTGTTCTTTACCTCTTCTGGGTAGAAGTCTTCTTTGTGGCGGGGCATGTGCTCTGTCAGACAGAAGACTTTCATCTTTTTGCTGATGGCTGTTTGGATGACTTCCTCGAGGGAGTCTTTTGCATGGCCTGGGCAGAATTGGCCCGAGTGGCTGTGGTGAGAGAAGGGCATCTGATGTGTTCTGGTCAGCGAATGTGAAAGGTGAGATGGATATCGGCGGGGTATATGCGTACTTTATATCTTGTTTCTGCGGGGTACTTCAATTACTAGTACACTAGTCTAGGTAAATTTGCGCTTTGAATTGAGTCAGTGTGAGACTTGTCGACGGTGAGATCGTGCTGTGCGGCGAGATATAAAAGTGCGGAAGAATAAGAGAAAAGCGATTGGAGAAAAGCGATAAGATTGTCCCGCATTCATCGGGGTGAAAGGCCCGCAAAAGCCGGATAGCGCAGCAATTTGCACTTCATAACAATGCTTGAGTATAAAGAGTATAAAATACTCTATTGGTATTTATTTCTTAAAAGTTGAGCTATCAGGCAAGAAGATACAAGACCAGTCTACCCTAGCTGGTGTATCATAAGTCTGGCCACACCAGATTGCCTCGGCATCAAAAAATAGTAGTACATCGCCGCATTTATACAGCAGTTCAAGCGCTAATCTCAAACAAACAGACCTAAAGTTAATATACACACAATCCCACCAGGATATCATAATACAAATAATGACTCGCACCGAGAACCCCGTCCCAGCTTAGTAATTCCAGCACCAAACATTCAATTTCCAGAACCAAGTCCAAAGCCAACCTAGTATCTCCGATCATATCCCAAACATACCCTGCGAAAAAAACCCTTCATCTAATCCACTTCCATAACTCTCACCCCGCAGCAAGAACAGTAGCAACCACATACTCCCCATCATGCGAAATAGATAACTTCGCAACCCTACCCCCATCTCCCTCAACATAAACAACCTCCGGCCTCCGACTCGTCCCATCAACCGCTGTATGTCCACCCGTAGACCCAATCATATCCCCATCACCCTCACTCTCAATACGCACAATAACATCTTTCCATCCTAAAGAGGCGGCGCCCGAAGGCGCGGCTTTGCGCGCGGCTTCCTTGGCTGCGAATCGGCCTGCGAGCCAGCGCGTTATTTCTGGAGTTATGGGTTGTGAGTGTGTGGATGTGATTGTGGACTTTTTGGACGATTGGATGTCCCGTTGTGAGGGAGAGGTGGTGGGAGGTAGAGTACCGTTGAAACGACGGTGGAAATCGCGTTGTTCGGTGTCGCTAAGGATGCGGGTTGTGAAGCGGGAGAGGTAATTTGGTCTTTGGGTGAGAAGGCGGGTTATGCGGGGGAGATGGACGATGTCTGTTCCTATGTTTAGGGCGTAGGGGAATGGGAGGAGTTTCATGGTGAATTGTGGAGGAGTGAGGGAGTGGTTTGGTGAGGTTTGATGGGATGGGATGAGGTGAGGCGGATGTTTGCATTCCCGAGGGTTGCGGAGTTCTGCGAATTTGATGGGAAGGGATTTGATGGGAGGTAGTGTTATATTGCTGTTTCGGCATTTATTTGTTTGAGCTTTATATTACAAGCTATTTCATTGACAAGCTACGTTTTGTACAAGGCTAGTCTACTGGTCACTGGCTAGCTCAGCTTGATAGCTTGATAGCTACGCCGCTTCAACAGTGCAGCTGTCTATGCAGCTGTCTAAAAGATAGAACTGAATCAAAGTAGAAGGAACAATTATTCTTCTGATGCAACGTACACGTCTCTTATGTACAATCCACAAAATGCACCCGCCGCAAAGATCCCAGCTAGTCCGGTCTCACCGGACTAAACATTGCTTAGTTGAGACATATCCAAACTGATATAGCTCAAGCAACAAAGTGATGAAACGATCTCGAGTGGTGTCACGCTGGTTCGTGTCCGGCCGGGTCCGTCATGTACTCCGTGGAATGAGGAGTTTAGTGCTTCTCGGGCTTCTTGTCGCCGTCAACTTCCTTTAGGAATTGTCTAAAAAGGTTAGATTAGCATCGATACAGAATTGGACTCGGTTTTTAGATCCGAGTGAAAGGATTGGGCGTCGAGCTTCAATATATCCCCATGGAATATATTCTTGCTGAACCTGCCCTCGCTCACAAAACATACTGGATAAAGTCACCCTCCTCCTTGGAAGAAGCGTTGATGGGAGGACCAGCGGCGGTCTTGGGCTTCTCACCACCGCCCATAGCAGCCCAGGAACCGGCGAAGATAGAGCCGAGAACGGCCATGGAGAGCTAAGCGCGAGCAAAGAAAGTCGAGTTAGTGAGGTGCAATTGTTTCCGGATTGTGGCCGTGTTAGGCAAAAAGGGATGAGGCGGGGAGGCGCGGGCTAGACGATCCGGGTCGGACACTTACGACGTGGGAGCCGACCTTCTTGCCGGCGATCTGGTAATAGACGACCATCTTGAAAGAATGCGGTGAGGGGGAGAAGATGAGCTGGAGATCAAACGCGATGTGGAAGCGGAATCCTCAGGCTCGGCCAGAGACGAAGTCGGACCGGGCCCAATGGGGTTAGCGTGGGTGAGTCAGCAGAGGAGTGTGATATCACATGACCAGTCACATGACACTACAGCATCACGGACATTCCGGGAAAGCCCGAGTCATGTGACATGCACAGCACAGCACAACAATGGACAATGGATGAATAAGATGAATAATATAAAATGAATTGATGAGAGTCATAATTTTTCATTGTTTAAATAGGATCGTTAATGTTTATGACATATTTACCTTAAATGAAGTATACTAAACATATACTTCCCGAATCTAGTGTTTACATCCATTCCCTCGGTAAGCGCATCCATGGGCCCGACGAACTACCAAGTATAGCCCGGCTATGTCATTCCGTTGCCGGTTTTGCTGCCGATTTCTCTTTAAATAATATAGAGAATATTTTTATTTAATTAGTATTAGTACTATTAATGTTAATGTGTATTAATTAGTATGGTGTATTAATACACAGCCTCTCCATCCCCTCTTACTCTTCTCTTCTCTTTCCCTCCCTTGCTTCACCTTCTCCCTCTTTACACTTCCCCTCCTCATTACCAACAGCCATTCCGATCTTACCTCAATCAATACCTCAATTTGAATTGGTTTCCCATTCACATCCGTAATGGCCTGGAATCGCAAACAAAACGATCCTCCCGAAGAAACAGACAAAGCCCCAATTCCGCGGCAAACTCTCCCCAAGAAACTCCAACATCTCGTCGACCACGACGAGGACTTTTACGATGACCTCTACTCTCCTTAGTATGTCATTAATATCATTTCCTACCCAAACCAGCAACCATGTCAACAAACTCTTCCCTCCCCTCCTCTCACCCCCTCGACTCCAAAACAAGACCGCATCCCGCGTCTCCACACTCCGCAATGACGTCTCAACCATCAAAATACCCCCAATTACACATCACCAATTCCCTCACATCCATACACATACCCCTCCCAATAATACATAATGACTACCATTAACACTAATATCACCAGCTCCGTCGACTCAACAGACACCCCATACCGTTACGCCGCATACGCAAACCGAATTCGAACAATCCTCCTCTCAGCCCATCGCTACGTAGCATATACCTCAGACATAGGCGAATCCTTCCGACCAATCGCCCATCCAATCCTCGTTCGCTCCGCATACGCCATCTCCTGGGCTTACCTACTCGGCGACGTAAGTCATGAAGGATACAAAGCTTATCTGCGTAATCGTCGCGCGTTAGTTGCGCCGGGTGAGGAGTATAAGGATGCTGTTAGTGTTTCGCAGGAGATTCGTGGTATGGCGATGGGGAATTTGTCGTCGCCGTTGGATTCGTCAACCTTGACCTCGACCTCGACCTCGGCTTCAGCCTCAGGAAGTGAATTACGGCCATGGTCGAATGATGGGGGTGTTTCTTTGGCGGAAGATTACAGGATGATTATGGCTAAAAGAGCGGTTTTTCAAAGTATTGCTAGTATGGGACTTCCGGCTTTTACGATTCATTCTGTTGTTAAGTATTCTGGGAAAATGGTGAGGGGGGTTAAGGTTCCGTTTGTAAGGACTTGGGTTCCTATCGGGGTAAGTTTTATTCTGTTTTCAGCAGTGTTTTTTTAGGGCGAATCACTTACGATGTTTAGCTTGGTCTATCGGTTGTTCCATTCTTGCCTTATTTGTTTGATCATCCGGTTGAAGAGGCGGTTGATTGGGCTTTTGGTACTGCGTTACGGGTTTATGGGGGTGAGGATGCTGTTAGACCTTTGCCCGCTCATGCCAGGAGTGTTTCTGAGGGGGAGAGTTTAGGTGTTGCGCAGCTTTCTTGGGAAGAATATAAGAATCAGAGGCAGATTGCTAGGGAAGAGAGGAAGGGGGTTGAGGGTGGGATTTTGTCTTGGTTTGGGGGTAAGGAGAAGGATGAGTGATTGTCATGGGATTGATGTAGACTCTTCTCTTGTGTATATTTGTTCTATATAGCATTTGATATCCCTTCAAGTTCATTTTATACGGGTAGTTAATATTTCAACTGTACTACACTCGTAGACTAGTGTAGATTAACTCTTTTATTCAGAGCTACTAACATGTTACTCCTACTGACTACATTGTATACTCATACTTAGGGATAGGTAAAAACATCAACTGAATCTACTTCATTCACTACTCCACCATAACATCTGTACAAAAATAGACAAGACAAGATAAGGAAAGGGCTGGGATACTAGCATCGGCTCATAATCGATCCTGGCCACCCGGATCATTAGAGATGTGCAAAAGGAACATATGGGACCAGGTAAATAATAGAATTTCCAAGTGGCAGAAGAGTGGCAGGAATTAACGTTTCGTTCTCATTCAGTTTGTCACAATTGTTCACAGGGCCATTGGAAATGAAGAAGGGAGGTTTAAACACAAGGGGGAATATTCCAGAAAAGAAAAGTAATAGAAAGAAAGATAAAAGACACACGCAGCTAGTCAAGTTCAGAGAGTAGCTCAGAGTATCAGGAAGAAGTCGAAGTGTTGGTTGAAAAAAAAAAAAAAAATGGCCGGTCAAAAATTTCACAGGAAAGAAGATACGTGATATATGACATATATCCTGGGAAGGGATGATGAACAATGAAATGAAGTTTTGTGCAGTCTCACTTCGGTTTGTCCGCCTTGATGTGTTGGTGAAGTTTTCTCTCTTACCCAAGTGCGGTTGAAGGAGGTCGGCGTAAGCCAGTCTATCCGTCTTGTATTCTGAATCAATACGTTTAGTTCCAGCCCAGAGAGTTCTCGGCCATAACTGGGGCACTGATCATCTGGGAACGACCAGTGCGCTGGCTACCAGACATGCGGCCACCGGCAGCGAACAGAGAACCACCGCCGGATCCCTGGCTCATCTGCTCGGCAGTAGAGCTGGATCGCTGGTGCAGTTGCTTTCTCTTGCGGTAACGGCGGGCGACCCAGAACATACCGGCACCATACGCGGCGGCACCGGCGCAGACACCAACTCCAATGCCAACAGAGCTGGCCTTGGCCTTGGAGCTGCTGGAGGAGCCAGCGTCACCGTTGTTGTCACCGCCACCGTTGCTACCGTTGTCGCCGTTGTTGTTGTTGCTGCCGTTGTAGCCAGAGGAAGAATCCTCATCGCCAGTGGGGAAGTTGCCGTTGAACTCAAGGGGGATGGATGGGTCGACCATGCCCATGATGGTCTTGACAGCCTCGTTCTGTTGCTCGTACAGGGCGGAGTTGGGGTTGAGCTTGAGGCTCTTCAGAGTCTCAACCTTCTCGCGGGGGTAGTAGAAGATGGCGAGAGTGGCGTTGTAGCCGGTGCTCTTCCAGGAGTAGTAAGGCTCCAGGGCGAACATGGCCATGTTTTCGCTGCCAGGGATAGCATTCTTCACAGCCTGGGGAACAAAGTCGAAGATCTGAGAAGATGAAAGAGGAGTGGTGGCAACGAAAGACCAGGGAAGGTGGCTGTCGAAACCGAGTTGGAGCAGAACGCTGTCGGCAGGAGCCTCAGAAGCGCCATTGGACGGGGTGATAGAACCAGGGAGCGAAGTAGGGCCACTAGTCTGCTGAGTGTTGGTACCAGTGTGGGTGTTGGTCTCAGAGGGGGTGACAGTAGGAACAACAAGAACAGTTGAGGGCATCCAGTCGCTGGTGTTGGAAGAGGACTCAGTCGGGGTCTCGGTGGGCTTGGGCACGGGCTGAACAGTCTCGGTAGGAGTAGAGGTCTCAGTTGCAGGCTTAGGAGTGGCTGTGGAAGTAGCAACGGTAGTCTCGTGAGATGTACCAGTGGGAGTGGGGACGCCGGAGACAGAGCCAGTAGGCTTGCCAGACTCAGAACCAGAGCCAGAGCCGGGCTGGTGAGGAGTGGGAACAGGGCCAATGGAGTTAGAAGGGCTGCCGGTGCCGCTACCGCCGCCAATGCCAGTGCCAGTACCAGTGCCAGAGCCACCATTGCCAGAGGGCACGGGAGTGCCAGTGGGGATGACACTGCCGCTAGGACCAACAGATGGAGGGTGAGGAATGAGACCAGTGGGGGTCGGCACGCTGCCAATTCCAGTAGTAGAATCCGTGGCGGTTGCGTTGGCGGTGCCGTTGAGGAGACTAGAAACTCCAGTTCCAACAGATCCAAGCGCAGAGCCGACAGGGCTCACAATGGAGTCAATGAGGTTTCCAGATTCAGTGCTGCTTGGAGAAGCAGTGGGAGAGGCGGTAGCGGAAGCGGGAACGCTGACGGGAACAGTGGTGGGAGTGATATCACCAGAGCGGGTAGAGGAGCCGGCGCTGGTGCTAGAATCGCCTCCGAGGCCATTGATCCAGCTTTGAATCCAGTTCTCAGAGCCGGTGGTGGTGGTAGCAGAATCGGTGCTTTTGGCTCCGCTTGACTTGCCATCCGCGCTCTTGATACTCGAAGAGGTTCCATTGGTGGCAGCACTGGTACCAGCGTTAGTGCTAGCGGCGCCAGAGCTGGAGGAGGTTTGAGAGGAACCAGTCAGGCCTTCAACGACGGAGTTGACGCCGCCGGCAACACCTCCCACAGCAGAGCTGAGACCACCAACCGTATCGCCAAGAAGGTTGCCGGTGCTGGAGCTGGAGCTGGAAGTGGTCTCTGCAGCTGCTGCAGCCGCAGAAGATTTGCTAGGAGTAACAGATTCACTCTTGCTGCTCTGGGTGGTCGAATCGGCCTTAGAGTTGGAGTTGGCAGCGGAGCTATCGGTGTTATCAGTCGCCTGCTTGCTAGTGTTATCGGCAGAGGCAGAAGTCTCCTTGGTGGTCACGGTAGACGCAGTAGTGGTAGTCGGGCCAGCAGCGTCACGGGTGATAGTGCTGGTGACACGAGTTCCATCAGGGTTCTCAGTGATCACAACAACAATTTCCTTGCCAGACTGGGACTGGGCCTGAGTCTGAGTTGGAGTTGGAGTCACACTTGAAGCCGAGTTGGTGTCCGAGCCGAGGTTAGAGACAAATTTGTTGACTTGATCAAGGATTCCTCCGTCATTACTATCCTGGTCCAATTCCTCGGCGGCCTGGTGGGTTCCCCTAGTGATATGACGCTTCACTTCACGGGGGAAGTAGAAACGGGGGCGTTCCACGTTGATGGCCTCGGGTTGATCGACGGCGTTCGCATCGGCTTGCTGGGCAGTGACTTGCTCAAGACCTCCCAGGGCATAAGCCGCGAGGAGAGAAAGGGTTCCGGGGCGCATATTGATCGGAGAATCTGTACAGACAATTCAAATGATAAGAGCGTCCGGGTGGGGGAAAACAGAGGGTACAGTACGAGCGGTAGATCTCGTCTGTCAACACCTCAGAATTATGCGAGTGGCGTAGTTGATTCGAACGAGATTCGATCGATTCACGGTATCCAAATTGGGATTGAGGTTGAACGTGCTCAGGTTGAACGGACTGAACGTAACAGGTGATGATGCTGGGACACAGTCTCGCAACACCTTCAACTTTCAGGAAATCGGACGTTTCGAGGGCAACCGAATGCGAGTGAAACACGAGCGAGTCAAAGACGACGACCTAGACGGACAAACGAATGGAAGGGGTGGGATCGTGAGTGAAACCCAGGTCAAAAAAACGCAGCAGAGAAGCGAGTGTGGGCACGAAGCTGTAAGGAGCGAGTGGAAGGCGTTTAGAAGAAGCGCTGAAAGAAATCGAGAAAGGCGCGACCGTGGGATATGCAAGGGGAGAACTGAATTGGCTGAGTCCCAGGTCAAAGGCGCGAGTCGTCGACGACGAAGAGCATAGAATGAAAGGAATGAATAAGGTGAATGAGGAGGGAGCCTTAGGGGGGGGCGAGAGGGAAATGGAAATGGGGGCGGACGTGCAAGTGGGACAACACGGTAATCTTACCGTAAATTAGCTCAGGGGTGTATTTTATTTAGCCACACAACAAGCAACACTATGTGCACAGAACAGTATACAGTACACACAAATATTAACTACAGTACATAGTATGTATTGATCTTAATTAGAAAATGAATAGTTCATAGACGTATCCTATAGCATTACTTTACTCATAACACTTGAATGTTTACTACTGATATCTATATTGATGGTACCTGCGTCGGGTGTACCTACTGTACAGCCTGCCAAGCACTGCCAAGATCGGGCATAATTCCACGCTGGCAGTCGTTAACAATAACGAACACTAGTCTCCTAGTCTGTACGACATGCCCACTGCATACATTATAGGGGCATAGCACGAGCAAGCATTCCTCCGTAGATACGAAATACATATTGCATGCTTTAGTTATTTATATAGAACTGTGCGAGTCATTCCTCAGCTCATCAAAAGAAAACATAGAGTAGATAGAACTATTGAGCGTAATCATTGACTCAAAATTCGGCACGCTATATCTCATCACGATCCGATCACGATCGATACCAAACACAGTAAACGGAGTGTCCATCATAATCAAGCTGGCTCAGAGAGTCGGGCAGATCGTGGCAATAGTGGCATTACCACTCTCGATACGCGGGATTTACAGAGTCCACTTCTTCCCGTTGCGGCGTGGCGTCGTTTTAGTCGCGCTCGCCTGGCCTTTTTGGGCAAGCGATCAACAAAGATGCCAAATCAGCGTAGCCCCGACATGGCAGTGTTGGTTAGACTTTGGTCCTGCGGCGGGCGTGGCGGTACGGTTGTGTTGTAGTCAGTAGTACCAGTATGAGTGGGAGGTGTAGGGTGGGTTTCTGCACGAGGATAGTGTCAATAGTGTGTATAGTTCATCATAGAATACGGTTTTGGTCAATGGTCCGTAGCCAATTCAATAGTACAGTTCCGTGTATAAGGAGTAGATGGATTGATGAGTAAATATAGTACTTAGTGTATGATTGAACTTTGTTCTACATCTCCGCGATACTATTGATTCGGAGCAACCTGAATGTATACTAAGTACCGACAATATTTCCATCAAGTATACAGTATCTTCATAGGATGTACTCCGTACAGTAGAAATATATTAACGATCGACAATACACAGGTATGTCATGACTTCCACGTGCACGACAGGTCGGAATGAAGGATATCTTGCTTCCCCTCATCTCGTCATTCGGCATTCTTGACATGTTTCGGAGTGTTGTGGAGAGTCTGAGCATCCTTGTCGGCTCGGCTCTTCTCGCGGATATTCGCTTGTTTGTTTCAGATTTCTCCGCCGTCAAAGTATCACTTCTTGCCAGAATTGGGTATTCTCCCGCTTCATAGTGAATCATCTACGAAGTAGGTAGGGTATGGTAGACGCGATCGAACAAAGAGACCTTGAAAGATCTTTGTTGTTAATTATAGTAACGGGTACGTGTACTCTGTATGTACTGTATATCTTGGTCTCATTCTCATTGTTCTCCCCTTTGTTAGACCAAAAATATCCTCCACTCTATCTCACACTGGGACTTGTAGTCACTTATCTCTAGAGATACATCATATGTACATTCAGCGTCCTCCAAGGTGGTGTATTGCACACAAACATGTTTGGCAATGTGTAAATAGGATCGTCCCTTAAACCAAGGATTCAATCCGCGCTAGTCCTGTTCCTCTTTCTCACGCGCGGTCGGTGCGCATTATGTAATCTGACAGGTAATTGATCACGTGGTATGGTCCCACAGTCGTCAAGAGTCTGGACTTGTTGGGCAGAGATGGAGGTGGAGGTTGCTTCGCAATCTTCTCCACAATGGTCTGGCCATTGAAGACTTCTTTGGTCTTCAGACGTCATTAAATGCAGAACGCACATTTGATGGCTGATTTTGACAATGGGTCGACTGACTACTAGTAATGACCAGTGTGGTGAAGTTCGACAATATATATTGTGCCGTTGGGTCGTCGTAGCTAGTCACAGTGATGTTTGATAACGGATAGTGACTCCCATTCTTTCCGGTTCTGCAAGGTTGCAAATACAAAGCAGCATCACTACGCTGGGAAAGTGTACTCTATATATTATACGAGGAACCAATTTTGCTCTCTCCGGAATGATCATAGGGCTGCTCTGGCCTTAAGAGTCTGATATTGCGAACGGTCATGTGACACAATCTTGTATCGAAGGTGTCTTCAAATTCCTTGCAAAGAACAAGCCCTCCGCCTTTAAAAGTCCAGACAATGGATTGCACAGGAAAATGAAGTCTAGAACGAGTCCATGAAAACGCGCAGATATGCCAGACCTGAAACTGAGCCCACCCAAGCAAGGGACCGGCCCATCGAGAACTGCGGACCGCGCGGAAACATGCGCGAACCTTGGAACCTCAATACAAGTAACTACTGAGCAGATTTCGACATTGATAAAATATTCTAGAACAATTCAGAGATTGAAATTTGTGGTTGAATTCTGGGAGTCATCTATACTACTTACGCATTTGAGTCAATCCTTAACATGAACACTTAACTCTGCCACGATATGTTCATGCCCTGAGAATTAGGCAGGTATATACAAATCACTCGCTCAAGGTCCGCCAAACAAATATCGCACAGCGAGGTATCATGACATATTCGGTCATTTTAAATTGTCTTGGGTCCTCGACTAGGAGTACTGGATTCGGTGGCAAGAGTACCTGGGCTCGAAGTACCGACTGTATCAGAGGAAGAACCCGCTTCAGAAACGTCCTTTAGTCGATTTGCCAGTTCCATCAATCTTTCCTGAAGATTTTCGAGATCTGCCGCAGTAGGTGGTGGCTTTGGTGTATCATCATAATCGCAGGAGCGGCTGGTGCGGAGACAGCGGCCGCACTCGTGTAGTAGTTTGTCGCACTTTCGATTTTGTTTCTTACAAGCGCCATATGATTGAGAGGCTTTATTTTTAGAATGTTCCATGACGGTCAACACTATCTAATAATTGCTACTTGGGTGCTTGTAATGGAGATCTAATCGTGATTTTGAAGGAGCTATTGTAAGTGCCGGAATGTGCTTGAGGCGGGCAAGCTCGGTCTGAAATGGGTCTGAAGTATCTCAGATCCTATCAATATGATTGGTCTGATTGGTATTTGTGGGGAAATAGACACAGCGCCGGCTTTACTTTGCCCTAAATCCGCCCGATTCATTTTTCGTACTTGAGGGATTGGAACTACGAGAATGAATAATCAATAAGTAAAAGACTATCAAGATAGCTGGACTAGATTGGTCAAAAGATTAAATACTATGATTTGTTGTTCATAATACTTTTATCAAATTCGAAATGTTTACCTTTCCAACGATTTATCCTATTTTTGATAGATTATGTTCCAAGTAAATCGTTCTTTATGGAATCTCCATTGACACTTGCTCCCCATAATACTCATTCAGTCAAGAGCACGGTCACGATATAACCAAATTGAACTTTTCGAGATGTAGAAATATGAATAAAGGATTTCCCTTAACAGCTTCAACGGCGCTTGTAGATCTGTTAGAACCAAATCGAAGCCAATTCCCGAGATTATATATCCTATCCAGTTGCTAATCTACTTTTAATAGGATATTTCAATTGTATAATGTTAGTTCTTGTTTATTAACAAGTTGGCATTGGATTGACATCCAATGCGAAGACTTAGAGACGCGGATCCGAGATACGTCAACAACTTTTGTTGACCCCAAATCCGTGACATCTATATCAACTTCACCTGTGTGATTATTTCGCGACTCGTCAGCACTGAAGCTTATACTTCAGAGGTCCAAATCTAACCCTTTGTCTAGAATAGAATCGTGGGCGCTGGGTGGCCACCACCATACAATAGTCGTTGTATATTTTTATTCTTGCTCTTATTGAGTATTTCTATCACTGTTGGATTTTATTAATAATTCAAAATGTACAATAAAGCAGAATATCCACGAAAATGAAACAAACGTGGAATGAAACACGCGTGTATTGTTGCAAGACAGCCGACTATCCGGATGAAATTTCTCTTTTTATAGCTGAACTCTCCCAGCGACGGCTACTTTAAACTGAAGGGTCCTTGATCAATTGCCAAAGATTCACCACGCTGCCATTTTTCCATCCCCGGTAACGAATATTATCCAGAATACTAGTCAATAGGGCACGATCGCTGCGCGCAAGCTCTCCATCTTGAAGCATACGCTCGGCCACTTTCTGATATGCCAATCGATGAGCACGATGTTTGATGGTATTTCGAATCTCAAAATATAGCCATCGCCGACAACTTGCCAGAAACTTAATTCGTTCGAAGGCAGACAGTGCATCTAGCTCATCCCTCGAATCACCAACAGGACCGCCTCGTGTGAATACCCGCTGTTCTATCTCACTGGCTGTCAGCTCATATGCCTTATTTTGCACCAGTGTCGCTAGCTCAACGGGTGATATGGGTCTGGTTGCCTTCAACATTTGACCCGTGGTCAAGTGCTGAAGTGCACGCTGCGCCAGGAGATAGTCCGCGACATGCTCGGCCAAAGTATTGGTGAGGGATTCGTAGGTATGTTTCCTCTCCCTGTTTTGTACCATTCCAATCTCCGCCGTAAATAAAATGGTGAGAAGCTCGCTGAAGACGACCCCGTCTGAGTATAGAGGGTTAGGCTCCGCGGTGTGCATCTTAGGGCTCCGGATCAAGGCTGTGAGCTCGGATGGGAGCTCGATAAGATCTGTGAAGTACTTGCACCCGTATAACTCCGGGGCCACAGATGCTGCAGAAAGATGAGCAAAATCGTGGAGATCCCACTGTGCAGTGGGTTGATCCAGCAGTCGGGTACTTTCTCCATCATAATCTTTTGCTCGAACCGCGATGTGGTTGACGCCAATTGCTGATATAGCAGTTGGGGGAACGAGCCTTGTTTGGTTGTCGACCTTTAAGCCCGAACTATTAACAAGCCGATGGACACCATAATTTATTGCCCTGTTGGAGTTGCTATCGCAAGAAAGAAACCTGTCGATTCTGTTGAACAACTGGGGGTCGGACTCCATGATCGACAGAAATTCTTCTCTGCATTCCCAACGAGCAGCGAAATACAGGACTCCATACTTTTGAACCGATATCGCTGCCACCCACAGCCGTTCATTTTGATATATCGAGGCGCGTAGCGAGTGATTATTTTGCTTCTCCAAGAGAATCCTGCACCCTTCTAAGATATACTTGAGAAGCGCGCCCTTCACAGCTTCGACATGGAGCCGAATTCTTGCCGCATCGTCAAAATGGGGATATGGAGGGATTTGGCCGTCTAGCCACTCAGTCGATGGATCGTAGGAAGGAGGGAGGTTTTCAAAGGGGTGTAGTGTCGCCTTGGGTGAGGTATAAGTGGTTTGCAGCTCATCGTGATATGTAGAGTCTGCCGGTGGGTCTTTAAGATATCGACCCAGGAGATTTTGCAAGACTCGCGTGAGAGCGTACATGGTGTACAATTAAAGAAATTCGGCAAAATTAAGTAAACCCTCCTTTTTGCTCAATCGGCGATGAATGCTCGATAATATCCGTTTAATATGTATCTGGGACTTAGGCCTGTCAGCGATATTCCAGTACTTTAGGGCTTCATATTATTGCTTCATCCTTGTCAATTCCCCCGCTTACAATCTCACGCCAGATTTGCGCGGCTTACCCGATGATATTTCTTACTGCATGATATCCCCATCGCATGATACCTCGATGTCCGAGCTTATCCCATTTTGTAGTGGCAAATCCGCTTCTAGGCCCCCTCCTGCGTGCAGGGGTTGTTGTGTAGCATGCATGAAAGTTTGTGGAATAGGGAAAAATCTATCCAATTGTCACAGTAAAAGTGAATCAGCTCAATTCTTCCAAAGAATTGTGTGTGAGCCTTGTTTCTATTAGATAAAGTGGCAGTTGAATGCAATTGGTTTGGATTCAATACACTCAATTTTCTCTAACAGACGAATGCTGTTGATATTACGGATTAGGAACAAAACATGCGTACACCTTCATGCGCAATCTCCCCGAGAACGAAGATCAATGTATGTATGCTACCTTGTTCTCTGCAGCTAAGCCTACGTTTACGGACGTATTTAGATACCAAATCTATGTAGATTAATGTAAGTCAGCTCTACTGTATATCGCCCCCATTCTGCAGCTTTTTGCCCCATTCTATACGAGCTGCACTTGTGATTGGCGGGTCAATCCCGTACTGTGTACTATAGATGCGGGATGTAACATCAGCCTCCCTAGGCTGTAGAGGTTTACTACAAAGGAGGGGGATCTTCTCAATATGATTGGTATGAATGATCTTTGTGGGGAAGACGAAGCACTGGTCTAACGTTAACGGGAGCGCCGCTCTACTTTGCCCTAAACCCGTTCCACTTTCGTACTTTAGGGATTGGAACTTCGAAATTAGGAGATCACGATAATCTCAAAAAGATAATGAAAAAGATAAATAAGATAACCTGAACTTTTGCCCAGGATAGCCTCTGCTGATGCTGGACCTTTTAGCGTTCTCTTGGCGGCTTATCTCTTCTTTTTTACGAGCTTCTTTCCCGCTTGACTCATTCTCTTAGCAAATCTCAATTGGAACTTCGACCTCCCCATGGCGTCCATCGAGTCGAAAGACACGGTCGCTGTCTCCAACCAGGCAGCGGATTCAGATGAACAGGTAGATCATGGACCCCGCGCCTGGACAGTCGTGTTGGGGGCTTGGTGCTGTCTTTTCTGCGGCTTTGGCTGGGTGAACGGTGAGTTCCCTCCCTTTGTGCCAGATTAATGTCTATATTTTTCACCGAACTCGCAGATAACCTAATGCAGCCCTTATAACCAGCCATCGGTATCTTTCAAGAGTACTACCAAACCCACCAATTGAACTCATACTCGTCCTCGAGCATCGCTTGGATTCTATCATTGGATCCATTTGTGCTCTTTGCAGCTGGATTGGTCATTGGGAGAGTGAGTTCAGTCCTGAGTTTCAGCCCCCAATCAAGGGGTACAAAATCACTAATGATCATGATTCCCAGGTATTTGATAATTATGGACCCAAGTGGCTGTTGCCCATCGGGACCTTCCTGCATGTCTTCGGGCTAATGATGACCTCGATTTCCAAGGAGTACTATCAGTTACTTCTTGCCCAGGGGATCTGCAGTCCGCTAGGAGCCAGCTTGGTATTCTCTCCGGCGCTTTCTTGTGTCGCCACATGGTTCGACAAACGTCGTGCCTTGGCCTTTGGCATCGTATCCAGCGGCTCTTCGCTGGGCGGCGTCGTGTTTCCAACGATGTTATCGCGACTCTTGCCTACGATTGGCTTTGGATGGACGTTGCGCATCGCCGCCTTTATTATTCTCACCCTCTTGGTAGTTGCTAATTTGACGGTTCGCTCGAGAATTGCGCCGGTACCGCGGCCCGTCAAGTTTAGTGATTACACGAGTCCGTTCTCCGAGATTCCGTTCGTCTTGCTCATGCTGGCGTCTTGTTGCGGATTCTTTGCCATGTTCGTGCCAATCAATTATATCGTGCTTGAAGCACAGCAAGATGGGGTTGACCGTGACCTCGCTGGGTATCTCTTGACTATACTAAATGCCGCCAGGTGAGTAACAGCCAGTACTGATTGATTCCTTCTTTGTACTGTTCACATCCATATGTTCTATATGTACGAGTGGCTTGGCTAATACTTTCTCTTTCTTCCCTGGGCTAAAAGTCTCCCGGGTCGAATTCTACCAGGCTATTTCGGTGACAAATTGGGACGCTTCAATGTCATGATCGCCATGTGCACCCTGTCCGCGGTCGTAATTCTAGCTCTATGGCTCCCAGGAACACTCCTCTCGCCCGGTAGTGTAGCGATATACGTGATCTTCAGCATGCTGTATGGATTTGCCTCTGGTGCATTTGTGGGCATGGTCCCGGCGCTGCTGAGCCAGATTTCGCCCGATGTAACCAAGATCGGGGTTCGACAGGGTGTCTTATTTACCTGTATCAGTATCGCTTCGCTAACGGGTAGCCCCATCGCGGGCGCCATATTGAACAGCCAAAACGGCACTTATTGGGGCTTACAGGTCTTTGCTGGGGCGATGATGACCGCCGGGGTGCTTTTCTTCGTGGCTGGGAGGATCGTTCTTGCGGGCCCCTCGCTTGCTAAAAACGTTTAAAAGTGCATCCGTTGTAAAAAAAAGAAAGCTCTATTTATACAAAGCTATCACATAGGCGAGCCATATCCACATCTAAATTTGTCAATCCTTTGGGGTCGTGAGTGGTCCACCGGACAGAAACGTTGTTATAGATCTATCGCATGCCATTAGCCCTATACTAATGTAGCTTGAAACACACCACCAAGCCAGACCACTTAAATGATTTTCGCTTGATATAGTTGGTTTTGTACTCACATTCGTCCACTCAGGATGATGCCGATGTTCCTTCGCAGCCTCCGCCACTTTATTCATGAACGCCTTGAATCAAACCGGTCAGCATAACCCATATATGGAGGGCAAGAGAAAAAAAAAAAACCACTAACCCAAGCTTGATTAAACCCCGTAAAATGAAAGTCTCGCTGAATCGCCAAACCCTCGCTATCCAATCGCCACGCCCCGCCATTCTCAACCAGCAAACCCGCAATCCCCTTCATCACACGCGACACATCTTCCCCCGCCGCCACAACCGGTCTCTCCACAGTAAATTTCTCCCCATAAATCTTATCCCCAATATCACCATGTGTGTACGGAACCAGATATCCCCGCTCATCACACTGTTCCGCTCGTCTTCCCACAACCACGTACTCCACACTCGGACACGCCGCAACCCGCTCCAGCGCCGCTGGTGCCGCATAGCAGCAGAACACCACCATAGACGCAGTACCACCGCTGAGCGCCCATAACTCCGCGCACAGCTGCACGATGGTATCACCCGTTGCAACAACCGTGTCCAGCACGACGAGCCTGCCATCGTCCTGCGCCGCTGGGAACGGGCGTCGACCAAGCCATTCGACGGCCACGTCGGAGGTGCCTTTAGTCTTGCTGCAGCGGGTGAGGATGCTGGAGGAGAGAGGTAGGGCGGGCTGTGCCGCTACAAGCATCGGGAGGGCGCCGCGGAGGATGGGGATAAGGGTTGTGGGGGTGTGGGCTAGGGTCGGATCATGGGTGTGCGCTGCTGTCAGGATTTGATGGGTGAGAGCGTGAACAGTGTCTTGCATTGACTTTGGGGTTGCGGAGGGGGCGCAGAGGTCTTTCATTAGGGCTGTCAGGGCTGGGGTTGAGGGTACTTCGATTATGGGGGCAGGGCCCTTGGAAGCGGTGGTGAGTGTCATTGTGGTTGTGTAATTGATTGTGTGTCCGTGACGAGAGGTTTTATTGAATACCTGGGGGCTTAGTATCTTGCGAATTCTCAGATAGCGTGCATATTTATAGGGCTTATTGTAGGTATCAAGATATTGGGCCAGGCTGAGTGCATACATCGGCTGGGATGGACTAGGTGTTTACCGTAGGTTTACCACATAGTTCAAAACTAACTATATTTTCCCGAATTGGATAACTCCACAAGATCTCCGAAATTACTTGCTGATTGCGGGTCTAGATTGAGGGCCTTACAGTCAGACTAAATTAGTCTATGCATGAAGAGAGACTGATAGGATAAGGTCAAAGTGTTTAGTCACTTTTATTACTGGGAAATCTGCAAGGTCACACTAACTACCTCATTTCATGTAACCCTCTTTCGTGCTAAGCAGATCCCTGTCTTTTTTTATTTTATTTTTCCAGTTTCAATTTATTTATTTTTTTCAATTTTCTCTTTGTCTTCTTATCTTTCGGTCTTTCTAAGGGTTAATTCTATCACGTGCGGGGTTCGTTGAAACCACGTCTGATCTTCTTCTTTTCAAATTCTTGAGTCAATTGTCCTCCCATCTCTTCAATTGTGCTCTAATTGCGCATTGCGATTACCATAATCACCATGACCACCCTCGTTATTTTTGACTTCGATGGCACTCTCTTTGATACCCATGAATCCATCTCACAAACTATCAAATTGACATTTGATGCCCTTCTCCCCGCTCAAGCTCCTCCACAAGACTCTATCCACCGCCTCATTGCCAGCGGCGCCGGCTTAGCCGATACGTTCAAAGCCCTCCACCCCGACTCCGCTGCCTTCACCCCTGCTGTAGAAACGCAGTGGATCGACCAATACCGCACCCTCTACGCCACCCACGGCCAAACTCTTGTCAAAGCCTTCCCAGGTGCCCAAACCCTCCTCACTGACCTCACATCCCGCCAGATCCCCATCGCCATCGTGAGCAACAAAGGCGTCGCAGCCGTCAAGACCGCTCTCGAGCGTAACGGTCTCGCGGACGCCGTGCCAGATGATCTGATTATCGGTGACAAGACGCCCGGCGCGAAGCGTAAGCCAGACCCGGCTAGCTTCGTGGATGTCCTGCTGCCCGTGCTGCGCGAGAAGTACGGGCTAAGCGCCGTGGACCCGGCGTCTGTACTGGTGGTGGGTGATACTCTGGCAGATGTGCAGTTTGCGAGCAACATCGGGAGTAAGGTTTGTTGGTGCCGGTTTGGGTATGGGGACCCGGCGACGTGTTTGGCGGCGGGGCCGGATTTCGTGGTGGATTCGTTGGCGGAGGTGGTGGAGATTGTTAATTAAGGTGTGGCTTCATTTGTCAGGGTCGCAACTTGGATGCAGGTTGCAGGGCTGGGCGAGTTGTTAGAGGATTTGCTTTTTCCCTTGGTTGGCTTTGGCTTTTCGTGTGTGTGAATTTCATTGCGTGTTTGTTAAAAGCCTTGTTATAGAGAGCCTCGATGCGGGGTTGGTCTCGGGCCGAGAGCGGATCGCCTTCGCGGGCCGATAACCTTATCGTCCTTGAGCCGCGTTCCACGATATGGGGCTATGACCATGTATGAACAAATCTAACGGCCAGATAAAACCACATATTAAAATTCAATTTTTTAAGCACCCTAGAATAACAGTCGATAACTTTTGAAATTGGCAAAGCCAAGAATTTTCAGTTGGTTTTGACAATGGAACTGATGCTACCGGGCAATTACAGTAGGGATCGAAATCAGTTTCACCATTTGAACACAAAGATTATTTTCCGAGGGCTCATTTTCCAGCAACCTAATCTATATATAGTGGAGTCTAGTGTTTCATAGAAAACGGGATCTGATAGATAACATGAAATACCATGACCATTAATACAACGTAACGTCGTTCACCAGCTCGCTCATGTGATTATACCCCACTGAGCAAACAATATCCGCCATGTGTTCCATTGAAGTATTGTCATGCTCAAGTATGGGGGCCCAGTGCCTCCTGTTTCTTAAGCCAGCGTAAGGAGACATTGCCTTCCTATCAGAAAGCAAAGGAGAGCTCCATCTAACGAAGCGGTATAAGACTACGGAGATAGATGTCCAGTTCTAGCTAAATTATCTCTTTTTGTCTCTTGACAGCGTGATGTCACTAATAAATTGCCATGCATTTAACTAGCCCTACCTAGACAGTTTCACGAAATCGTAAGAGTGATGAGTGATGAACTTCAGTTAAGACTTGAACACAATAGTAGAGGATAAGGACAGAATTCAAAGTTGCCCAGGAAGTTCAGACGGCATAAGAGGGAATTGTTTCACAGAGTTTGCCGGGGTTCGGCTGTAGAGCCGCCAGCTTATTGTGAGCGGTCCGATAATATCTTGGTAGCCTTTTTATAAGTCTACCAGCCTAGAGAGATTGCCGTATTGGCCACCCTGCGCGTTGATTTCCGCATAGATATCTTATCCGCGCGAGGCTCGCAGTTATCGCTATCAGGTAGACGTGGTAGTAAAATAGTTTGGCCGATTCTGCTCGATAATATCCCATGCTTCACCGTAAACTTTGAAGGCCTCTTGTATGAAACCACGTGCTACTTGTAGGTCTGGGGTTACCTGCAGTTCTCGGCTTTTTTGCTCAATGAAGACGACGACCTTTTTCATTTCACCCTGGTTTCTTTGTTGTCTCTCTGGATTACCAGTACCTCTAATTAGGGCAAGGACTCCAGCAACAAATGTATTAGCTCCCCCCAACGCCGCAACAACAACCATGCCACCCGAATTTGATGCTGAGAACCCAGTTATAATAGCAGCGATTATCAATTGACTCAGCATAAAAATGACCGTGACACAGCTGAGGAACCAGTATAGGTAAAGATAGTTCGACTGCCATCTTTTGGCATCATCATAGATTTCTGTGGTTGCTCTATCGAAAACTTCATATGGGCGAAGGTTTCTTTCGAAGATTTTCCCCCCTGGAATCCAGTTGGGGAGCCGGCTTGAATGCCGACGCCGACGTTCTGGTTCAGGAGACTGTTCTGTTCCAGGAGGCTGTTCCGTTCCAGCAGGCTGTTCTGTTCCAGCAGGCTGTTCTGTTCCGGGAGGCTGTTCTGTTTCAGGAGGCTGTTGCGTAGACATGACTTCCCAGTAGGGTTGACACCATTTACTGTATCAGACAACAATTCTATAAAAAAAGAACTATACGATTATTCTGGCCCATGCCACAGGTGATATATATACAGACCCAAATACCTTGAGAAGCTGAGTATCCAATATGTCGAGACGACTGTCGAACCCGAATGCGGCAATCAGAATCTTTGGTCACATTTTAAACCATGGTGTCAAACAGATTCTGTTGCTCTCGACCGCGAGATGATGTGATATTTCACAGTGAGAGGGATCTCTTGACTTCTCTATTACAACTATCTCTAAGTGAGGTTCCCTCGTAGGCAACCAATCAGAGATTCCGTTTCCAACTAATTGCTGTCCTGCAATGCTCTAGGCCACTCCGTTTTCTATTATAGTTGTATTATCATTCAGGACTCGACGTGCCGGATATAGCAAAAAATTAGTGTCTTTCATTCATATAAGCTTCAATAATGATATCAGATCATCACATGGTCAATAAAACCGTGGCCCATCACTTATGTGGTAGACGGGCTGGGACTGTGCCGTCCCGTAGGAGTCGATCGCTCAAATATTGTCACTAAACTCTGTTAGTGATTTGTTAGACTCGGTACAACTCTAATTTGCGATCATACTAGAATATGGTAAGAGAATCTACTGTATAATAAGAGTGAAAATGTGATCGCAAAACATTTGCACGGTTTGCATAGTTTGTCTATGTTGTGTGCCCGAGGCAGAAATGCCCAACCAACCCTTCCAAAGGGCAAATTTGTATCATCTTACTTTTTAACATTCTTTTTTTGGGTTAGTGTTTGTCACAGAAAGTAAGATTCAATTCAATCTATAGCATCAGTGGTTTATTTGGAAATTAGTCGAGGGGTGTTAGAAAAAAAACTGAATTTTTGTCCGGCAGAATCTAAGTAATGTGTACAAAGGGCGCCAGAACTTTTACTACATCACTCTACATATTTCAATCTGGTATATATCCAACCAATTGGAGATACCAATGATTCTGTATTGTATTAACCGTTCTTCTCATTATCTAATACTATGGTCCAATCTAGTTATATAATCTATGTATTGCAACAACTCTTGATTCGGTTTCATATACAATAAAACCTCTTGCACAACGGGAGATTGGGGACACCAAGCGAAATGGAGGAGAGAATTCTTCCAATAGTTTACTTGCATCGCCGGGTCATGAGGTGGATATCCCCAGCCCCACGGAGTTTTGCCATATCAGACCTATATACACCGCTCTGATTTTACACACCATAATCTGCGACTACCATCCGGGTCACTTCGAGTGTCTCTAATTGATGCTTGCGTTTATGCAAAACCTGCTATCTTTATCAACACCAGAGGTAATGAGATAGGATCTCTGCGAGGCCCATATATATGGCACAGATAGCAAGCATGATGATCATACAAAATGAACAAAGCATATAGAATACAGAAGATGGGTGGAGGCATGTGTAATATTTACTAAATTGTCGGGCTAGAGACCCACGAATCGGCAAGTATACCGAATAGTAGAGATCATTTTAGACAGTTGATACACAGACTGATCCTTGAACCAACAAGAATAATATCTATCTTTGTGTGCTCTAATAATACTAGGGCTAGAGCAGATCTGTATTTACAAGCAACTCAAGAGGGATTCGGCCATGGATCGGCTTCGAATAGGAGTCTGGGATATATTCTGAATCCTGTGATGGTGTGCCAGATAATAGAGACAAACAGACCAAACAATTGGATTTGTTTGGTTAGTAGTCATCTTCAATCAACGTGTCTTGCCACACGCTCGCTCACTCAATCCTGAATGACTCAAGCCATCCCCATTGCCCCCGTTTTCTCTGTTCGCTCTAATCTGACAAACCTAAACAAAAATGAAAAACATGTCTATGTTTTTCTTTCATTTTTGATTTGCCTCCTGCAACTCCGTTGCTTGCTAGCTGGGAATTTTGTACTATTTATGTGATCGTACTGTCAAGAACTTCAAGGTAAGGTAGACGTAGATGGGAGTCGTCAAACTAGCGAGTTCGGGGGCTATAATATACTTTTGTGTTTGTAGAATAATTCATAAAACATTCTATCACATGATGGTTCTTTTACTTTCCAATACGATTCGATACCTGAAAACCGAGCTAAGTCTAGAACGGACTAGTGTTTTTCGAGCTATGGTTCAAGAAAGGTTCTCTGAGAGCATAGTGGTGAAACTGATTTCGATCCAACATGTACAAAGACAATGAAAAGTTTTAATTGATGGGTCCCCAGGCCATAGTGCTTTTTCCCATATGGATCTTGCCAGCAATATCGGCCTAGATGGCATGATGAAGAAGGACAATACATCAGGTTGTAAACACTCCACCAGACAGACTCTTCTCCAGAGGCATTTTCTTCGGCATCCAGTTGGGCATCTCGCTCGTTGAGCATCCTTTTTGTATCGATGACCGCCCTCTTTTCTCAATTCTATCCGAGGTGGTTTGGGGAGACGGTTATTCTCAATGTATTTAAAGATAATATCTAGTCTCAAATTCTTGTCTCAACAGAACAGTTTTCTCCATCTAAGCGGCTGTTTTTCCACAGCGGTCCAATCGATATTGAGATACTTGAATTGTTGTGTCAGATTGCATTAGAAACAATTGTTTACCGATACAAAAATCGAGGTATCATCCGATCTTATTCTCCAGATACACAAGATTTTCCTTTCTAGCAACTTGTCCAACTTGGATTTCAGATTCACTGGCCTGTAGATACTTGGAGTAAATACTATATTCTCTTCTGTATTTTTATGGATGCCGATCTCTTCATCCACCCAGGTGCACCCATGGGGCATTGTATAAGCCTAATACCAGGCATATTTTTACCAAGTGATACTGATGCGCTATAATAGCTACAACAGGTGATAATACTATTGAATCTCGATATTGCCATTTGAAAATCAATTTACCAGTATAGGGAATTGGACTAATATCTGGTTCAGATCTGCGCGTTGGTTTGAATTATTGGAATTTGACTGGTCGAATATTAGATATAAAGTACTAATTTCTGTTTTCTTTATGTATTTCCTCCCTGCTCGGTCTTGGCAAGTTTCGAGAGAACCTGAATAGGTAAGTGGCGGGACCTCTTTACAAGAGTATTATATTCAGAAGGCAGAAGACAACTAAAAATATTAATCTATTATATTTTCAGCTAAGATTATATGCCCTAGATCATTTCGACATCGCAGTAAAAAAGTAATTCCCAAAAAAAAAATACAAAAAGAACTCTCCCTCGGGGAATCGAACCCCGGTCTCCCGCGCTTATCGGTGTTAATGACAAGCGGAAATCATGACCACTAGACCAAGGAAGATGAGTTAGTCGAGTTACTGCTCGACCACTTGGTGCTGGTTGATGTTAAGGGCTGGCTTTTAATGCTAGATGATCATCCACAGCATTTTAGGGCTTCACATAAAGTTCCACAGACAACTTGACAACGCGGGCTCTTCTCGCTATCCACTGATAACACAGCATCCGCTTCTGCTAGCACTTCTGGCTGAAGGGTTGCAGAGTGTATCCCATATGCATGGAAACATTCGTTAATTGTTCTAGCAGTCTTCAAAAACCCGCTCACAGACGGATCGGAGACGACAACATGCACTGATGCGAGAGTTTTTTGTTGATTCAGACTCCAGATATGCAATTCGTGAACAGAGTGGACGCCCGGGACCTTATGAACGAATTAGGAATACATTCTAGTTCCAAAATTGATGGTAAGGGTCTTACCTTTTCTAAATCATGTTGTACATCGCTCGGGTCAAGGCCGAGAGGGACACTTTCTAATAAAATATGACCGCTTCGACGGACTTCATCACATTAGCATCATCAAAGAATTGCGGAGAAACATCTAAACATACTTAATGGAATCGACGAAATCATGATCATAAGCGCAATTCCTACACTGACTCCGGGGTCGGCGTAGTAACGTCCATCATATTTAGCCAGCCAGATCACCAATGCAGAAGCAATCACGCCAAGGTTATTCGCTGCATCACACAGGACATGTAGTAAAACACCCATCATTCCCAAATCCCCATGATCATGTCCGTGTCCGTGTCCATGGCTGTGGCTGTGGCCGTGACCATGATCATGGCAATGGCCTGAGACTGCACCGTGGCATTTTTCCAACTGCGAATGCGAATGCTTGTGGTCGTGATGCTAGACTCGTCAATATAATGTCCTGGGAAATTTTAAATCACGGAGATTACCTTTGAGATTGATTCACTGCCATCTTCACTGATTGGTGATACACCTTCTTCGAGAGATGGTGGTGGTCCGTGATCATGCCCATGCTCTATATCTCATCAATCCCACGACTCTCTTCCTCCGCATGGATAAACATACCGTGAAGAAATAGTGCACTAATTATATTCAAACCCAGCCCAATACACCCAACAATGAAAACCAATTTGGGGTTTTCAACATCTGGACCCTGATTAGCATTTTTCGGACCGACATGTCTGGCTATAGTGGACTTACGATGCAATGCAATAAACCGCTCTATAGATTGCAGGAAGATACTTATTCCCAACCCCAGAAGAAGAACTCCGTTGAAAAATGCGCCAAGTAATTGTGCACGTTGCCAGCCGAATGAGAGTTCTTTAGGGGAGTCATTGTTCTCAGAGACCTATTTGCGTCAAAATTTTAATTCGGAGAAAGGAAGAAGAAGGAATGGATGTTAAATATACCTTCAATGCAACTAAAGCCACCACAAAACTCAATAAATCACTCAACTGCGACAAAAATCAGCAAAATTAATCCCATTAGTGCAGACATTTTCACTCCGTTGAGTAACGTACATAATGAAATGCATCTGCGATGAGCGCTAGCGAATGCGTATAAAAGCCCACTATCATTCGTTAGCGAGTACTTGACAGGTCAAAGTCAGTGCAGTACGAACATGAGATCTCTCCTAAAAAGAAACAAGTTGATATAGCAATCACCGCAATTAATCGCGTCGAGCGCGATATCCGGAATACCATTTTCAACGTAGTCACTCTCCAAGGCTGAGACGGTCCTTCGCACCGCTGACGCCTTCAGAAGGATAATATTGAATCCACCAGATAAGAAAGGCTTCGAACTAGGATTTGGGTCTAGTGAGGCTATTTTGACAAGAGCTGGTGGGATCAAGACAGATTGTGCGTAGTGGAGGATCATGGATTGGAATGAAATTCCCCGAAAGTAAATCCTAGGATAAGGATTGTTTCATGTCTGCCTCGAATTAGTTCAGAAACCAATATTCAAGAGGTTGGACATTTGAATGTGATAGTCGGGTGTAACTTCAGGCCGGCCTTCAGGAAGTATTCGTGGTATGACTGAAATATGCAGATGGTCTTCAGCGATTGATTCAATGAACAAAGGGGCATCACCCGGTACGAAGTTACACTTTGTCATGATCGTCTCTGAAATGGTCTCTCTGAAATAGTGGCAAATGAATAATAATCTCCGACTACAAATGCTATATAACTCGCATTTAGTGTCTCGACAGTACGGTGTCATTGGATCATTAAACCCCGACAATGCGGTCCAATTGTAAAGAAGCAACATAAACACGAAATTTGAATCGGGGGACATGATCTCCTCCCTTCAGTCCCTCGTCTCAAGGGGAAATTCAACTTTGACCGCGTATGTGAATATCCCCATTCAAGAATGTTGACTACCACAACGCGGGTACCCACAGACCCAGTTTAACGACCAAGGTTCACAGTAGAATGCAAGATTCCAGCCGTATTTCAAGGATAAATCTAACTAAGAGATACTTGCAAGGTATGATCACTTATAACTGTCAAAAAACATTGTTTATTCATAGAATCGTATAGTTAAATTATCATCAAGAAACGCCATCCACCCTTGACACAAATTATACGCGTCTCACGACACCTTAACTTCCATCATAACATCCACGAAAGCTTAACTTAGGATCAAGTATAACTGAATCAAGCAGCAACCTGATCAGCCAATCCATCCAACTCACGGCTCCAGTTTCGATGTCGCGAGACATGCCAAATGAAGCGCTCCGCCAATCCCTTCGATTCAGGTCCAACACTGGAAACATTCAAATGCGAAGCATCTCCATACCCAGTAACGACGCCATAAGAATCAGTCAAAGACTGACCACTCTTCGCGCTCTGTACCTCATCGAGACCAATTTGACGCGCGATAAACGGAACCGCTTCATTGACACCCGCAATGGCCTTGAGATGAGCAAAGGACTCGGTAATCCAGAACTTAGCAACGCCGTTCTTCGATAACTTCTCGATATGACTTCCACCCGGTACAAAAGTCGCATCAAAGAGCGTAGACCGCATTCCATTGAAGAAGTTATCAGGTACAACCTTCTGGCCTTGATCTGCGACCACGCCCTGGCGCTGAGAACCAATTGTGAAGACGAATGCGTTCTGTGCTTCGAGGTTGGTTTTCATGGCTAGGTACGAGTTATAGTCGAAGCCGTCTGCGATAAGAAGGGCAATTCGGCGAGTTGCGATGGTAGGTTTCTCAGGCATATACTCCAATTGACTCAATCCCTTAGCTTTAGTGCCCTTGTTTGGTTTGAGTTGTTTGGTAGGGGTTTCGCCGCCGACATTTGTAGCGACTGCCTTTGCGAGATCCAGACTAATTGCTGCAATACGTTCGCTCATGCGCTTGTAAACGACTGGATCATCGCAGTGGTCCAGTTCAAAGGAGAAAGCCTTTGTCAAATGCATCTTCTCAATCTGGGAGAGAGAGTTGTAGAACACTTGCGCCTGGTTAAAGTGTTCCTTAAACTTCGCAGACAAAGCTCTTTGCTTGATACCCTGGATCTTCTCGGGGTAGGAAGTGAATCCACCTTGTTCGGGCTTTGCCGGAGGATTCGCCTCATAGCGATTGGGCCAGTAGTTGACAGTACCCTTTGAGATACGATGTTTCATAGCCCCATCCCTGTTGACCAAATTCATATACGGACAGACAGGGCGGTTCACGGGCAATTCCTCCCAGTTAGGGCCAAGACGCGAGATCTGCGTATCGAAGTATGAGAAGTTACGGCCTTGAAGAAGAGGATCGTTCGAAAAATCGATTCCGGGAACGATATGGCTGGTACAGAAGGCAGCTTGCTCAGTCTGTGGGAAGAATTCATCCACGTTACGGTTCAGCTCGAGCTGACCGATGTAACGAATTGGAACAAGCTCTTCGGGCCAGACCTTGGTAGCATCCAACGGATCGAATTCAAAATCGTCAAGTTTCTCCTCGGGAATAAGTTGGAGGCCAAACTTCCAGCGAGGGAATTGGCCAGCGTCGATGGCAGACATCAAATCCTTGCGGTGGAAATCAGGGTCCTGACCACAAATCTTGAGGGCTTCATCCCAAACAAGTGAGTGAACGCCTAGTTCAGGCGTGAAATGGAATTTGACGAAGTGGCGTTTTCCTTCCTTGTTGATAAGAGAGTAAGTATTGACACCGAAACCCTGCATCATGCGGTATGAGCGTGGAATGGCTCGATCGGACATTTGCTATAATGATATGCGTTAGTTTGATATTCTTGGAAACATGACTTCGACCGCATAGAGAGAATATGCACAGCCTTATAAAGGCAACTGGGTTATAACTTACCCAGTAATTCATGTGTGTAGCTTCAGAATGCATATACATAAAGTCCCAGAAATTGTTATGCGCGCTCTGACCCTGGGGTACTTCATTATGCGGCTCGGGTTTAACAGAATGAATAACATCCGGGAACTTAATCGCATCCTGAATGAAGAAAACAGGAATATTATTGCCGACAATATCCCAATTACCCTCAGCCGTATACATCTTCACTGCGAAACCACGTACATCACGCACTGTATCAGCACTACCCTTACTTCCCTGCACAGTCGAAAAACGCAGGAAGAGAGGAGTCTCGCGAGATGTATCTGTCAGTACTCCTGCCGTCGTGACGTCCTCTGCACTCTCGAATAATTTGAATGTTCCGAATGCTCCGGTTCCACGGGCATGTACGACTCGTTCGGGGATACGCTCGTGATCGAAACGCATAATCTAGAAATTGTTAGAATCTCCAGGTTCTTCTGGAATGCCATGGTCAAGGGCTGGTATTCTCGGAAACGTACCTTTTCGCGGGCGATTTGATCCTCTAGCAATGATGGCCCGGTTTCCTTCTCATTCGCAACACGCAGCCAGTGATCGGGGTCTGAAATTTTAATTCCATAGTCGGTTGTCATATGGCTCTTCCCGTTCACCTCAACAGTATCTTTATTCATGTCTGCGAACTTGCCATCCGCGGACAAGGAATTGGCCTTTGCCTCTGCGGCAGCTTCTGCAGCCGCTGTAGTTGCCATTGTGAATAGATAAAAGAATTTGAGTTAGTAGTTTACAATATCTCTGCAAACTGACCGAGAAGATTATTGAAAGAAAGTGGATTGTCGAAAAGCAGGACCTATATACCAGTACTCCACCTGAAAACAGCATAGTAATGATGTAACCCATTCTAACGACACCACTTAATTGAATAATATGACTCGATCGGACCCAACAGAGAGCTCACAGTAAGCAAAAATTACCATGAACAACTGACAAATCCATACTATGGCCAATTCCATTCAGAAAAACTGGATTCAAATGAGCAAGCAATGACCCAGTTTTGCGGTCATAGGGGGCCAAACGCACCAATTATATCGGGGAATTTCAAAAAGAAACAAGCTCAAACTTGAACGAAGCTACCCCATATCCCGACAGTCACCGCAAAAAACTTGAAACCTGCTTGTGAATACAAAGTCTTTCATTCGTGGATGTCGTTCCCTGGCGTTTGCTGCCGAAGTATACAGTACGGCATACCCGCTCACATGCTAATGTACAGTACTGTCTATGCATCCGCCAATTACTGTACTACAGTACTACTCGGTACTTCGAGTGAGCTCAGAGCAGACTGAAGAACCCGATCAGCGAATCTGGAGAACGGAAACTCCCATGATCAGTCTGTACCCACCTAATAAACTGGCTTGAGAAACCGGCTGATCGACTATGGAATCCACAGATGACGTTCACAACTTTCTGGACCGCGTTGTTATACAACAATCTAGACAACGCTGATAAATCAATTCTTTATAATTGTACTCCGTAGATACTATACCATCTATCTCCTTTTGTAATATCACAAATTCCAATTATCCACCGTGTTGTTCTCGAACGCGATGGTCGTTCGGTCTATACTTGTGACGTCATCATATATTGACCAACCTGCAGCCTTATGAGATGTCATTTTGTATAAAATATTAAGAATGATACTTAAACATACAACGAAGCTTTTTGTTTGAAGTCATTGGGTATTGGATGCTATTCAGGATTGAATGTATATACAACGCGGTCTAGCGGGACAATACAACTACCTATGCTTTCTATAGGTATAGAACGTAGAAAGGACCAAGGAATAAGAATAGGAAACAAGGTAAACACAGGAGGGCAAAATCACATATTGTCCTCGCTCCAATGACTCCTAGTCTTCTTCCAAGCAGATTCCTCCTCTTTACTCTGTTCAATCGACTTCCCTTCAACATCCAATCCCCTTTCAACCCACTCTTTACTCCCCATCTCCGAAAGTCTCGACAAAGCTCTCGCAAAAGCAAATCGCTCCTCATCACCACTGAAAATAGAAGTATTCTTCAAAGCTTGAACAGACATTCCCAAATCATCCATTAGGTTTCGCATCGCATCCGAAAGATCGGAGTGATCGGCTCCGGGTTTAGCTGCAGCCTTTACATCTTCTGCAGAAAGGAAGAGATTCGCTAATGGGACTTCGGTGGTGAGAACTAATTTAGCTCGACTTTCATATACCGCGTCAATGAAGGTAATGAAGCGACGGGCTAAATCGCGTTGATTCAGATTCATGCCCGGTACATCTGTGACGATGAATGCGTCGTAGTGTCGGACTAATTCCAGGTAATCGGCTGCACCGGTTGCTGTGCCGATTAATTGGTTGAAGGTGAATTGGGCGGCTTTGCCGCTTGCGCGGGGAACATTGATTGTTCGACCCCAGACTATTTGTGAGGCTGGGTGTGGTGGGTCGTTGATTGGATCGCCGAGAACGTCGAACCAGCGTTGCGCGTGCTGTTCTGCGCTTGCGCCAAGAGGGTTGTGGTAGACTGCTGCTGGGGGACGGGGAATCTTCCGATAATCTGTGGGGGAGTTGAGGTTTATGACGTGAAGGTCTGATTTCAAGAGATTGATACAGGGGATAAATGATTCGCGCTGGATGCCGTTTTTATAGAGGTCGTCTGGGTGACGGTTGGAGGTTGTGACTAAGACGACTCCGTGAGACATGAGGACTTCAAGAAGTCTATACAGATTGATCAGTATTTGTCTGGAGAAGAGGAGGGGAGAATGAAATACCTTCGTAGAATCATTGCATCTGCCACATCTGTACACTGAAACTCATCGAAACACAGTACACTGGCCTTCTCTGCAATATCGGCAGCAACCATAGGTAAAGCATCGAAATCAGTACCATACTTCATCTTCACAACATGCATGCGCTTATGTACATCCTGCATGAAATTGTGGAAATGAATCCGCGTTTTGGTCTTGATATTCTCAGGCAACGTATCAAAGAATAAATCCATAAGCATCGTCTTTCCACATCCTACATCCCCATACATATACAAGCCCTTTGGCAGATTCTCCGGCACGGCTGAAGTCTGTGCTGTCTTCGAAGCGCCACCACCAAACAGCGAGCCAAAGAAGGACTGCTTTGGTTGCAGTTCCGGTACTTCTGCTGTCGGGTGATAATCCTTCGAAGCAAATAGCGAGTCCAAGAAGGATTGTTTTGATCGCGGGTCCAGTGATTCTGGGGTTGGATGAACAACGGTGGGTGGGTTGTAGGATTTAACTGCTTCGAAGAGATCTTGGAGGTTTTGAATTATGCCTATAGTCCGGAACGAGGTACGTTAGCGTACTATTCGATTCGAGTCCTGTTCTTGGAATTTCAATGAATCCAAACATGGAAGACTCACCTCGCTGATACGGGTCATCCCGCAACCTCCCCTGCTCAACTCGAACATCATACTCTCTCAACGGTCCATCCACGGGTCCTGGCCCTGTCTTCGCCGCCGCAGTTCCAGTCTCCTCACTAATACTAGCCAGGCCACGCGCACAGCACTGCAGTCGGGCTACTCCGTATCCAGGAACCCCTCTCGTCAGAGTCGTAGCAGAAGCCTTATTGGGGATATTTTGACGAGCATAGAGCAGTGGGGAGGCAGTCGTAGTCGTAGTCACTAACGAACGGGATCTCACGCGCAGCGGAGTGGCAGACCGCACTGTTTGGCCCCGCGGCCGCAATGCCGGAGAGCAATTTGCGCAGAGCTTAGCTGAGGGCCTGCTCATAGCGTGACGATGCAGAATGATTTATCTGGAGCAACGCTCGTTGCGCTATACTGTACAAAATGCGGTGCGGTGCGGTGTTTGAGGCGTGGTGGTAGCCGAGGTCCTCTAAATTGACAGGAACTGTTTTCTTCCGGGGTGCCGGGGATGTGCCGAGTGTACGCCGTGGTCGGTCACCTCTAAAATGCTAGTGATCACCCTGAAATGAAAGGATAGCAGATTTGACTGCAAAAGGGAGCAATGAAGGTCGTAAATGTTTCCCAAGTCTCTCAAGTCAACATTCTACAAGGAAAAGAACCATCGGAGTAAAAAGTGCGGCCCGAATACCGAGTCATGTGACCCTGCGGGTGGTGGCAAAGCGAATTCCCCCGAATTACACGACTATTCAACTGAATATCTTTCGAATATTATGAAGTATTGTGCAGCTAACCTAGCAGATGTCTTCTCTGTATATGCAGAGCGCAGAATATGTACAAATCAAGGGCAGACCGGGGGTATGAGACCCAAAACATCAGACGGGAGATATAGATCGAACAGATAGAAAAGAGGTCCAGTATAGGAAGACAAGATATAGGAAGACAAGAAAAAGAGATGACAAAAGAAAAGGTAAGACAAACGGACAGTTCAAGGAGAAAAGATTCGACTGGCTGGGATAAAACATTCAAGACGGAGGCACATTGCAGAGCGTTAACGCAAAAGAGGAAGATCAGAAAAAGGCCATGCCATGTATCTCACATCATATTCGTAACACCTCAATCAGTCATTCCCTTGAAAAATCCGAGTGCAAGCGCTGGAAGGGCCAACATAGCTCATGGTAGCCATGTACTTGGGAGGTAAGATAAATAAAGAAGAAAAAATATAATGCCGAGACGCCAATGCACCCATGCCCATTGTGAAAAAGAACAGAGAAGGAGACGGAATAGTATAGATGAGACAAGTGGAAGACACACCACCGCATAAGACCGGAAACCCCGATGAAAACGAGCATCCTGAAGAACCAAAATATCAAGGAAAGCTGTTCCTCTTATGCGATGCTGACGAAGAGCGTCAGTTTTGTGTTTCGTTGCATGGCGTTCTCCAGGTCTGCATCCGACATTAGGTCGACGTAAGTTCCGGAACTCTCATCCCGATATTGCACAATGATATCCTCCTGAATCTTCAGACGATCTGAGAGTTTATCCTTCAGATGCTGTAGGGTCACGCCTGAAGGGATGCGAATGGCAATCAGATCGTCTTGGAAGAAGACCTTGACCTTCATCGCACTTGAATTTGATGTTCCGGATGCTTGCGTGATTGAGCTGGGCTGGCGATTCATGGCTGGGGGACCACCGTTGGACAAAGATGGACCACCCGGTGCACGCTGTTGCGAGACACGATCTTGCGAAGAGTTCATTGGAGCCTGAGATGATTGGCGCGAGATGCTTTGTGAGGGGTCGACACCAGAGGAAGATTGCTGGGATTCGCCAGAGTAGCGAGCTTCCTCGCCAAAGGCACTAGGATCAATCTCGAAATCGCCTTGACGCGGAGCAAAGAGCTGGCGAACGAGCTGGCAGCGGGCGATGTGCGGGGCCATAGAAAGGAGTTTCTTGATATACTCGTCAAGGTTCTGACGACGGCCGTTGGAGATCGCGTCAGTGACGTGGGTGACGGGTCCTGGCATGAAAGGGAGAGTCCGTGGGCGTCCTCTGTTGCCGGCTTCGTCTTCAAATTGAGTCAAAAGGGCGATCTGGAAATCGTAAAAGTCGTGATAGTATCGTGATAGTTCCCAGCATCGACCGTCTTCCATCTTGGCCTCGATGATATACCAGTATTTATCATTATCAAAGCAGTATCGGGGGATTGAGGCTGCAATTGGAGCAAGGAGAGGTGGCTGATAGGCTTGCTGGGGAGTTTGGGACATATGACCTTGCGATGCAAGAGTTCCTTTGCTTGCGTTGCGCTGGTGATATCCCTATAAAAAAATGCATATAGATTAGCACCATGACCTTCTGAAGAAGATTCACAATTATGACTATCCCGATTATACTAGAAATCGGACGAAAGATGAACTCACGTAGGGATCACCATTCTGGCTCATATGACTGGACTGGCTCATCGACATCTTATCCATACCAGTCGTGACGGCCACAACACCACCATTGCCACCACTGCCACCGCCGCCAGGGCCACTTTCGATTTTGCCGAGGGTAATGCTGCTGTTCTTATATTCGGCTGTCATCTTCTTCCACTCTTCAACCTTGGGCACACCAGCGCGTCGCACAGCTTCGAGGGGATCGGTGACGGCCTGGCCAGACTGCATGTCGCGTAGTTCGATGAACGAAACAGGAATCAGACCAGGGCCACCCAGACGGCCGATGGGTTTGGCAACAAACCACTCCGGATTGGATTGAGCAATGACGATGATCGCCTCGCCGGCGCGAGCATCTAGTTCATCGGGGCGTTCCGCCTGGAAGTCATATTGGACGATGCCATATACCATGGCACCTTGGCCCTTGCCGAGGGCAGACATCCTGAAGGGCGCAAATTTGGTGGGTGAAGAGTCGGGAACGGGAGTCCGGTCGGAGAAACCAGAGTCGTGATGGTCCTTTTTGTGTATATCGGCGGAATCCCCACTGTCTCTTTCGTTCTTGCCAATGACTTCAAAGAAAGAAACAGGAACGAGACCGCGAGCGTCAGGGATGAGAGGATTGCAGGCCTCGTACCAGTCGGAATCGTCCTCCCTGCTGATCACGTGGAAGAAATCACCCTTGCTGAATGCCAATTCTTGCGAGTTTGGTTCGGGCGAATAGTCGTAGAGGGCTTTGATCACCTGGAGGGGAGATTTGCGGTCAGCGCGATCGGAGGTAGTGGTTTTGGTGGGAGGAGGGGCAGAATATTCAGCGGGGACCGCACCAGCCACCGAGAGCCGAGTGGAAGACAGTGGAGGGGGACCGGGGAAGGGGAATATGGAGTAAGAGAACACGAGAGATGGGATATATCGTGAAATAGAGGGAGTGGACAAGAGAGTCTCTCTTTGTGCTTTTTGAGGCTCACCTTTTTCGGAGGTAGAATGGCCAGGGCCGATTTAGGGGTGATAGAGATGTGGTGAGGGTGGTGGTGCTTGGGCTCTTTCTCCCCTTTCAAGGACCGTCGGATAGCCTTTTTTTCAGATAGGTCAATACGGATGAACACAGGGATGTAGAAAGAAGGGATGATAAGAGTGCAGGGATGCGACAAACCTTCATCGCGACGGGGAGATGCGAAGGAGAGAAGAAAAAGAAGAGAAAAAGTCGCGAAGGCGAAAGAAGTTGAAGATGCGAAGGGCTGAGAGTCCAGGGAAGGTGCGAATGGGGGATTGCCGTTCCAACTGGTCCACTCCTTCCAAAATCAGCAAAAGAGATCTATATCTCTCGGATATTAGTATTGTATAGATATTCTATAATACGAAAAAAAAAATTCAGTTAATATGAGATCTTTAAGAGAATGATATTCTCTCTCTTTGTGGGGTATTCAGTATAATCAACTACTCACATGGTGTATGACCGTATCTCTGAATACTGTATAACTAGAGTATATGTAGTATCGACCAGTAACACTATATAGGTCTTGACATTTCATTATGCAGATCCCACAAAGTGCTTAAAAACAAAGAACGGAACCGCGTGTCCCTCTTCAGTCAACCGTGGAACTAAGGGGGATAACCTGGGTAGGATGATCTGCGGTAGAATACAGTATATCCCAACTATAAGGAAGATTATGCATACAATTGATATGAAAACATACCTGAATACAAGTACTTTATGACTTGAATTCTTTAATTAATACTCATATAGATCACCTCGTGCCCCGTATGATGGATCTATTCGGACTATATAGCGGGTCCTCAATCATCGTACATAGTACTTCCACTCTAACTACCATATACTACTATGTACTGTACCATCTCCAATCCATACAATGGTACAGTCCGTATTTCTCTGATTCAAAGTATGCAAATTATCCATGGAACCCTTACTTAGGTATCATTCAACCACATGGGACCATTGCCCAAATTCAAGCTGAATCTTTTCAGCCCGCCGATCCCATGATGTCAGTTCCACTCAGTCGGTTATAAACAACATGCACAATCAACCACTTTCATGCACTCCCAAAATACTCCCAATAACATACCACTCAAATCCGTAATTATACAAATGATCATCAACTCCAAACCGATACATCCAATTTCCCTTCTCCCCTCCCCCTCATCGCACCATGGATCCTCAAAGGGGTGAGCCAGACAGGTACACTAAGTGACCGGGCTTACCTCGAGGGCAAAGCGGCCAGAACCAAGGAAATCAAGCTGAAGCGAATTTCTGGAAGGCGACAACGGTCAATCTGAACCAGTTATATCTCGTCTTGCCTATTCCAACCCACGGCTGCCACGCGCAATGACCCACCGTGGCGGGGTCTATGTTCCGTGGATTTATAGTGGCTAAAAGCTATGTCCCTGCGGTAGCGAGCAATTACTGTAAGTAGACGAAGGATCTCCAATTTGTATATTGGAGATTATATTCATCTTCCCTGAGATCATAATCTACTGTACACTGTACTGTACCCATCTGCTGTATAATGACAGTTGGGTGGCAATGTGCCTCGGAGATCGGGCAGCAACTGGAATGGAGTTGATCCACTGCTTGTGGAGATGATCACGGAGGTAGTCTTATCTGGTCTAGAATCGGGATTGTGTCTTAAAATAGGGACTCGGAGGATTCGTACTTTTGTTTCATTAATGTCTCTGGGGTATACGTACGTGAACTCGTTGACTGAATTGGAGATTGTGGTATCTGTTTGGTATGAGGCCGAAAACTTCCGAGGTCTCGTAGAGGTGGTCTAATATGATTACGATATATAGAGCATGATCTGATCTGGGTAATACATACTCTTAGGCCCGGTTGGCTGCCCCAAGCCTCAGTATTTAGAATATTTATGACGTTCATTTTAACTTGATTCTCCAGAAAGATATTCAGTTCTTGATTGAACTATTGCCTCTCAAGATGGAAATTTGTGGATATATACTTGCTGCAATGTGTCATTTGATATGGGAGGGTATTAAAAAGAAATTGTCTTATATTAATGTTCTGTGACCATCGATACCATATTACTACTATCAGCAAAATCGAGTGAATTTAATAAATGCATTGCTTGGATATACTTCAAATGGATCAATATCTACTTGGATGCGCCAGCGACACCCGCTCATTGATACAGCCGACACAGCGCAAAATGGCATCATACGAGGATCAAGCCTTTTAGCTCTGGTCTGAACTATGCTGCACAATGCTTGAAACAAGACAAAAAAGACCGGGGAATAGATGGGAGAAAAGAAAAGGGATAAACCAAATGCCACGCAACATAACTCCGGGATGAGATGTGGGAAGATTTTTGGTACCAAACGCCTGTCGCTAGGGGTGAAAATGGGGTGAAAGGGCCGTCGATATCGAGACGATGACTGGTACCATGAGAGGTGACGCATGATGATGGAGAAGCCGGGTTCCAGGGACCAGCCTAGGGGGTGATTAATTATAAAACTGTTCCGTCCCTGGACGGAAGAGGTGGGTTGAAAGTAACGGGCCTAGGTTAGATTTGCCCTTTGATGTCGACGACTCGGTTGGCTTCCGCCTTAGCCTGTTCGAAAACGAGCCCGGCCTTTCCGGTCAAGAGTCTAACAGACCCGTTCCTTTCCTCGAGCAGCTCCGCTGGGGAGTGATCTAGGATGAAATGGGCCGTCTGCTCATCCGACTCAAAGCCAAGTTCCTCGGTGATGAAACGGATGTTCACGTCTGGCTTGTACCTATAACTTAGTTAATAATTGAACAAAGTATCCAGTGGCTTGAATTGACTCACGCTTTGCAGATAGCAGCCAGAGCAGACAAGCGCTCGCGACCGACAAACATGTCCATCAAATAGGCACCCATGTTGGGCGTCTCGAGGTACAGCAGGAAGAAACGGTGATAGTTTCCCAACGCCAACGCGGAGCGCACGTCGAGGGCATGCTTGACAGCTTCAGTTTTCTTATCTGCTGCAGTCACATCGGCTAGAGCATCGTTCATAGCAGTCCAGTTGCGGGTGTAAATGAAATAGAGGATACGATACGCCTTGAACTCTGTCGGATTCCCACCTAGCGATTGCGCATACAGAACCCGGAGTTGAGTCTGGCACTGATTATACTCACCAAGATCCCCTTTCTCCAAGGCGATACGCGCGTGAATCTCGTACACGGTTACCGTGAACTCGGTCCGGATGTGCTGGACTGTGAGATCCTGGCGGAGGGACTTGAACTGATCACAGATGTAGGTGTAGTTGCTCTCTTGTTTCCATTTCTTCTTCAGGAGATCCAAGGCCTTTCGGAGAACGGGCAATGGACGGACGGTATCTGGGTTCGGGGCAGAGGTCAAGCGGAAATAGTTCTTCTCCAGTTTTTGGCATCGTCCAATGACGGGTCCTTGGTCGGGTTCACTGCGTGCCGGAGAATCGACGGGTGAGGAGGTACCCGAATTTCCATAGCTGGCACCGGCACCTTCAAAACGTCTCCTCCTCATCTCCAAATTAGCTTTTGACTTACTCGAGTCATCTGTGGTCATACGGGCGCGCTTTTCTGTGGAGGGGTGAGTGACTCTGTCTTCAAAACGATTGCGATTGTTAGCTTTTCTCCATGGTGGGGAGTTGTTCTCCATTTGATGGATGTCGGTGGATTTTCGCTTGCGTGAAGCGTCTCCAGGGGAGGATGGTTGACTGGACATGCCCCAGTGCGAGACACTTGGGTTGGCCAAGATCTTGTTGCGTTCATTCTGGATCATGACTTGTGGTAGGGCTAGTCGCTCCCAGTCGATCATGTCCAATTTATGGTTCTCAGCGGCATCAGTGATGACGAAGCGGAGTTTTTCTTGCATTTCTTGGGTTCCCACACTGGCAACCTGGTTCTCGGGGGCAAAACATCGTTGTACGTAGCTGCGGACCGCCGGTGGGAACTCCACTCGGGGTCGCGAATCCGGTTCCGCAGCTGGCATAGTAGGTTGAGGAGCGTATCCGGCTGCGGCTGAATGTGGTGCTTTGTTATGATGGGCCAGACTACGGCGTGCTTGTACTGGGATATAGGCAGGAGTTGCTATGAGAGGGTTTGTATGGTTAGCGTTGGAACGGAACAAAGACAGTAGTTCAAGAACTCCTTTGATATCACTCTCCACCATGGACTAGAACTTACCAGTTGGAAAAGGAACAGGGTTCGATGAGGGTGCTGAAGCAGTCGCACGCCACGGTGGGACGCTCGAGTTCATTGCCGGATGTCTAAAGGGAAGGGAGATAGAAGATGACAGGCAGAAGGGAGGCAAAAAGATAAGATCACAGCGGGGAAGAAAAAAGAAAAAGAAACAAAATTTGTGGCGGAGATAAGAGTGACTACGATGGTTGATGAGGGGAGAAAAGAGAAGAAGAAGACGAGGAAGAAGAGGAGGTCATCGACTGCACTTCCGAGTCTGTGGGAAACTGCGTGTTGGCGGTCGATCGCGCCTACCGGACGAAGTTCGCTTACTTTCTTCGGATATTCTGTTTCTCCGACACCCGACGCCTATCTCGCGTTATCGCGGGAACTTCTCCGTCTGCTTCAAGGTGGGAGCTTGACTTGGACTTGGGGCTGGTGATGCGCCGTGTGATTTTCCTAGATGTTCTTCAAGTCTCTGGATCTGACAACGGCATTAAGGCCTTTGTTATTACCCGACGAGACTCTTCTCTTTGTTCAAGATGCAGTGGGGTTATATGAAGGGTGAGTGAAACTACATTCGCGCTGGGCTATATGTACTGATATAAAAACAGCAAATATAAGATCCCTAATTACCAAAATGGCCACGCTTATTTAACCTCTCATCGTGTCTGCTATGTGGCAACCGAAGAGCCACGCAAGTATTGTGTTGGGATTGATTTAAAAGAAATTGATCGAGCAGAGTATCAGGTTCGAAGCTTGGACTGATTGCATGCGGGGAAGTGACATATTCGACTAACACAGTTTCTTTGTGTAATAGGCCCGTTTCTTGAAGTCGTCGCCTAAAATTACCATTTATCCTAAGCCTCAAAATAGCAAGACGGACAAGTCTCGAAGTGCAACATCAAGCCCTGCTATCCCTCAGCAATCCACTCTTCACCCCGCAGCTCGTTCCCCACTTCCACAGACTGGTATATCACCATCGCCGTCACCACAGCCGATAAATGCCACCTGGATTTGTCCAATTTGTACATTCTCCAATCCAGTTCCCTCCAATTTTGATCCAGCTACAGCAACAGCTGCAACAAACCTACCGCCATGCCTAGCATGTGGGATAAAGCCACCATTTACAACGGTGTTAAAAGCCGCAATTAGTGCTGCAACAAGTCGTGAACACGTTACATCTAGCGCTGTTCAATTAGGAGCAGAAGAAAGTATTACAGCAGGCAGTGAGAGGAATGACTCAGACAGTCGTGGATCGGTGTGTTGTCCTCGATGCACCTTTGTCAATCACCCCTCATTGATCGAGTGCGAGATATGTGGCGCACCATTAATACCAAAGGGCACAGCCTCGCAAATGGGGAGAGATGGGAACCGTGCAGATTCACCGGCTCCATTCTTTCAGCAGACACGCAGCACGAACACAGAAGTGAGCGAGAGCATCAAACTATCATTTCGGGATGGTGGTGAAAAGACCTTCCATGAAAGACTCAAGGATGCTCTCGTGCAAAGGAAATGGCTACTTCAGAATGCTCCTCCAGTACCTGCACCGGCACAAGCTACTGCGTCACCTAGTATTCTCCCTGCTACGGCCGCTCTCGAGAGTCCTCAACCTGCGGCACCTCGTGTATCCGCAGTTGGTATCGCGGGTCTCGAGCAACGACGGCTAGAGGCTCGTATGAACAATCAATTGGTGATCGGGAACGCATTTGAAGATCTGGAGGCTTTAATGGCTTCTGCGAAGCAGATTGTTGCCCTGGCAGAGACTCTGGCTCGAGAGTCAGGAATGGCTTCTACAAATGAGGGCTCTGCCGAAACGAATGCGGTACTATCTGAATCTGCAGCAGCCCTAGGAATGGTGACAACCAAGGACATGTTGAGTTCGGGTTCCGAGAACCTTTATCTCTCGGAACTGTCACGCAATCTGGCAGAGTATCTTACAGATGATCGTCAAGGCATTTTACAGCGAGAAGGCGGCATTATGAGCTTGATTGATCTCTGGGCGGTGTTTAATCGATCCCGGAATGGCGTCGAGCTAGTCAGTCCATCGGATTTCCAGCGAGCGGCAGAACTTTGGGAGAAGCTGAAGTTGCCAGTCCGCCTACGTCGTTTTAAAAGTGGACTCTTAGTGGTTCAACGATATGACTGGAGCGATGATAAGACCGTACGACAATTGCAGGACTGGATGGAAGAATTGCGTCAATTCCCATCCGAGAATTCAGTCCCATGGGACTGGTCGATGTTCGGTCGAGCCGTCACGGCTCAGGAAACAGCCCATCGCTTTAAATGGAGTGTTGGTGTGGCTACCGAGGAACTAGAAATGGCGGAAGACCGAGGTGTACTCTGTCGAGAAGAAGGGATAGAGGGTCTTCGGTTCTGGGCCAATTACATCGTCACTCCTAGTGACACTGTACAGTAGGCAAGGGTAGGCTGGGCCTCCAACCCATTTCTGGAAGTGTACGGAATGGGTGACCGGCATCAATCGACATCATCGATCAAGGATATTCATCCAAAGGAGGCAAGCCCAAGGAGGGAAGATCCGCCGGGTGCAGCTTCGAAGTATTGGGCGATGACGATGGAATCCCGACGAGCGTGCCAAGCTAGTCCCAAAGGGGACTGATAACCCTCGGCTGGCCAATCACAGCCCACGATCACATGGCACACTGTGACGTCAGACTCTCAGAACAGTCTGTGTTCTGCTTATATACGCAGAACTGGGTTGCGGGGTTCGTACTGTGATTGGCCGACCCCGCATATGCCCTAGTCGAGTCTCCACTCCAGCCGGAAGACTCTCCTCCTGAAGACATTCGACCAGGAGTTACTTGAGTGCATCCTCTGCCTCCTTTCTGCTTTTCTTTTAGATAGAGCATTTAGTTCGGGTTTGCACTTGCAAACTACAGAACAACATATCTTTGACAGCATATTGGATACTGCTGCGTCTAAGTGGACCTGGTGCCCACTTCCCCGCAACGTGATTACCGTTCGTGATTTCGAGTGGATATGATCGACTGCTTTAGTGCTCTTCGATCCCCACGCGAACTATCCTGTATCTCGAATAATTCGCTTGTTGATACAACCAGTGGAGTCAGAATCCCTAACACACTATTCTTCACCTCCTTCCATCTAAGCCTATACTGTTCATCATGAGTTCTTCTATCAAGATACCCCGCGCCGCCGGGGTTGGCGTTACACGTCCTGCCCTATCACAACTAGTGACTTCAAACACATCACACAGTCGGAGCATATTGGGCTGTGCCCGTAGCTACCACGCTGGAAGCAAAGACAAAAGCGAGCGCATCTCTCGCCGTATTAACAGATACCACCGTCACCCCCAAGCAAATTGTCGCCGCAAAACAGACGCCCGTGAGGATTGGCCTGCAACGAGCCATCGTGTTGCCGGTTGGGGTATTGGATACTGGCATCGCTCACGTTCCAGCTTCTCCGAACTCTCGTCTGGACGAGACAATAGTTTCTGGGATGCTGAACATGAGCAGATGGCGAGGCAGATGTCCTCCATGAAAAAGCCCATGGAGGAAGATCCTTGCAATACGCTTTTCGGTCGTAGACTGGGTGCCTCCTATATGGAGCAGAACAATGCTCGCTGGCCGAGCTTCTTGTGGTCTTTTGTTGAGGAGAAGCCCGCTCACTCGGAACCAGCCAAAGCCCATCTCCAAGACTTTAACTTCGCACATTCCCCGTCATCCAGCTCCCTCGGCAACCCAGATAGCCTGCAATACGATCCCATCAGTGGTCGCATGGTACCGAAACCTCCTTTGGAATCAAATATCGAGGGTACCAAGGCTTCTGTTGATTGCCCGCCGGGTAGCGAAGTCGAGGCGAAACTAGTCTCGAACCCAACTGTTCCTGAGCAGAATAAGACTTCTGCTATGGTTGACTCCCAATCTGTTGACTGCCCGCCTGGTGCCGAGATGGAGGCTCTCTACAAGACCGACCCAGCAGCATTAGAGAACCCCACAATTACTAGCGTTGAACATGGGGAAGAATCTGCCCGTAAACCCAACATCAACATTTCCTGCAGCCCAGGCAGTGAGTTGGAGGCTCTTTTTGTGTCGGAGTCTGTGGAGACAAAACAGCCACAGGCAGAAACTTTCAAAGTCAAGAAAAGTGCTAGACACCTTATTCCCAACTCTGACCTGGAAACCAACGGCAATATGGAATGTGCCCCAGGCAGTGAGCTTGAGGCCCTATTCGCCTCCAGCTCTGCCGCTCGCGAGGACCGAAGTCGCCCTTTGAATGCTTTCAACCCTCAGTCGAGCGGAACACACACTAGTATATCCGTTGATTGTCCTCCTGGCGAAGAATTAGAGGCCAAATTTGCGACTCAGCTCAACCTTACCGACCTCTACGAGTCTCCTGTTGCAACATCACAAATCGAATGTGCTCCTAGCAGCGAGGTGGAGGCAAAGATTGTCCCCGATACTGAAACTCGTCCCTCTCAAGCCCCGGAGTCCTCGGTCGCAGGCATCAATCGACCCGAGAGTATTGATTGTCCCCCTGGCAGCGAGCTAGGAGCGCTATTCGCAGTCGATCCCGCTTCCGCTAAAACAGCGGAAAAGCCATCAAAACTCGCCGATACCACCAAAGCCGCGCAGGCTCCTCTGACCATGGACTGCACCCCGGGCAACGAATTGGATGCCAAGCTAGTTTCTGAGGCTGCCGCTGCCGGTCTTTATAGGGAAACCGAAGATGTGAGCCCGTTGCAAGCTAGTGATATTCGGGCTCGTTACGATTCAGATATTCAACATGATGGCGTCGAAGACCGTGTAGGCGATTTCATCAAAGCGAGCTCAAATTATGCCAGTTCTGCGCCATTTCGAATCCTCGCATACGATGCAGCCGCTTCAAAGGTAGCCAGCTCTGAAGCAGACTCTTTCTTCGGCGCCAACGAACCCGTCGCACCACACGAGGTCCTCTCACGTCTCCATAACCCCGCCAAATTTGTCCCTTACTTCGAACAAATGCAGCAAGATGGTTATGAAATCGCCACTGGTGGCGGCGACATCATTGTTTTTAGAAGGTCTTCCACGGCCAAAATCACTCCTATCATGTCCCCCGAAGTCGCTGCGCGACAGGAGGCCATTCACGCCGATATTGCGAAATTCATTCGCCATGACTCTTACGATTCATCAGAGCTCTCCTCTGGTCCTTCCACCTCCAAGGTGAGTAGGCAGTGAAGGTTGTCATACTGAAATTCCTAACTCGTCGGATCGAAGCAGCTCGCTTCAGAAGAGTCTAATAGCTCTGATTCCTCTCGCGCGGGCCAGTCACATGAATCAGCGCCCGAAATAAAGGAGAAGTCCAGGTTCTGGAATACGATTCGCAGAGTGATTCTCACTGGTTCCGCCTTCGGGGCATCTTGTTATGCCGTCGGCGTGGTGGCTGAGTACTTTCGCACAGGCGGGAAAGATGGATATGGAATTGATGGATTCACATCGTTCGAGTCTGAGAGACGTCATAGATGATAAAGTGGAAAATCCACGGTCAAACTGTTTGATATTAGGAACGATCTAGATCGGTCGAATCGTAGGGCCGCAAGACGGCCCTTGATTCTTGATTTACGTGGCCCTTCTTCTCACTTTCCAATTCCAAAGATGCGATTGAGATGGTGCCTGGTTTCTTTTCATGCATATACCCACTTAACATGTCATGTCTTTGCTATGCATTAAGACTTAGATGAAGAATGAAGATTAGATCTTGCACACTTGATTTGCTCCACTTTAGAATCTCCCATAAACCTCGGCCTGCATAAATCTGTAGACAATTCTCAGCTCTGCACCAAGTCAAATCTCTTTATAAAATACAGCTTTAATATGATGCACTAACTAAGCATTGCCAGTATCCACATAACTTCTACATCAGTGCTCAATCTAAATCAATGAGGCTCTTCGCAAAGTTAATTTAGTGCAAGGCTCAAGTCAATCCATGATCGATAGTATGTACGACATGGGCCATAAACCCTCTACACGAGTCAATAATCTTTTCAAAATAACCTTTTCTTCTCATGATAAGACAATACTTCTAATGGCCCAAAAAAAAGAATAACAAACTATCAAAATTGCGCATGATCAACACGCTAATCCCTAACCTTCACGGATAAAGATCTACAATCTTGGAACCACTTTAACAAGGCATTGACAAGGCTCGCACCGAAAGTCCCGCTTTAATTTTAATATCCTCAAGCCCTTACCCGACAGCCTCAAGCTTGGTATTTACTTTCTTTTTACCCCGTGGCGTGGATACTTTGATGGAATCACTCCACACCGTAACCACCTACCTACCCACCACCCCCCTCCTCCGATTCCATGTCCGGGAACATTCAAACGGGATACCCAATTCGTTGGGTTAGCGAATGCTTAGAATCAGAGACGACGAATACAACTTGGCATCCGTGGGTGGTATGTTGTCCAGGGATACTGTCACCCGTGAATTACGGTGATAATGAGCAAAGTAGCGCATATCACGGATACGGGACCAGTCCCGTATGACTGCGCCAATTCAACGTGGAAGTTATGGTCTCATGCTGGATATTTCTGTTGTGAGAAAGACCAGGCTGGATTTTGGATTACCAAAAAGATTAATTGGGCATATACCTCTTATGGATGTGAGAAGGAGAGTCTTGTGCGAAGGAATGCAAGTTTAAGTATAGCGAATTTGCAGACGCCTCCAAGTATGTTCCCTTTTTTTTATCGTCTCCTTCATTTCTGCCATGGAACTGACTCTCCATAAGCACCGAAGGCAGGTCCAAATAGAGGTGCAATTGCGGATGGTGTGGTCGGTGGTGCTTGTGGACTTCTTATAGTTCTCGGATTGATATGGTTTTTCTACCAACGTCGTCGATCAAGGTCTTATATCAAGCAACGAGAAGAACATCCAATGGTTTCTAGCCCGCGCGGCGGATATCATACTGAATTGAATGGGTCGGTCGCGAAACGAGTGAACTGGAAAGGAATCATGAGGTTCGGGGTGAGTTATTCGATCCTTCGCCTGCCCGAAATGAATTAGCGGCCGATAATGGCATACGACTGGAATTGAAGGGCGGTATTCCGCAGGGCGTGAAAGTGGTGAAGCATGATTCAGTTGCGAAACTCCCATGATGCGTTGTAACCTCTATCAGTGGGTTGAGGGTGGTCAGCAATTGTGCATTCAATATAAAATCTGGAGTTTGGGAACTCTTGAACGGCTATACATCGACCGTGACTGAGAAATTGAAAGATTAAAGAGCGTTCTATAATACCTTAGCGATCAGCAATCAAGACCGATGTTCAATCAGTAATTGGCATTGATTAGACTAGAGTCAATATTGATTCTAAAGTTTCGATCAATATGGAATATCTCCACCGCACATCTCGATGAGGTGACTCACGATCTATAAACGTCATCCCATAACCAGATATAGTAAAATAAGCCACCAGCGTTAAAGAACTTAAAGAATACTAGAATGATAACGGGAAAACTCGGAAAAGATAAGCAACAATTGAATTGTCCACGGCCAACTTGAGCTTCTCCTCAATCTCTCCGCATGAAAATCCACCAAATCTCGGGAAGATTGGCCGATATCGTCCAGATTTCCCCCTCATGCGGGGGAAGACTCCGCACTAATGACAGGGAGCTGTCATCTTAGATTAGACGGGTAAAAAGAACACACAACTTTTTACTCTTTTACATATTCATCGTGTTGAGGGTATACATTCAAGTCGACCTGAATTAGGTGCATTATATCCTGTCCATAGTTCTGATTTGAGATATACAAGTTGTTAATATGGCGAGTACGGTCGGAAAGGTATAAAATTTTCTTGCTTTTGTTGATTTCTGATGAGGACATGGAGGCTAATATAATTCACTCAGACAATTACATGCAAGGTAAGCGAGGTCGAGAGTCAGACAAGATGAATCGATAGCGGTTCATCGAGAATCTTGATCGAGGACACATTAGAAAGTCAGAGAGCAATCGTACTAATTTCGATGAACAAAGGCTGCGATTGCGTGGAATGCGAAGGAACCTCTATCCTTAGAAGATGTCGAAGTAGCGCCCCCTAAAGCACATGAGGTGCGCATGAAAGTCCTCCATACTGGAGTGTGCCACACAGGTATGCTATTCGACCGTCTATACAAAAACGCAGTGTACTGATGATATTAGACCAATATACCCTCTCCGGCGCTGACCCCGAAGGCGCATTCCCTTCTATTCTCGGTCACGAGGGTGCTGGTATCGTGGAATCTGTTGGTCTGGGAGTAACTAATGTCAAGCCCGGAGATTATGTTATCGCTCTATAGTGAGTCAACATGGAGATACCACATAGGTGCTTATACTACTTATCATGTGCTAACTGAAGAAGCACTCCCGAATGTGGCGAGTGCAAATTCTGTCGATCTGGAAAAACAAACCTCTGCGGCAAGATTCGCGACACTCAAGGTAAAGGAGTGATGCCTGATGGAACTTCGCGTTTCCGAGCTCGTGGAAAGGATATCCTACATTTCATGGGTTGTTCGACATTCTCCCAGTATACCGTTCTCGCAGACATTTCCGTCGTCGCCGTGACAGATCGAATTGGTACAGACCGATCTTGCCTGCTTGGTTGTGGAATCACAACGGGATATGGCGCAGCGGTTGTGACAGCCAAAGTCGAAGAGGGTTCTACAATCGCTGTTTTCGGTACAGGATGTGTTGGATTGTCTATTATACAAGGAGCGGTTAAGCAGAAGGCTAAAAGGATCATTGCTATTGATCTGAATGATTCGAAGGAATTTTGGGCACGCAAATTCGGGGCCACTGAGTTTATCAACCCGACTAAGATACCTCGCAACAAGCTTCTTCAAGAGCATTTGGTTGATATTACAGATGGCGGATGTGATTATACATTTGACTGTACTGGTAATGTCACTGTGATGCGAACTGCCCTTGAGGCTTGTCATAAGGGATGGGGTGAGAGTATCGTTATTGGCGTTGCGGCTGCGGGCCAGGAGATTAAGACAAGACGTAAGTTTCTTATTCGCACACTTCCTGGATTGAATACTTGCTGAAAGAGTTATAGCTTTCCAACTCGTTACCGGTCGAACTTGGCGTGGTTGTGCTTTTGGCGGCGTGAAGGGTCGTACACAACTACCTGGTCTAGTTGACGACTATCTCAATGGGGAGCTAAAGGTCGATGAATTCATCACGCACCGTTTACCTCTTAGCCGCCTCAATGAATCGTTTGATCTTATGAAAGAGGGTGGTTGCATTCGTTGTGTCGTTGATATGAATTGAATATGGTGTATGGAGGGGAGATGTTTGGAGAAGGCGTTGAATGAAGTTAGGTTAAAAGTCGTGCAGGTTATGAAATGAGCTACCATGAACGAGTTGTAGATATTTAAGAGCCTTTTGAAATTGTTAGTCTTGGAGCTTTGAGACAAACCATTTCTATGTCGAGTTCGAATTGCATACCAGTATTGTATCTATCTAAATTTGTGCTTTGTGCTTAGTTTTGTTAGAAAGGGGTGGGAAACCACAGAGATATACAAGAGTATTATCTGTTGATTGTTTTGATTGAGCAGCCTGTTTCAATAGATATATGATTTTCTGTTTATAGTTCCTTTCCCAAAGACGTGGCAGAAAGAACGGTAGAAGGAAGAGTACCTACCTTGGTTTTGTACTTATATTTATCTCGCATTGATTTCAGTGAATTAATACAATGGATCATTGAACAATACTCGGGTTAGGCAACATCCGAGCCGATACTGATACTACCGTTGAGGCTTTTTGACTTCCCAAAAGGGAAATACAATAATATTTCAATTGAACAGATTAGAGCACGTGGCAAATATTCTTCTTCTTCTTCTTCTTCTTCTACTACTACTACTACTACTACTACTACTACTACTGAAACGGGATAGGATGCTCGAGGCAGCACGGTCGGTACGTGCAGGTCGAATGGGGCAGAAGGATGAGGGTAAACAACACCCCAACTAGGGCTAACTGCTGGCACTCTCTCGAATAGGCTGGAACTC
>Ga0102593_1000416_pt1 | contig 81071 bp, 83 predicted proteins | sample AraplaCol_mMS_r2_2_FD_76862 | JGI IMG/M metagenome (GOLD analysis project Ga0102593, IMG submission 76862) | Arabidopsis root microbial communities from North Carolina, USA - plate scrape MF_Col_mMS_r2 (SPADES assembly) (version 2) | ecosystem: Host-associated > Plants > Roots > Endosphere... | reverse complement strand
TGTGTGGTTCTGTCTGTCTTTTTGGGGTTGTTTGTTTTTTTTGCGGGGTTGGCCCCCCTCTTTTTTTTTTTTTTTTTTTTTTTTTCTCTACAAATTACAAATATAAATTTTCTGATTGAATCCAGGCACAATCTTTTTCATTGGAATTCTCATGCCATACAGCGATGAAAGGCTGCTCGGAGATACCTCAAAAACTGCTAGCTCGCCTTTAACAATTGCCCTGGCCGATGCAGGCATTTTGCCTGCAGCACATCTCATCAACGCTCTTATTGTCATTAGTGTTATCTCCGCAGGAAATAGTTCCCTCTATGTTGCCTCACGAACACTCCTCTACATGTCTCGACATAACAAGGCCCCGAAATTCATTGGCCGTGCGAACAAGGCTGGTGTGCCCTGGGTCGGCCTGATCTTCACCAATATCTTCGCCTGCATCGTATTCCTCGGACAGTCATCAAGTGCTGGCAAGGTGTATCAAGCGTTGATTACTCTATCTGGAGGTGTGTATTCCCTCTGATCATTCATCAACAAACGATCACAACTGATTAACATCGTTTAGTTGCGACTTTCTTGGTATGGTCTGTCATCGGAATATGTCATATTCGTTTTCGCAAAGCCCTTGTCGCACAAGGCCAAGATCCTTCAAAACTTCCATTCCGCGCCGCATTTTATCCCTGGGGAACATATTTCTCCCTGGGCTTAAACGTATTCCTTGTGTTTTTCCAGGGATATACCTGCTTCCTGAACCCGTTCAGCGCCCAGGATTTCGTGATCAATTACATCCTACTACCAGTATTCGTCCTTTTCATTCTCTTCTACAAATTCTGGAATAAAACCCAATGGGTCAAATTGGAGGAAATGGATATTTGGACTGGCAGAAGAGAGTTTGCCGAGGAGGAAGAATCAATCAAGGAAAAGTCTTGGTTGAAGCGTGTTTGTGATATTGTTGTTGGATAGCATGGCATCCCACGAACCAATATGCATCCCATATCAGTACTACTATTTGTATACCTACAAATAAACGATATTACTAGACACTACATCAATTCCTCGCTATCTCGGCAATTCCTCAAGCCAAGAATACCTTCAACAAGCGAGATTTGCTCGCGGACCCACGCCGATCGCACTGCCGAGCCTATCGTCCATCTCGATCGAGCATTCGCCGCTTCATACTCGTCCATCGACAGCTTGGCACCCCTTATAAGTGATGGAAATGACGCCACTGACCGGCTGATTATTGACTGATTCAAGTTCGACCGTCTTAGCCTCTTCGCTAATTTAGGATACATAATTAACGTATCCAGCCATGATTTTTCCTCGGGGTTCAAGAATTATTTTACCTTCGGTTGCGGTTTGCGACTGTTGTCGCATGCTCTAGGTGACCCTCTCAGATGAGTTCAAGCAAAATCGCTGGTTCGTGAATAAACTCTCTTACCGTAGTATATTTGAGATACTGCAACAGTATGATTCAAGGACTAATGAATCAATAGAACGTGCATTCGGCTATATTGATCCAAATTTCCCAAATCCCCACGGGGAAAATGACACGAGTATAATCATTTACGGCTACACGCCGTCTATCGCAGTCGCTGCGTTCGCTGCTGCTTGGTTCTTCCTTCATCTCGTCATCCACACGGCGCAGAATATCACGACTCGGAGCTGGTGGTGGATGACCTTTTCTACTGGACTCGTTTTCGAAATTATCGGATACATAGCCAGATCTCTGTCGGCAAAGAAAAACCCCTACGACCTGATCTATTTTGTTTTGAATTACTTCTTTATCGTGACGGCCCCGGTCTTTCTGGCTGCTGGTATTTACACGATTTTGTCTGCTTTGATTCCGAGACTGGGTAGTCGGTATTCATTCCTTAGTCCGCAGGTCATTTTGGGCTTCTTCATCACCTCTGATGTCATCTCAACCGTTGTCCAAATCGCGGGTGCAGTCCTTGTTGGTGTTAAAGAGTCTCGACGAGAAGATCCCACGACGGCAAATCACATCCTGCTGGGTGGTTTATCATATCAAGTCTTTGCCATGACTATTTTCGTCATTCTCATGTCAACATTCCAATTTCGTGCTCGTCATGCTATCAAGGAGAATGGCCTTCGACTATTTTGTCTTTCTTTCTCTGTGTCTACTATTATGGTCTACTTGCGAACTATCTTTCGTCTTGCGGAGACGGCCGAGGGACTTGGAGGGAAATTATCAACGAATGAGGTTTACTTCGCTTGTCTTGAGTTTGCACCCATTGCTCTTGTTGTTCTGCTACTTGCTGTATGGCATCCAGGTCGGTGCATTGGTCCTAGAGTGCGCGCGACTGAGAAAAGAGAAGACATTTCTGGATATTCCGGACCTGGTCACGCTTGGCCATGATTCACGAGAATTGAATCCTGATAGTTGGCGGATTGCGGCTCCATATTTCTGAATGATAAAATACTAGTCCACTATGCTCATAATCTCGTTTGTAAATCACTGGAGCTTTGATGACATTATTGGAGACTCTTCCTTGCAACTGCTAGTTAGCAGTAATGGCATTCTCATTGTAATCGAGGGGACTGAAAGACTTGCGACTATCGGTGTTACTTTCAGAGCGCATGGAGATGATTATGGGGAATTTCAGCAATCCATATGCTATATTTGAAGACCTTAAATTTCTTCGAATATTCCGTGACATTCGTGGTAAAAGTGCCTACCATGGCCTGTATATATTAGTGTCCTTATCTCATGTAGCGGGGATAATTTCGATAGACTCCCCCCTCCCGTACTTATAATTTCCATCAATCATCACCATTCATATATTTTAAATCATATATTATCATTCAATCTGGAGTTGTTATTTTGCTGAAGATTCGGACTCCGTCGGAGCGCCAAGATGCATCGGAGTCCTCCGCTTGAAGATAAGCATCAATTAAATCTCCTCGCGACCGGTATATTCTTGAATCATGATAAAATTGAACAAGAATGCTCAAAATGTAGAAAATCAATGTTCTACTATTGCACAAATGCAATATGCATGAACAATAAGCGAACTCCGACCATTTCCATTGTACTAAATATGATCCCCACACCAACAAGACGATCTGGCCGATTTAACTTACATCGTGGGCATTCAGCAGCTCAATCATTGGCCCGATAGCAACACGCAGTCTCCTCCACTCCATTATGCAGAAGGTCCTTGTTGGTCTCAGCTCAATACCGGCGGGTAAGGCAATATTCGCGATATCTGAGCGCCAGTCGATCTCTCACGCTGATTCTTCATCCAATCATCTACTGTTTGTACCTCACACTTCGACCATTGCAGATCGGCGGACATGCCTATTGTGGTATGGCTTCTTCTTCAAGGAAATGGTTTCTTAACTTGCAGTTCATGCGGCCAATTGTATCGTAGTGTTAACGGGAGACTCAGATGTAACCCTGAACATCGTCTGTGTTTCGGTTGAAGATGAGGGGTGATGAAGGGGGGGCTAAGGGATAATTGATTCTATGCTCTCGACGAGGAGGTACTAACTCTGAAGAGTATATAAAGTCTGGATAATCCTGAACTTGTGGTATTGATAAACAGGTCATCGAAGATCCTTCAAACTCAGTTGATCCCAGTTGATCTCGGCCTGGTCCGGTTTATCCAAGATGCAGTTCACCAAGGTACCACTTCAACCTCGAAGATCAACAACCTCGAAGATCAACATACTCGAAGTCGAGAATTCATACTAAAACACCACCATAGGTCATCACAGTTGCTACCCTCCTTCTGACCGGCGCCGTCGCCATTCCAACCGACCTTCAAGGCCGAGCCTGTGCCTACACCTGTGGCAGCAACTGCTATACCAGCAGCGCCGCAAGCTCTGCCAAATCCGCGGGCTACAAATTATACTCTGCCGGTTCTACTGCAAACTCATATCCACACGTTTATCACAACTATGAGGGCTTCGATTTCCCCGTCGACGGAACATACTATGAGTTCCCTATCTTGAGCTCGGGAAGTGTTTACAGTGGAGGTTCTCCTGGAGCAGACCGTGTCATTTTCAACGCGAATAACCAGCTGGCTGGTTTGATTACTCACACCGGTGCTAGTGGTAACAACTTTGTTGCTTGTGATTAGATTATCATGAATGGTGTGGAAGAGGCATTGCATTATGTCCCGTCTTGAATATAACAGTGTTGATCATCAGCTCAGCTACTAGTAAGTTGTAAATACTATGGCCCATTTAAATCCATGAATATAGAAGACGATCTTTCACGTAAGCACAAATGGGAATCGTGCCAACATGCTGTGTTGTCTTCCTTCGATTTTGGTGCCTAGAGGCAAACAGCAATCGACACTCCCACAATATCAGCCGTGGAAACTTGTCGTCGCAGGGGTTTGGCACCGCTCGCTAGCCATCTATTGGTCATAATTGTAGTAAAGATCGAATAGGCAAGTTCTCCATAATCATAGCCCCCGTCGTCCTAGTAGTATGGTTCAATTGTATGAGGAGCGCATCAGCTCGTTCGTTCGTTATTCATTGCGTTTTTTTTTCTAGGGTAAACGGGTCAGGGGTCGGGGCTCATCATCGTAGGGGGGTTATTTCGGATAAAACTGGTGATTACTGTAGTCGACACACCGTTTCGCACTGGATTATGGACAAAGACAAAGAAAAGATGGGCAGTAGGAATGAGCAAGATATTTAAATTAAATGGAGCGGAGACGAGGACTGTGGGAAATCCGGGGATTGCGGGGGATGGCCTGAGCGACGCGAGTTGGGCACATGTAAATTAAAATCAAAATTGGGCCGATTTTGTAGATTATTTTGTTTGAGATCTCCAGATTTCACAAACAAATGCCAATTAACACATTGTGGTTATTAAGTACTGATAATCGAATGAATGATTTTGAAACATAGTTCAATCATCGGCCTCCATTAGTAGAGGTCGCCAATAGAGTCGGAGCAGCCTAGGTAGATACAGCTGCCCAGTGGTATGGTAGGTAATAATACAGAGACCGGAAGCCCTTGGCAGTTTAGATGTTTTGTTTTGTACCATTCGCACTGATTCCTGTTTAGCTGCAGGTTACGTTTCAGCCCGTCTAGACTGTGTGACTGCGCGTTCGTTCTCCTCGTCCAATTGATAATGCGATATATGAAAGTGTCAGACCATTAGGCTTGCTTGGTAGTGTGTTCCATGCAAATATTAATTATGGAACATTCAAATATTTAATTAAGTTTGATATTGTTGCCTGAAAGTACACTGTACATATTCAGTGGTATACCCGCGTAGAGTCAATATACTAACCTTAATAGTTGGAACTGATAGTTGATAGCACTGGATATATAAACTCTACTAGAGTTAGAGTTACATTCCAGACCATGATGGTTAACAAGCCTGGACTAGGTAGTCCCCTGAATCCTTGGAAGCCCTATGTATTAATAATATTATACTACTTCACACTTGAAGAGATACTCGATTTTCCATCTTCAGCATATCCATGAACATAATCCCCACTCTATAGATATGCATACATTAATCCCCACCAAGATTATACGGCCTAGCCCGTTGAGTCTCCACTGATAATGGCACTCTTGGCTCTGCAAGCTCTCGAGAGTCTTGGAAGAAAGGGATAAATGGCCTGGCCGCGCTTGGCTTACTCCATTAGCGACACAGCCTACCTTCATGACGATATTCTACTAGAAGCAGGTGAACGTGAACTGGAGCCCGTTGTGACGGAACTCCCGAGTACTCCCCAGACAAGATGAAGAGAATTCAACCGGGTTTGTTTTCTAGGTTTAAGGGAAACCGACGCAGACTATGTATTCAGAGTACGGTACGCTGTAGGCCCGTCATACAAAATGATGCGCGAGTTTCATAGATTGAAGTTTCTATCTTTTAGATCTTGCTGCGTCGTATATGACACTCTTAATTTCGAATTCATGCCGGTGTGCGAGTGGATAATATCCTCTATGTAGTTATACATCTGCCTATTCAATATCCGAATATTTCGTACTGTGTCTCGATATCTTGACTAGCAGGTTGTCCTGACATGAACCCCATCGTGCTTCACTGACCCACGACTATTTACTCCGTACAAATACCTCACTGCTCAATATGGTTCCACTCGGAATTTCTGCAGCCTGTTCATATCGGTCCTCGGGGTCTTCGGAACTTCGCGACTACCGCTCCAACAAGCATTTGCCGATTACTGGAGCAACCAAAAAATAGTCTGGACTCGGCAAAGTAAGATCTAGATGTGCCTAGCCACGATTTTTTGTGCAAACTATTCTCTTATCCAGAGTTGAGAGCCTTCAAATTTTGAAATACTCACCAAGTATCAGCCCATCGTCGGCGATTTGGATTGCTTGGCTCGGTCGCCACACATTTCATACTATTGCCATTTCCAAAGCTCAAAGGATATTGGCTCTTTTGTCTCAGCCTTATTAAGAATCGGAGTAAGTGGCGTTTATGTACACGTTTTACGCCCCGACACTTACTGATATGGCTTATCAGTCGCGTGGAAAGATCGTTGAATGACGAAATATTCCCCGAGGGCATTCATCTTTGCCCCCCGGGGTAACATAGCACACTGTCATATCTTCATGCGGGGGTTTCGGGTTCGTGCAGACAATGTCTTCTCCAAAACAACTGTTTGCAGTGGTAAATTGACGTCAGTGCCTCTCGGATTACCTGCCTGTGGAGAATACCACAGCGCGAGGTGGATCGACGTCTAGTGGGTCAGTATAAAACCGGTATGACGCAGATTTTTCTCCCTTTCTTGTTGTACACCACTAATCTTTCAACGGGAAAACGAGGAGCGAAGCGCACGTACCTGGAGTTTGCGCTTTTCCTATTGAGTATCCCTCGAGCCGACCCTCTTATCCGATTTTTCGTTGTAGTAAGACCTTCCTAAGGGTTGGGTGGTGCACAAAGAGGCTTCCGGCCCGTCGATCATCCATGTCGCCATTGGCCTCGGCTGCATTCCTGATGCTTGCCCGAGGTATTGCCGTTAGTTCTATTGGTCCCTTCCTCGGATTTGTCTGGGCGAAGTCCCACTATCAGATTTTGAGTTGTCTCTCCCGAACTCCCTTGTGAAGGTAGTAGAAATGAATAAAATATTCAAGGGCAAGATCCAGCTGAGAATGATCAATACTTGGACTAGATTTTTGATATGCAGCATCTAGAGGTGCCGAATGCAAATCTCATTGAAAAATACTCTGTTCGCAAAGGGATTATCAAGATTGGCGCGCAAAGACTCCCAGAGTGTAGCCGCATCTCCACCGAAAGGCCCGCTTTTCTAGCCAAAGGTGCATGAGAGACCCTCTTTAAATCCGGTTTCGAAGACTATGACGATGAAAGTCGGACCTGAGAATTTTAAATTTTATTCTCTGTGTACATAAGAAAAGGGATGGCAGTCACATAACTACGAGTTTGATCAGACAGATTCTCCGTCTCGAAACCATCCCCTGATTTACCCCGGATGGCGGCCGTCGAGTCAGACTCAAGTTCGTCCGCTGAAAAGCGTGATGAGAATGAGGTCATTCCCTCAACTCAACCTCGCGAATTGAAGGAAGAAGATGCCTACGATGCACTGGGTTACTGCTGGCCTCGTTGGAAGAAATGGTCCTATCTGGCTGCAGTCGCCTTCGTGCAGGTGTCCATGAACTTCAACACTTCCGTTTTTCCCAACGCTATTAAGCCTCTCGCCTCGGCTTTCTCGATCAGTGAACAACATGCCCGTACAGGTCAGATGGCCTATCTTGTGACTTACTCCATTGGTTGTGAGCTGTGGGCGCCTTGGAGTGAGGAGTTCGGTCGTTGGCCTATTCTTCAGCTCTCGATGTTCCTCATTAACATTTGGCAAATTCCTGCTGGATTGGCGCCAAATTGGGGAACAATTGTAGTTGCTCGTGCATTGGTATGTCCGAGTGAATATCCTATCATTTCTGTTGAATGTTTGCTAACCATAGTCTAGGGTGGTATCTCTACTGCCGGTGGTAGTGTGACTCTGGGTCTTATTGCCGATATTTACGAACCCGACAACCAGCAATTCCCGTTGGCCTTCATTGTCCTTTCGTCTTGTATCGGTACCAGTATTGGTGGTGTCATTGGTGGTCCCATCCAGCGATGTACGTTCTTTTCCCCTCTACTCATTTTGCCTAAGACTCAAGCTAACAATATGTAATTATAGTCCTCGGCTGGAAATGGTTTTTCTGGATCCAATTAATCTTCGGTGGTGTCACTCAAGCCATCATCTTCTTCATGCCCGAAAGTCGCTCAACCATCCTCCTCGACCGAGAGGCTAAGCGTCGTCGTAAGACCGGCGAAGACCCCAACGTATACGGACCCAACGAGCTCAAGAAACCCCGAGTCTCTCTGAAGGAGGCTGGCAAGATTTGGATTCGACCCTTCCACATGCTCTTGACCGAACCCATTGTCTTCTGTCTCTCTCTGCTATCCGGTTTCTCCGATGCTCTGATTTTCACTTTCCTCGAGAGTTTCGCCATCGTGTATGAGAAGGGTTGGGGCTTCGGTATTCTGGGTCAGGCCTGGGCTGTTATTCCTATCAATCTGGCATACTTCATCACGTACTTCTCGTACTTCCCCTGGTTCTGGCGAGATGAACATATCCGTCAGACAAAGGGCAACGATGCACTACCACCCGAGCGTCGTATGAAGTGGCTCTTATGGCTCGCTCCATTTGAGCCAATTGGACTGATGGGTTTCGCTTGGACTTCGTTCGGTAAAGAGCGTGGCATCCCATGGATTGCATCTATGATTTTCTCGACTATGGTCGGTATTGCAAACTATGCGATCTACTTGTCCTCGGTCGATTATATGATTGCAGCCTATGGTCCTTATTCCGCCTCTGCCTGTGGTGGTAATGCCTTCGCTCGTGATCTGCTCGCTGGTATCTCGGCCATGTACGCGACTCCGATGTATAACAATATCGGAGACAAGTGGCATGTTGAGTATGCCAGTACTGTTCTCGCCTGTCTTTCTTGTGTCGTCGTTGCTCCCATTTACGTTTTCTACTGGAAGGGACCTCAGATTCGTGCCAAGAGTAAGTTCGCTGCTGCGCTTGCTGAGGACAGAAAGCAGAACGAAGGACGCAGAGTCAGTAAGGCTGCTTCTTCCCAGCTTCCTGGTGCTTAATCCTGTGGTGTAGTGTGGAATTTTCCACAGGCATAGCCCCGGATACTTGGTGTATTTCAAGTTGTTGAAACGCATCTCATTTTTTTTTTCTTTTTTTCCTTTATTGTTCGATGCACGCCAGGAGTTTGAGTTGGTCATTGTGATATGATGAATCACATGTATATATCACGCATTATCCTACATAACGATTGCGACACGATATCCTCACTAGTTAGTACTATGCTAGTGTAATGTTGGATGTTTGTTTAAATATAAAAATTATCAAATATGAATTACACTTTCCAGTAGAACTGAATATCATGAAATCCTAGTCTAGCTTATAACATTGGTCTGTTTCCAACACCTGATAGCTCGACAAGGGCGAGACCAAGTGGAGTAAGCCAAGAATTGGGGCGATCGGAGTTGATGCCGGGGGTTTTCTGGGGAATGTTTCTATCTTCCACATCCACTTGGACCACACTGAGCATCTCTCCAGAGTCTGACAGTCGATAAAATATGAAGCGATTTGCATCAAGGATTAGAAATGTCTCATTTCATGCGAGGAGACAGGCCTTTAGAGTCCCTGCATCGACGAGTCGCGGTTACGCGACAACCACATCTCCACCACGCCAACTATCGCCCTTTGTATACGGGGCTGTAGGGATAGCCGTTGGGGCTTTCGCGACGGCTGGTTTCCTAAATGCCAATCATTCAGAAATCAAAGAAACCCTCATTGCACCATCATATGCGGACAAGCCGACCATGCTCAAGGTATGAATGACCTACTAATCTAACATGGATTTCAGGCTGATGAAGAAAGGCCGCGAAAGAAATTCAAAAATTGATCGGCGAAGATGCAGTGAGCTTTGACGTCGACGATTTGGAATCACATGGCTATTCCGAGGCCTCGACATCAAATGTTGATACTCGTCCAGTCGCGGTCATCATGCCTTCTTCCACCGAAGAGGTTTCCTTAATTGCAAGGATATGCCATCAAAATCGAATCCCCATGATTCCATTTGGCGCTGGATCAAGTGTAGAAGGCAATTTTACTGCTCCATTCTCCGGATTCAGTATTGACTTGTCCCGCATGGATAAGATTATTGCATTCCACGAGGATGATCTCGATGTCGTTGTCCAGCCTGGTGTCAATTGGGTGAATCTCAACGATTTTATAAAGCCAGCAGGTCTTTTTCTCCCTCTAGATCCCAGTCCAACTGCCCATATTGGTGGAATGGTGGCAACTAACTGCAGTGGGACAAATGCCCTTCGCTATGGGACTATGAAAGACTGGGTGGTGAATCTCACGGTTGTTTTGGCTGATGGATCAATCATCAAAACGCGTCGCCGACCGCGTAAAACATCAGCCGGGTATAATTTGAATTCTTTGTTTGTTGGATCAGAGGGAACTCTAGGGATAATCACCGAAGCAACCTTGAAATTGGCGAATGTTCCATCGCACTTTGGCGTTGCGACTGTGGCTTTTCCAACTGTAAAAGAAGCATCCAATGCAGCGACTGCGATGATTCGTGGTGGAGTATCCCTCGCAGCTTTGGAATTGATGGATGATGTTCAAATGGGAGTTTTGAATAAGGCTGGAGGTACTGCAGGGAGAATATGGCCAGAGAAGCCAACCTTGTTCATCAAGTTTTCTGGATCCGAAAGGACTGTGGAAGATAGCACAGATGCTTCGAAGAGTATAGCTACCATTCACGGAGGTACTGAGTTTGTCTCTGCTACCGACGAAAGGACTATGGATGCCCTTTGGTCTGCGCGTAAGTCTGCTCTCTGGGCTATTCTTGCAATCAGACCAGAAGGAACTCAGATCTGGTCAACTGATGTGGCTGTTCCACTGTCTCATCTTGCTGAGATTGTCGAACAATCCAAAGAAAGCTCATCTAAATTGGGTCTATTTTCGACTGTATTAGGTCATGTCGGTGACGGAAATTTCCACCAGGCTGTTATGTATAACCCAGATGACCCTGAACAAGTCGAGGGTGTGAAACGCTGTGTTGATACAATGGTTGCTCGGGCATTGGAGATGGATGGTACAGTATCAGGAGAGCACGGGATTGGCCTTGGGAAGAAGCATTGCTTGGAAAAGGAGCTTGGTCCAGCGACCATTGGTTTGATGAAAACTTTGAAGAAGAGTTTAGATCCGCATTGGTTGTTGAACCCGGGGAAAGTCGTAGATATCTAACTTGGTTTTAGATGCTTAGTATTTGCGGGTGCCATATAAATTATTGTATCTACTGGAGATCGAGTCCCAAAGCTCGAGTCAACCTTTAAGATTCTTGTTCAAAGGAACGATTTCATGCTTGTGGCCGAATCGGTCTATATATTAAACACCTGCAACAACCATGACTCTCGTCAATGCAAAACATACCGATAGTAAATGAGAGACTAGGACAAATTTAATGATATTCAGCTGCAAAAGTTGAATTGGTATGGCAGTTGTCATTCACGTTTGTTCACACCAGCTGAAATATCCCAGAAACTCATTTAACGACAGCTAAAAGAAATCCATCATGACTCTTCGACCCAACAGTCTGCATAACAACAGCATCCACACGATCATCAGCTCCAGCATTCGCAACGACATCGATTGCCTCTTCATCTCTCTCATTCTCTCCTACAATACCGCTTTCCAGCATACTCTGAACCACATTGTCAATATAAATCACAGCCCCCGTACCTTTCGACAACTTGATCCCAAAGTCAAAGTAGTTCCACTGATTAGGCCAATCCGCATCAACAAAGACAAAGTCAAACGGCTCCCTTGCCCCTCTCTCAATCTCATCCGCCAACTTGGGAAGAATATCCAGTCCAGCTCCCAGGAGAACATCAACTTCTTCGGGGACTTGGACACCCGCGGTTCGCAGATTATCGATGGCTACACCGCGATGATGAGGTGCTGCTTCGATACTTGTCACTTTGCCGCGACCTTTCAGGGCCTTTGCGAACCAGATAGTGGAGTATCCACCCAAAGTTCCGATCTCAAGCACATTTCGCGCGGAACCGATGGTCGTAAGCAAGGAAGCGAATTTGCCTTGGGCCGCTGAGACAGCGATGATTGGCAGGCCTTGCCTGATACTGTTTGTATAAGCATTTTCCAGGCCTTCATCCTCGCCGATGAGGTGTTTCTTGGTATAGGCGTCAACAAGGTTTATGTTGCCAGTGTGATCGGTAGACATTGTGTGCGATGTCTAGAGTTTGGAAGTGGATAAAGTGGAATTTAGAAGATGAAATGTGGTGTGTTTCTTTGAGCATTAGGCCAGGTAATCCCAAGAGTGCTCACTCTTTATACTACCTCTTCAGCCACCTGTGGAGTAATAGTAGCTCGGCTTTATAGCTCGGACCTCGAACGAATTCCGAGTAAAGAATGCCACTAACCAACGGGTGAACTAAGTTACTGGACTACACACTCCGCGAATGCCATAGCTCCGAAAGTTTATGGATTTCCGGTCTAAATTTCCATTTTTTTCATTGGACAATGCTTCGCATTTGGACTATCGGAAGATGTGACTCCGGATCACCTTCGCAGGTGAACATATAGCACTTTTGGACGGTGATGAACACTGTGTCATTATGAAGATGGAAATACTACCTCGTATGTATACTAGAGGCACTAGACAGAAAGATGTATATGTATGTCTTTGATCGAAATGATTGCAGCAGAAACTAGATCCGGGTGTTTATCTAAATCAATCCGAAGTTCTCAAATGTCCATGCTGCTGGGTCACCAAAGAAGAACTCTTCCTCCAGAGACTCCAAGGGGAAATCAATCTAGAAGCTATCAGCAAAATGTACTTATTCTTGATTGAAGGAAGCTATAGATGGGGTCTTTGAAACATACAGGCTCAAGGCTTTCGTCTCCATAGCCGATACCATAAATATTTGGCATTGCCGTAGTGTTCTCGCTCAAGGGTGACTCGGTTAAATTGAGCTTTTTATGTCAATCTTGATTCTTAAATGAACACCATAAAAAGCTATCACTTACCTGTTCCTTCACTGAAACCAGGTCATCTTGAGACGCTCGGACCCGATAGTATTGTCTCGCAACCAGTTCTATTGCTTGCTGCTTTTGCCTGATCTCATTGATTGGATTCAAAGTTGAATGCAATAGAGACCGGGCCGCAGAAATGTACCAATATCGTGTAAAGTCAGTGCCTAGGCGAGTGATCCGATCTTCAAACACGACCAAGCAATTGTCGAGGTATTTGATAAATGGTTCAATATGACCCAGAAATAGGTCCCCTTATTATTTGTAAGACCGAGTATAAGCAAGGAAGGAGGATTTCAAGGTTCAAGATACCAGGATCAGTAGACGCCATATATCCACTATGGCAAACTGCCAAGGCCGCACGAAAATAGTCCTGTCTGAGAAGAACAACGAAAAGGTATGCGTGATCTTTCAAGCATTGCACCTGCTCTAGAATTCTTTGCGCAGCTTGGAAGCAGATCATCCGGGAGACCGCACATCTGGAGCTGGATCCTATTTTCCTTGCGAATGGCATGTGCAGAAGGATCAAAAATTGTTGTAACTGGACATTCAATAATGCCGCCGGCAATACTTCCGATTGATTTCCGGGAGTTTCTCGCGCCCAGGGAGGAATTTTCTCAAGCTCGGCCTTCACAAGCTCTTCGCACTCTATGACTTGTTCCCAATGTAATGGAGGACCCAGGTTATTAACCAGTGAGTTCAAAGAAGCGCGAAGAGCAAAGCTAGAGCTCGAAACATGAATATATGAGCACTGAGTATATGAATTCCAGCCATTGAATTGAGCTTCCCCATCGATTTCATCTGTCAGGTCTTCATCATTGATATTTTGAACAGTCACACAGTCAGAACACACACCCACATGTGCAGATGGCATTCCACGATCAATAGAAGTTTGCAGCTCCAATTCAGTTATTGTAGACCATAGTCGACGTCTCATTTCCTGATCAAACATAGAAACCTTTTCCCCCAGTATGGCCGGATCTCGATGAAAGCCAGCGGCCATTGCTTGCCGAAGGAGCGTACCGGCTTCTGTCCAGATTCGTTTCTTTTTAATCACGTTTACCTGCTTTGAAAGAAGCAAGAGACATTTGATTTGCCAGGTGATTAGTTGAAGATGTTTCTGGCTTTGATTACGAAGCCATTGCTCGGATATCTCAATCCATAATGCTGCACGCTCGCGTGCCACGGCACTGTCACCGACGTGGGTGGTCTTTTCTTCGGATAGACAACTTGCCACCGACATCATCAAAAGGGTCAAGATTATGAATGCGGGTCTTGCGCTCTTCCCATCGAGAAGATATTCGTTGTATTCCTTCCAAAAGCTAGGAATGTGAATTATTCGATATGTTGTTTCCACGGTCTCCAGGTAGATGTGGATCAATTGGTTGGCTATCGCTTCATCCGGGAAGAAATAAAGGAGGTCCATCTTCGTCGGAGGAAATATTGATCTCTTTTCTGCCTTCCATTTCATTTGAAGGGATTTCAATTCGCGTTGCACGCGTGGAAGAGATGGGTGTTGCTTGATACTGTCTTGCATGAATGAGCGGAGCTCAGGGAACTAAATGATGAATTTTAGCAGGCCAAGGCAGTATTCTTCAAATTATCAGGTTCTTACATCTCCGATTAGACTTGTTGGATTACTTCCTCCATAAAATTGGGTCTTGAAGTTCTTCCCGCGAAATATAACATTCTCGGTCTTCCGGGGCTTGGCGGGTTCTAATAGCTGGATTGAATCTGACATGATAGCAGGTCTTTCACGAACAGCCGTCTGTGAAGGGGCTTCAATTTGCTGGCCCAAAAGACTCCATGTTCCTTGACTCTGTGGAGCTTCCAGGGTGGTGTTGGTGTCCCGGGTCGCTGCAGATTGGGTAAATGGGGGCTGTGGGGGTGTAACTATTCTGTTCAGTGAGACTGGCGTACCGGCGTGATGCTCATGGTTGGACCGCTGATTGTCGACAGCTCTCTTCTTCTGATTACTCGCGGGATTGTCGTATGTGCAGTCAATTGAGTGGCCCTTGCAGCGGCTACAGGGCTGGCTTCGATCGCATCTCAATTTGCGACGTCGACACTCTGAGCATGAAAATGTCACCCTTTTACGTTTTGGTGGGATTATCGGAGATGGCATCTTCAGTAGCGTGATTCTATCCAATTGAACTGAATAGCAACGCGGAGTTCAGAGTAGATGCGGAGATGATAAAGTAACCTCGGACTTTCGGAGATGACGCGGCGTTGGCCTCGGAGATCAGGCTTCTCCGAGGAATTGTTGGTACATTCATACATCAAGGTAGTCTGGCTTGTTAATCAGATTAGATTGAGTTTTGAGCATATCCGCGGCCAATGTACTGTAGTATTTAATTAAATATTTTATAATTTAGATTTTGGTTTATTCATTGCTTTACTATGAAATGGTGCATACATAATGGAGTAGCCGGTCATCTCAAGCAAAAGGCTAGCACAGGTCGCGAGAGAGAAAAGCACAATAAGGAATCAACAACAAACTATACAGCAGCAATCGAAGTACAATTTTAATTGGCCTCCCCTTAGTAAAGCTTGAACTCATGCGAGTAGTATTACACCCTGCGCATAATGACCCCCAGCGTGATCATGATCATCAGATAGCATTAATTGAAGATCCAGTTGAAAATCTGAGTTAGTAGTACTCGACATTTCTCTGTTAGTCTAACGTCGAGAAGCCAAGTATCGTGAAGGTTCATTCATTTAACAAGACATCTGAGATAATCGTATTTTGGTATTAACGAAATCGAGGTTTTCAAGTATAAAACCAGGCAAAAAGACAGTCCCTTCTGCCCGGCTACCAGTATTGTATCTTAGTTCATTCTATTGTCTTTCATTTTTCTTTTACATTCCATCTCAACAAACTCTAGTTCATTCCCTTTCCCTCGTTTAGCTCTTCAATTTCTATCGCAGCGCCGACTCTCGCCAGTGTCCGACCCTACCTGAGCCGCATAACCCTTCAAGACTAGCGTATCGCCATCGGGCAGCGTTTCGAGGGACTAATATAGCTTCTGACATGCCGATATGACGTGGTTCCAATCAACCCGCAAGAAATAGCGGGGCTATTTTAGGTGCATGGTGCGAGACGAGCGCCGAGATCACGGAGATGTGGGATATTACCCCTCCATGAAGACATGCGTTTGATCTATCACTCTTCATGAAATCAAGTTACACTGCGGGAAGGATAGCGTGAGCAAAGAACGTGGGGTTTATCATTATTTAGTACTGTCCAAAGATAAACTTGGATTGTTGTCATGGTATGAAGAGACAACGGTTGATTTTTACTCGTTTTGGATGTGGCTGGTACTATCGTGGCTGAATACGAGATCATCCATAGGGCTGAGAGTAAGTTTCAATTAGATGTTTCTATACTTCATGGAAGATCGAACGGATACTAGAGGAATGATCCCGCAGACATGATTTACAGAAGACACGATGGTTACCGGCATTTTCGGCTGATGATGCATTGTGCTAGCAAATGAAAAGATAAATACAATGGAATTATGCAGTTGAAACCACCAACGACTAGTAATACTCTTCATCAAACTCGGCCTGGTCCTCACGACCATCCTCATAAGCCTCACGACGCAACTCAGCCTCGCGCTCTTCCTGTTCTTCGCGGTCGGAGGAGTCTTCAGAGTCTTTGAATTTGTTAGATAAATGAAACATGGAAATTCAAATTGCACCGTCATTGAACGGAGTCGAAAAGCAAAAGACTTCAGGGTATGGTGATACTTACTAACTTCATGCTCGATGACTGCACCGGCAATACCTCCCAAAGCGAGACCCGCAGCACCAGCTGCGAGGTATTTCCCAGCATTACTGCTCTTCTTCTCCTCGTGTTGCTCATAACCACCTCCGTATCCACGGTCTCCATATTCCATTGGAGGAGGACCGGGGGGCGGGGCATAATAACCACCGGCCGGTTCAGGTGGGGGCACACTGCGAGAACCGTCATAGTAGCCTGATGGGGGACCAGCTGGGGCAGCAGATGGGAAAGGAGATTCCCATTGGGAGCGGCCGGTTGCCTCTTCAACCCAAAATGCGCGACGGGTACTGGGTTCCCATTCTTGATGCCAGCCTGGAGGGGCGGGAGGTGGAGGATTTGGAGGTGGGCGGGCGCCGGGGGGAGGGGCGCTGTAGGGACTTCTTTCGTATGGGGGCCGGTTATCGTATGGTGCTGGAGGAGGTTGTTGGTATCCTCCGTCGTAGGGAGGTTGTTGGTAAGGGGAGCCCTGGGGTGGGCGATTATAGTCTGGATAGTAGGACATGGTGGAAATGTAAGAGGAAGAGGAGGAGAAGAAGATGAGGAGGGAAAGAGAGGGAAAAGAAGGGTTTAAAAGCGAGTAGAGATTAAGTGGAGTAATTGAACAGCATCAATATAACTAGCCAAGTAGACTAGAACTAGACTGTAAACTAAGAAGAACAATCATAATGGTCAATATTCCGACTGACTCCGTTGACTCCACTCGTTCTTAGCGCCAGCAAAGAGTCCAGGCAGATTCATTCGTGAGACAACTGCATAACCAGAGAGTGCAGCTAGTCAGAAGCAAGCAAAGAGTGAACAAGTAAGCAAATGAAACACAACAAAACGCCAAGGACTGCGTGTTACCGTCAGCGCTAAGTAGTGATGCCCCAGCCCTACTTCTACTACTTCTACTCTTTCTAGGGAAGGCTCCCGTATAGATCGGACAAGAGCCATGGTTAGAAAATTGGGTCAAAGCTTGACTTGGCAAACATCAATGAAAGGGATTCTTTTCGGGGATACTCCGTACTATGAGTGATGATCACCGTTACCCCCTAATTCTAGAAATATTTTATATTCTCATGCCCCCTTTTCACCGAACGTTGCGGAGTGCAGAAATCCCGCATCTCCACTTTCTTCCTGTCAGGAGGGCCTGACCGAATGATAAACAGGGGAGATGGAGTCATTGAAGCATGATATGGATTCTTGGATAAAATACCAACTTATTACAGTAGTACACATGTAAGTACTCCGTACAGTACTGCATGTACATACTGTAAGTACTGAGAATGATAAGGGGGTAGGGCTAGCACAGCCACTCGTAGTGGCACACGTGGCGCAGTTACATCCGGATCTGCTGTTTGGCTTGGCTGGTTTGGCATGAAATGTTGAGTCGGTTGGGAGTGGCTGTGTGAGTGGATGATGGTGGATTCATGTGGAATCATGTGGAGTATAATTACATATCATTCATTCTATACCATATGGTGTACGGAGGACGGGGGGGGGGAACCAAGGGGGATGAAGAATGGTGGTGAGAGACATAGAAGGGAATGATATACTTCAAACTTGTACCATTAGAAAATCCAAATGAAAAGGGTTGTATTAGGATAAAATAGTCAACTGGTTCAAATTTAGTAGATAGATGCGGTCTTTTTCCTGGGGACGTTATTTTGTATTTACATGACACGTCCGAGTTAGGGTATACATCGTATTCAGCTAGAAATGTGGCTTATCCCGTCCCGCGATATAAGGAATGGAATTTCAGCCTTACATCTTAGAACAGGGCATTAGTAACAGAAAATTATTGTGGCTGAACTTAGCCTTGACAATATATACCAACCAAAGAATGATTCACTTGCATTAAACTTGAGGTGTCGAGTCATGAGTGGGAATTTACATGATGCCGACCTTGGGCATATATGGCTAATGGATGTATACACGGAAAATAGTATAAGCCCAGGGAGAATACCATGTAAACCTTCAACTTGGAAGGTTTACATCGATGCCAATTAAAAGATCATCCATGTTGTTGAAATTGCAGACGAGGCTCGAAGAGATAGATTGATTCTAATCTAACCTCAAGATCTTCATCTTCACTACACTACGAGTAAGGGTATAGTGCAAGATAGTGTAAGAGAATGACGATAAGTATGTGACTCTAGCGATAGTATAATACTATGTGAATGAAAACGAGATTCTGTCTCGAGTAAAATGAAAACCCGAGATAACAAGCAGCGAATAACTCAAAATCCATGAGCTAATGAGCTATACTGTTCGCTGATGAAACTAGGCAGCTCCCGCCCAGGCACTGGCGTTTTTATCATCAGGATAAAAAAAAGCCCCCAGTGCAATAATCACGTAAGCTGCAATCAACAAAGCGCCTTCTAGGTAATTGCTTCGTCCATCAAGAACGAGGAAATTAACCACGAAAGCTGTGACGAACAGACAGACGGTTTCGAATAGGGTGAAGTATAGCGACATGTCCTTGTCCATACACCATCCTAGAATGACGACCAGGGGGGTGACAAAGATAGCTGAAGAATCGATGTTAGCTTCTGCTAGCCAAGACCACCACCGTGCTTATAGCAACAAAGCAGGAAGGGGGAATGTTTTGAAACTTACCAATTTGAATACTACTTCCTACAGAAACACCAATGGACAAATCCATCTTATTCTTCGTAGCGACACTGACAGCCGTAACGTGTTCCGCGGCATTGCCAACAATCGGTAAGATAATCAGTCCGATGAACGCTTCACTAACTGGCGAGCTGGAAATCATCTCAGGGATTGCATCAACCAGGAACTCTGCGCACACTGCAACCAGTCCGGTCGAGAGAAGAAGCATAACAACTGCTGCTGTGCGGGACATTTCTGGTTCGGGCTCCTCCACTGGCGCTGTTGGAGCGACAGGGTCCAATGGATCTGTGGCGCGAGATGCGCCCCTAGCAAACTGCACCGCGTTACCGACCGGGGGTTGCCGACTCACCCGGGCAGGCAGGGAATTACTGCGTGCGATGGAGGGGCGTGTTGGTGCAGCGCCAATTCGCGGCGAATTCACTGGGCTTTGCGAGCTGAAGACGGTATTAGAAAGCAAGGACGGGATCGGTCCAAATGGTGACCATTTGCGCTGGGCCTCGTTCTCTCCTGCACCGGGCATGCCGATAAAGGCCGAAGCGGATTGAGAAACCGCCATAGAAGGACGCGGCGCTTGAACGTCAGCCGGTTGGATCTGCGGGTGTGCCTGAGCTTGTGCCTGGGCCTGAGCGGCCGTTTTCTCGGCACGTTTGGTCCGGCGTTTTTGGCGTTCGCGTTCGCGTCGATGGGCCTTCTCACTTTGCGCGGTTCCAACGCGACTCAGTGCTTGACCAAAGTCACGCGAGCGGAACTCGGACGAGGGTTGGGCATCAGCATCGGCGTCGTAATGGGTCTCGTCATCCTCAACTGCGAAGCTATTGTTGCTGCCGATTGAATTACCAACTGAGCCTTGATTCTCGTTGACCATGACACGTTTCTGAGTCGACTGGCGTGAGACAGTGCCCTTTGATGTGGTGCTGGTGCTGGATTTGCGGCGACGTCGGTTACCAATGGCCCTTTTAATGCGCTTGGCCGTAGACCAGGAGGTAGTCGTGTCGACAGACTCATCACTTGAGCTAGTGGAGGAATCGGAGCTGTTCATGAACTCGGCAAGCACACCAGGGTGCGACTCTTCGTCGATAATGCGCTGTGGCACACTCGCGTAGAGATAAGAGTGTGACTTCAACTGGAAGAGAATATAGAGGATATAAACCAGCAGAAGAACGACACTAGTGCCACGGCTGACCTTGAGAGTCTGATCGTCTGCGTAATCGGAGTCGCTGAAGGAGGCATGGAAGGCAGTTGGCAACAGCAATGACATGACAGAGAGACTCAGCATACAGGCACTCATCTGAGTGACGGTGCTGTTGTACATTTGCTCCTGGAAGCGAAGACCACCCAGGAGGAATGCCATTCCCATGATGAGCAGGAGATTGGCCAAGATGGAGCCCAACAAAGATGCCTGAACGATACGAATCTCATTCTTGACGAGCGCGATGATAAAGATGATCAACTCGACAGCATTACCGAACGTAACATTGATCAGGGCACCAATGGTATCACCGAGACGACTAGCGACACTCTCGGTTGCGTGACTCAAGAGACCAGCCAAAGGAATGATGGCCACAGCGTTCATCGCGAAAACAATCGCAGGACTCAGGCCAGCGGCCTTGACGGCGATACCGACAGGCACAAAGACCAGGAGGACATTGACCCAGCTGTGACAGAGGGCCTCCTTGGTATGGTCGTAGAAGCGGATACTGCCATTGCGCATGCGACGTAGCAGACCCAGCTGAGAGGGTTTATTCTTTTCGCCGGGCCCCTCAGGGCCATCGGGAGGAATCACTTCAGCATTGTTGGAGTTGGAAGGGAAAGAGGAGACGGTATCGAGTTGAGGTTTACTGGCGGTCCGTTGGATAGGCTGAGGACCACGAGAAGATGCGTGAGCTTTCGCCCACGAGTTAATCCGGTCTACAGTGGATAGATGGAAAGTTAGCAGTGATCGTGGAGATGCGGTGGAGGTGGAGGTGGAGTGGAGATAACATACGCATGTATTTCTAGAACCAGTCGCTGATTCAAGGTAGGCTTAAGCCTGGTGTGTGAAGTTGAAGAAAGAAGAGAAGAAGAAGAAGAAAGACGGAGGAGATAAAAGAAGAGAAAGATGAATCAGGAAAGGAAGGAACTGGGCTTGGCGGGCCTAAAAGAGAAAGAGCCAAAAAAGAAAGAAAAAGAAAAAGGGAAGGCGCGATGATCGACACAGTTTCAAGTTTCGAGGGAAGGCGCGATGGACAAACAGAAAGAACATTCCTTCCTCCTTTAAGGGTTCCCCTGCCTCGTCATCTTCCACGTACTCACTCTTCTCTCAGTGTACATCTATACTCTACATAGTACTCTACTCTACTCTACATTATTGCAGTCATATCAAGACATACACAATATTGGTATACTTTATTGCAGCTTCTTGGTATTCTCTCTCGATGATCGTCCGCGCCTCGCAGGGGTCTCCACCAAATTAAACCGTTTTGATTGGTACACGCCGCACAATTAAGATCGACCCGGCGAGACCATCGCACAGTATTCCGTACGGAGTACAACAGATGCGCAATACTCATCATCAAAGGGAGGAGTGGACGGCTGAGGTATCAAGTGCTAACGACACATCCCTCCACATGATGTCATAGGCGCATTTCTGGGCTTATACAGTACGTTATGTACTGTACAAGATGGAGAAGGCATGATGATGCTGTGTATGTACCACAGGACAATGTACACGACACAGCGTTCTATTTCAGTCACTCGGTCTCATTCCGGGCATCAATGCGAGCGAATGCCGTCTCACGGGGTTATCTCCGGAGTATCTACCGAATTCGAGATAGTTGTAGAGCACTAAGATGCATTTGGGTGTCAATACGGGTTGACCATTGCTGACTAATTATGGCGGTGGATGTGCACTGCCACAACGCCACTTCCCTGCTTACAGTGACAACCTACGTCTATTATGCCTGAGGGAGGGGGGGTTACTCTCTTGATGAGTTCTGTACGACCATGTTAATTTGGCATTTAGATCTGCTTGGTCATGTATGTGGGGTTCAAAAATGCCAGTTGTTGAGATAACGATGCTGATGGTAAGAAGTTCCAATGGTGTTCACTAGATGTGAAGTATAAGGTTGCATAATGATACATAGTACCACCACATACTTGCATTGACAAAAGGTCGGATACTATCAATATTAATCCTAGTACTCACTCCTCACCGAATCCCGAGTACATCTTTCTACAATGATATAGTATGACTCGGCTCAGTAAATTCATGGAGTGGACGAAGTCAGATTCCACCGAATCCAGATCTGATCTAGATTACCTTTATAGAGATGCAGCAACTGGATAATATTCGAAACTTGATCCTTGGCATTTTTATGATACCCGCGTAAATGGCGTATCTTGGAGTTCTTTTAAGTTCAAGGCCTAGTAGATGGGTCGTGCTTTAATGAGCAAGCCAATCAAGTTTCCATTTCGATGGCCGGCGTAAATGGCGTATCTACAAGAAGGTAAAAAGTAAGTGATCTAAAGAATTGTATTCTCGCAATGAATGGTGCGCGGGCTATAAATGCCCGCTAGATTACCTTCTATGATAGAACAAGCCAAATCGAAGAATTCAAATCACTCAATCTGACGAACCATGTCTGCGACAACTTTCAAGCAATACTATCTCCCAGAAAAGAAGGGCTTTGATAGCCTTGTTTTGCGAGAAGTTCCAAAAGCATCACCTAAACTTGGTCAGATTCTGGTGCGAATCAAGGCAGTCTCCCTCAACTGGAGAGACGGAATCATTGCAATTGGGACATATCCGTTTCCAGGACCCGAGGCGCTCGTCCCTGGAAGTGATGGCGCAGGTACGTTCTAGTTGCAGGCAGTATATGACATTCGTTTAACTTTCTGATAGGTATTGTCGAAGAGGTTGGCGAAGGAGTTTCAGAGTGGAAACCTGGAGACAGAGTCCTGGCGAATTTCACGCAAGATCACATAGCTGGCCGACTTACTCCTAAAACACTCCTTACCCAGCTAGGAGGTGAAATTCAAGGTCTTCTTGGCGAGTACTTCATTTTCCCTCAGACTGGAACTGTTCGTATTCCGGACTATTTGTCCTTTGAAGAAGCTTCATGTCTCCCGTGCGCGGCCCTCACTGCTTGGAATTCTCTTTATGGATCGATTCCCTTGCAACCAGGCCAGACTGTTCTTCTGCAAGGCACTGGAGGTGTTTCTACGTTTGGTCTGCAAATAGCCCATGCGGCTGGAGCAACGACCATTGTTACATCTTCCTCTGACGAGAAGTTAGTCAAGGCCAAACAACTTGGTGCAACTCACACGATTAATTATCGGACAACTCCTGATTGGGCCAGAGAGGTGAAAAAGATAACAAGCGGTCGCGGAGCTGATCATATCATTGAAATCGGCGGAACATTAACCTTGCAACAATCATTCGATGCTATTGCAATGCATGGAACTATCCATTGTATGGGACATATCACGAACCCCGATCCACTCGGCGCTGGAAAGCAGCTTCGAGGGCCAGACGCCGCATTTCTGGTGTTAGATCGAGTATGCACTCTTCGGGGGGTTGTTGTTGGTTCTCGTGAGCAATTGCAGGAGATGCTTGGTTGCTTTGAGGTCAATGCAATTCGACCTGTTATTGATCGGGTTTTCGATTTTGATCATTTGAGGGAAGGATATGATTATCTGTGGAGCTCGGCGCATATTGGAAAGGTTGTTATTCGGGTGCCATAGTTATCACGCCTGTGTGGGCAGTCGATGGAAGATACTTGCAGAATATGGTATTAATATATCGACATAGTCTTTGCTCAAAGTGTTCTAAGTTTCAGAATTCTCCAATATTGTGCTCAAAATGAATGAAGCCAATCTGTAGGAAAATTGCAAGTATTTGCTCCTAGTACGATGCATGTATACTTTAGCGACTCCAGCTCTTCCTCCCGCTTTGGCTTTATATGGTCTCGTAGTTAGAATGAACCATGTTCTTTTGATCACTCAGAACTACTATTACCAACAAAAAAAATCAAAACAGAGTGTTCATTGTGTCATGCGTATAGCAAATGTAAATGCCCCATTCTTAAGAAGATGAGTGTAATTAATCGCTGGCGGGGTGTTTATAGAAATTCCCCCGCATGGCCGTTCAATTACGTTATACGAGAACAAAAATGACTAATTCCTTGGCGGATAGTTAGTCCACCCATGTTATCTTCATCTTCGTCTTTACTAATCACATCATGTCTTCCATAGAGTCTATTTGCCAGAGGGATAGGTGAAAGATAGGTGCGTTTGGCTCCACACAATGTATATCTTTCTGTTTGGTAACCTCCATTAGTGCTAAAGAAGTATGCCGGGGCCTGGGGGAATGACGAGAAATGTGAAACGTCGCAACGGCTCGAAACATGACAAGACAGGTTGTTTAACCTGTCGCTACAGGTAAGTCTTTGGTCATATTATGAATGAGCCTTAGCTAAAACCAGGATAGACGGAAGAAATGTACTCTCAACACTTTTCCTGTCTGCGGTGATTGCAAGCGTCTAAATCTTGAATGTGTTCGCGAACCAACCCGTCAAGTGTTCTCTGCTGCTTCAACCCCGAAGATGGCCCCTATATCCCAATGGGAGAACTGCCAAGTAGATGGGAGAGCAGACAAGTTCAGACGCCGCGCTGCGATGAAATTCTACGTTACTGTTTTATCTCAGCTACTAACAGTAAGCGAGCAAAATAATTGCTTTCTCTCTGGTATGCTGCCGTCCAGCATTGAATAACCTTTGACACGTCATGCAACTAAACATTCATGTAGCATTTTTGCCAATGACTTTGGAATCCCCGGCATTAGCAGATGCTCTAGTCGCCTGGTCAGCTGGACACTTGGCATCTCAGGATAGCCGTTATCGGACAACTGCTCTGGAAGCGCGATCAACTGCTCTCAGATTACTGACTATGTCTCTATCCTCACAAACTATCCCATCAAGCGAGGTTAATGCCGCGACAAGTCTTGTCCTCATGACATCCGAAGTATGTCTAGGATATCATACTCAATGGTACAGCCATCTTATTGGCACCAAGAATATTATCATATCTACACAATGTCCAGAATCTACTGGAGGTTTGCGGATACGGGGGCCTGATGCATTGAAACAGAATACTGAAGGACAGTGGATCTTACGCAACTTTGCGTATCATGATATCTTGGGTAGTGTGACCTTGGGCAAAGCGCCACTGATCCCAAGCTCATACCTACAAGATATTGCAGATGTGGTTGACACTTACCTTGGCGTTGCCTTTGGGGTATTATTGATTATATCCGATATCAGCTGTCTAATGCCACTGGAGCTTGTCGCAAATTATACATCGTCTGGCAACTTGCCAAAAAGAGTCCGCGGGCGCTTCAGATCGATTGAGCAAAGGCTGAAGTCCTGGGAATGTCCACCAGGAACAGACCCATCCCTAGAGTCACTTGCATACATCTATCGCAGTAGTGCTCTAATCTACCTCTACCGCAGAGCACTTCGCGAACTCAGATCTCAAACAGAATCTCTTTGGGTTCAATTTCAATATCATATACTTGACTTGCATTCCAAGATTCAAAGTGAAGTATCGGTAGTATTGCAACGTACAGCTGGAATACCTTCAAGTGCGATCGTTGAATCGGCTCTTCTCTTCCCTCTTTTCATAGCGGGTGGTGAGGCTACAGATGATTCTCATATGAGCATGATTCGTTCGCGACTGGAGCTTATGCTCAGCAAACGCCACTTTCGAAATATACATCAAGCTCTAGAAGTGCTTGAATCGTTATGGGAGCAGCGAAAGTTTTTTCAGGGCAGGGCTGAGTACTTGGAACTGGATTGGAAAGACATTATTGATCAGCAAGGAGGGGTGCTTCTTTTGACTTAATATAGCGTTCATAGAGGTTTAAAGTCTTTTGTCACACAAGAGAATATCCTTTAGAATATACAAAATATCAGACTTTCATATACAAATGTTCCTGCCATTTACTACCATGCGACTAACCGCTTGGTTAGATAGTACCAGCGCCCTCACGATTCCACCGTTGTATCGCTTCCATTATACAGACGAATGCGACTAGGCCAACTAAACTAATGTCCAGGTTATTCTGTTCAATCGCATCTCATATGGAACTAATATGATCCACCGCTGTCCGATTTCCTTTCGTCGGCATTTACTTCGGCACAACCGCGGATCCCGTCTCGGCAGCCCGATCCCGACCGCTTGCAGCTGATCGAGTGCACATTGACTTTTTTCTCTTCTATTCTCAGATCTGACGTTTCAATCATTTTCATATCTCAATTCGAGCTCTCTAGGTCTCCCCCGTCGTAATTACTTCCACTTGATGTCGGTGCTTGTGTGAGTGCAGTGGATTCAAGGCTTTGCCACGCCGCTATATCGTGGAGTCCGGAATGACGTCCGAATCCAAGGAGTCGGGGTCTCAGCTCGGCGAGTCAAGTCAGAGGTGCGCGTTCACTGACACCCTTACGTGTAGACCTTTTTAGCTAATTCATTATGACCATAAAGATGGCTTACTTCTGTGCTGATCCGATGGTGGAGATACCTCGACTTGGACTCAAGAAGTTTTCTCATGATGCTGAAGGGTGCATTAGCACCGACCATCACAATTGCAATGTACGCCCAATCACAGATACACCGACTAGCTTCTACTGGAGATACATAGTATCTGCTGAGTACCTGAGCCAATACTTACCAATAAAAATCAACAGATACCAAAGTACCGCAATATCAAACATCACCTCGACAATCGGGTACCTCTCCGCCCTAATTTCCGTATTATCACAGGGTCTCATGCCACGAGCAAAATTCATGAAGATAATGTTATTCAATCTTCTATCAACATGTGTCTCTGCTTCATTATGTTGTCTAGCTATTTTCTGCGCTGTCAAGGCCCGCCAACATAATACGCCTCCCGATGCGACGGATGCAGTTCGAAATGGATTTAATAGTGATGCGTGTGCTGTTTCTGCCATATGGCTTATTTTTATGATTTGGTAATCCCTCATCTAGTTTGCAGTACAGTTCACATATACATATACTGACTGTTTCAGGGCCGCTAATTCCCTTCGAGCACTTAAGCCGATGGAATTACAGGATCCAATGGTTGCTTTTTCGATCTTCGCTTCTGTGACTGTGACCCGTGCGGGAACGTTTACTTCTCTTAGTGAGGGGTTGGAGTTTGTTTCGAGGCTTTTGAAAGGCTTTATGATTGGATTTGCTATTGCGACTGGGGTTTCACTGCTTATACTTCCCATCACTAGTCGTGGTAATGTCTTTCAGGATATAAGGCGGTATGTTGTCGCCGTGGAGGGTGTGCTGGATGCACAAATTGCATTTGATGAGGGTATTACTTTGAGTGGGATCTTCGGAAGGGGGTCTCTTACGCGAAAGCTTACTGCCATGAGCCGGAGAAATATTGACGGTGGCAGTCCCGAAAGCAAGACAGATCTGCAGGTTAAGATTATGGATTTACAAGGCGCGATGACCAAACTCAATTCGATGCATAGTACAATCCATGCTGATTTGTTCTATTCGCGTGATGAGATTGCGTGGGGAAAGCTTTCTGCGGAGGATTTGAGTGGGATTGCCGCATTATTCCGGAGTCTCTTGCTTCCTCTTTCTGGAATGTCGATGTTGCCTGAGATTCTGGAGTCAATTGTTAAGAATGAGGGTCAACGGGATGGCGATGATGATGATCCAGGGGAACTGGAAATGAGACAGGAGGAGGCTTCGCAAGTAGTGGAGACGCATCATGCGCGACTTATTGAAGCGGCTGATCTTGTTCGCTGTGGACTGACACATTTCTTATTTACTCTTGACCTTATTTCGGCTAAGAATCTGGAGCGCTGGAAAAAGGCGCGTCTTGTTGGTCATCCTCATGACGAGGAAGCAAGGGGTCAAAGCTTGATTCCTGGGGATGAAGGCTTTACGTTGTGTTTTGAAAGTCAGTTACGTGCCTATCATGAGAGGAGGAAGCTATTACCTCAGGCTCTGACGAGTCTTGAGGCATTTTCTGAGAAACATGAGGGTGGTGGTGATGGGGATGGAACAGTTGAAGTTGCAGATCCGCATATTCGCCGGGAGTTCTTCTTGATTCTCTACATGGGACATCTCCAGGATGATCTGTTGAACGCCACTTTGAAGCTTGTGAAATTGGCCGACAGTAAGGTTGATGATGGTACAATGACACGTGGCAGACTGATATTCCCTAGAGAGAGGTCTATCCAGCAGTGGTTGTCTCTCAGCCACAGCAAAGGTAGCCAAACCACGCCAGGGAGTAGGCAATCGTCGCTTAGCCCAGCCAATATTCATCATACAGATCTGCAGACAAAATATCCCGACCCGGAACATCTCCCCCCTGCAAATATCTGGGAGAAGGGAAGTGCGGTTCTGCGCAAGATTGCACATGCACTCAAGTCTGACCAGAGCACGTTTGGATTCCGTGTAGCGGCCGCTTCATTCTCGGTGGGAATCCTCGCATATCTCCATCAGACGCAGGACTTTTTCATTCGGCAGCGATGTATTTGGGCGATGATTGTCATTGTCATTGGCATGAATCCGACAAGTGGACAGACGATGTTCGGCTTTCTAGCCCGTATTCTTGCAACTGTTGTCTCACTGGTATTGAGTTTGATCGTATGGTATATCGTTGATGGGAAGACAGCTGGAGTCATTGTGTTTCTTTATCTTGCAAATGTATTCGAGGCATGTATTCACCCATCTACCTAGCATGAGATGGCTGCTAATGATGGGGTTACAGTACTACTTTTACGTCAAAGTGCCACAATATTTCGGGGCATCGGTCATCTCAATCGTGACACTCAATGTGATAATTGGATACGAGCTACAAGTGCGTCAACTCGGTATCCAACAAGCAGAGTCAAATGGCCAGCCATATTACCCCGTCTACCTTTTCGGTCCATACAAATTGGCCGCTGTAGCAGCCGGCTGTGCTATTTCATTCTTCTGGGTGATTTTCCCATACCCCATAACGGCCAAGTCTCAAGTTCGTCGACTCCTCGGTCAAAGTATGTTTGTTCTAGCCAGGTTTTACAGCTGCATGCACACAACCATTGAATATTGGTTAAGTCGTGAATTGGGAAATGCAGAGGATGCGGGATCACCTGGCTATGAACTACAAGCTGCGCGACATAAGATCTTCAAAGAGGAAATGATGCTACTGAATAGTCTTCGGATGCACAGTCATTTCAGTACGTTCGAGCCACCCATCGGAGGGAAATTTCCCAAGAAGACGTACGACGAGATTATTTCGGAGGTACAGCGTATCTTGACTAGTATGTCTCTCATGGCGCATACCACGCAGGGATTAGAGACAGGTTCTGTTGATGGAACTAATTACAAAGATAATGATCCATGGAGAGCACGTTTAGCAGATATTGCTCTGAAGTCGGCGGATTTCAATTCTCATAGCATAACCTCATTGCTGTGTCTTCTATCAGCTGCGATCATGAACTCGCAGCCATTACCACCTTACCTCTCAACTCCAGACTCATTTCCACTCGCACGACAAATGCAGAAGGTTGATGATGAGCTGTTGAGTATTCGGCATATAGAGGATCCATCTTTCTCGGCGTTTGTAGCTTTGGAAGTCCTGAGGTCGGTTGTGAGTTTCAGTTTGCAGGATCTTGTCGAGTAAGTGGCTCTAGCCCGAATTGAACTATTGTTATGATGACTGACTTGAAATAGAAATGTGAGGAAGTTGGTTGGCGAGTTGAACTTTGAATTCCGTCTTCAGAATCAGCGTGATGCAGAGTTGTCAAGATTGCTTGAACCTGATGTACAGTGATCAATTTGATCTACGACTACGTAGTACACGAATACAATGTCTACAGTTAAAGCATGAACAAGTTCTCGATGGTAATTGCGAAATGCTAAATACTACTGTATCGACTATAACAATTTGAACTTAGCCGCAACACCCATACAAATAACCATAAACGCAACAAAACATCCCACAATCCCAAAAAACCACCCTAACCCACTATCCTCCTGACCAGGAACTTCAACATTCATTCCCCACATACCAGTAACAAGATGACAAGGCACAAAAATCGTCGCAATGACAGTGACCTTGCTAAGCGCCGAGTTAATAGTCAAACTAAGCCGCAAATTCGTAGCACTGAGTTGTGCAAGACAATTCCCCTGGCTCCGTCCAATTATCTCATCGATATGACCTAACGTCGATAAAGTCGTGATAAGATGATCTTGAACATCACCCAGGTAAAGAAGTAAATCTCCACCCGGGAATGCAGGTAATCGATCCGGGGCCTGGCATCTCTTTACGAAACCGTTCAGTACATCGACTTTACCGTGAAGACAGCGGATGATGTGGGTTATTTTCTTGCGGAGGATGTCGACGGTTGGAATTAGAGATTTGACATCATCGATTCGAGCGATGAAGACTTGATCTTCGATAGCTTCGGACTCTCGCTCTACCGCTCGGGTATATGGCTCGAAGGCGTCCACGATGTCGTCGCTGAAGGAGTCTGTTAATACCCGTGATTGGTACTGGGTAAGTGCATTTAGGGGAACTTACATTAAAGCGTAGCAGATCCAGTCACTTGAAAGAATGAGTGGATCGTGCATTTTTTGTATCCGTGATCGAACTCGTTTGATATGCTGGCATCCACTCGGAGAAAAAGTTACCACGCCGTACTGGAAGACTAGGATGTACATCTCGGCTGGATGGGGAAAACCAGGTCTTTCCTCCTCTTCCTTTGGATTATCGACTAAAGTTTGGAAGGAGATGAGGTAGTAATTCTTGAAGACTTCGACCTTCTCTCTTGGCTCGCGGATACTGATATCCTCCGCTGTCAAAGGGTGAATGGATAAAGACTGAGCAAGCTGGGCAACATCTTCTTCGGATGCATCGCACACATCAACCCACCAAACTGGTCGTGATGGATCTGGTTTCTCCTTGATCTTCTCCTGGAAAATCTGGTCGATACTCCCGTTTGGAAAGAGTTCATGCCATGTAGAAGCGGTGCTGGTGGTTAGCTTTTCCGAGGAGAAGAAGCTAAAGCGCTCTGGATGAGGTTTGTCGATTTGGTCCAGCTTTTCATGGACGGAGGTCAGTGGTGTGGACATGGTGGGTGAAATAGAAACCCTGTGCCATCGGTGTGCTTATTCTGGCGCTTTTGTGGGCGCTGGTCTTCATGGGAGAGCTTAGCCCATAGTAGAGTGGGATATAAGATGAGTCGTGCGGTGCGATGCACGTCTTCATGGGTAGAGCAGACTGGTAAGGATGAGCGCAGCAGAGTATGAACAGGATGAGAGAGGTACAGTGGTAACAGGGGTAGACGAGAAAACTCACAATCTTGGCTTTGGCCCTGACTTGCCCCGGTTCTTCTTCTCCAATTTCCAATTGTAATTCCACTTCTCCATTCCATGTGCCTTCAGCCCTACCCGCAGGTCCACTTTAGCGGGTGTGGATTCGGAGTGGCCAATTGTATTTTCGTGGACGAGTTGCGATCGGATGGTCGGCACTGAAAACTTTTTATTCTGACTTGGCACTAGGCAGATAAATTTCACAGAGGAAAGTACAGACGAGATGCGATAGTGTAGTAGAAGATGACGAATCTGGTGAAATGTCTACGGAGTAACGTCTTAAGGATGGATGATGGTTGATTTGGACTTTGATCGCTGATATATTAGAGTACTATTAAATATCACTCAATATGAACATTCTTCATAGTGATTGTAGCCTTTCAGCAATACTATCTCAATTGAACAACGAAAGAGTCTGGCAGCATGATGACTGGGGCTCTCGAGCCTGTGATGATGGTCGCCCGAGTTCTCGGCTGGGAACCTTAGGGAGTCTGTCATGATTTGGGGCCGAGGCGAATGAGTGCAACGAGGCTCGCTTGCTAATTCAGCTCATTTAGATCCTTTGAGCTATCACTGCATTGATAGGCATTAAGCGGTGTGAGTCTTGCTCAGGGCTGATCAAAGTCTTCAACTTGAACCTCTTGATTGAGGGTTCAGAAGTACTCTGTAATTTGTACTGTACTTCCACAGCGCCCAGAATATCGATCTGTAAATCCTTGAATAAGCTTATTTCATGCCTGGTCAATGAATTTGAATGTGTATATACTGCTACCAGGTAACTAGTAGTGGTACTACACTGTACACTGTACACTGTGCTCTATACTTACGGAGGGCTTTAGTAATGCTCGATGGCATCCCCCTTAATAGCTGCCAAGGACCTTCGTATGCGGGGATAAGCTAGGACGAAAAAGACAATGACTGCTAGGAGGACGAGAAATGTGGGGAGAAACATAAAGGTAAACAAGATGACGCTGAGACCGAGGGTGGCATGTTTGCCGCGGAGTGAAGAGCGGGCCATTGCAAACACCGTGAGATGGACCGAACCGTCGCGATGAAAAAGAAAGAATTGATGTTCAATCAGTAGTTACTACAGTATAGTTGTAGTATGTACTGTAGTATGTATTTGCCAAGGTGATGGAAGGATTGTGGAATGCGATGGAAGGTGGAATGTATCGGAGATGTCTTGGAGTATTCCGATCACGAATTGTAGATGTACTCTGTAGATATAGATCTACGAGTGGTAGATCTTGTAATACAGTATACTAGTGAATACCGTGAAATTGAACTGAATGCGGAAACGGATATACGGAATATGAAAAGGAGAAACAATTGATGCTGTGAATCTAGAGTAGTGTAATGTAGCTAATGTTGGTGCCTATCAAGGGTGGAGTTAGGGTTATGAAATTCTCCTTGGCTGAGGTATTCGTGACTTCATGTGGATACTGCAGTATACGGTTACGAGATTAAGCCTGTCCTGTCTCTATATGTCTCATGACGAGTACAATTAATTTATACTCTCTCGTCTATTCATCAACTGAGATGCAACTACACAACAATTACATATTTGTTCAACTGTTCAACTGTTTAATGCTGACGGAGTGGAATCTTCTTAAGGCTTGGCGCAGGCAGCAACTTTTATTCTTTTATTTGTATTTTTGTATTTCAGATACACTAATTGTATTTTATTCTATTTTTATTCTTCATAATATTAACCACTCGACTTACTCGCTCATTTACACGAGTACTAGATATATGTATCAACCGCATAATCGGAGTACTACAGTAAGTACTAAATACTACGAATTAATATGATGATTGTGTTGTACATGTAAGATTGTAACACACCGCTGTATTTTCAGTGGGGCATGATGTCAATAATCAGACATATTTAATTCTTCATTCTACATGGTATGTACATAAGTGAATAGAAGGGTCTTGGAATGATCATGGAAGAGAATTTGACATCGCTAGATGCAGTATAATAACATTCAGTCTATTAGTTACTGTACCTAGTGTATGTTGTGCTTAGTACTGCATAGTATGTGTATGGTATGTATGGTATGTATGTCCGCCTTATAGGGCTGAGTGGATCTACATACACTCTGATCAAATACTTCAAGTTTGTACAGTAGATTGAGAATATTATATGAATATATTATTGTAATACATTATTCTGCTAGTATTCACCTTTATCAACTACTACATCACCATTAAATAATAATTGTACAGAAATGGAGAGTGTATTGTAAGATCATCGCTGCTAGCGCCGACCCGCCCACTTCCACTTCTCCTCCACCTTTTCTCTTCTTTCTTCTTCACCTCCTCTTCTTCTTCTTCTTCTTCTCTCCCCCTCTCTCTCCTCTCCCCTCACCGTCTTCCCACATGTCTCCATGTCTTGGCTCGCAGGTGTAACTATCGATCACACCGATAACGATAATCTCGGCGTCGATTGGGTCCTCCAATATGAATTCGGTGATCTGGGTATGCTCTCTGCACTCACTCCCCCCGCATTCACCAATCTCACCACTACAATAACACCACTAACACCGACCAGATCAAAATGAAGCTATCGCAGAGTTCCGTACCCTCATGACCGATCTGTCTGAAGCTGGTCTTCGTCTACAAGTACGTCATGGTCATGGGAAATCATTGCTGGTCTGTATTCATGTCCCGAGGGATCACCTCGGGAAAATGGTTCAAAAATCAAGGTATTCAGCTTTGTCACCTAAAATAGCTCAATGGACATACTAATCAGTGTCTACTCTGCAGAATCAAAGACTGGATGTACGCCATCACTCACACTCTTCCCTCCGGCCACGATATTTCCGTAACAGCCGAAACCCCCGCAGAAGAAATTCGATCCATCTATCATGCTGTCACTTGGTCCAAAGAACTTGGCGGTGCAGGCATCACCCCGAATTTCGGCAAATGGGAACGTATTACCGCGTCATTCCCTTTACATGATCGAGATGCTTGTACCGAATTATTAAGAGCCTGGAGTCGAAAGACTGTTTTGACAATTCGCGATCTGGATACCATTCGCGCTCTTTTTGGCGAGAAGGTGAGCGGTCTTACAGATTCAATCTCAATTGACGTCCCGGCTGACTATTTAGGTCGCCTTCTACTTTGCTTTCATTCAATGCTACTCTCTCGCATTGGCCGTCCCCGCTGGACTGGGAATTATCGGCTGGCTCTATTTCGGTCCTTACTCTATCATGTATGGATCAGCACTATCAGTCTGGTGCATTTGTTTCGTGGAATACTGGAAAGTCCGCGAATTCGACCTCGCTCATCGCTGGGGCGTCCGTGGCGTCGGCGCATTAAAAGTCAATCGTCCCCAATACAAATGGGAAAAAGAAATCAAAGATCCAATTACTGGCCAAGTAACGCGTGTTTTTCCCGGTTGGAAGCAATTCCTACGGCAGTTACTTCTGATTCCATTTGCCTCGGTCGCGGCATTTGCATTGGGCAGTTTGATTATCGTCACGTTTGCTTCAGAAGTGTTCATTTCTGAGGTTTATAGCGGCCGGTTTCAAGGGTTTTTGGAATTTGCGCCTACGATTGTCTTTTCACTTTCGTTGCCGTTCATTACATCCCTTTTGACGAAGATCGCGACGAGGTTGACGGAATATGAGAATTATCGGACGCGTGATCTGTATGATCTGGCTCAGACGCAGAAGACTTTTGTCATGAACTTCATTACTTCTTTCCTGCCGACTTTGCTTACAGCTTATGTCTATGTACCATTTGGCAAGACAATTGTTCCTCATCTGGATATTATCAAACGGTACGGATTGAATATTGAGATGTCGCATGCGGATTTCCAGGTCGATCGTACTCGTTTCCAACAGGAGGTGATTTACTTGTCTATGACGGCGCAGATCTTTAATTTCTTCGAGGAGATCATTCTGCCTTTCGTGAAGCAGAAGTTGTATCAGAAATGGCGCAATTATCAAGATCGCAAGGCTGGATTGACTCGTCAACGTAGTTTCTCCAAGGCTACTGATTTGCTATTATTGGATCCACCGGGTGAAACAAACTTCCTGCAACGACTTCGGGGTGAAGCTGATTCTGATGAATACGAGGTTGAAGAGGATATCCTCGAGATGTGTGTTCAGTTTGGATATCTTGCACTGTTTGGGGTTGCCTGGCCTCTTGTTCCTTTGGGATTCCTCCTGAATAACTGGCTGGAAGTACGTGGAGATTTCTTCAAACTCGCTCGTGAAAATCAACGACCTCCTCCAATTCGTGCCGACTCTATTGGACCTTGCCTGCTAGGATTGGACTTTCTTGCCTGGATGGGGACCCTTTCCACTGCAGCCATTATTCACTTGTATCGGGGTGATGTGTCGGAAGTCCATCTATCCTCTCTCCTTCTCACAATCTTCATCGCGGAACAAGCTTATCTAGCAATTCGATTCATTGCCGCAACCGCGATGCAGAAGATCTTCGCTGAAACACTCTACCAGGAAGAAGTCTGTCGCCACGCCGTACGCAAGAACTTCTTCGACATGAGTATGGGAATTGGTAATGGTCGTGCTGGATCTCCTGATTCCTCGGGACGAGTTCGACAGCGAGTTCGATTCCATGAACGTGTCAATGTTTACGAATCTGGATCTGAACTTGCAGCATCGGATGGATCTCCGTCTCCGACGGGAGAGAAAGTGCAGGATGATGTTTTGAAGGGATCGGATAAGGAGGCTGCTTTCTGGAATGCTCATTCTTATGATACTGCGGATGCTGGGGTTAAGTTGATTCGGGCGTTGAGTGAGAGTCCCGAGGATGAGAAAAACGCTAAGAGGGCGTAACTGGGTCATTTTCATATTAGCTCAATATTTGCATATTATCTAGCATAGCGTGAATCTATTCTTACACAGCCTGGTATACAGTAGAGTTCAACCAGTGAAGAATCTAACCGACCCCATACATTTTAATTTAATGAAATAAGATAATTGAGTAAAATATTCATCACTTCATAAATAATGTAATAAAAATAATAATAATAATAACAATAATAATATAAATATAAACGTACGCGTAGGGCTGATGTCGATCCTTCAGCCCTACGCCCCACACTCTCCTCTTCTCCCCTGCTTTTCTCTGCTTTTCCCTTTTCTTTCTCTCCTCCACATTTTCCTTCTTCTCCTTCTCTCTCCTCTCTCCACTGCTCCTCCACTGTTCTCTCCCATTAATACACTTTTTCAGATCATTCAAGATATTCAAGACATGTAAATTCACTTGATTTTCTCTCCCTCCCCCTTTCTATCTACCTCATGGCTTCCCCCGAGGTCTCAGCCTCGGCCTCCTCCGATACTCTCATCTCCTCCCTCCCCCAACCCCCTGCAAAGATCCACAAAACAATAGCAGAAAAAGAATCACCTCCCATCACGGCTACAACCACAATCACTCCAATCCCTAAACTCGCCCGTGAAGCAAGTGACATCACCTGGCAAGAATCCATCGAATCCACCAAAGACCAAGTCACCCTCACCCGACGACGAGGCCGCCTCCATCTCCTCCACCAACAACAATTTAAAAACAGTCTCCTGGCCAGCGTGGGATACCTCGAACTCGCCAATGCCGGAGACTTCGCCGCAAATGTCTGGAATGAAATTCCCGTCCCAAGATTCGCCGCTATACTCATGGGTATTGGTGGTACACTTGCATTGGGAATGGTCCTTGTTGCAATTCAAGATTTCAGACTTTCTTATCGGAATGTGAAACTTCTTCGTTCTGAACGGGAGCACCTTACGCGTTTACAGAACTATCATGGGAAAAATCCCGAGATTTCCCGATTACTGGGAAGTCGATTGGGTGTGATATTTCGGGAATTAGGGACCGAATTAGTGGATCGGATTGTTATGGATGTATTGATGGGGTTTGGGTCTTTGCTTGTTGGGATTGGTACGTTGATGGCGATTGGTGGTGCTCATCCCGAAGTCTTCAAGGCGAGTAACCTACTCTCGGGATATGTGGGTAATGGACTTGCGGCGTTATTCGGATTAGCGAATGCGGTGTGGTCGATTTGTTTGATTCGTCGATTTCATCTGCATGATCTTGCGGTGAAGGCTACGCAGCCGAATAATAAGATTCGTCGAAGACTTCATACTCGCTTTCGAAGGTTCCAGTGGCATGCTATTGTCAATGGATTGAACGGACTTGTTGCTGGTGCTGCTTCAATAGTGACTGCTGAACGGTGGTGGGGATATGTCGTCTTGATACCGTGTATCATCTCCCTTGTCCTGTGCAACTATTTCTGGCGCAAGAAGTTGGGTTATGATAGACCTATACTGGATCATGCCTCGCTTGCTCGAATGCAATTAACACCATTGCTGGAGGACCTGGAATATGTCCTCGCAATGCAAAAAGTTCTGGCAACTGCTTCCCCGGATGATCCTCTTTCTCAGACAATCATTCAACGGGATTCATACCCTTCTATCTTACAATTCATCGTGCGTAACCGCATGCTGGAAACATACTGTGACTCATTGACCCGAAACAAAAAAACTCGCACAATCCTGAAGACTATTCCGTCGCCCTCGGATCAAATCACTCTCAACCATGATGCCCTTCTTCAACTAAATACTTCATCATCTCACTCGCCTATTCTCCTCCATCATGCACAGAAGTTCCTGCGGAACGAAGGTGTGCGCACTTTTACTCATCGTGAACGCCATCTTTTGGAGTTATTAGGTTTTGCTGTCTGGCAGGATCAGATAGCTGCGACTAGCCAGAGATAGATTAATTAGATGGCTTATTGACGACTGGTCGTCGAGCCTGCATTGTTTTGTTTATATGCTGGCCATTCAATATCATTATCACTGGTTTTTGTATACTTGTGCTCGGTATTTTCCAGCCTTGTCACTTAGTCTTCTCTATTTCTTTCTCGTTTTAGAGAATTCTCTCCTGGATATTCCCATTCCATTCTACTCTATTCATTTTTTTGTTTGTCTGTAAAGTTGAGACGTTGACTGCTGACTCTTCTATCAAGCACCTTCCTTGAGACTTCTTCATTCATCCTCTTCATTGTCTTCATCCTCTTCATTGTCTTCATCCTCTTCATTGTCTTCATCCTCTTCATTGTCTTCATCCTCTTCATTGTCTTCATCCTCTTCATTGTCTTCATCCTTTTCATCCTCTCCACAGTGTCCTTCATCTTCCATCTCGATCTTCATCCACGGTTCAAAATGCCCTCGCAGGTGTTCCTCATTACTGAAATACTGGAAAAGATCCGCCTGGAAACTGACACGAAAACACTCCTACTTCCCAAAGAGTATGTCAAAAGTGGCGCAGTCAGATACAGAAATCTCATAGATTGAGAGCCGCTCGCTTCTTGGAGCCTGTCAAATGGTAACTCCCCAAGTATGAAAGAGGTATTCCCAACCCGCTTCTAGTGGATTGTTTACATCCTTGGCTGCTTCATTATTGTGTTTCACAGAGAAAAAGACAAATGAGAATAGTACTCGCACAATTGGGCCAGAAGGTCGATGATGGGTGCTGGATCAACGAAGTTGAGACGAAGTTGACGACCGTTTCCTCTGCAAAGATGCAAGCTGGCGCCAAATGCTATTCCAACAACCTCTTCAATCGCGCTTTGGGATTTTTCATGTGGATAATTTACGCCTCGATGATGAGTTGACTTACACCGAGTTCAAGTGGCCAGACTTGTTACGATTGAAGGATATTTTCGATAAAATCCTGAGTGAGTCAATTGTGCTAACTTCATATTCGCTAACATTATCAGAAATCTTATTCTCTTTTGTTTGGAACATACCTGTTAACGTTTAGCCTGAATAGATATCGTTTCAACAGAAATTGATCGTTATGATGATCCCAATAAACGCGACTGTTCATATTACTTGTACCAACATTTCAGGGGAATCGGAGAGCAAGTCCAAGAACGCCACTTTACCTACAATCGCCCTTCACATTACAACTGGAACTACTGCGATATTAACATTTTCTTCACCAAACGGGCAGGTGTCTACAAACGGAGAAATTTCACCAAGGCAATACAACGTTCACTGTTTTACATCAGAATCTCGTGGGACGAGTCAAAACTACCCCGCTACGGACTGAGATACTCTCGTGAGCTAGTCCTCTAATGTAATAGATACCCATTGAAACGTTATCTGAGATCATCATAAAAGAAAGAGAGAAAGATCTAGCTGTCGACATGGAGGTGTCACAACCTTCCTGGACAATATCATCACATGAACCACAGCGGATGGGCAAATATTGATCGCATCTGGGTACCACATGTTTAACAACCCAAGACTACATATCACAAGTTGAATTACATTCGTTCTTTGGCGTAGTTTCGGTCATTATTCTATTCAAATGCCCTCTAGCTTCCTGCTGTCTGTTTTTGGTCTTTCTAGTCAACAAAAGCAGTTCAATTCCTGGTACCAGCCTGTTCTATCAGTTTTGAGGAGCCAAAGGCTACCTGAACGGACTCATGGTTGATCTGCCACAAAAAAAGGTGTTTGTTCAGCCCTTCAATGGCTGTACTTATCTAGTTCCAATTTGGATGTCCAGCATTAGGACGCAGGAGACTACAATTATACCCGAGTGTAACTAAGAACTCCCACGGGATCAGTATAACTTGAAGTTCCTCTCAAGTCCTGGAGGCAGTGGATATCACAGGTAAGACTAGGTAGTCTATGGACATTCGTGTGTCTGCTTCTTGATCCCAAGGTTGCTGTTGGTATATGATGCGCATAGTAAGTTTACTAATGGACCTCTTTAATATCTGCCAGCGGCCTCAAGGGTCTTATAGAGGAGTAATAAGGCAATATGTTCGCCAAGTAGAAGCATTTGGTATATTCTATTGATTTGATTCATATATATTTCATTTGAAAAATCTCCCTGGTATTGAAGTAGGGGGTTGTTTGGCTGTAAATCCATGACAACCTCAAGATGATTCATGGTCTGTCAATCCTCGGTAGCTGATGATACTCTCCGAACCAATGTAAATCCTGATGGAAGTGATACCACTGGAAGAAGGTTATTCCAAGAATAGGGTGTCCGTAGCAAATAACTCTTCAACGCCATTTTCGTATCTGATGATTGCCTCAGATGCATTGCTTAATTGTCCAGCCCAGGGCAGTTCTCGCTAGTTTTCTCAGTGATAGAATCATAGGGCGAGGGATCAGTCCAGATAATATCAAAACTTTGAGAGTTAGCTTTTTATCAGAGAATTATTGAATGACTGTCATCGCCTCTTACCTATCATCATCATACTTCGGTGCATCATCATCGCCCAATTCCTCCACAATATCCGTCAATGCATCATGCTCCCAACAAATCAAAATGTTTCCAATCCCTTCATATCCCTTAACAACATCTTTGACACATTTGGAATCATCTCGATCGCAAGATGTATCGACTGTAAGCCCTAGGTCTTCTGCTAACGGCTTAACAGTATCGAGAGGTCGTTGACGTTTGCCGTCTAAATTGTCAGTATTAATTCGAAGCTTGAACTTGCTCGCGACAAACGTACTACTCTTCGGTGTCTGCGCCATTATATGGCCAATATTATACTTTGAACTAGATCCGAATACATTTCGCAGGCATTGGGCTCGCTGTAAGCCCTGTGCATTGAGACCATTTCCATCATCAGGCTTTTCCCCGTGTCGAATAAGATAGACAGTCGGCGATGCTGTTGCGAGCGAGGCAGCTGCAAAAACAGCAGATAATAACGTGAAGTTTACCATTTTGTCAATTGATTTTGTCGATAATGTTCTGCCTGAATTACAATCTATTCTACTGTACGATATGCCCTTCTTATACTTCTATCCCCTCATCCACTGTACACCGTAAGCCCGGGCATTCCCCTGCAGTCCATCCGAATACCACCTTGTCTATCCGAGTTGGCTTCATTCGATCCTTCAGTCGGCCATTTCCGATTGTACCTGGCCAGACATCGCCGCGATCGCCGCGACATGCGCTCTGTGGATCTTGTGATTCGCTTGTCGATCGCGGGACTAACGCTTGTTTGGGGAAATGAAGATGCCCCGCGTGGATCGAGTGGATCTGCAGAAAATCCGTCGAATGAATACAAGTCAGCATGGGAAGAATGAAATTGCTTCAGATCAAAATATGAGCGAAAAAAGTTTCAATATCACTATGTTACAAACTAGCCCTAGAAAGGAATGTACAATCTTCACCCTGCTTGACCAATGATTTCCGAATAGGGTAGAGATATATCGAATATATATTATGAATACGAGTACTCAGACGACTCTTTCCTTCTGTCGATGAGTACCTTGAAGGTGCTCATCGACAGATGGGGCCTCAGGTTTATCAAAATTCAACTCGATCATCCTATAACAGAAGTGATTGTGGACCAATGTAAGTGGATTGCATGCTGTGATTAAAAACTAAATAATCCACTTCTCCTCTTCCCATAAGGATACACAATCAATGCTGCAATAAACAGTCCAATCGTAATCCCAATCGCAACTTGAATCATGCCAAAACCCAAACTGAACACCGAACTGCCCGATGCCAGCCCTTCACCGGGCGCACTACTCGCAGACCCAGGCGACGAGACATTCTGTCGAATCTCATCTGCGGATTGAACGCCAGAAATTAAAGATCCAGTCGCAGCCAGTCCCGATGGCACCAGGATGAATATTCCAGGGAGAATGGCCGTTGCTGCGTGACCGTGCCAGAGACGGCTGTATAGATTCCCCATGATCCCAATTGTAAACGCGCCGACCGTGTTGGCGACTTGTGAGTTGGATCCTAGTCTCTTTGTGCTGAAGTAATTCGTCGTGTATCCTGACAGTGCAATGATGGTCATTGGAGGAAGTTGTTTCCATTTTCCTTGATTGATTATGAGAAGCCAAACGGTCATTATAGCCACGAAGGGAAACCGAGCAACATAGGGATTTGGGAATGCTCCATCTTTTGGACAGCTGATATCTGATACAGCCCCATTGTCCATGAGTCCGTAGATGGTCGTTCCAACTGTGATACCGTATCCGAGGAAAAGCGAAAAGATAATCGCATAGACCATTCGAATCGAGCCTGCGATGATTTGATGAGACTGTAGCTCCAGACTACTGCACAGTACTAGGAATCCCGGCAGGATCAGCGCGATTGATGCTTGAGAAATGGCCGAGAAACAAAAGAGGTATTGTCGCTTTCCATCGACGATAGCTTTGGGGATGCTTCCAAAGGCGCGTGCTAGAAAAGAGGTCACCACTGTCGATGTCACTTCGAATACATTCGAATAGAGTGCTGAACGAGGTGCAGCGACATGTTGCATAAGTCCCACAAGTACACCATTGATGAAGATGATCGGCATATCGATTGGGCGAGCATTGAAGGCGAATGGTCCGACGGTTGCAGTAGCAATTCCATAGATGATAACAATAATGTACTTGGGATACCGAGGCTTCTTATTCATCACCTCGTCCAATTCCTGAACAGCTTCTTCAATCCCGATCACGTCATGAATGACATTCTTATAAATTAGATGCGTATCCGACAACCGGGCTAGATCAACCCCCTGCGCAACTCGAACAAGTTTCACCTCCGTTGTCCTTGTAGATGGATCATCGAAAGACATGATCATACACCCTGGGAGGTAAAGAAATTGGCTATCGACTTCCAACACCTTAGCTGTCATCTGCATGTACTCCTCTAGTCGATGAGTCGGGGCACCAAAGACCATTAATGCCCGACATAATTGCATGATATATCGTTGTCGACAGATAATCTCCGCAATATGCACTGTGACTCTAATTTCATCTTCCAATCGTACCTTTCGATCAGACTGCTTGCCTCGTCGCTTCGACGCTGCTGAAAGAACATCATTTGAAACAGGCGTGCTCGCTCCACTCAAACTTCCATTTTTGCCAGCGAGGCTTGATGTCGATGAGTTAGGTGGTCTTTTGTACCATTTCACTTTCTCCCTTTTTGGTGCCGTTGTCCCGGCTACGTGGTGGGGTGGTGGTGTCGCGGATGTTGGTGCTTTTGATACTGGACCGCGAGATGCAGAATCAGACGAAGATGCTGATGATTGACTTGGGGTTCTCGACATATCACCTCCATCTTGTCCACCATTCAATTTGATGAGCTGCGACAAGATTCCACCTCCACCCGATCGATACCGTAAACCCTCATCCATACTGGACTCGTCTTCGCCTCCGACAAACTCGGTCCCACCATGCGGAAATGGTTTCCCTCGCATCTTGCGTCGCTTTCCGGAATGATCCTGTGTCAAGTCTCGCACTAACCGATGCGCTTCGGAACTACTTTCTGCTTGGTGCTGACGCTTCTCTTCTGCTGATTTATGTTTGTTGTCGGTGACATCTGAGAGCGGTGGTTGACTCCCTGTCGCCCAATCACTATGATAAACACCGGAATATAGATCATCGCCACCGGTTGTTGGTCGTCCCATTTTTTCACCCCAGACTCTGGCTCGCTGCTTGAACTTTTCAGCCGCTGAGAGAATTCGGTTGCGCGTGCATTGAAGATTGAAAGTCTGCGGAACACTCGGCCCTTGTTCCTCTGGCTGCTCTGGCTGTCCTTCTCCTTGACCCTCGGCCTTTTCGTTGTTCAATCCTGCATCTGCCCCTTGATCGACCCGCGATATGCTATCAAGTGTATGATTTGCTATATCATCGGTACCATGAGCATAAGGCATCGTTGGACGATGGGGTAATCCTTGACGCTGGGAATGATCCCACTCAGCGCGAGCATCCTCTCGTGCCGGTTGTCGTGAGGCATTTTGAACCACGTCAACGCTCGAGCGGAATCGGACCCTGGGTGGTGATTCAGGGTCTTTATCGTGTATCGCGGTTTCGCCGGAGTATCTTGATCTGAGGTCTTCATCCTCTGGAGGATCCGTGAAGTGGTTGTCGCTGTCACTGTCATTCGAAGAGGCGCTTGTAGTTTTCTCTTGCTCAGACATTAGGCCTGGATTTGCCCTGTGACTAAATTATAGGGTGACAAGAGAAGCATCGGTCTTTGAATGACGGTGAAACGAAACTTGCAAATGTCAGCTTCGGGCGATGTTTGAATACCGCGTTGCCTTCCTTTCAATCCGTTAACCCCCTGCTGCAAACTTTGTTAGTTGCGGAGTCTTCATCCTCTTCATTGAACATTTAACTAGCTGGTCATGGGTCATGGCTACTCGTGGCCACTCGTGGCCACTTTTCGCTTCAATGAGCTCATGGAGGCGGGACGGGGTATACTCCCTCGGGCCGTGAGTTCACCATGGATTGGAAAGCCAGTTGATTCAATCAAAGCAAACCAAGCACATTCCATCAAATAGCAATCGGCTTCACATACTGTCTTCAAACAATCACATGAAGAAAGGAAAAGCAAATAGGCTGGAGGTTGTCACTATTTGTCTTTGGGAGTAAAAGTAGCCCGCGAATTTAATAGATCTGTTCCCAATGCCGACTTCGGGCCGCATCGCCACTCGGGATCTTTGTCCGATTGAATTATTTTGCCTATTATTACACTTGAGTGAAGAGTGGTGATCTGCTATATGAACTTGGATTATGAATGTTTCGGATTGATGAGCACACAGAGAACGGCACGAATAGATATACAAATGTCCTTCAATATGAAAGGATTGCTAACGGCATGCCGAGGAACAAAACTCCAAGAAATCATCTCTGGACCGCTATCTCCAACTCTAACATCGAAGCTGTGTCCAATTCAGACATTTGACAATTTCCTGTCCCCATTCACTATTTCACGCCTTGTGAGAATTCCATCAAGATAGCTCGTCATGCCATGAAAATCCTCCAATTCACCAACCCATCCGACATATTGATCGGGTCTAACGATAGCGACAGCACCCCGAACAGGATCAATTCCCCATTTTTCATAAGCCTTGCCCGAGCACTCAGGATCCCAAACACAAGACCGTTCACTCCAAATAGAGTCGAAAGCCCATCCCATCTTGTCATCAAAAGGCCTTAGGACCTCGGGGAAATCAAAGAACTCAACTTCATTCCAGGGGCTGCTGTGAATGGCCAATGTAGTGAGAGAGCTATCATGATGACCTCCAGGTGAAACATATCTGGTAAGGATTGAAGCTAGAATGCTTCCCAGCTGATCGACTCGTTCTTTCTGCATCGCAAATCGAATGTCACCTGCTAGAACAACCATACGGAATTTCCCGTCACTCTGTAGAATATTTGTTGACCATCTCGTGTCAAGGCGTGCTTGATTAAGAAGTTTTTGGACAGGGAATTTCTCACCAGGAATCATCAAGCCGCGGAATTTTCGCTCATCCTCGGGGTTGTGCTTCCGGACTAGACTGCTGACAGGGTAAAATGCCTTTCGTCCTTCGTAGAAATCTTCAAATTGCTTATGAATTTCGAGAGCAGAAGTCTTTGTTGTGTCATCTGATAAAGATTCATCTCTTGTAAACTGCGAAGATATTTGTCGATCGTATTCCACCAGCATTTTCGCTAGTGGTAATCTTTCAGCATTATATGTATCGAGTATAGATGGCGAAGCAGCTCCCTTTGCTACCAGGGCCAATTTCCACCCAAGGTTGAATCCATCTTGTAAACTCATGTTCATACCCATTCCAACCTTGGGTGAATGCGAATGGGCAGCGTCGCCGGCGAGGAAGACTCGGTTCTCGCGAGAGAGAGTCGAAGCAACACGTTGCCCTACTCCGTATGCCGAAAACCATTCACAGTTCTGGAAGTCGAAATCGTAAGGACTCAGAATAGCCTTGACGACTCTGCGGATGTCATCTGGCGTAAATTGTGACTTGTCGCGTCGACCATTCATTCCACTGTCCTGTACGCCATTCGATTGTATCTCGTCGGCCTTTGGCATGGGAACGTAGACGCGGATGAGGTTTCGCTCGCGAGGGACTATGAGAATCGATCCGGTGGCATTCTCTACCATAGCCAGGCGACGTATATCGGCTGAGTTGGGGATCATATCAGACTTCTGTCAATATATTCGCCGTATTGTACTTACGAAAATTCGAAATCGGGACTACATCAGCCACTCCCCTTTTTGGCAAGTTAGATTTCGTCATCCTAGGTGAGATAAGGGGACTCACCAGATATAATCTGTACTTGATCCCTCCATGGGAATACCCATTTGATCCCTTGTCCAACTCCTCGCACCATCGCATGCGATCAGGTATCTCGCTTTGACGACTTCGATGTTCGGTTTGCCATCTTGTTCTTCAGGCGAGGTGCCATTAGGTTCACCGGGAGACTGGTTGATAGCAACTCCATTCTGAGGATCAGCTTGTCCATTTGCAGCATGGATATGGCCATTTGTAAGTTTCCCAGAATCAATAGTCCGCAGGTGAACAGTGATAGGATAAGTACTATGATCGTTCTGATAAGCCTCTTCGAAGGTTAGTCGCTCGGCCAAGACACCTCGCTCAACCCTGATCAACGAGTTCTCGTGAATGGAATCTAGGATGAATTGTTCCAGTCGACCTTGTCCCAGAAGCGTATGAACAAACGGTTTCCGTGATTCCGCAGTGTCACCATAGATTCCTTGTCGGACCAGTTTTCCTGATTCATCTAAGCCCTATCCATTTATTACTCTATTAGCTGAATCCCTAGTTGGATTATTATAAACGAACCCAGTATGTTGAGACGACTGCCGGGACACCCTCGTGTCGCACGCGATGGTTGAACCCACAGCTATCAAAGATCTCCAAGGTACGTGGCACAAGCCCGTCTGCATGTCCCACAGATACCTTTTCGGTCCGTTTGTCGACGATCCGCGCGTTGATACCAAATCGTGCCATCCAGTATGCTGCCATTAGGCCCGCAGGGCCAGCGCCGATGATGAGGCTGTGAATAGCTGTATTAGTCTCAACAATCCACCAAAATCAGCGGTCAGAACTACTTACACATCTGTATGGGACTCGGGATATTTCATGATGGCCATGGCTAGTTTGGCGTGTAGTATCGGTCGGAAGGAAAGCGATATATCTTGAAATAGTCCTGTGTCCTGGGAGATAAAAACGTTTTATGGGCGAATGCCTCTTATGACCCCTGCCAAATCATAACGCCCATTTTCCTGTTCTTGATCTGAGCCTTGGTAATATTGAGTAGCTCAGCGCAGGGCCAGTCGGTTAATAAACCTAGTCGAAATCGAAATGGAAAAAGCAATATGGGCAAATAGGAGAAGTAAAAATCTATTATGCCGAAGCTGGAAGTGACACTATTGCAGAGCTGAATATTCAACTGTGTAAGCTGAAAAAAAAAGGTACGGTGGCGTTCTTGGGTGTTTGCTCGGTCTGTCGGTTCATGAAGACAACAGGAAGTTCTATGCGCGGAGCAAAAATGTATGTATGTACATTTTTGGCATTATGTTATCGTTCTATAAACATTTTGGTATACATTGGACATGTAAAATACAAAGTCCCTGAACAGACTATTTCATAGATTGCCATCACTGGGGTTGCCAAAGCTATATCATGCCTTGATAAGATACTGATGCCGCCAATGAATCCATGGTCATCCAGTCCATACTGCCAGGGTCGCCTAGATAGAAGTGTGTTCCCGGCATCTTCCAAAAGTTAGTAATAATGAATTTTGGGAAGAAAGGGGAGACTCACCATCAAACTCCAGTCGCTTGTCATTTCCGATAATGGTTCCATTGACATCTCACTCGCCCGATCTAAACTCACACTCGAGGCATCGAAGTTGGCCTCCAAAAGCTTCAAACATCTGGTTTCGGCCTCCTCTGCCTCCTTCAAAAGAAACTCTGGAAGATCCTCTCGCGAGAAACCACGCATTAGCCCGTCGATCTGGGCACAAACAAGACAAAGGAAGAGATAGCCCTTAATATTTGTTTCCCCTGCCTCAATGCAACGTAAGCACCATGTTTTTGCATCTTGAAGAACCGTGAAAAGATCTCTCCGCAGAGCCCTCGGACCTAGAGAGCTCTCCTCTTGAAGCTGTGTTTTCAATTCGGCTGCGATGAGAAAAATGGCTTGGACGGAAGTTGTGCGGAACATGCCCGTTCCACAACTTGCTAGTCTGGCGAGATCATCGGGTTCAGGTGAAGATGAACTGTTCGGAAGAGAGGTGGATGTCAGAATCGGAGACGACGGAAATATTGTGCACCAGGTCTTTAGGCATGCTTCCGTGACAACTTTTCTCGAGTACGCGTAATGCACTTCTTTCATCGAAGCACCAAAAAATGGCATATGAAGCGCAGTAAGATAGCGGCGAATGAAGAAGTCCAATATCCGATTCTGGAAATCAGATGGTCCTCTGGCTCCTTCGCGAGTTTTGTATCTCTGTAGTTTCTGACAGATGTATTTGTAGGATGCGCGTAGTTCGCTGTCTAAACGAACAGTCTCTTCATATCCGACATGGACAGTTAACCCATTCAATACCTTGGCAATGTGAAGACGAAGGGGAAACGTCTTGCGAAGAGCTAAAGACATGGATACATCAGTGAAAATATCGTCAGGTGCTGGGACTGGGCTTTCCACCGATATGGCTTCGTCGTCGAAGTTTCCCGGTGGCATAGTGTTGAAACTCTCTAGGGAGCAAAGAGGCGGCCCCCCTGACTCCATGCTCGTCTGCAGTTCAAGCTCAAGTAAAGTATTCCACAATCTTCTTCGCATCTCTGCTGTGTAGCGAGGCATTTCAGGGAGGAATTCAGGGTCCCGATTAAGTCCCATGTAGATGGCAAGGCGGATCACTTCGCCGGTGGTGATCCACACCAAGCCCCCTTCGACGCCGACAATTTGCCTCGCTAGAAGGAGGAGGATATGGATTTGAAGAAATTGGATTCCGAGTCGAGCCTTGAATTCTGGTTCTGAGATCCATGTTTGGGCTTCGTGAATCCATCGGATGGCCGTTGCGTGCATTGAAAATCCTTCATCATAGATAGCTGATCCAATTGCCATTACGAGTTTCAAAAGGATGACAAAGGATATATCAGGGTCGCTTGCCTCTATCACAGATTCGTAGTCCCGTTTGAATGTGGGTATATGAAGGACACGGTAAATGGTTTCAAATGTTCGAAGGTAATTTGCAACCAAAATGTCTGCAACTTCCTTTGGAGGGAGTTCGTTCGTGGGCGGACATGGCCATGTGGGTGTACGCTGTGCTTTGATCATTTTACCCAACCATTTGCATTTACTTAACGTAGTCATTGCGTTGGTTCCCTCGTTTTGAAGGTATGGCTCGATCAGATCGAGAACCTCGGCAAACTGCTGGCTATTAACATTGGTCTCTTTATCCTATCAATCTCGCACGCTGGACAAGTCTTACCTGGGCGACTCCATTCATCCAGTGACTCTGTCCAAAAACCCTAGTTTTATGCATGATGGCTCGTGATATTGTTGGTTGCTGACCTCCGGCAAGGCTTTCTGAATGGACAGAAAATGTACCCGCGAAATGTGAGGTCGTCGTACTGATGTTGTAGTTGGGGCTGGGCGTGATGTTCCCGGGGGATTGATGGGATGCCTTGCTGAGCTGCTCTTCCAACTGTTTGATACGGTATCTCATCGATTGAATTTCTTCAGGTGATGATTGATACGTTTCCACCGAAGTGTTCGCCGTAGGCGCGGTCGATGGGATAGTCTGCGCGGTTGTCACCGTGCCAGTGGTCGAAGATTGGTCGACTTGCATGTCGTTATGTTGGTCACCAGATCTATAAAACTGGCCAATATTGACGGTAGATCCAGTCCTCGAGCTACTGCTCTGACGAATCCGCCGAGCTGGTCGAGGCGGCGATACTTCTTCGTAAACACAGGACACATTTCTTGATCGAAGACAATTGCTACATGGTGTCTCTCGATTACATTTGATCTTTCGTTTACGGCATGATACGCATGACCTACCATCGACAATCAGCCTCAGTTAATGCTATAAATCATACACTCTTTGTTATCAGATATAGTTACTCACACTGGTGGACGGCGGCGCCGCCGTTCGGGTTCCCTCGTGTGATCCATATGGGGTTTGATGATCAGATAAGATCAAAGCTCTCCACCCATGTCGATGAGGCTCATTCAATTACAGCCCCAATTACCAATTGAACAGACAGAGAAGATGTGGAGTGTCGCAGAAGACAAAATAGACGAAAATCAACGAAAAGGAACGAAGGAAGTCGGAGTTGGACGAGGCTCGGACACGAACTCGGCATTTGCGCATTTGGTCTTTCTCGTCTGCAATTCACCGACTCCGGGCCGAATTACGGGTTTCACTCCTGTAAATTTGATTATACCAATTGTACTATTTGCTCGCAGAATTGCCGCTTTGTAGAGATAACTTCATTAAATTGAAGTCTTATTTATCTTCTTGGCAAGTTATCAAAACTGTATAAGTTTGAGATATTTCTACATCAAGTCGGGATCACATAGGATGCTTAATTCCCAAATGTACTGCATGACTGTAATTTGTATACGCTGGTACTTTCGTGCCGTACTATCCCCGACTGTCAATTCACCGATTTTATAGATAGACAAATTTAACACTACTTAAATACAAACTAACTCCTTCAGTGGTAGGTTTATCATTAATTTTTTCACGATCAAAACTTACGGATCACATTTTCCTTTCCATCGTTTAATTTCACGCCACCATCTTCGCCCTAGTGCTACGTTCCAGTAGTAACTCAGATCAATAAACGTTGAAGTTGAACCTTTTCATCGCAGCCTGAAAAAATCTCAATAATGTCTGGGAAAAGCCAAGAAGCTTTGCATCAAGACAAAGAGGTGGGCAATGAACCAGTATCAAGCTCTGATATCAATCCCACCGACGACACCACGATAACTCCTCCTCCGGACGGAGGCATGAAGGCATGGCTTGTCGCATCAGGGGCAGCTTGTATATTCTTTTCTGCTCTTGGTTTCGCAAATTCTTTTGGTGTTTTCATGGAATACTATCTCTCTCATCAACTTCGCGATCAATCTGCGGACAAAGTTGCCTGGATCGGTTCAGTCGCAGTGTTCATGCAATTTGCAACTGGCATGGTTGGCGGTCCTCTTTTCGATCGTTATGGAGCTTGGGTATGTCTTTTCATTTATCCTCAATATGAAACTTGCAGGATTTATAACTAATTTGATATAACAAGGTTATTCGGCCTTCAGCAGTCTTGCTTGTCTTCGCTATTATGATGACCAGTCTGTGCAAAGAATACTGGCAGTTTATGCTATCCCAAGGTATTCTGCTAGGTGTATCCATGGGCCTCGTCCAGTTTCCAGCCATGGCTGCAGTGACACAGTACTTTGATAAGAAAAGTGGTGCAGCATTAGGTCTGGTCATTTCGGGATCGTCGATTGGTGGTGTCGTTATCCCTATTGCACTCTCGAAGATGCTCAACAGTACAAATCTCGGATTTGGCTGGTCCATACGTATCATTGGATTTGTCTTGATTCCTTTGCTTGCATTCTCATGCATTACTGTTCGAAGTCGTCTGCCTCCTCGCAAATCGGCTTTCCTTCTACCCTCTGCGTTTAAGGATCCGAAGTACTGCTTGTTGATCGCTGCGCTATTCTTCATGTTCATTGGAATGTTTGCTCCTCTCTTCTACATGCCTACTTATGCCGTTGAACGAGGAATGGACCCCACTCTCGCATCCTATCTCCTAGCTATCATCAATGGGGCTTCCACTTTTGGCCGAGTCGTTCCAGGTGTCCTTGCTGACCGATTTGGTCGACTCAATGTCTTCATCTTCGGCGGATTCGCATCCGGTATCGTGGTCTGCTGTATGAACCTGGCAAAATCTACCGCGGCCTTGGTTGTGTATTCGATCATCGTGGGGTTTACCACAGGAACTATCATCTCCGGTGGTTCGACAGCGCTCACTCTCTGTATTACGGCCCGTCAAAATAGTGGCACTCTTCTAGGCATGGGTCTAGGCCTGAGCTCCGTGGCTTCTTTGATAGGCCCTCCTGTCAATGGAGCACTTGTGCAGCATTACCATAACTTTTCTCAGATGTCGATTTTCAGTGGCGTTATGTGTCTTGCTGGCGGGTTTATAGCCTTCGCAGCCAAGAGTACCACTCCACAAGGGATTTTTGGTCAAACATGATTACATTGGGCGATGACTATTAAGTGGGAGCTAGAACCGTCTAACATTGGCCCCTTTCATAGATATTTCTTCAGATAGAAACTCCCTATATTATCACTTTTTACTCTCAACACTGGGTTAGGAATAGAAATGCATTTTTATGATCTCGGTCGCCCCAAGCTCAATCCAGCTCTCCGCGGAGCAAATTCCAACTTAGTTGACGCATGCAGAAATCGGATCAGAAACATGCTATTATATATGGCCTGTCTAAATAGCTCAGGACCCGACTATCCTTTTAAAGCGATGAAATCTAGAATCATGGATGCTAGTACTACTAGCAACCTAACTAGTGTAGTGGGGAGTATCGGCCTGCCCACCTGTATAGGGATTATATAAGGGAAATGGCCTAATTTGGAAGGGAGCTTATATATATTTATTTGGATAGCATCTTTAGCATCACCCAGAGATCATTCACACGAGTTCCAGCCTATTCGAGAGAGTGCTAGCAGGTAGCCTTAGTTGGGGTGTTGTTTACCCTCATCCTTCTGCCCCGTTCGACCTGCACGTACCGACCGTGCTGCCTTGAGCATCCTATCCCGTTTCACTAGTTAGGTCCACCTGGACGCATATTCTCTCTATATCTGCTTGAACTTATCTCCTTTACTTTCCAGCCCAAAAATTCAGGAAATTCTCCTTATTTTTCGAAGATTGATTCCTGACACCATTCCCATCTTCTGTCACGGGCTTTCCATCATTGCCGACATTGGTCACGGCATTTTGCGTCTTTCCCAAAAAATAGTTATCCTGGCAAAAGGCCGCAATGAGCGGGATATACGCAAGCCCCAGGGCCGGCGCAATACAGTAGTACAGTGCGCGTCGGTAGGCTACAATTGTCCCAACACGCATCGGATCATTGAAGTCATAACTTCTTATCAAAGTGACCTGGCCGAATAATTCCTTCACATCTGCCTCCGTCGCAGTAGAGGGTAAATGGATGCGAAGTTGTTTTTGGCATCTGACTTGACCAAATAACGACAATCGCAGAGCCAATGGCACTGCCTACTTTCGACCATAGGGAAAGAAGGGATATCACGAGCGCGACGTCTTGATGCGGGACTGAAGCTTCCGATGCAACGCGTGATCCAACGACAAACATTGAGCCCCCAAATCCGACTAGGATCATGGATAGAACCATTGCGGCGGTGTTATCGGTTGCCATGTCGCCTTTAAACATTATGCCCATGCTTATTATCTTTATGGCAAGTTCGATTATTTGGATGGTTTTGTACCGATGTGTCCAACGCTGCAGAAGTCCGACAAGTGGCCCTGCAATGCAGAGGGCTAGAGTGTGTTGCCTACACCCAGTCTTGGTAGCTTCATGGCTTCGCGATGTATACATAGGGGCTCCAGTAGAGGCCTCGCATATTACCAGCCACTTTTCTCAGATATCAGCATCTGGCAATATGTGACGAGATGAGGGGGGACTCACTCATATAGACACTGTCGATAATGACAGCCATAACGAAAGTTTTGTTAAAGACGAGTCGTCGTGGAGCACTAGGCACTCTAGCCCGCAATATCTCGTATATCACGTCGGCGATGAGCAAAAGACCACCTACAACCATCTTTGCAATCATGGAAGGGTTTCTCCAGCCACCGTCGGCATAGGTCTTTAACGAGAATGGAAGAAGCAAAAGCGACCGACCGAATCCGAGAAGATTAAGGTCAAATGCATCGATCTCTTCCAAACTTTGTTTCAGAGCCTCCATCCAGGTACGCGATGGTTCCGCGGCCAGTGCAATAACTGCACCGTGGGGGGCGTGACACTTAAGCAAGTACAAAAAGATAAGAGAAAAATTTATGGACTTGATGGAAATACTCAAGGAGTAGTGATACAGAATGTTAAACCTCAGGCTTAACATGGATACATTCCAAGCACCCACTTGCAGTGACACACTTGTCAAGGTCTGACCATACAGAGTATCTCCAAGTAATACTGGCGCTCATTCCAAAATTCAACCGAATTTCATCCGGTCAGACGACGCTCATGCTGGCATTTGCTGGAAAGAAGCAGCAGCTTGCATGGTGGCCACTGCCACGAGATATCATGTCTAGGTTACAGCACGTTGTGGTTCACTTTGATCGTACTTTTCAATAATGCGCGACCATACACTATTTTTTCCCGGTGCTATCGTACTATTAGTTTGAGCCATCTATATATATATATTATACCTTTGATCTCTTGTGAATTTGGTGTATAATACGTTCACAGCGAGGTTGCCAAGACTTCCTGATTGGGCAATATCAATCCTCATTGCGACGCAACCTTCTTTCATCTTTGAACATCCTCTATGATTTAGAACTTCAATTCTCGTCTTCTATATTTATCCATCACATGTTATTGTTATTCATATATCCCGGTCAGCATGATCTCCAGCCTATCTGGATTCCTTGCAAGGGGGGAAGATCCCCGTGGTGCGCGGCTGCGCGGCCCTGCCGCATTCCAGACATCCTGCCCTGATCAAAACATCAATTCCTCGATACCTTGACGACGCCATGCCAACCGACTGGTTTCCGACATACCACAGGGGTCTAGCCAAGTCTTTCAATCCTTTTTTCTACCATGTCTGGCCCATTGGTGTTTACTTCCTCTTCTCTTTCTCCGTGCTACCTGCTACCTGCTTGTTAGCACGATATAGAGGTCGAGGCTGAAAGTTGCGGTTTGAGGATGCGGATCTCATTGTCTATTGCTGCTTTAGCAGCTGTTGTTTCTACAGTATCGGGTTCAGTGTCGCCTCTCCGGGAGAATGATATTGAACATCTGCAGAAGGTCAATCAGGGACCGTCGGAGTCAGTCTTCTTTCCAGGACTATTTCCGACGCTTTTGGGTGCTCCCAACTTGCTTGACAATCTCTTAGGAGGGATCAAGCCTTCACAAACTACAGTTCCTCTGGATACGGCGACACCAGAGCCAACAAGCCCTGTCGAGGTTGACAGCCCAACAGAGACGTCGACTCCGGAGCCATCGCCAACATCGGAGACCTCTTCGTCAATTGTGTCTCCCAGCTCCTCTCAGGTCCCCAATACATCCCAGACACCGTCGCCTATTCAATCACAATCTCCTCCAGCAACCTCGAGCTCCTCTGCGACTCCCTCTCAAGCGTTTTGGCCATTCAGTTCTCTCGCATCCAGCTCGAGTCAAGCCTCAGCACCAGTTCCGACAGCTTCGAGTCTATCAAGCTCGCCTACCCCTTCTAGCCCTCCTCCTGTGGCACCCTCAACCACTGTCACATACAGCTTGACGCCATTATCGACCCACAAGACTAGCCACACTAAGACGGCAACATTCGTAACTAGGCCAAAGTCATCGTATGTCACTTCCCTTTTCTTTAATAATTGATCGATTTGCTCAACAAATCCAGATCTAGCAGTACTGAGTTCGGTACGGCTACTAAGACATGTGCTCCTAAGGGAGGTGCCTCGCGTCGGGTCTTCTGGTTAGATGAGCAAGACCATAAAGGCAATGGTTCTGGTCTAGCCCCATACATCTCTGGGGACAAGTCCTATCCCGTCTACCGGAACGTGATCAAATACGGAGCCAAGAATGATGGAACTGGTGATCAAACGGCAAGCCTACAGAAAGCTATCGATGATAACGGAAGCAAAGGCAGTCGTAAGGGCAACGGGGTAACTCGCTTCCCGGCAGAGGTCTATCTCCCTAGTGGTGTCTACCAGCTTGGAAGCACACTGAAGTTGACTGTCGGCACTCTCATTGTCGGTAACCCACACAACCCGCCAGTCATCAGGGCATCGCCCAGCTTCCGTGGTCAGTTCCTGGTCCTTGGATATGATGACCAGAATGGAAATCCGGAGACTAGCTTCATGATGTTGATGAAGAACGTCATCTTGGACACTACTCATGTCAATACCAATGTTCCCATCACTGCCCTCCAATGGGGAGTCGCCCAGGGATCTGGCCTGACCAACGTGGAAGTTCGAATGCCGACAGGCCATGGTACACACACTGGTATTGATATCAATGCCGGTTCAACTATTGCCGTCACTGACATTGTATGTTCTCTTCCCGATTCCCTCGTCTGAATTGGTTATACTAACTTCGACAGCGTATTATTGGTGGTGCTACCGGTATCAAGAACTCGAACCAGCAGGTCAATTTCAAGAATATTCACTTTAGTCGAGTCGGTACGGCATTCCTCGCCTCTGGTGGATGGACTGTTCTACTTCAGAGTGCGACCTTTGACTCCTGCGGATTTGGCGTGAACATGACCGGCAATGGATTAGGCAGTTTGGTCCTGTTAGACTCAACATCCACCAACAGCGGAACGGTCATTCTGTTTCATGATTCATCTGATGATGAGGGAAACCAAAATAGCCAATTCATCATCGAGAACCTTACTCATGATTCTCGGAACCCTATTGCTGTCGATACCAACGGTGTGACTCGTTTGGCTGCCGCTTCCCATGTTGATACTTACATTTGGGGCTCGCGTGTTCCCGGCCAGTACGAAGCTGGAAAGTCTTTCATCACTCAACGGTCAGAGAATCTTTTAGTCCGTGGGAAATACTTTATCAAGCCTCAACCTACCTATGGCGAGTATGGTGGTGACGATATTGTGAATATCAAAACAGTCCCTGGCCATGTCGTCAAGGGTGATGGGCGTACTGACGATACCGAGAGCTTGAATGCTATCTTGAAGAAGAATGCGGAAGAGTGCAAGATCACTTATATTCCGTTCGGCGTTTACCGCGTTTCTGACACAATCTTTGTGCCTGTGGGAACTCGCATGGTGGGTGAGGCTTGGCCTATTATCTCAGGCTACGGCAATGCTTTCAAGAATCCTAGCGAGCCTCGCCCAGTGGTTCGTCTCGGTAACCCCGGTGATGTCGGTATCCTTGAGATTCAGGATATGCGGTTCTCGCCTGGCGAGCCCCTCCCCGGTGCTAAGATTCTTGAAGTTAACGCCGCTGGAGCCCAGCCAGGAGATGTTGGTCTTTGGAATAGCATGGTCACAGTGGGTGGCACTGCTGAAACCACTATTTCCAACACTTGCACCTCTCAGGACCCCAAGGATTGTATGGCTGCATTCATGGTGATGCATTTGACTAAGAGCTCATCTGCGTACATCGAAAACTTCTGGGGCTGGACAGCGGACCACAACTTGGATAGCAAGTCTCTTCTGACCATCGTCTCGACCGGCCGTGGTGTCCTAGTCGAATCTACCAAAGGCACATGGCTGACGGGCACTGGTTCCGAACACCACTGGCTCTACAACTATAATTTCCATAAAGCGGCCAACGTTTACGCTGGCTTACTTCAAACCGAATCGCCTTACATGCAAGGCTCTGGCGCATATCAAAAGGCACCGGCTCCCTGGACTGCCTCTCCTGAATATGGAGATCCAGACTTCTCATGGTGCTCCACTGACGACGAAAAGTGCCGGTCCGCACTGGCTACCAATATTGATGGGGGCTCAGACATTGCCCTTTACAACTCGGCTGCGTGGGCCTTCTTTGACGGATCTTGGAATGGACTCTACAACGAGCCTTGTGAGGGTAAATGCCAGTCGAACATGATGCGTGTTGTGGGACAGCCAAAGAACTTGGTCTGGTACTCGATCAATACCCGCATGACAGACGTGATGATCTTGGACGGGAAGACCAATCCGACTGAGTCGAGTCATCCTGGTGGGTGGGAAGGTATTATTCAGGCCTACCGACAGTTCTCTGCATAGGCTTGTGCGCGTGTGATGGTGGCATGTGCATAGCATGGCATTTGGACATATGCATTTCTTAGATCGTCTTACATGACCGTTTATCTTTACTTAATGATTAGTATGAATTGCTTTTCGTGAATTGTTTCATATTTTCATGGCGGAGTTTCAAGTTGTGGTATGTTTCACATATCAGTTCACTATTTTCCACATTCATACGAGATTCATGGATACTAGTTCTACTGCTTTAGTCAAACTCCTCTACTCTTTTAATTCCCACGTTACTGAAACTTGAAGATACTAAATTAGGTGGTACTCTTCTGTTGACACAAGTCACATAATAAGAGCAATACGCGTATAAATATCTACCGAGTCAACTAGGTGGTTGAAAATTGATAGGTATCACTTTTCACGGCCTTCAAGTTAGTCCACACCTATGGACTAACCCATTTTCTATTGTTGACGGTCTCAAAGATCTAGAATGGTCAGTACTGACATGATCTATGCACATAAATTTTGCATATTTATACAAATGCAATCCTCTGGAATATATATATATATATATATTTAATCTCGGATTCTCCTGTTATACTCTCCATTACTATTAAAACTAGCATATATGATTACTTAATACTTGATCGTGTATTTCCTCCAAGGCTCTTTCCTTCTTTGGTTTTCTCTATTTTCTTGCCCATTCGCTCCTGCCTGCTCACCAGGCAACCCGTGCCTTCCTCAATCGACCATCTATTTTTGGTAATCAATTCACGTGAAACCATGTGACCTTTCATGTAATTATTCTGCCACACCACCCCGCCCTGCGGTGGCGGCCGTAAGCCCTGGAAAGTCCTCGACTCCATTAAAAACATCCACAATTTCGAGTCGAATCAGAAGGAGGACTTCTATCCCCATCCAGCCTTTAAAACGTCATCAGTCTTGGCGATGTCGGAATTGTATGTGAGCCCAGCAATCAATTCCACACGCTGCCTGGTTTCCATTTGGCTTCCAAGATTCCACACCAAACACTCCCTGAACAACCCGAAAATGTCTCCCCACCACTCATATCCCTGATTGCCTGTGGCTGGTGGGGTTATTCCCCGACTTCAAGGGGTGGATGGTGTCGGCGTGGCGTTGGCATAGCCGTGGTATCCGATGGACGTTGAATTTTTGACTTCGGGGAAGGCAGCATCATATCGGTTTCTAATTCAGTGTAGGCTGTGCTAGCACAGCACCGAGGTGCCATGTAAGAACCAGTTCAATGCAAAATAAGCATCCTTCGATTGACTCCGTACTGTACAGTATGTCGCACTCTCTTCATGCAACTAACACAGCCAGCGCAGCATACAGCCGTAAAGCCTCGTGGATCTCGCTCTGTGAGCCCCATTGCTTATGGGGCCAGCAACGGCCGAACAAATCGTCGAATCCAAATTCTCAGCCTAAGTGGAGCTTGGAAATGATGATTGGCTTTCCTAAATTGCATCTCCTTTTCCAGAGATGCAGATCGCCTGTGAGATTTGGCCCCGTTTTCTTCTTTCCCCTAAACAGCGTCATTGCCACTGCCACAACTGCGGACCCTGATGCCTTGTGCTTCCCGTTACTATGAATATCCAGGAGGAAATTGGATGCTCCGATCGACAGTATAAAGAACCCTGGGTTTCCCCGGAGTGTAGTTTATTATTCACAACTCCCATAGCCGAATCAGCTTACCAGCATCAATCAGCCCTATCAATTTGATCAACATCATCCACTACTTCCAGTCACAAACTATCTTCCACTTTCCACCATCCATGATGAAGTTCACTGCTATTGCCTCCGCCCTCTTCCTGGCCTCCGCTGCCATGGCCTCTCCGGACGGCATTGATGTTGACTCCATCGTTTCTCAAGCTGAGGGTGTCGCTACCAACGTCGTTGATGGTGGCAAGTCCATTGGCTCGGAAGCCTCCGCAGAAGCTACTTCCATAGGCCATGCCATCGAGACTGGCGGTGCTGCTGCTGTCTCGACTCTGACCGGCGACGCTGCCTCCATTGCAACTGCTGCCGAGAGCCGCGCCAGTTCCATCAAGACGGCTGCTGAATCCGCAGGCTCTGATGCCGCCAGCAAGGCCTCCGACTTTGTCTCCTCTTTCACTACTACCGATGCCAATGGTGACAAGACAACTGCTGCCTCCACCATAACCTCCCAAGCTTCTCGATCTACCGAAGCGGGTTCTAGCACCACTGCCACCGACTCCGCTAGCCCTACTACTTCCAACGCTGCTGTTGCTGGATACAAGATGAACGTCGCTGCCGCCGGTATGGCTGGTATGCTCGGCGTCATGGTTGCTCTGTAAAAAGTTCATCCTATTGGATGTGTTATGATTAAACCTCGAGCCTGGCATGACCGATCTTAAGATCGGATGTGACTTTTTCTTTCACGACTTTCTTTGATTCGATTCAAAATATCTGACCTTGCATTTCTGCTCGGAAAAAGATTAATACTGGCGTTTTGAGATGTATATATACCTTTTTATCTTCATATGAACATTTTACATTTGTCTATACAAGCTACACACCTTGAGTACAATTACACAGTAGAGTAATAATTATACCAGGCTGCTGAAATGGATCCATGGATGTATCATGCAGGATTCGTATACATTGCTGTCAATCTATACTACTAGTATACTAGTTAGTAGTATAGTAATATGCACGCACAATCGATGAGCTCGGTCCATAACTGTCAGACCCATCTATTCTCTTAATGGCTCTCCCAGAACTGCGCATCGATCGCAACTAAGCGATTAAATAACTGATTCCGTGACCTCATTCCCGTAAGATGGAACGATTGTCCAGCCTCGCCTCCAAAAACAATCAAACCATCCGCAGCCTCCTTACTACCGGCCGTCAATTCAACAATCAACTTCCCCTTCCACCCTAGTCCCTCCGTCTTTCGAAGTTCTTGAATCTCCGTCACAGGAATCTGGAAAAGAACAGATCCTTTCTTCCGAGCCTCGATGCTCAAATCTTCTAGTCCCGCCGATTGGTACGTCGTGAAGTATAAGATTGGCGGCTCCTTGGTTGAATCGATTACAGCTGCGCCACGCTTGCGTTCGAACTTTGCGTCGAATTTCAAGGGTCCGTAGGGTGTGCTTGAAATGCGGTGCTTTTGCAGCATCCCTAGGAGATTCTTGGTATGGGCTGAGCCGGCGATTGCCATTGCTCGGTCGAAGGCGATATGGCCTCTGATTGCGGTTGCGATTGTGCGACGGAAGAATTTGAGGAGTTTGAAGATTGTTCGACGTTTGGGTTTTGGTGCTGTGGGACTATCGGTGGATGATAAGTCCGTGGCTGAATCGGTTGACTGACTACTTAGATTTGTCGATTGGGGTGTGACTCCTGCTTTGGATTTCTTGCGTTTGATCGGCCATGCTGGTTCGTCTTCTTCGGTTGTTGGGGGTGGTGGGAGAGGCGAGGAGTTGATTTCGCCGATTCGGAGGAGTGTTAGGGTGAGTTGGGCGTTTGTAGGTACACCTTTTAGAAGAGTCCTACAGTATCATGGTGTTAGACATGCTCACTGGTAAAGATATTTTTGGGTATGGGTAAAAATACAGGTTGATGTCGAGCTGTTTCGGCCAGTCGGGGAATTTGCGGTTCAAGAGATCTGTCATATAACTGAAGGCTGGTGCACCGAAGAAGCTGAGACCCAAAATGAAGCCAATGGATTTTATAATCCAATAGCTGGAGGTGAAAGGTACGAGGAGGCAGATGATACTCAGAATGCCAGATAGTCGGAGTCGTGGTGATACAAGATAAAATGGAGGAGTAGGCGAAAGAATACTTCGAGAGTCAACTCTTGTTACCACGCTTGATTCTTCTTGTATAATTCAAATCATATAACTTACTTGGCAAATCTCTCGTACACGTCGGTGATATCACTGATGACACGCATCGCTTGGTCTGTCCCGTGAGAGATCTTCTTCTTCATGGGCTTTTTGGTCTTTTCCTCCGCAGCCTTATCATCTGAAGCCTCAGATGGACCTTCAATCAGAGGCACATTCTGCGGTGCAGGAGAACTTTCAGTAGCCTCTTCTTCCATAGGATATCCAAATTTACCCGCGGCACCCTGTACGGCCATAGTCGCAAAGCTATCAAGCAAGACCTTGGCTTCTTGCTCAGCGGTCTCTCCCTTATGTTTTTCCGGCACTCCAGTGAGGCTATCATGAGACTCTGATTGTTCATCTGCCGGTGCGTCTGAAGTTGCATTGTCCGATGGCGGCGTCGGTGGGGGAGCAGGGAATAGAAGCGATCGAATGGGAGGACACAGTATCAAGGCAATGAGGAGACCAAGCGAAGTCGGAATTAGTAGATCGGCTGCCCATGAAGAGAAGTAGATCTTTGAAACAGAAAAAGTCAGCAATTGATAACCTTCACGCGAAAAGGAGGATTTACACTGCAAAAGATGGCAGTTCTAACGGGTTCCCTCCACGACTGCAATCGACCAACATGTCGAAAGAACTCAATTAACCCAACAACCACAGAAGTATAAAATCGTTCAAGTGTCATTCGTAATTTTTCCGGAGGATATACTTCATTTTCCGCGCGATTAAGATCCAAATCCTGATTTGCGCCCGGTAGAGCTTTCACATGATAGATTTGCTTCACATGTTAGTTAAGAAGCAGAACTAGCGGAGGATCAATCTGTACCTTATTAAATCGCCGAATCAACATCCAGAGATCTTCATTTGAGAGACCCTCTGCAAGAGTCTCTTCTACCACTCGAGATGATGGTTTCCATTCGACATTGCGGTGGTTTTCGGTGGTTCGTTGGACCGGCCCGCTCTCCTCAGGTACCTGAGGGAGTTCGTAGCTGTCTGTATCCTCTATCTCCCTGGGAGATTCATGATCTTGGCTCATTTTATATGAAGTGATGGCAATGTCCCCGTTACTAGAAGTAGCATGGGGTTTGAATGGGTTGGGATGATGGAGTCGCAGTTGGAGAAGACGGGGAGAGCTCCGCGTCTCACGTTGATTGTGGGGTTACAACGTCATATTTCGGGCTATTTTCAGTCAAGATCGACATTCTGCTTGAGGGGAATTTGAATGGTGAGAAGCTTGTATGAGCCAAGTGATTGAATTGCATCTGCATCTTTGAGTATACTAGATTTATGTGGGCGTAGTAGACATAAGATTGATTGTATGGAATATGGGTATAGAACGCGTAAAACAGAAGAGAAATACGCCTGGATTGTGACAACCGCTCAAAAATAATCACTTGCTTTTCGTATCAATCGCAGATTCTCTGCCAAAAGCTACCGATCTAGAAATTTCATTATCCGAGTTGGTAGAGCTGCTATTGTCGACAGTCATGCGTGGACCAGTAAACCAGCGACGAGCAAACAGGAAATAGTAGGTCATGCACCCAGCCCAGACGAATCCATTGATCACGATCGTATAATTCATATCAGCCGCTGCGAGAAATGTTAGTTCATCGTTATGAACAATACAGGTACACAGATCATATTGGAAGGGGGACATACGGGACGGGTTTGGACCTGTGGTCGGAAACATGGACAGGATAACACCGAATAGCAGATAGATGACTGCTATCCACGCGATGGGCTTACTGAGCCTACCAGTATAGAATTCGCCTGGATAGAATCGATCCTGGCCCCAGACAAGCCGGCAAAAGATAGGCATTCCCCATGATAAGTAATTACTAGCGACAAAGAGAGAGAACAAGGCGTTTGATGCGGCGTTGTTGATCAAACATAAAAGGCCGAGGATAAGACAGATCACCGCTAGACCACAGATCATTCGAACGGGCTGATACTGAATTCGTTTACTGATGTGACGCAAAAAGGTCGATAATGGAAGGGCACCATCGCGCGAAAAAGCCCATGCTTGGCGAGAAGCTGCGACGATCTAGTTCATTTAGTATGGGAGCACACATCAATTCATCGAGAGAGGGAGAATACCAAGCTGAGACCGATGAGATATTGAATGAAACAGAGTACGATCATAAACCCTAATGCACCATCTTTTCCCAAAGCGTCGTAGTAGATCTGCAAACCAGATGAGAAATCATGATAAAAGGCAATAGGTAGAAAAGAAGAATACCTGTGCCATTGGCTGCCCAAATTTCGAATTGATCGTATTGCTCACATTCGGATCCATTGTTGCAGCCATCACTGTCAATGTGAGAAAGCCAAGTACACACGCAGAACCGGCTGACCAGATGATTCCAAGAGGTACTGCTTTGGCTGCGTGAAGGGCTTCTTCACTCATATGTACGCAAGAATCAAAAGACCCAATAGACCAAATAGGTGCTAGCCATGCAAGCATGAAAGCCCATCCACTTGGCCATTCGGTCTGATTGTCAAGATGTCGAAAGACAAAATTTCCAGAATTCAATTCTTCGCCGCGAGTCACTTTTCCAACAGGGAGGGCAATCACGGTCGCAATAACCAAGAAGATGTTGATATAAATGCATGCTGTTTGAATTTTGGGCATGATGCGACCCGATAATGCTGCTGAAATCGCATGTAAAAGAATCAAGCCCACGTAGACTGCATAAATTACACCACGAGACGCGGTCCATCCATCATCACGCGAGATAGCGACACAAGATATAATCATGAGTGCAAGGGTATAGTCGACTGAACAGATACCACCGATGAGACCCAGGGTATTGCTATATCCGATCAAAAAGCTGAGTGGATTCTTGTATTTCTCCCCCGCAAAGTAATGGGTCCACCAGTATAAACCCCCTGCAGTGGGCATCGCAGATGCAAGATCAGCCTTGAAGGAATAAGTTAGTCTAGATCTGTTGGTTAATTCTTCGTCAATCACATACCATCGCCAATCCAACCAGCAGAATGAACACGCTTGCTGTTAACCATCCCCAGACCATACCGACAGGTCCAGCTGGTAGCGAAAATGATAAAGTCGATGCAATCGAGGGGACTAGTCCCATGATACTAAATGCGACCGCAAATACTTGCGCTGTCGAGTATTGCCTCTTTAGTTCTTGTTTATATCCCATCTTGGCTAGTCCCTTCGAATTAGCTTGTAACTCGCGTGATTCCGTCAAAATCACAGGACTCACCCAATAATTCCAAATCCCCAGAGTCCGATAGAGTCGGCATCCCGGCTGGACTCCCAATGGCCTCTGGATCTCTCATCGGTGGTTGTGAATGCATGGCAGAGTGAAATCGACGCGATCGGTTGAAAATGTTTGATCGATAGGCATGACAGACAACTTTAAATAAAAGGATTACCAGTTGGGTGTCCGAGTTACACAAGGCTCTGAAGGGGTCGACCAACGAGATTTTGAGGTGGATCTACAATAGTCTCTTCCTCTGACGGACGTGCCTTTGCTACTAGAGGTTTATTGGAAAGTGAAGAGAGGTTAATTGCTAGTATTTACAGTAATTGTAGTTGATTGATATTCCATTTTGGTGATAGCTGCATCCATAGAGAGTAGAATAAGCTTACTGCACCGATGTGGCTGTTGTACACGAGCTATGAGCCATTTGGAAATGCTCATTCTTGACGCCTTTTCATCCTTGCTTCGCAAATTGCTGAAGAATTGGTGGAGCTACAAGTGGCCAATGCGAGTAAGCAGCCAGGTCCACCCCTTTTTACATCGCGTCGAACGAGGATGTCGAGAATCGAGAAATACTCATATGCAAGATTTCTACCCAAACTTATTCACTCTTTTCTCTCCTGTTTTACCTTCGGTCTTAAAATTATTTCTGAAGGATGCGGGCGAGTTCATCTAGTTACTATACCCGAGCCGATACTGCGATTGATTGGACTTCCGGGTGATCTGCAGCGGAAAGAGATTCAATTTGCTCAAATGCAGATTTATTGAAATTTAGTTTGGCACACCTGCAGGTCAAGACGGCCAGTGAAAAAATGGATGTTTCATTGGGAGGGGAAATTCTCCTTCGCTTCGATTGTTTAAACCGCTTTGGCAAGGCTGTGTGTTAACCAATAGGTAAAGATTAATCAATTAAAGTAATCGTCGTGTTTGCAAGACCTATGGAGAAAATACCAGTATGTACTAGAATTATTGACCAATTAATAAGTAGATGATTGCGGTGGTATCCAGTATTAACTTAAGATAAGTTTGAATAGTAGTCGAGGGAAAGATCAACATGTGAATCAAACCACATGTCACATCTTCACGATCATTGAAAAGCCCCCCATGAGAAGATTGCACATCTCGTCAGACGCGTCTGTATTACACCTGCTGCTCTGGAGGAACGTTATGGTGGTTCATCGAATTGCCCTCTGGACTATGATGAAGACCATCGGTGACGGTATGTTCCGAAGCAGCGGAAGAACCAGCCTTGACTTCCCACTCGTTATAGTCCTGACCGGGGTTGATCTTCTCCCAATTGACAAAACATAAAAGGTGATAGAAGCCAGAGGCGAGCAGAGATCCCAAAAGCGGACCAACCCAGTAGATCCAGTGATATCCGGGAAAGCTGCGATTGATGACATCGGGACCAAGAGATCGGGCTGGGTTCAGAGAGCCGCCGGTATAGTAGTCGCCTACCAAATGTGAAAAGGAAAATGTCAGGCACAGATTGTATAGCACATTTTTTGATCAAAGCAACATACCGATAAGTTCAGTGACGAAGAAAGTCAAGCCAATGCCGACGGGAGCAAGATATGTGGACTTGTGCTTTACAACTGCCAACATGATGATCACCAAGACCAGTTGAGCAGTAAGAAACATTTCAATGAATAAGCCCTGTGAGATAGATGTACCACCACCTAATCTCGTGGAACAATTGAGAGGACCTGGGAATAGAGCGCTGACAACACCCGCGGCAGCAATACCGCCAACAAGCTGTGCAGGGAACACAAACAATCCTCGAAGAGGTGGTAGTCCACCAGTCAAACAAAGAGCGAGCGTGACCTTGATACAGTTAGAACCTCGAGATTCACCGAATAATGGCTGTGAATTCTTACTGCTGGATTGAATAGTCCTCCGGTCACACGGAAGAATGCCCAAACATTGACCGTCAAAGCAAATCCAAACGACAAGGCCGAGTATAAGAGGTTCGAAGTATTTGGATAAGAGCCAGGTGGAGGCATTGGTGTATTAGAGACCTGAGTTCCAGCAAATGAAAAGAATAAGAACAAGAATGTTCCGACAAATTCGCCCATCACACAAAGCAAATTATACCGCATTTTGTCGGGCATTTGCAACATAGGAAGCTGGCCACGGCCACCGGGTCCCGGCGGACCAGCCATGCTCGAGGCTCCAGATTGAGTCCGTTTGTGAAAGATCATCTTGCTGAACTCGTGGGCTAAATCGATTGAGAGAATCGATTAAGTCAGGAAATGGAGAGGGCTACTACAGAATTGTAGTAGAGCAGCGAAACGTAACTAATAAAGAGGATAATCCACAGGCCGGACGTATCTGTGACGAGATACTTATTCAACATAGACTATCCATCATACACGTCACTATAGAAGGTTTCTCAGAATAATAATGAGATGCATTCATCATCGATCGGATCTTGGCGTGGATATTGAGCGAGCCCCATCGCATGTTGAAAATTAAGCCGCTAGCTATGAATTGCCTTTCTAGCTTAATCCCATTGACTCGTTTCGGTAAGATACGCGATCCATCAACTGGGAGGATACTAGAACTGAAGATCAGTGATGAGGTCAATATTTTGGTGAGTTCCATGTTCATAGAACGCCAACCCCAACCAGCTGTCGCTCGGGAATATCCGAGCTTCCGCGAACGGATGGCCCGGCTGTGTCTAGAACATTTCTTTTCACTTTGAATGGGTATCCACAGGAAGGGAGGCTAAATCAAGGTGGGTGTACATTGTCATTGGACAATGAGTAAGTCGGCAGCTTATACGGAGTATGTATCCCACACATACTAGTCGCTCAGATGCTGCTGATCACTGGAATCGCGGAGATTTTGCCTCAACGGGACCCTCGGAGGCTCCGATTAATGACTAGACGTCTGGTTTTTAGATACTTTGAGCTCTGCATTCATGAATCATCCGAAAACTCGCTTAGAGATGAGGTACCGCGGCTATCCGGCGGTGGAATATTACTTGGACCCTTCAGCTTGCACAGACCGACGAATCCAAGCGCTTCTCAACCATGAAGATTATTTCATCGGTATTCATATGTCAAATTAAATGAAAGTGATTCAGAACCAGACATCTAATGCACACTTATATGATGAACCGGTATTTTATATCCCAACTGAGGAAGCCAAATGCACAGTGCGTACTCTCAACATCAAACTTAGTCTTGGGCACTGGTGAAGTGGCGATTGAAAAAGATAGAACTTCATCCTATGATCCACTCACAGGAGAATTAAGTTGCCGAAAATGTATGAATCATCGCCTCTGCGACTTGAATCAACTAGGTCGAGAATGGGATGTGTTCAGCTGATTCAGCCTACGAGAACATATTATGCTCACACGCGCTAATCTAGTATCTTTTGGTAAGATCCAGGAACGTTGAGTCTTGTATTTCTCACTCAAATTCTGAGTCTTCCCTAGGGCTATCCTTTTCTCTCAATTGACCTTCAAAGCCCAATTGTAGAAAGTACATAGTGGTCCCGAATAGCTTGTACAAGTCCTCCGGCATTAGATCGATTTCAATGGACTTGAAGGTTATACATAATCTAGTAACCTATACAATCCTTATCCAAATACCTTGCCTTCTCGAGATTCCGTCAAATGCTTTCCCAATTCTGAACCTTCTTGTACTATTGGCAGCTTTTAGAATTCTGATAACATGACCTCCCTACCTTGAATATCTCACATAAAATAGATACAGATATTTAGCAGCTTTTAGTTCCAGATAAACTCTCAATTGGCTTTATCACTGATAGACCCAATTAATGCTTCTCGACTTTCCCTCCACTATATCCTATAATGTTGTTACGCTTGGGTACTGCAAGAGACATGTTGAGGATCAAGATGGTACAATGTTTCTTGATCAACGCGAATACTAACTTTTTCATGACTGGCATGCCATTGTGAATTCTACACCTCATCATGCATTTATATTGTATTATTTTCCTAGTAACTTCAGGACAGTAAACTGTACTGAAGTTCAACTGCCACAAAAGGCGTATGGCTTACGTCAAGCTAAACTAGTCCTCATGCGCAACGCGTTGTTCAAAGTGATATTCTCAGGGGGACGAAGGTCGTGTATCCTGCTTGCGACTACAAAACTCGGCGATGGCTCACGCGCAGAACTGCGATGTCCAGCAGGATCTGTATAAGACGATTTCCATGCTCCACCTTGCCAACCACAACTCGAACAAGCAGCATATTTGTAGCAGCTAGTGAGCTTTCACGCTCCTCAAAAATCCACTCGCTATTGGCTTTTGGGCTCTCCTTCGCATGGTACCGAAACCCCATTTTGCCCGCTGACTCGATCTTCGGGCCAACAATCAACGCCCAGTGGTAACTGGGTCAGTATCATTAAATGAAGCCCAATGGATGGAAGTCTGGCGCCCTGAACTCACGTGTCTTCCTTCCCTGGCATTTTAGGGGCTCCTCCGCGCGCTTAGAGAGTAACATATGGGCGATCTTTATTGGAGGGCATTTCGGGGTGCCCTGGAGGGAAGGAATCGAGTTCTGCTCGGTGCAGTACTGATTTCTGCCTCACACTTGACGAGAAAAATGGTTTTAAGGCTGGAAGACCAGAGTGGTGAGAGGGCTTTATTTATATCATATCCTAGCCGCTGATAATCATTCTCATTCTCTCCCTTCCTCCTCCTGAACCGTTGAGGTGTTTCGAATAGCCGCCTTGCTAATGTAGTGTGACAAGAAGCGCGCAATAGAGACTACAGCTAATAATGGTTTGCGGATGGGCGATGGCGAAGTCGATCACGAAAATCTCAACGCAAAAAGATATTCAATGCATGCAAAAGATTGTCTTCAAAGGAATTCGAGAATGTCATATCCAACCTGAACAGCTGCTGGAGCATCACAGCCAACTAAATTTCCCTCCATTTCCAACAAAAATCCTAAATCCATTGCTAATGCATTTTCCTGAGATATATGTAGTCTGTTCGTAAAGTTTAACTCACAGGCCCTTTCGATGCCGTCTTTAAGCGTGCGCGAGTCTGACAGTTGATCGTGGCCAGTCATGGTGTCTGACTAACGGACAGCCCCAAAGCAGAAGTGTGTTGATCACCCCCGGACCTAAATTTGGCAACGTACGTGGATTTTATAATCACGAGGAACAAACTATGGGAATTTAGCTACAGGAGCCTTATGACTCAAGGAAAGGACTCGGGGATGATATGAAATGGCATGCCGCATACGTTCAGATATGCGATATACCACAGTGTTGGAGGATGATAAACAAGGGGAGGTCCGTAGAAGAACACTCAAATATATGACCTCTTTCCAATAAACAAGCCAGGCATTTAACATTGTGAGTTAAGAGTTTGTAATGATTCTTTCTTTCCGACGTGGTCCTGCCAGCAGTGCCCAATGCGATATGAAGGTCCGGGATCAAGACACCTTCCAAAGTATACTGTACATCTCGCCAAGTGGAAGCTCGTTCAAACAGGCTCTCTGCATTGACTTGAATCTGAAATTCTCCAAGTAACTTGGCTGGCACTTCTATGTAGATTTACCCAAGGCTGCCCTGGTGAGATGAAATGGTTGGGACGGGGTTTCATTTGGATCTCGTTATCGTGTCCACACAACGTATGGTATTATAATTTGCGGTAGATAAGGAAAAAAGAATCAAAGTGGAAATACAGCATGTATGTTTGCTAGTTGGAGATCATCGACCCGCTGCGCTTTGATTGTGTCGGACGAACTACCCCATAAACCCTGTTGAACTACGCGATAGTACAGAAAACCTACTCCATTGGCCCAAGCAAGGAAAAGATAAGCTGTATCTGTAATTACCCGCCTCTTTTTGAGACGCTGGGTAGTATAACTCAGCCTCTCAAAAAGAGGCGAGTAATCGAAAACTCCCAGTTGGAAGATGCAGCTGTACCGGAGTACTTCGGCATCGGGCTCCTGAACATTCTCGTATGGGCTGATTCGGCCGGGATTGGAGACCGACGTGTGACTTGAAAGTTGGAATCGGTGAATCGGCAGGGCTTAGCGAAGTGGCAGTGGAATAATTGTGGAGTAAACCACGTAATATCCAATGAGAGAAGCAGAGATGATTTGCGGTATGAAAGAGAAGGACTTTGATTGGTAGGAATTGTCAACCTGCGCAGGATCGGCAAATTTTTGATAACAAGCCAGCGTGCTGAACTAAAAAACTCGTTCGAATAATTACATATCATGAACCATTTCATAATTCATAATGTACTGCCATTAGCCCACTAAAATCAATGAACTCTACGTAAATGACAAATACTTAATCACCGTGGGACGAATCTTCTGAAACTGGACCTATCGCCGAGAAAACTCCAGAAAAATGATCGAACCACTCAAATTCGTCTAGAAAGCGTCCACTCACCTCGTGGTGTTTGGTAAATCTCCGCGGAGATGCGGGACAAACCGTTCCCCTGCCCGTTTTTACCGCAACTACCGACCTACTGTACTATGTATGACTGGATATTTCTAGATTTTTCATGTTGATTATTGACGGGTCTCCTTGGCTTCGGTGTTTGCACTCGTAGAATAAATAGCTGATCGACGGCCGCTACATGGGCGGATTTCGTATACAAACATTTACATCTGACTCGTGCTATAGACTACACCATCGCACGTCTTCAAGTTCATTCATATACTAGAACAACAAACTTCAGACAACAAATTCTTCATCATGGGGTCTATTTCAGGTCTGCGACCGGATCAATTGCAACTCATCAAAGCGACAGTTCCTGTCCTGGTCGAGCATGGCAACACTATCACCACCGTCTTCTACAAGAACATGCTAGCCGCACACCCTGAATTGAACAATGTTTTCAATATTCCCAATCAGGTCAACGGCCATCAGCCTCGTGCATTAGCCGGTGCTTTATTTGCATATGCCTCGAACATCGACAACTTAGGTGCATTGGGCCCAGCTGTCGAGCTTATCTGCAACAAACACGCATCCCTCTACATCAAACCGGACGACTACAAAATTGTCGGCAAATACCTCATCGAAGCTATGGGTGAAGTTCTTGGCGATGCGCTCACCCCGGAGATTAAAGATGCTTGGGCCGCCGCTTATTGGCAACTTGCTGATATAATGATCGGCCGCGAGAACCAGATCTATCAACAAAGTGAAGGATGGACTGATTGGCGAGACTTCAAGATCATCGACAAAGTCAAGGAGTCAGACGAGATCACATCTTTCTATCTATCCCCCGTCGATGGCAAACCACTGCCTGCATTCCAGCCTGGCCAGTATATTTCCGTGAAGGTTTTCGTCGACGAAGTGCAATACGAACAACCCCGTCAGTACTCGCTCAGTGACAAGCCATCCTCTGAATACTATCGAATCAGTGTCAAGAAGGAGACTGGTCTGAGTCAGGGCGAGTCAAATGCCGCGACTCACCCAGGTTATGTTTCCAACATCCTTCACGACAGCAAGAACAAGGGAGATATTGTCAAGGTCTCTCATCCATATGGAGACTTTTTCTGTTCTCAGAAGGAGGGAAGCCATCCTGTTGTTCTGATCTCAGCAGGTGTGGGACTTACTCCATTAACCTCAATTCTGAATACATTGGTTGCAAAGTCATCCTCCAACTACCGCAAAATCCATTTCATCCATGGTGCTCGGACTTCCAAGACACGCGCTTTCAAAGAGCACATTGCATCACTCTCGAAGAGCCATCCTAATATTCAAACGACTTTTTTCACCAGTCAGCCCTCCGACGAAGACAAGAAAGGCGAGGATTACCACCAAGTTGGACGAGTGGATCTCAGCAAACTTGATCAGAACACGCAGTTATTCTTGGATGATCCTCAGACTGAGTTCTATATTTGTGGACCGGAGGGATTTATGAAAGATGCAAAGACCAGCCTTGAGACCCTGGGTGTCAAGCCGGAATCCATCAAAATGGAGCTCTTTGGAACTGGAGGTGTTTAGAATTCATTCTGACAAAGGCGTTACTTTATCATGCATTTACAAATACCATCTCTTCTCTTAGTTCATAATTCGTTGAGCTCGATAGAAATTTACTTCTTTCATCGTTCCTTTATGAAATTCCATATATTACAGTACTTTTTCGATGAAACCGGAGACTCCAATAATTTCTCCCCATTCGAAAACTCTATACAATCACACAGTATAACAGCGGTCAATAGATTCTACTCTATAATTTTGAAATGGACTGACTGTATACTCCAAGTCAGATTGCAGTTGATACTGTATTTTCCTCCATGATGCCGTATAAATGCCTGAAATATAAGGAATGTAATATACCAGCACAAGAAACTCCTATTTCATCGATTAATATTTACAAAGAGGGATTATTTGCTGCTACTACAAAATAATCCTATCACTACTAGTAATAGGATCTATTACGAATCTCAACGCAGTACGAGTTTCTCAGCATTCATCCTCTTCGGCGCGATCCTCGGATCTTCGTACTGCCGACCGACCAGCAGCATTTATAATCAAAGATACTCCCCAAGTCAAATTGATCAAATTCATTCCAACCGCAGCCTTGCCAAGTCAATTAGTCGAACACCAAGAATAAAGAACTATCCATATAAGACGCTGGAGGTGTGTGCTTCTGAGGTCATTCAAAATACAGATAAACCTCAAGCATACTCAATCCGACTTGATATATCGCGAATACCACAATGAGTCCAACGATCGGTGTCTTCCCCGCCTCTGGAGGCCTGGGATCTAGCATCGTGAATCATCTTACAACGCTTGTCCCAGCTTCTGAATTGATCTTGGTTGCCCGCAGCCCTGAGAAGCTGGCAGATCTCAGAGAAGCCGGCGCGACGGTGCGACAAGCCGATTATGATGCTCCATCTTCTTTGACCAACGCGTTTGATGGAGTGGATGTTTTGATGTTGATCTCTTACGCATCTTTTGAGATTCGACATCGTGTCGATGTGAGTATTTACGAGCCAAAATGCGAGTCAGAAACTGACAAGGATAAACAGGCTCATAAAATCGCTATCGATGCCGCTATTAAGAGTGGCGTTAAGCATATCTTCTATTCATCTCTAGGATTTGCTGGTGGTTTGGGTGATGAGAGTGTCGCGCATGTCATGGGTGCACATCTACAGACCGAGCAATACCTTGCCGGTCAAATTGGAAAGGTCTCATATACTTCTGTTCGAGAGGGACTTTATTCTGAATCATTTCCTATCTATACGGCATGGTTTGACCCGAAGAACCCGGTCGACGAAATCACAATCCCGCACTCTGGCTCTGGACCCGGTGTCACATGGGTAAAAAGAGACGAACTGGGTGAAGCAACTGCTAAATTGATCGTCGACTACGCGAAAAGTCCGGAGAAGTTCACCTATGTCAACAAGAAGGTTCTCTTGTCGGGTCAAAGGGAGATATCACTCGCCGAAACGATCGCGATCCTGGGCCGGGCGATTGGCAAAGATCTTCGTATCAAGGAGATTTCAGTGGACGAGTATGTGAAACTACCTCAAATTGGGGACCTGCATACATATCACGGTGTGGATCTTTCCAGGGAGTGGTCTACTGCCTGGCAAGCCATTAAAAATGGAGAGACTGCGGTGGTCTCGCCTGCGATGAAGGAGATCCTGGGACGAGAGCCTGAATCTTATGAAAAAACCATTCAAGATCTTGTCGGAGGTCTCTAACTGATATCAATAATTTAATGGAAACACACAATATCATACTGCTATCATATAGTCATAAGACTTATCCTAGGTCGCACAAATTGGTGGTTCTCGGGGAGAATGGTCTATAAACGAAGTCTATTTTTACGAATCATTCGAGATTTTGATGCCAAGTTTTTCGCAGATCACCCCCTTTATGTACACTGAAGCATAGAAGGAGTTTGGTCCTCGAGATGAGATCAATTATACTTGGGCTTGGTCCGTTATTCCGTAAAGGTACTCTAGTGATATCTTTACATAAATGCAAAAAGAGACAGTTGTAAATAATCTTGATATTTGACAAGCTTGGACGCTAAAGATGGAATAAATATGACTTATGGAGTTGGAATATTGACGACAGAATTCGCCCGACATAACCAAGTATCGTCACGGTATCGTTTACTCCTTAAACTCCTTAACCCAGAGGTTGATGGCACCGTACTCGGCATTGTGAGCACCGTACCAGAAGATCTCCTTGGGACCAGCCTCATCGGGGACATCAACGGAGTACCAGTCCTTGCCCTTATGGGCGAAGTAACCCTTCTCGGTTTGGTCGAAGCCGAGAGTAGTGGCACCCTCGGGGGTAGCACCGGAGTGAGGAACAGTCAGACCAACAGGCGAGACGGAGTTCTCAACAATGTACAGGCTCTGGAAAGCAGTTGGGACGCCATTCTTGGAGGTGAAAGAGACGGCACCGTTTTGACCGCTGCGAACTGTTCAAGCAATTAGACTGGGAGTTATAATGGAATCGTTCAGGTCTTGTAGGGACTTACGGATAGCGATCTCATGGGTGGTGGTGTTGGCGCCGACCCAGAGGCTCTCTATGGAATGAGTTAGTGGGTTTCTTTCTTTTAATTCTTTTGATGAAGCCATGGTAGAATCACTTACGGCCGTCGGTCAGGACAGTCTTGCCACCATCAGCAACGAGGGTGAAAGCAGAGGGGAGCTTGGCAGCAGCGACGGCGCTGGCGAAGCCGGCAATAGCAGCGATGGAGAACTTCATTTTGAATGTGATGGTTGAGGTTTGAATGATTGACCTTGAATGAAGAACGAAGTTGATGCCGAGGATGGACGGGCTTTATAGGTGACTTCTCGCGTCACTGGGCTACAATACCCTCGGTTGAAGCTAAGACATATCCAAAGCTCATCATCGCCGTAGATTTGGGGTTCATTCCACTGCATGATGGCAGTTGTGGATAACCTTATTGGGTTGAATCCGGTTTGCGGGTCGATCGTCTGGGGGGTCTTGAGACATTGTCTTTCATCACTTCATGGCCCGAATATTAGCCGTTCACCGACTTTCGCACAAAATTACGCCTTGATGTCGAGATTTGAGCTTGAAAAGGGTGGAGATTACATTGTGAGTGTTGACTTATGATAGCTGTTGAATTTCGCCCTGGTCTGCTATTGCTGAGGGTCTTTCAGCTCGAAGACCTTTTTTCATGACGGTAAAGATCTTTTATCCGATGTGGAGATTCGACTTGTTAGAGTATAAGCCACTGACGATCTCCCATGTCGGATAAGAGTCGGGGAAATTTCCCATTGCGTCTCCCATGCTATTCTTAGCAAATTATTATGGGCAAAAGGGGTCTTCAGGGGTCTTGAGAGGTTGGATATTTGGGTTTAGGGAGCAAATAGCTCATGAGTCTATTGCTAAGTGTTTTGTTGAGATGTTGACGCAAATTCCGGGGCATCCGTTAGTCTGCAAGCCTCGGAAAGACTAGAAGATGGACGTGGGGCCTTCCCTTTTGCCCCGAATAGCTCTAAAATTGATCATTCATTGTAGCCTTGATAGAGTCTTTCCAAGTATAATTGTGATTTCAGGAGATTCGCACGCAAGATTCAAACATTCTATTGGCCCATCCATTAGATGATCGGTGTACAATTTTAGTTCAAGCCCTTAAAAAATAAATGCATTGGAATGCATTTTTTTATGAGTGTAGGCACCTAGTAGGTACCTGCAGTCATACATATATCGCGTCATGCTATGCTTCTCTTTCTTGCCAAATGAAATAGAACCTTTCTACTAGAAAGGGATTGAATGAGTAGTACTCGTTCAATCAGACTACAAATTGGAATTTGCTAGGTTTTAAAGATATACTTAAGAAGCGATGTCGAGGCAGACTCTTGAGGAGAAACTAGATGTCGCAGCTTCGAAGCTGTGGGCCCGGTACATCTTACTCACCATCACAATGTGATAGTATGAATACACTACTTGTCACAGTGATTTTCAAGGTTCAGCCTAGACTCGAATGGTCTGACTTCTATCTGCAATTTTGCTGTAAGTATGCCCGAGCCATCAGTGTCAATGGTTTAGATCCGTACTCGTATAAGTTGGTCGTGGATCATTCAGAGGCCGGGTCATGCAATACATCGAACTCCACGTTTTGCTTCTTTCTAGCATATCTTGACTATGAGCCCAGGAGATTTCAGGCTGCAAGACTCTGCTACGTAATACCGGTTTGCATGCTAATATCCACCAGCCACTAGTCAAGAACACCTTGAAATTGGATATCATGGAGAATCAATCCGAAAATTCAGCTCTGTCGGAATTCCACAAACTCAACCACATCTTTGTGATCGAAACGGAGGACCAAACTGATCAATCTCATTTATATAGTTTAAATTCAATGCTTATTTATACAGGTAGAAGAAAAATGTTCCCTTCACCCCCTTTGCATCCATCGCTCCGAACAACAGGTCGTCGTTGACATATTTAAAGTAGTCAATGATAGGTTTATCGTCGTAAATCATGGCTGTCGTGATTGCACCGCGGTATTGCATAGGACGAAGCTGTGGCCATTACAAAGTTAGCTTCAAGTTCTATTCATTCTATTCATGGACTTCCAAGATGGCAATGGGGGATTATCATTATCTCCACCTACCCTAGCATGACCCCAGTCTGCATTCCAAACGCGAGACTCATCTTCTTGATAACTCATGATGGGGTCTACATCTTCGCTCGATCGGAAGTCTTTGCCGGCCCATTTCAGAGATTCCATCTTTGCCTCGGTCGGATGGTTCGTGTTCACGCTACCACCTTTCCATGGACCAATGAATTGTTCCGGCTGAACAGGCTTCAGTTGGTCGAAAAGAGCAAAGGCGTCATCCTCAGAAAGATTCTGACGATTGATAAAGTCTTCGGCTTGCTTCTCGGGTGTTCTTCACGGAAGAATTAGTACATTTCATCTCAGTGGGAGGTTGTTGGGATATACTCACGCGGACATTATTTCGGTCAGTGCAGAAATGATATTTGCTCCAGATTCGTGTGCGATTAGGCCCTGTTCAGATCGCTCATATTTATAACACAAGCTTTGCACGATGTAGCTGACCCTGCGTCATTCGACCCCAGCCTTGTGCATAAATTGTGGTCGCGGGCCATATCGATCGACCCCTCCATCAAATCTCTCTTGTTCAATTCGCCTGGACGCGAACGGTGGGGCAGATTAATGTAGATCGGAACGATCTCGCTCAGTGAAAGGGTAATCCCATCTCTTAGTGGACAAATAGTTGCCCCGAGGAAGGGGACCTTTGGTGGCAAAGATGAATTCTTTTGAGGTTCAATGCATGCTTAGAAAGCGGCATCGACGGTGCATGTTCACCGTTGATCGGTGCGGCATCTGCAGGATTGTCTTGATATCAGGTATATGACATTTGAGATCCTCGGAATATCAATCAGGAGGGGTACACAAACGCTTTGTGTGTACCAGAGATGGAGGGGAACGTATCCACTAGGGCTGACCCACGTCGTGAAGCATCGAACGAGATCTCCCAAAGAGATCCTCCCGACGATCCAAAAAGTGAAAACCAAGTGGCTGAGATCGGCACATGGGCATTTCGGAGAAGACCGACAACTTCTTGGAATTTGGAAAAAGGTGTTCAGTCGACGATTGAAGGGATTTGAGTTATCTCCACGTCACCAAGTGCCTCGCGTTCGCAAACTTTATCAACTTCGATTCGACATGATAAGCATACATGTTGCACGAGTGCGTCATTAAGTGGTGGGGAGGAGATCTTAGCATTTCATTTCCTCCACCGCTTGTATGACGAGCCCGGGATACTTCAAGTTCCAGGACCAAGGACAAATTTATGAGCGTAAGCTTGGTCGTGTTTGGAGGCTTTGAAGAATGATAAACCATAGGAGTGATTATGATTTGCTTTTCTCGCGGAGGATCTGGCCAGCTGCATCTTTGGGAGATCAGCAGCACTCAGCCAGGAAGAGATGGATATTCGATAGCAAGTTCAAAGCACAGTTGGCCAGCACTCTCCCAGAAAGACAGTACAATTGCAGTTAAAAGAATGTGTGTGCAGTTCACGTTTATAGCATCATGTTCACCCCGGTCACTGAGGACCAAATGCAGATAGCTACCAGGATTATATCAAGACTTGAGAACCAGGCCGACCGAGAATACATGGGATCGATACGACTGAAAAGTCTACACTTGTGAGTTGTCAGTCTCGAGGTATCTTCACAGCGTCGCTGTTCAAAGACAGAGAATATAATTAACTCACAGGAATGCATCTGAACCCTGTTGACGATGATATCAGTATCATGGATATTAAAGACTCTTCCCGGCTACATTTTACTCTCGGGTTGACTTGAAGCACGGCAGATGCATCTCAGTCACCAGAAAAGATGGCGACTCTTCTCTCGTTTCGCTGAGCGGTCCAGACATTATCCCTCCCATCAACCACCATCAACCACCATCAACTTCTATCCCTCTTCCATACTGCGCCAGGCCATCATCAGGTGCCGACGTAGATCCCGTCTGCGGAACCCGAAATCCGGGGAAGCTAAACAGCGGCAGATCAGATCAATTCAGATCCGTGGATGCTGTCATCTGGCGATATTAGCGTTAAACCTGGTATCCACCATCGGGCCATCGGATGCCGCGTCGACTCACTCTAGATATCACGGACGAGAACTCTCCTTGATTTCTTATGACATAAGAGGGGGGGGTAACGGTCAGCTTGCAGCAAGCTAGCAAGTGGAATTGGATCCACTCAGCTGGGGGATGGAAGTTGACATCTCATCATCGAGATATATCTGAATTTTTTGCGCTTCGGGCGCTGAAGATCCTTTCAGGAACAGGCTTGGGAAAGGGGTTGAAAGGGAAAAATATGAAAGAAGCGAAAAGCCACATACGCATCAGCAATACAAAATACTTGAATATTGATGTCAGGGGTGTACTATGTACATAGCAAGGTTTTGCAATATGCTAGCACCCGAAACCGAAAAGTGTTCGTAGATTCGCCTCCCACCATTCCGTCTTCATTACTCCGTACTCCGTAAACATTAAACACGATGGGCCGATCAGGAGATACCCGAGTTACACACTCTGGGGAGAATCTCAGCACGGAACCGTTCACCGAAAATGGATCATCGAAATGATTCCGATTCAAATTCGTCCACATCAGAAAGTGACAGCCACTGAGGGTCACGAGACTGGGCTGGCGCCGCTGTCAACCTCGGCAGCTCCCGGGTTGAGCATCAAGGAAAGATTTGATCCGAGTCATCCCATAGCCTAAAAGGGCAACTGACAGGAGCGTTTGAGATCCAGGTCAGCGGGAAGAATTGTATGCATTTGGAGTGGACAGGAGATAGCTGTTCTGCTCCACTGTTATGGCGTTGTGGGACGGGGAATGTTTCGTGCATTGCTTGCTATTATGGGGCACATTGGTAAAAAAAAAAAAAAAAAAAAAAAAAAATTTTTTTTGATTTTTTTTTTTAAAA
>Ga0102593_1000415_pt1 | contig 81082 bp, 86 predicted proteins | sample AraplaCol_mMS_r2_2_FD_76862 | JGI IMG/M metagenome (GOLD analysis project Ga0102593, IMG submission 76862) | Arabidopsis root microbial communities from North Carolina, USA - plate scrape MF_Col_mMS_r2 (SPADES assembly) (version 2) | ecosystem: Host-associated > Plants > Roots > Endosphere... | reverse complement strand
ACCGACACCGCGGTCTTCTCAGGCAACTTTGCCAATTATTCCCTCGCGATCGACAATGGCAGCCGTGTCCTGACGAGCGCACTTGAGGGCACGGACAAGCTGACAGACGTCGAATTCGCGCGCTTTGCCGATGGCGTCTACAATTTCGCCACGGAAACCTTCACCGTCAACAGCACCGAGCCGGGTACTCCGCTGAATATCCTGGACACGAACGGCGCCACGATTATCAAGACCGGCGCGGAGTTCGAAGCTTACGACGTCATCCGCAACTCCGCAATCAATCCTCTCGTCCCAGTGAACCTGGTCATCTCGGATTCAGGGACGGTGGACCTTGCAGACGAACTGGGCTCAGGCTCCGCGAATGTGACGGGCTCAAGCGGCGACAATGTGATCACGACGGGTGCAGGCCAAGACAAAATCAATGGCGGTGACGGCGTAGACACGTTGAACGGCGGCGCGGGAAACGATGAGATCCGTGGCGAAACTGGCAATGACACACTGAATGGCGGCATCGGAAACGATGAGATCAATGGCGGAAATGGCAATGACACGCTGAATGGCGGTGACGGCAATGACCTGCTCTGGGGAGACGCAGGAAATGACGTCATCAGAGGCGGTGCGGGCAACGATACGATCTCAGATGGTGAGCACTTCGGCTCTACCCCGGAAGTTGTCGACATCGACGCTGGCGACGGCGACGATGCTATCACCTTACAATTCGCTCCACCGCTTTCCGGAACAATCGATGGCGGTGCCGGGATTGATGCCCTGCAAGCCTCGTCGCTGCAGGGCCTAACGCTCAAGAACATCGAAGTCCTTGAAACGGTGGGATGGTCAGTTGCCGGCTCGAGCGCGCAGTTCGAAAGCTTTGACAAGATCGTCTATTCGACCGATCCGACCTTGAATTATAAAGCCGACTTGGTGTTGACGGACAGCGCCCACCTCGATCTTTCCGACGAGTTGGGAGATCGCGGGGCTTTCATTGCCGGCAATATCTCCGGCATTGACGTCAAGACCGGCGGCGGCGACGACGAGTTTACGGGCACGAACGGCAACGACATTTTCGACGGCAGTGGCGGCAACGACATCATCAATGGTAATGGCGGCAACGACAAATTGACGGGCGGCGCCGGCAACGACGCCATCAATGGCGGCGCCGGCATCGATACCGCGATCTTCTCCGGCAATTTCGCCAATTATTCCTTCGCATTGAACAATGGCGATCACATCCTGACAAGCGCCGCGGAAGGGACGGATACGCTGACAGACGTCGAATTCGCGCGCTTTGCCGATGGCGTCTACGATTTCGCCACGGAAAAGTTCACGCTCGACGGCAGCAATAGCGCGCCGACCAATATCCAGCTCTCGAAAACCGCCCTCTCCGAGGACACGCCGATCTGGACCACGGTCGGTCTGCTCAGCGCCAAGGACGCCGATGGCGACGCCCTCACCTATACGCTGATTGACGGGGCGAACGATCACTTCCGGATAAAGGGCAACCGCATCGTCACCTCGAAGGCTCTGGATTACGAGACGGATAAGTCGCACACGATCAAGGTCGCTGTTTCGGACGGCAAGGTCACGGTCGAAAAGGACATCACGATCAACGTCCTCGACGTCAACGAGACGCCGGTCAACCAGGCGCCGACCAAGCTCGCCTTCTCGCGCGGCTCGGTCTCCGAGAATATCGCCATCGGCACCTCGGTCGGCCTCCTCACGGCGGTCGATCCGGAAGGCGGCGCCGTGAAATGGCGGCTGACGGACGATGCCGACGGCATCTTCAAGCTCGTCGGCAACAAGATCCAGACAAAGGCTGCGATCGACTACGAAAGCACCCACAGCCTGACCTTCACCGCAGAGGCCTATGACGCGGCTGGAAACGCCACCAGCCACGATTTCACGCTCGCCGTGAAGGACGTCTTCGAGCCGTCGGTTTCGAGCCTGCTGCACGACGCTTTGATCTAACTGCGGCTTGATTCCAAGCGGCGACGCAATACGTCGCCAATGGCTTTAAAAACGGGGGGCTTGCGGTCAGCAAGCTCCCCGTGTCGATGAGGCGGAACAAGGCGCCCCGCCGAATCTCTTTTCCCCACTGGGTAGAAGCGGGAGTTCGGGCTGAGCGCCCGATCCAAATTGCTGCTCCCCCTACGCACCCGGTTCGGCTATAACTCCTGCCGATCCGAGGAGAGCCCGCATGCGCCTGCCCACATTCATCCTCGCCCTGGCCATGGCGGCGCTCGCAGCCTTGCCCGCATCGGCGGCAACCTACAAGACGCCGAAGGCGCTGCTCAAGGCGCTCTATATCTACGACACCGACAACAGCGACGCCGAGGCGCCATCACCCTATTCGATCTTCTTTTCCGACCACCTGAACAAGCTCCTCCAGACCGATCTCGACAACACGGCGGAGGGCGATGTTGGCGCAATCGACTTCGATCCCGTGATCGCTGGACAGGATGGCGCCGCGAGCGACGTCAGGATCGGCCAACCGATCCTGCTGGATGATAAGGCCGAGGTGGAAGTGCAGTTCGAAAACGGCGAGGAGGTGACGCTCTTCTACACCCTGGTGCGTGAACATGGCGGCTGGAAGGTCGACGACATCGCTAATCAGAAGGGTGATAATCCATGGAGCCTGAGCGCGTTGCTGGGTGACGCGCAGTAGGTGGTTGGGACAAGGCGAACGAGGCGGTTCCGACCTCTCTTCCGTCATTCCTGTGCCCGTCACAGGAATCCAGCCACGGCGCGTCGGCGCCGTGAATAGCTTTCTTGCAACGAGGTCACTCCCCGCGCCCAAGGCCTAGGGACCTGGATGCACTGTACAGCGATGACCACTACGGATCCTACGCCGGTTCGCTGGCTCGACTCCGTTCAAGGTGAACATTGTATACGGCCGGATCAAACAGCCGTCACCCGTCGCAACCACCGAGCTGGGGGGCACGCATAGTGCCAAAGAGCAAGCGGCATAGCCTTCGGCCGTCACTCAGAAGCTCACGAGGCAGTCTGGGCCGAGACATGAGGTTCCAATGAATCTTCCACTTCAACTGTATCCCAGTTCAGAAACCCCAGAGCTGTTATCGTCAAAACGATGATGCCGATGGAGCCTGGGCTGACCGGAAGCTGAATGAATGCACTTACGAGGGCGCCGGAGACAAGCAGCAGGATCTGGATGAAGGCGATAATGCTTGCGATCGCAATCAGACGAATATTCGCCCCATTCTTGACCTCAAGTCGCCTGGTATAGGCGAAAACGATCAGCGGGATCAGGATCGATGCCATTGCGAGAGCGATGATTTGCAGAGGCAACCCTTGCACCGTAGCAATAACATTTGGAGCAATGAAGGCGAAAAAGGCCAGCACATAACCTGCAGCGGTGATTGCCAGCACAGGCGGCCAGATGAGAATTTCCCTTGGCTCGATCGTCTCTTCTGCAATGGTGCCGGCCTCGTGACATGCCGACCTCCACAGGAAAGCCGTGACGACCACTGCAGCAACCGACAAGACGAGATAAACCGCGACAATCAGCCATTGCGTCGAAGGCACGGCGCCAGTTCTTGTCATTTCGACTGAAGCGATCACATTGTTTGGCAGGCTCAATAGGATCGGGATCGAGTATAACGGCCAGAGGCCGTCGCGCAGGCCTGCGATCCTTATGCGATCGGAGAGGAAGATCGTGAACGCCGTCGCGCCCACGCAGGATGCGATCGTGAGCATGGTGAAGCCAGTCATATTATCAGCGACGAGAGGTGTCGCGCCCAGGCCACCTGATATGGCGTAAGCCTGCATAGCGGCAACAGCCAGCGCGATCACTATGACGATCGCAGCTCCCAGGACGGTGTTTCGATCTTGCTCGTCCTTCTGCTTGAGCCAAGGGAAAGCAATCAATCGTGCAATTTCCGCAAGTCCCAGCGCGGCGAAGAGGGGTGTCAGTCCAAGGGCTAGGATCGATATGCGAGAGAGCATATCGGAATCGACACTGTATTTCAGGCTAGCAAAAGCCTCCAAATCGATCCCGGGAAGCGGGATATGCAAACCCAGCGCATAAACGATGCCGATCAGCGCGAAGGTGATGATCATTTGCCGCAAATCCATTCGATTTTCCCCGGATCACCGATCTTGATGAATCGCGTCTCGCTAGTGCGAACCACAGCGTTTAATCTCAAGTTGAATCATGCGAAGTCAAGAGCTGTCGGATAGGGCTCATAAGTGTCTTGCCACCAGCCCATAGCGCCGCATGATTTCCCTCTACAACGCGCGGCCCGACTGCTTGCCTAGCCGGCACTCTAGCCTGGCCGAACTCCAATCAATTCTCGTGCGGCTTCGGCCGCTCGATCCAGCCTGATCCCATCCGGCCCCCTGCCCGATCGCGTTCCGATAATCTCTGAAACTTGAGACTTCCACATCGAATTCCTGCGCGTCCTGTTCGCCCCGAGGCAGCCAGAAGCTGACGCTCGATGCCGATCATTCTTTTCGGGATCAAGGCATATGGATTCAATCTTGTATCGGTCATTCAAACGTTGCGGAGACATATCCGAATTTTCCGTACCCAGAGCCCGCCTTGGGGCAGAGTGGACCATGTCAGCACCCGCCACAACCACTCCCAGGTGTGCCCCCAATCTTGTTCGCCCGACCCCGCCTTGCCCCAAGCTACCCAACGTAAAATCCCTGCCCGCTATCGAATCCGCCCGTCATCCCGTTTCGGCACGGAATCCCACGATGGCACAGTCGGGCAAGAATCCGTTAACCCACCGTCAAGTATCTGAATCTTCGGCATTTCCCGACATCGATGCAGGTATGCCAAAAGAATCCCGCTTGCTTTTTGCCCGAAATGCTGGCACGAATTGACTTACTCGGGCATTTGCATGCCGGTGACTGGACTGATGTGGTAATCCCTTCCGTTTGGAAGGCGGCGCGGGAATACCCGCCTACGTAGACGTTCTTTCCCCGTACGTGACTTCTCCGACTGACCCTTCGTCCCAATCGATCGGGGCGAAAGCTAAAGCCGTCCGCTTCCTCTCGGGGGCGCGGATACTACACAGACTAAGGGAAAAGGACGATCCCAATGGCCACCAAGGGCACCGTAAAATTCTTCAACCAGGACAAGGGTTTTGGTTTCATCACGCCGGATGGCGGCGCAAAGGACGTTTTCGTCCATATCTCTGCGCTGCAGGCTTCTGGCATCCAGTCGCTGCGCGAAGGCCAGCAGGTTACCTTCGACACCGAGCCGGACCGCATGGGCAAGGGCCCGAAGGCCGTCAACATCTCGGCTTCGTAAGTCAGACTTCCGCTCACGCGGCATGAACGGCGCTCCGCAAGGGGCGCTGTTTCTGTTTTTGGCGTTCGATTTGTCGATCGCATCGGCAAATGTTATATGCGCGCTTATGGATGATCCCGCCCATACGGCGCTGCATCGAGGCAGCGGGGCACCGCAGTGCGGCGCCCGGGAACAACGAACGATGGAACATCTATGACGCAGAAGAGGCCAATTTTTGCGGTCGCCCCGATGATCGATTGGACGGATCGGCATTGCCGCTATTTCCACCGGCAGATCAGCCGCGAGGCGCTGCTCTATACCGAGATGGTGGTGGCCGATGCGATCATCCACGGCCCGCGCGAGCGGCTGCTCGGTCATGACGCCGCCGAGCATCCGCTGGCGCTGCAACTCGGCGGATCGGACCCGGCAAAGCTTGCCGACGCGGTGCAGATCGCCGAACCCTATGGCTATGACGAGATCAACCTCAATGTCGGCTGCCCCTCCGACCGTGTGCAGTCGGGCACCTTCGGCGCCTGCCTGATGTTGACGCCGGAGACAGTGGCCGAATGCATCGCGGCGATGAAGAGGGTTGCGACCGTGCCGGTGACGGTGAAATGCCGGATCGGCGTCGACGAGCAGGAGCCGGAACAGGCGCTGCCCGAGCTGATCACCCGCGTTCTCGATGCCGGCGCCGATGCGATCTGGATCCATGCGCGCAAGGCCTGGCTGAAGGGCCTGAGCCCCAAGGAAAACCGCGAAATCCCCCCGCTCGACTACGACATCGTCTACCGAATGAAACAACGCTGGCCCGATGTCTTCATCGGCATCAATGGCGGCATCCGCACGCTCGACGAGGCAGCAACCCACCTTGCCCATGTCGATGGCGTCATGCTCGGCCGCGCCGCCTATCAGAATGCCGCGATCCTTGCCGACATCGACCAGCGCTTCTTCGGTGCGCCTGCGGCCGAACCGGACTGGGAAGCGTTGCGCGATCGGATGATGGCCTATACCGAACGCCACATCGCCAGCGGCGGCCGGCTGCAGCACGTGGCGCGCCACATGGTCGGCCTCTTCACCGGCCTGCCGGGCGCAAGGCGCTACCGCCAGATCCTCTCGACCGACGCGGCCAAAACCGGCGCCGGACCGGAAGTGCTGGCGGCCGCCTTTGCGGCGGTGGATTTTTCGGGAACAGATCAGGAGGCGGTCAGCGCCTGACGCGAAGCGGCGTCACAACCGCGCCATCGGTAGCAAGATCTTCTTCTCGATCCGGCCGGCCACCGAGAACACCAGGATCTCCGTATCCCTGCCGATCCTGCTGCCATCCATCAATCGGACGATATCGTCGACGCCGCCGACCGGGCTGCCGTCGATGGCGAGGATATAATCGCCCTCCTGCAGCCCTCTCTTTGCCGCAGGCCCATCGGCTTCGACGCGCCGGATGCGAACGGAGGTCGTTTGTGCCGTGCCAGCGGCGAGTGCCACCCGGCGCGGCAGCACAATCGTATCGCCTGATATGCCGATGAAGGCACGCCTGACCTGGCCATAACGGAGAATCTCCGAAACCACGAAATTGGCCGTATTCGACGCCACAGCAAAGGCGATGCTCTGCGCACCTTGGATCACGGCGGTATTGACGCCGATGACCTCTCCGCCCGAAGACACCAGCGGCCCGCCTGAGTTGCCGGGATTGAGCGCCGCATCGGTCTGGATGACGTCGTCCATCAGCCGGCCGCTGGCTGCCCGCATCGACCGGCCGAGCGCCGAGACGATACCGGCGGTAACCGTCCATTCGAAGCCGAGCGGGTTTCCGATCGCGATTGCGATATGCCCCCTGCGCAGGCGCTGGGAATCTCCGAGCTTCGCCCAGGCGCCGGTGCTTGTATTGGCGCGAATGAGGGCGATATCGGTATCCACATCCCGGCCAAGCACACGGCCCTCGGTAACGAAGCCGTCGGGCGTGGTGATGCGAACCACCTTGGCGTCGTCGACGACATGGTTGTTGGTGACGATCAGACCGTCAGGCGAGACGGCGAAGCCCGACCCGTGCCCTTGCCGGCCACCCACCCTCTCAATCCGGCTGACCGCCGGCCCGACGATATCGACTGCTGCAGCGATCGATTGCGAATAGGCATCGATCAGCGCCCCATCATTCTGAGGCGCTATGTCCTTATCCATGTAACCCATTATTTGATCCTCAGGCGGCAATAACGGCCGTCCCGCCGCCGGCGAAGCGGTCGCGATTGCGAAGGTTCGCCATTGTGCTGTTGTGTGAAGATTAGATGGTTGGGCTTAGACCCGCGTTCAAGTGAGCGCCGGCGGCGGTCTGCAATGCGCGCAACGCAGAGAATGCCAACACGCCTACCCGGATAGATATGCTGAACTACCCGAATAGATATCTTGAACGCACGGCCAAAAATTGGCTCATTGCAGACATTCGCCCGTCAAATCAGCTACCTTCGCTACCCATGACCAACCTGCCTGAGGAGTGCAACAGGCCGACATACCGCGGATCAAAAGAATGTTCGCTGCACGAAGCAGCCAGGCGAGGATCGCCAAATCCCCGTCCCTTCATACGAGATGGGCGGTGCTGTGCGCCCATCGCGCAGAGACATACAAACGTCTGTCATATCAATAGAATAGAAAGAGCCATTCAATTAGCACATCAGCATATTCAGGGCCGACTTATCCCCTAAGGCGCGACCTTCTTGCCGAAGCCTCCGGCGCAATGGCGCTCGTGGCCTTGCCAATTCTGCCGGCAACGGCGCAAACTTCTGACCGCATTAATCCAACCCCAACCAATGGAGCCGAAAGATGAGCACAGTCACAACCAAGGACGGCATCGAGATCTTCTACAAGGATTGGGGGCCGAAGACCGCCCAGCCGATCATGTTCCATCACGGCTGGCCGCTATGCTCCGACGACTGGGATACCCAGATGCTGTTCTTCCTTGAGAAGGGCTACCGCGTCGTCGCCCATGACCGGCGCGGCCACGGCCGCTCCACCCAGGTGGGCGACGGTCACGACATGGATCACTACGCCGCCGATGCCGCAACCGTCGTCGAGCATCTCGATCTCAGGAACACCGTCCATGTCGGCCACTCCACCGGCGGCGGCGAAGCGACCCATTATGTCGCCCGCCACGGCCAGCCGCAGGGCCGTGTCGCCAAGCTCGTCATCATCGGCGCCGTGCCGCCCATCATGGTGAAGACGGATGCCAATCCCGGCGGTTTGCCGATCGAAGTCTTCGATGGCCTGCGCAAGCAGCTCGCCGCCAATCGCGCGCAGTTTTATTACGATCTGCCGGCCGGCCCGTTCTACAGCTTCAACCGCCCGGGCGCGAAGGTCCTGGAACCGGTCATCAACAATTGGTGGCGCCAGGGCATGATCGGCGGCGCCAAAGCGCATTACGACGGCATCAAGGCCTTTTCGGAAACCGACTTCACAGAAGACCTGAAGATCATCACCGTACCGACCCTCGTCATGCACGGCGACGACGATCAGATCGTGCCGATCGCCGACTCCGCCCTGCTCTCGGCCAAGCTGCTGCAGAACGCCACGCTGAAGGTCTACGAGAAATTCCCGCACGGCATGTGCACCACTCATGCCGACATCATAAATCCCGACATCCTTGCCTTCATCAAAGGTTGATCCGTGATGTTACCGGGCGCTGACGAGGCGCCCGGTTGCCATGAACGGCTTGACATCGGCATGACCAAATTTAATCTCCACGCGGCTAAACTGGGTGAATTCCGATGCTCCGTATCAACCTGCATGCGGCAATCGCCATCGCCATGATCTCCGCCAACCCCGCCTCCGCCGCACCCTGCAGGAACGCAGCTGGCCACGCCGTCAAATGCCCGGCCAAATCGGTGCAGCAGAGGTCGATCGGCCAAAACAGCAAGCTGCAGCGGGGGAAGGTGCGAACGCACGTGACGGATACGACCGGCAGAGTGAATTATAAATGGTGACTGGCTGTTTGCCGTCCCACACCCAGGCCGCCGGGCCACGTCGATCGATTGACGGCCAGTTACGCATTTCCCATGAAACCGTTTTCGCCGCTTTGCGTTTAGCGGCCATGAAAAGAGAACGTGAACCCTCATCAAAGGCTTACCGGCAGGATCGTTTCGAAAACACCGAGCGAGCCGCCAAGGAAACCATCGAGGCGGAGCAGCGAGCCCGCCGGGAAAAAACCAAGCGGCTGAAAGAGCTGCGCCTGTCACAGCAGGGCGCCAAGGACCCCGCAACCAAGTAGATCCCACACTCGCACTATCCGATCGGCACGCCGGTCGATCTCATATCCATGCCCTGCCGCCCACGCCCGCGTCTTTCCGTGCGTGCCCCGAATTCTTTTTGAATTTCGGACCTTCGCCCATCTTGCAGAGCAAACATCGCGAAATTATCTTTTTTTCACGAAAGCGATTCACGGCATCCAAAAAGGGCAAATTGCGATGTCAGACAAGCTGTTCAGCACACGGGACGAACCGCTCGCCTCCGAAGATCTGGATGTGTGCAGGCGTGTTCATGAAGCTCTCTGTAGCGGGTCAAAGATCGACAGATCAAGCAAGGAAGCCGACCGTCTGGGCGCCCTCATCATCGAGCTTTACCGCCAGGGTGTGCACGACGAAAGCCAGCTCCGATTGCTGGCCGGCGGAACGTGAGCCTGATAGCGCGAGACGTCGAGCTAGCTGCGAGTTCGACACCGCCTTTTCCCGGGCGCAGACCGAGGTCGCCTGCACGCGATCGAAGAGCGGAACCCATTTGCCGATATCTCCGGCCGTCTTGGTGCGTCTGCGTGTCGGTGTTGGCCGTCCGTCTCCAGCGTCGCCTCATTCCAGCAGGACATCGCCCATGAGGGCCGATTTGCCGATGCCGTGGCCGGATGCGACCGCAATCTGCAGCGGCTGAAACCGCGTTGCGGGATCGCGAATGATTGTAAAAATATCCCGTCGTTATAGAGCGAGTGATGCCGCGCCAGCATATCCAGCGCCCGCAACCGGTCCGCCCGCTTGATCTTCGCCGCATGCACCACCTCCCCCTTGCCCTTGGCCGAGGTGCCGATCTCCAGCCCCACAACGCTTGCCGCCGTCCGCTCATCCCACTCCGAAGGCGCCTTCAGCGGCCCCTGGTCATCGAACACGTCACGGATATCACCAAACGCGACGTAGGCAATGGCGACAAGCACCCACTCGGCGGAAGTCTCCATCTCGGCAAGACGTGGCGCTAATGCTCTCTCAATCTCCGCCCGCACAGCCTCATTCGCATCAAGCGATTGCCATTGGCACGCGACTTTCCGCTATACCCCGTCCGCATCGCCGCGTGCTTCGCATTCAAATCCTTCAGATATTCCGCCACATACAGGCGCTGCTTCGGCGTCAGTTCTGCCATTGGTGATCGTACCCTCGAAGAGAGGGCGATGGTAGCGGGCGATGGTGGCAAGGTGAAAAGCGCGCCGCGGGGAAGGCCCTACGAAGCCAGACCTCTGTCCCTGTTGTAAATCTCCCCCGGAGTCGGCTCTCTGGTCACAATCGTGCCGTCGGAAAGCCGGCGACGCATGACATCGCCGTGCCAATGCCATTCTCCGGATACGCCAGCGAAAAACAGCGCACGAAGCGCCTCGACCACGCGGCTCCACACCGATGGCTTCGGACGTTGAAAACTGATCGTTGTCATTTTGTCTTTGCTCCCCTTCAAAATTATTCTCTGCCGATCGCGCACGTCACGTTTCTCTCTTCCCGGAGGGTGCCCGATCAACATGGATTGGAATGATCCAGCCGCGCCAATATGCGCAATGCCTCAATTCGATCCGGCTCCCAGAAGGTCAGCCTGAGCCGGCCTACATCCGAATCCAGGGAGAACGCCTCGCGGGCCAGCCCGATCTCGGCAAGCCTCATGCGTATGGAGTCGAGATCGGTCATGCCACCCAGCGGCTCCATGATGATGTATTGCGTCGGTTGCGCCATGTGGAAGACCCTTATCTCAGAGTATTTGCCGGCGTACGAAAACAGAAACAGCAACACGGCTCAAGGAAAGTCTTAATATCTGGTTACCAAACGAAGTTAAGACTTCGTTACACATGAGGTTGACCGCCGTTTTAATATTGAACACCGGAAACCGCTCTATGATTTCAAGAGAGATTGCTATGGCGTCAACGTCCTTCGATGACATCCAATGACGATATCCCTGGCACCCGTGTCAGACCCCGGCCCGCGCCAGCCTCTCGCTCAGCGCCTCCCAGCCCGTTGATTTCCCCTGTCGTTATAGAGCGAGTAGTGCTGCGCCAGCGGCCTGCTGTGTAGCTCTAGCAAATCAGCCGGTAGCGATGCGCTGCAGGAGTAATTTGACATTGCAATTTTCGAAGAGCTTTATTATCGCCACCAAGGAAACGTCCTGTATCTTTTGTGAGATTTAAGCATCGGGGTGTCGATTGCGGGAGCCTCAGCTAGACGGATTACGAGCGATTGCACTTCTGTCAGTGTTTTATTCTCATTTCTGGCAAGAAAGCTCGAACCTTGGCCACCTCGGAGTTCGGTTCTTCTTTGTGTTGAGCGGATTCCTCATCACAAACATTCTGTTAGACGTCAAGGGACACGATAATCACACGGCTGGTATAACTGTGTTCTTCGCGCGAAGAGCAGCGAGAATTTGGCCACCCTACTTCCTGACGCTGGGATTTTGTTGGCTGGCAGCAGGCCCGTTACGTCTCCCGATGATGCAGGAGTCGTTGCCGTGGCATGCATTGTTCCTCTCCAACATCTGGTATGCAACGCAGGGTCCGAGCCTTGGGCGCTAGGGCACCTTTGGACACTTGCAGTCGAAGAGCAATTCTACCTGATTTGGCCTTTTGTGATCCTGGCGTTGCCGTCCCGTCATTTTCTGAAATTATGCGGCGCACTTGTTTCCTGCACCGTACTCTACCGCGTTTGCGCATTTGCCCTCGGCAAGGTTGATGAAGCCAATGCGCTGCCTTTCGATTCAATCGATGCTTTGGCGGCCGGTGCCGCTTTGTCGTTCCTGTCTGCAGAAGGGTGGAGCGCTCCGCGATGGCTCCTCTGGTTGTCAGTACCGGTCGGTTTGGCTGGATCTATCATGCAAATCGCTTTTGACTTGGGAAACCTCGTTCAATGGGTCGTCCTCGAGGCCGCCCTCGTCTTGCCGCTGGCCGCAATCGTGGCAGTGGCCTCAAAAGGGCAGTTTCTCAAAATCCTTGCGAACAGATCTCTCAGCGGCTTGGGCCGGATCAGCTACGGCGCCTATCTCTTCCATCTTCCGGTCTGGGCGGTTCTTTTTGCATTGAGCGCCCGTTTTGGCGTCGGTGACTTCTTCTCGCGCGGCCCGCTTACGATGCTCGTCGCTGGATCGTTATCCGTACTCACCGCTTTGGTATCGTGGATCATGGTGGAGCGCCCAGTGATGGCTTGGTCGAAAAGGCTGACGAGCCGGCTGGCTGCCGCATGATCGGATAGCCGAAGGGCCAGGCGTATGCCCGACGGATGGTGTCGCACGCTGGTGCCATCAATGTCGCGCTTTCGACGCACATGCCGCCCCCCGAACGAGCCGCCCGACATTGAGCTCCGATAAGAGTAAAGTTCGTCTGCGCCGCGTCGTCGGTGCGATCTTCTCAGACATTCCCGCCCATTGGCGGTGGCGAAGCTGTCCAGCGTTTTAGGACCGGTCGGTTCCTGACGTCCGGTAGTGGTGCAGAGGCCTATTATGTTAGCAAAAACGCACATACGCCGCCTCATTCCATCCCAAAATGAAACCTATTCCCTTCCGCTGCGTTACCCCCTCGATACATCCGTTGACCCAAGGTGAGTAAAATGAACAGATTCGCCATCATTGCCCTGTCGATAGCGACGGCCTTCTCCGGAATGCCGGCCTCGGCAGGCCCGGCCTTCGTGCCGAGCCCGGTCCAATCGGCGGCGCAGCCGGTACCGGGAAATACCGGTGCCCGCATCATGACCGTCGGCTGCAATAACTTCACAAACTGCCCGGGTCAGTTCGGTAATAATCGCAGGTGGTATCGCAACCGTCACCACTACCGCGACCGGGATTATTATCGCGACGACCGTTATGGCTCGTATCGACGCTACGATCGCGGCTGGCGCCATAATGACAACACCGGCGCCATCATAGGCGGTCTGGCGGCCGGCGCCCTCATCGGCGGCATCATTGCCTCGCAGCCGCGGGCCTATACCTCGCAAGGGTACAGCTCACATGCCGATTATTGCTACTCCCGCTATCGGTCCTACCGCGCCTATGACAATACCTACCAGCCGAACTACGGCCCGCGCCGCCAGTGCCGCTAGTCCGACCTATCCATCAGAGCAAGCCTCGCATGAAATGCGGGGCTTTTTTGATGGCCGAAAGCCCGTTGCACGGCTTCCAATCGCCAGTGGGGCGTGTTTGTCTGCGCGAGTGGGGGGCGCACACTTGGTTAGGCGACGCGAACCTAGGTGCTAGATGACGTCTGGAGAAACAGCAAAGTCCGCCGGCCGCGTCGTCCTGCTGCAGCCGGATCTGGAAAACCTGTCGGGTTTCGAAGCGGCGCTTGCCGCCGGCTGGTCTCCCGATCCGCGCCGCGCGGGCAATGAGGCCTATGTTCACGGCGAGCTTCAGCGGCTGCGCCAGAACAGATTAGGGTTTCTCCACGATCTCATTCCTGATGGTAGACAGCGGGCTGGATTCGGATCGCCGCCTCTCACCACCCGTCTGTTCTGGATCTGGGACGGAGAATTCTGCGGCAGCATCAGCCTCCGCTTTCAAGCGGGCACCGAGGAGCTGCCGCCCGAGGTGTCTGGCCATGTGGGATATTCCGTCGTACCGTGGAAACAGCGCAATGGCCACGCGACCACCGCGCTGAGCCTTCTGATGGCTGTGGCATCGAAGGAAGGCCTCGACCGCCTGGTCGTCCTCTGCAACGAGGACAACGACGCCTCGCGGCGGGTGATCGAGCGCAATGGCGGCGAATTGTTCATGCGCGGCCCGCATCCCTCCGACAGGCCCGATCAGATCAAACTGTATTTCTGGCTGAGGCCCGGAACCGCCAGCTGAAATGAAGCGCGACGGAATTCCAGACGGACGGAGCACAGGCCTTGCCCGCCTTTGCTCCGTCCGTCCCGTCAGCCTGGGGCGGGCTGCTGGTCGCGGGGGCAGTCGGCGCCGCCGCACATCGTCTCTCAATAGGTCGCGGCCGGTTTCGGCTTCTTCTCGGTCCATTGCGGCGGCGCGCCGTATTTGGCAGCCACAGCCCCCATCAGTCCGGGCGGTCGGCCGAAGGCGTCGCAGGCGGCGTATTTCGGTTTTCCGCCGAGCCACGATTTCATCCGCTGCCCCGATGGCAGCGAGATATCCAATCCCTTCGGCTCCTTGCCTTTGATCAGCATGCGGGAAAACTCGCTGCTGAATTTCGAAGCCAGGCTATAGGCGTCGCCGACTTCGGAAACGCGGGGGTTGTTCTGCAGCGAGTTTGCCCCGCGCGACCAGACGATGGCCGCCCGCTGCACGCCACCGCTGTCGACGGCTTCCGCCTCGACCGCCAGTCCGCCCAGGCCGGCCGGCAGCCGCGGCACGCCGACCGGCAGCACGAAACCGGTACCGACGGTCACGACGGTCGAAACACCGGCCATCGCCTTGTTGGTCGGCACGATGTCGGTGACGACCGAGCGGATTGTCAGGTCCGCCGGCTGGCCGGCTGAGACCAGCTGATATTTGTCGCTGAGCGAAATGCAGAGCGCCCGGTCCAGCGCGTTCGCCACCATCACGCGGTCGGAGTCCGATTTGACGCGGGTCGCGGCGTTGAAGGCGAAGGTCGTCGGCACGATGCTCACCGTCTTTGCCGGGCTAAGGCGCGTCCCATCGACATAGACGCGCGATTTCGACAGCTTGCCCTTCGGCGCGCCGAGATTGCCATAGGAAGAAAGCGTGCCGGCCTCCTTCAGTGGCACCGAGCTGCAACCGGCCGCGGCCATGGCGAGCGCCAAGGGCAGTGCGAGAGACAAGCCTCTCGACGCCAATGGGAAGGAAAATGGGAATGGATTGCTGCGCACGCTGTCTGGCCTCCGTCGCCGATAGCGCATAACCCCTAAAATCGAAATCGATTTTCGGAAAGGATCATGCGCAGTTTAAAGTGCTAGAGCGTCCTAGCGCGTCTTGTCGGACGCGCGGCGCTCTAGTGTCGGGCGAAAGTGGCGGTCGACAATTGCCGCAACATTACAGATCGCTTCCTAGAGCCTTTCCTGATCAGAACCAAGGTGGATTCTACTCAAGCAGGCCTGACCTATGCGAGTTCGATCGTCACCCGCGTTCCGGCAGCACTGCTCTCGATGCTGACCTCGCCGCCATGGTTTGCGGCGACCTGTTTGACGAGGCTGAGGCCGAGACCGGCGCCCCTGCTTTTCGGGGTGACGCGATAGAAGGGCTCGAACACCAGCTCTCGATGTTCGGCCGGAATACCCGGCCCTTCGTCGGCGACACTGATCCGGCCGCCGCCGGAAGGCGAGCGCGATACCGAAACCGTGATCATCCCCCTGTTGCCGCCGTGGTCGATGGCGTTGCGCACCAAGTTGCTCATCGCCCGCGGCAGGGCGGAAGGGCTGCCCCGGCGTTCAAGGCTCTCCGCCTCGCATAGAAATGAGATTTGATAGCCGTCGGCAATCGCCAGCGGCGCGAGATCGGCAACGACCGTTCGGGCGACTTCGACGAGATCGATCGTTTCGTGCAGATCGATCGCCTGATTGTTACGCTCGAAATCGAGCAGTTGTTCGGCAGTCTCGGCGAGGCGCGCGACGTCATCGAGCAATCGCCTGCGGTCCTGGCCCTCGGGTGTTCCGTCGATCCGCGTCTGCATGATCGCGATCGGCGTCCTGAGTTCATGCGCGGCATCGATAAGGAAGTGTTGCCGTTTGCGGAATTCATTTTCCAGCCGGTCAAGCGCCTCGTTGAAGGCAATCACCAGCGGGGCCACCTCCTTGGGGATGCCGTCCAGAGGCAGGCGTGCATCGTAGCGGCGAGGTTCGATCTCCGATGCCTTGCGGGCAACCTCGCTGACACTGGCCAGGGCACGCCTGACAATTCGCGGAACGGCAAGAAAAACCGCCGGCAAGGCGACGGTGAGCAGCGAGACATAGATCGGATAGACCGCGCCCATAAGGACAAGAACGGGCCAACCCTTGTCGGCGACGCCGCCAAACAGAACTCGGAGCTCGCCTATGGCAGTCTCCACGTTTTCAACGGACGCGATCTCGTTGGTGCCGACCGATCCCCTGATGTCTGCGCCCTGGAACAAATGGGTGAGATGCGCAAGTTCACTATAGGCTGCAGGAATGGCGCCATAGGATACCGAAGAACCGTTCGTCGTGGCGGCGACATACCAAAGCCCGTCATACTGCTCCTTGAGCGACGCCAGCTCTGGCGTATCTCGTATTTCAAGCTGGCCCTGCGCATCGAGCGCGACGGACCGGGCCAGTACCGCGGTGACATGATCCTCCAGCGCGACGTTGGGAGAAAGGATCGTCGCACCATAAACACAGAGACCGAAGATCACCGCCGCCACCACGGCGACGAATACAATGCTGAGTTGCCAGCTCAGCCGCCACCAAAGCGACGGATTGGTGTATTGCGCCTTGGTCATCATTCTTCCTTCATGAGGTAACCGACGCCGCGAATATTATGGATCGCGACGCCGGCGCCGGCATCGATCAGCCGCTTGCGCAGCCGCGATATATGCGCGTCGAGCGCGTTCGACTGGATTTCCTCTTCGTAGTTGTAGACAGCCGCTTCCAGCGTCGAGCGCAGCACGGTCTTCTCCTTGCGCCTTGCGAGGGCCGCCAGCACCAGAAGTTCGCGCCGGGGCAGGTCCAGCGGCACGGCATCGACGGTGACGCTCAGATGCAGCGGGTCGATCACCATCCGTCCGGCAGTGATCTTGAGTTCGGCCAGTTCAGGCGATCGCCGCAGCACGGCTCTCAACCGCGCCATCAGCTCCTCGACCAGGAACGGCTTGCCGAGATAGTCGTCGGCCCCGAGGTCGAGGCCTTCAATCCGCTCCTTCGGTTCGTTGCGCGCCGTCAGCACGATGATCGGCGTATCCTTGCCCGTCCGCCTGAGTTCCGGAATGAAGCTCAGCCCCTCCCCGTCAGGCAGGCGCCGGTCAAGCAGGATCGCATCGTAGAGGTTCTGCCGCGTCAACTCGACGGCGTCTGCCAGATGCATCGTGTGGTCGGTGACGATCCCATGTTTGCCGAGCGCGGCCGACAGCGCCTCGGCCAGTTCCCTCTCATCCTCTATCAGCAGTATCCGCATCGCCCGTCCATTGTCTCGCTCTCCCCCTCTGTCCGCCACAAGGGTTGCGGCAGCATTGCGGAGCTTGCAAGGCAGCCGGTCATGCTGCTGCAATTGTTGAGGTCCAGCACAAAGAATATTCGCGGCAGCTGGAGATCAAGATGATCCGACCTATCCTTCGTCTCCTGACGAGACACTTCCTCTCCGCCTTCATCCTCGCCGCACTGCTCACAGCCCCACTCGTCATTCTGCACACGCTTCACGACAAATCGGCGTTCGAGAGCGGCCTTCTGATGGAGGTTCGATGATGGAGAGGCGAGCCTCAGGCAGTCTCGGCGTCTGCCCTGCAATAGGCCGAGAATGCGTGAAGATAGGCCTGCACCCTGGAACGGTTCTCCGCTGTCTCGATGCTTCGAAGCACCTCGGCTGGATCCAGTTTCATCAAAGGGAGCCGGAGGAAGATATCCTCCGCGAAACGGTCGGTGATGGTCGCAAGAACGGTGCGAAGACCTGCCAGCATGTCATCACCTCGATGCGAGGCGTGCAGCAAGGCGATCGGCTTATGAACGATCTCATCTCCCGATACGAGCCAGTCGATCGCATTCTTGAGGCCGCCGGGTATGGATCGCACATATTCCGGGCTGGCAATGATCAACCCGTCGCTCTTGGCGATCACATCTATGAAATCCCGCACCGCCTCCGGTAGAGATTCTCCCTCGAGGTCAGGCGAGAATACCGGCAACCGTCCGACGCCATCGAAGATCGAAACCTCGATATCACTGGGCGCTATGGCACGGATCGCCCGCAGCATAGCCGTATTGGTGGAATTGAGCCGGGCGCTGCCGGATATTGCGAGAATCCTCATGATCCTAACAGGAATCGATTGATCATGGCTGTCAACGCAAAAGGCCAGGTTCGATTGAGTAACGCCAAAAAAGCGACTTTTGCTTGAACTGGCCGAACCCCGCGTTAGCTTGGATGCTGCTGCCGAATCGGCTGGAATTACCCTCGAGGAAATACACATGACGGCTTTGATCGAGGCACGGGGCGTCAGCAAACGCTTCCGGCAGCACAAGCGATTTCCGGGCTTGCTGGGCGCGCTGAAAACGTTGGTGACCAACGAATATACGGAAGTCCTGGCCGTTTCCGACATCGGTTTCGACATCGCGGCGGGCGAAGCCGTTGGCTATCTCGGCCCCAATGGCGCTGGCAAATCCACGATGATCAAGATGATGACCGGCATCCTGGTGCCGAGCGCCGGCGCGCTCTCGGTGCTCGGCCGGACGCCACATCTCAGGCGGATGGACAATGCGCGCGAGATCGGCGTTGTCTTCGGCCAACGCAGCCAGCTGTGGTGGGACCTGCCGTTGGTCGACAGTTTTACCTTGCACCAGCGCATCTATGATATCCCCGTCGCGCGTTATGCGGATAATCTCCGGCGATTCAGCGAATTGCTGGATTTGACGCCCTTTCTCGACCGCGCGGTGCGCCAGCTCAGCCTCGGTCAGCGCATGCGCGCCGAGATCGTGATGTCACTGCTGCACGACCCCAAGATCCTCTTTCTGGACGAACCGACCATCGGTCTTGATGTGGTCGCCAAGGATGCGGTTCGGCGCTTTCTCGCCGAAATCAACCGCGAGCGCGGCGTCACCATCATTCTCACCACCCATGATCTGCAGGACATCGAGACCATCTGCCCGCGGCTGATCATGGTCGATCACAGCAGGCTCATCTTCGACGGCGAGTTGAAGAGCCTGCGCGCGGCATTGGGCTCTGCCCGGCGGCTGACACTCGAATTTGCCAGTGACCCTGGACCGCTCCCATTGCGCACAGCGGCCCTCGTCAGCGACGAGGGCTTGCGCAAGAACTATCTCATCGAGCGTGAAGACATCTCGCTGGTCGCAATCCTGTCGGAGGTCGGTAGCGGGCGCGACCTCAAGGACGTGGCGCTGCACGAGCCCGACATCGAAGAGATCATCCGCACCTTCTACCAGCGCCGCAACGCCGACCAGCGTAGCAATGCCAAGGCCCGGGCATCATGAGCGCCTATTTCGCCTTCGCGCGCAGTTCCTTCCATTCGCAACTCGCCTACCGCAACGAAGTATGGGCCAATATCTTCGGCAAACTCGTGCAGGTTTTCGCGCGTGTCGCCATCTGGCAGGCGGCCTATGCCGGCGTCGGCGCAATCGTGGTCGACGGGGTCTCCCTGCAGCAGATGGTGACCTATGCGCTGCTCGGCGGCGCTGTGATGGGCGCAACCCGCCCCGAAAGGATCATCGGCGAGATCGGCCGGTCGCTCAAAACGGGCGATGTCGCAGTCTGGCTGCTCAAGCCCTTATCCTATCCGCTCTATCTCTTCGCCAACGAATGCGGCAGCTTTGGTTATCGCCTGATGACCCAGGTCATTCCGACCGTCGCCTTCACCGCGTTGTTTTACGGCATGCTGCCGCCGGCAAGCCTGTTCGATGGCCTGATGTTCATCGCCTTCTGGGCGCTATCCTTTACGCTGCTGTTCCTGATGTCGGCGCTCTTCGGCCTCGTCGCCTTCTGGCTGATGACAAGCTTCTCGCTGGACTGGATCCTGGGCGCCCTGCTTCAATTATTCTCGGGCCTGCTGATACCGTTCTGGTTCTTCCCCGAACCGCTGGCCACAATTGCCCGCCACCTGCCCTTCGCCTGGGTGGTCTATTATCCCAATGCGGTCTATCTCGGCAGGCTTTCCATGGCCGATGTCTGGCTTCATTTCGGCCTGGGCCTTGCCTGGGCCGCGTTGTTCCTTGCCGGCGTCCTCTGGCTGTGGCGCCGGGCCTCCGGCCGCATCACCGTGCAGGGAGGTTGATCGTGCTCATACATCACCTGCGCGTCCTTCCGCTGCTGGTCCGGATGCATGTCCGCTCCCAGATGGAATATCGCGGCGCCTTCTGGCTCGACCGTCTTGCGCAGATCCTTTCCTATGGCAGCGTCTTCGCCACCATCGGCATCCTGCTCGCCCGCTTCGACACGCTTGGCGGCTGGACCTGGCCGGAGCTTGCGCTGCTGTTCAGCTTCCAGTTGCTGGCTTATTCGCTCGGCGCCGCGATGAGTTTCGTGCAACTGCGCGATCTCGAAGAACTGGTGCGGCTCGGCACTTTCGACACACTGTTGATCAAGCCTTTCAGCCCCTGGGCCTATCTGGTCTTTTCCGGCCTCAATATCGGCTATACCGGCCACGTCATCCTCGCGGTGGTGCTGATGGGCTGGGCGGTCCTGTCCGTCGACTTCGCCTGGTCGGTCTGGTCCGTGTCGTTCCTCGTTGCTGCGCTCATCAGCGCAACGCTGCTGACCGCTGCCCTTATTACCATGATCGGCGCCACGGCGCTGATCTGGGTACGCTCCAACCACCTGTTCTCGATCTTCTTCGGCTTTTGGGAATTGACGCGCTACCCGCTCAACATTTTCCCCGGCGGCATACAAACCATCCTCATAACCGCGGTTCCGCTCGCCCTGACCAGTTCCGTCCCTGTCGGCGCCCTGCTCGGCAAGCCCATCCCGATCCTCGGGAATTGGGCCGGGCCAGCATCTCTTGTGGCCGGCCCAATTTGGGTGTTGATAGCAATCGCTCATTGGCGCTACGCCACCGGCAAATACCAGGGCGCCGGAGGCTGATCGGGCTGACTACTTTCCTGTATATTCAGAATGCCTGTGACAACGATCTCGCGCGAACCTCTAGGAATGCCGCCGTCAGCTTCGCCAGTACGGGCGAGGTGCATGTTCCGTTGGCGCCACCGATCGGATCGACGATGTGGATCTGCCTGAGATCGTCCATGAACTCGTCCCAGAGCGGCGGCCCGCCTTCTTCGAGAAGCTGCGCGCGGATGCTCAGTTCCTCGCTCACAGGTAGATGGCGCCGCCCCCAAGCGCCGATCATGGCGAAGACGGGAACGAGCTGAATCGCCGGCTCCAGGAGGCTGTAGATCGCTTTCTGACTGTGGCTCGGATCGTCCCGCTTGCTGATGAACCCTAGCGAAAGCAGACGCTTCAGCCTGGCGGCGAGAATGTTGGAGGCGATCCCCTCCTCCGAATGAGTCAGAAGATCGCGGAAATGGCGGCGATTGCCAAACATGATGTCCCTGATGATGATGAGGCTCCACCGATCGCCCAGCACTTCCATCGTCAGGTTGATCGGGCAACCCGACCGCAGTTCGATATCCACGATATTCTCCTATTAAAAACTGGTTGCAATATAGGATCACTTATGCGACAACGCAACCAGTTTCAAATTGCAATCATATGGAGGAGAGCATGCCCAAGGTTCGTGTCGCAGCATTTTCCCTTTCCGTAGATGGTTTCGGCGCCGGGCCGGAGCAAAGCATGAGCGATCCGCTGGGCAAGCGGGGGACGGAGATGTTCGAATGGTTTTTCCGCACCCGCACCTTCCGCGCGATGATCGGAAAGGACGGCGGTTCTGAAGGCGTTGACGAGGATTATGCGGCTCGCGGCATGGCCAATTTCGGCGCCTTCATTCTCGGGCGCAACATGTTCGGCCCCATCCGCGGCGAGTGGCCGGATGACGCCTGGAAAGGCTGGTGGGGACCGAACCCGCCCTATCACGCGCCGACCTATATCCTGTCGCATTATCCCCGCGAACCGATCGTCATGGAGGGCGGCACGACGTTTCACTTCGTCACCGGCGGCATCGAGGAAGCGCTTGACAAGGCGGTGGCTGCGGCCGGCGACAAGGACGTGAAAATCGGTGGCGGCGTCAGCACCGTCCGCCAATATCTGCAGGCTGGCCTGATCGACGAATTGCATTTCGCCATCTCGCCGGTCGTCCTCGGCAAGGGCGAAGCGATGTTCACGGGCATCGACCTACCGGCCCTCGGCTTCCGTGTTGCCGAGCATGTCGCAACCGAACACGCCACGCATATCGTGCTCGCGAAATAAACGCGCCCCGGTCGGTATCCTAGGCGCGTCCAGATGGAATACCTCGGCCGCATCGAAGGCGTCCGCAACATCAAGACGAAAATCCCATTGCAGAAGATCAAACAATCCTGGCAGGTGACCCGCTCACGGCCGCCTGCCGGGATCGTTCGGCTGTCACCAAGCCGTGTCAAAATGGCCGTGGTATTGCCGCGGAATGAGCGTAGAGTAAACGCCATCGGAACATCGACACGACCGCTTGAGAGACCATAGGTGCTCTTGCCGCTTCATGGAGGGTACGAAGATGCTCCTGTCGCTCATCTCGCTCAATGATGATGAAATAACCATCGTCACCGATGCCGTTCGGCAATGGTGCTGCGAGAGGAAGCTCGACATCGACAGCATCGAAGGACGCCACGCCATCACCGTCGCCGTCGATCTCGTCCAGATGAACACCGACTGCGACAGGCTTTTTGCCGCGCTGTCGAAGCAACTGGACCACCAGTAGGACCTACTCCATCCATTGAGGCACCATAGCATTCTGCGATGACAGGCGCTGGAATGCAGCGCTTTCGCTTGCCATCCCCTCACACCACCACCTCGCGCCAGCGCCCCGGAGTACCAGGGTGTTGGGAGCACCGGGCCCAATGGAGCGCAGCCGGAACATCATGCCCCGTCCCGGCCAGCCCCAAGCTGTTCGAGGTAGGCACAGAACATATCGGCCATGGCGTCGGCATAGGCGTCGATCTCGGCAGCGCTTCGGGGTGCCTCCGAGAACTGCTTGCCCACCGTGCCGAGCGTCGTGGTGATCAGGTCGCCGGCAAGGGTCCGGGTCGCCTCCGGCGCGTAGGGTAAAGCCTCCTGCATGAATAGCTCGACGATGCGGTCCCCCGATGCCCTCGCCGCCTGCGCCTCCGGCGCATCGCGATAAAGGGGTGCTGCGTCATGGAGCGCCACGCGCATCGCCGCCTCCTCGCACTCCGAGCGGAGGAAGGCATGGACGAGGCGGCGCAGCCGTTCGAGCGGCGGCCTTTGCGCATCGGCGAGGATGCCGCCGAGCATGTCCGTTGTCTGCCGCCATTCGTCGCTCTGCAGCCGGAAGAGGATCGCCGCCTTGTTGGGGAAATACTGGTAGAGCGATCCGATGCTGACGCCCGCCCTTTCGGCCACCCGCGCCGTGGTGAAGCGTTGCGCGCCTTCCCGCGCCAAAACCTGAGCAGCGGCATCCAGGATCGCCGCCACGAGTTCCGCCGAGCGGGCCTGCTTGGGCTGTTTTCGCGAGGAAATCCGGGCTCTTGGGCGATCGGTCATGGCAGCGCTCCGCAATGCGAATAGCAGATGCGACGAATTACTCGTATTTTTCACTCCACACAAGAACCTGTCACCAAGGAGATATGACATGACGACACTGACCACCGCCCCGCTGGCGCCCCTGCTCGATGGCCTATTCGAAGAGGCCGCCACGGCGACGAGCCCGGCAATGTCGGCCCTGTCAGGTGATGAGCGAATGCGCCTGATCGGCAACAAGACCGAATATCTCGACCTTTACGGGCGCCTCAGGGATCTCTGGCTTCCCGTCTCCAGGGAGGCCGGCGCGCTGCTCTACATGCTGGCGCGAAGCAGCCGCGCACGTACGATCGTCGAATTCGGCACATCCTTCGGCATCTCGACCCTCCATCTCGCAGCCGCGCTGCGCGACAATGGCGGCGGCCGGCTGATCACCAGCGAGTTCGAGCCGTCGAAGCTGGTCCGCGCCCGCGCCAACCTGACGGCCGGCGGCCTCATCGACCTCGTCGAGATCCGCGAAGGCGATGCCCTTAAGACCCTGAGCACCGATCTCCCGGAGACGATCGACCTGCTCTTCCTCGATGGCGCCAAGGCGCTCTATCGCGATATCCTGGAACTGGTCGAAGACCGCCTGAGGCCAGGCGCCCTTATCGTCGCCGACAATGCCGACCTCTGCCCGGAATACCTCGCCCGCGTACGCTCGCCCGCAGCCGGCTACCTCTCGACGCCATTCGAAGAAGATATTGAGCTGTCGATGCGGACCTGATGATCCCAGGCTGTCGCCCGCCCCAACGCATAGCGGCGGCGGGCGACAGCCCGTTTCATCGGCGCATCTTCATCTCGGAACCGCGCCGTAGCGCAGCCCATCGACCAGCAGGGAAACCATGAGCCGGGCATGTTCAGGCCCTTGGGCGTAGGCGTGCATGCTGAGGCTCGCAGCCGCATTCAGAAGATCCTCGGCAGCGATATCGGTGCGCACCTCGCCGGCGGCAGCGGCGGCGTCGAGAAGCGAGCGAAGGGCGGGATGCAGTCGCTGCTGGAAGTAGGCGGGTAAGGGATCGAAGGCCGGGTTGCCGGAGTGCAGGGCCGCCGCAAGCCCGCGCTTGGCCGCGATGAAATCCACGAACCGCTGCATCCATCTGGCCAGTGCCTCGCCCGGCGCATGTTCGGCTGCAAGGATCGGCGCGGCGTCGGCGCAGGCATCGATTTCGCGGCGGAAGACAGCGACGACAAGATCGGAACGCTCGGGGAAATGCCGGTAGACGGTGCCGATGCCGACGCCGGCCTTCTCCGCAATCTCGCGCACTGGGGCGTCGACGCCAGAGGTCGCAAATACCGCCATTGCCGCCTGAAGCAGTCCGTCGAGATTGCGTTTGGCGTCGGCGCGCACGGGCTTCTCCGCTCTTTCCCCAGCTCGCCGGCCGTCCTCCTGCTCTTTTCTCTCGTCGCTCATCATTCACTCACTTGCGAAACGGAACATTGTTCCGTATATAAACGGAATGCGGTTCCGCTTATGTAACATGGCGTGACGGTGTTGGCCACATCGACGCGCACGAAGTCCGCCTCCCCAATAAAAGGAACAGACCATGCAATACCGCACGCTTGGAAGAACCGGCATCAAGGTCAGCCCCTATTGCCTCGGCGCGATGATGTTCGGCGCCGCTGGCAATCCCGACCACGAGGATTCGATCCGGATCATCCACAAGGCGCTCGATGCCGGCATAAACTTCATCGACACCGCCGATATCTACAGCCGCGGCGAATCCGAGGAGATCGTCGGCAAGGCGCTCAAGGGACGGCGCGACGACGTTGTGCTCGCCACCAAGGCGCATCTGCCGATGGGCGACGACCCGAACCGGCAGGGCAATTCACGCCGCTGGCTGACTCGCGCGGTCGAGGATTCGCTCCGCCGCCTGCAGACCGACCATATCGATCTCTACCTGATCCACCGGCCAGCCCCCGATACCGACATCGAGGAGACGCTGTCTGCACTCACCGACCTCATGCGGGCGGGAAAGGTGCGGGCGCTGGGATCGTCGACCTTTCCCGTTTCGGAAATCGTCGAGGCGCAATGGGTTTCCGAGCGCCGCGGGCTGGCCCGCTTCCGCGTCGAGCAGCCGCCCTATTCGATCCTCAACCGCGGTATCGAACGCGAGGTTCTGCCCGCCTGCGAGCGTTACGGAATGGGTGCGATGGTGTGGAGCCCGCTGGCGATGGGCATGCTCACCGGCAAGTATCGCAAGGGTGCACCGCAACCCGAAAGCGCCCGCGCCAAACGCTTCCCCAGGCAGATGAACGACGAGCGCCGGCTGGACGCGGTCGAACGGCTCATCCCGCTCGCGCAGCAGGCAGGGCTTTCGCTGGCACACATGGCGATGGCCTTCGCTATCGCCCATCCCGCCGTCACGTCGGCAATCATCGGCCCGCGCACGATGGAGCACTTCGACGATCTGCTTGCCGGCGCCGGGGTGAGCCTGACGGACGAGATCCTCGACCGGATCGACGCGATCGTCCCACCCGGCACCGACACCGGCCCGCTGGAGGCAGCCTACAACCCGCCTGCGGTAACGCAGCCCAACCTGCGCCGCCGCCCGAAAACAGAGCGATTCGCCGCCTGATCCTCAGGGGGCGAGGCCCGGTCCTGCGAAGCAGGAGCGATCGATCCAGTGAATCGATCGCAGAGCCGAACGCCCTGAGCCATGCGAAGGGCCAGGCAGCGGCGCCTTCCTCCCTACTTCCTGTGCTCGCGACAGGAAGGAGGGAGGAGAATGGGGAACATCTGCTATCACCTTGACTGGTGTTCCGTTTCAAATTGCCGAAGGGCCAAAAACACGGATGTTCGCACGATCAACATTTGGGCAGCACAAAGTGACCTTCGCTTAAAGGCGCTTCTCAAAGAACGTGTCCGGGTATGGGTCATCATTGAAACGGTCGATCTCGCTCCAGCCAGTTCCGCGATAAAGCCGTGTTGCCTCGGGCAGAGCGCTATTCGTATCCAGACGCAGGAGCTTGATGGATAGCTCGCGGGCGGTGTTCTCGGAAGCCGTCATAAGGCGCGTTGCGAGCCCAAGGCCGCGCGCGGATGGGGCGACCCAGAGCCTTTTGATCTCCGCGACTTCACCGCCATTGCCCTTCAGCCCGACACAGCCGATCGGCAGGCCATCCGACATGGCGACCAGGAACGCACCGCGCGGACGTATCATATCCTTGGCGTCGGGATCGCGAGAAAGCGATACATCGAAACCCTTATCGAAGCGGCGCGCAAGTTCGCCGTAGTATTCGTTCAGACAATAGCTGGCGTCCTCGTGCCGAGGGTCTTTCTCCTCGAGCACGATCTGCTCACGCCTCAGCGAAGAAGCGACGATATCCATGGCGCGCAGCAATTCGTCCGGGCGGCGATGGCGCGCCAGAAACGATTTCGCCTGCGCATTGGAAAGCGCTTCATAAGCCTGAAACTCGGAACGGCCGGTTTCGGTCAGCCTGGCAACGCGGCGGCGCGCGTCCTGAGGGTTCGACACCGTCTCGATGAGACCCTCCTCCTCCAGACTGCGCAGCAGGCGGCTCATCAAGCCGGAGTCGAGACCGAGATAATCGCGGATCACCGCAACATCCGATTGCCCCCGGCCGATCGAATTGAGGACGCGGGCAGCACCCAGCGGACGGCCGCGTCCGAGGAAGGAGGTATCGAGAGCGCCGATTTCAGAGGTGACGGCACGGTTGAAGCGACGGACACGAGAGACAGGATCGTAGGTCATATTATCTGACTTAAGTCAGATAATATGACCCCGTCAATTCAAAGCACTCCACGGGACGCGCAAATGAGCCGCGTACTCCCGCCCTCCGCCTTGCGCGCCACCATCCCCTCGCCTATGGGAATGGCAACGCTCCCAAGGCCTTCCCGTGCTACTTTTTGCCCTTCACGCCCTGATCGTTCTCATCCTGACGCTGCTGACGCAGATCGGCGGCATCGCCTATCTCGCGGCGCTGGCCGCCTCACACGCCTCGGGCTTACGGCGGTTTCTGGCAAAGCTTGCGATCTTCCTGCTTTGCTATGCCGGCGCCACCTTTGCCGCGAGCCTCGCCGCTCCGATCTTCGGACGGGTTCCCCTCTCCTGTGTCGCCGGCGCCGCAGACAGGCTCGTGATCCGCTCCCCGATCTATTGCCTGCTGAACCGCAACTACGTCACCCCGGACATGCGCGATCTGGCAAAGGCGCTTGCCACCCACATGGATAAGGAATTTCCGGGAACCGTCACGGTCGCGCTGGATGGGAATTTCCCCTTCGTGAGAGGCTTTCCGCTGCTGCCGCATCTGTCGCATGCCGACGGGAAAAAGCTCGACTTCGCCTATTATTACAAGGACGTGGACGGTACCTTCCTGAATGGCGCCACTCGCTCTCCGATCGGCTATTTCGCCTTCGAGCAACCCGCCTCCGGCGACGAACTGCCATGCCAAGGGCGCAACGACTGGCTCACCACTCGCTGGAACTTTGATGCGCTGCAGCCCCTGTTTCCGGCCTATCGGATCGAGGAGCAGCGCACATCGGCCGCGATCGGCTGGTTGACGAACGAAGGTGTGACGCGCTTCGGCTTGCAAAAGATCTTCATCGAGCCGCATCTGAAGAACGCGCTTGGGATCACCGACAGCCATGTCCGCTTTCAAGGCTGCCGCGCCGCCCGCCACGACGACCATATTCATATCCAGGTCGAGTGATTCTCTCGCCGGTTCCTCTGGCCCAGACCCTCAGGAGCGGCGGCGCGCAGTATAGATCGCCGTCGCGGCTCCTTTCCCGAGTTGTCAAACTGGGTGGGTTTCGTCATAGGCACGCTGTGCAGCAAATATGGCGTCCATATTCTTCTCCGCCCAGTGGGCAAGGGCGGAAACGGTATCCGTCAGCGTGCGCCCCAGCGGCGTCAGCGCATATTCTACGGTCACCGGCACGGTCGGGAAGATCGTGCGAGAGATCAGCCCGTTGCGCTCCGGCTTCCGCAGCGTCTGCGCAAGAACCTTCTGCGATATGCCCTTGATGTCGCGGCGGATATGATTGAAACGCACGGGGTCGCCTTCCGACCGGTCGAGGATAAGCAGCGCCCATTTATCCGCCAGCCGATCCAGCACCAGCCGCGTCGGGCAGCGGTCCTCATAGACATTGTAGGCCTGTTGCATCGCCGTCATCTGTTCTTTCCTTCCCGGTGCGGTTTCCCAGAGGAAACCATGTGACAAAAAAGTGCTCTCTTTTCTAATCCGAATTTCCCTGTATCTAACCCACAGAAAGATAGTCTCCAATAGATACCAAAGAGAGTGACATGAGCAGCAAGATTCTCGTTCTCGGCGCGACGGGCACCGTCGGCAAGCATGTCGTGGATGGGCTTCTAGCGAAGGGTGAGGCCGTCAAGGCCGCTTCCCGCACGGGCAAGCCCGTGGCGGGCGCCGAGGGCGTCGTCTTCGACCATGGCAAGCCGGAAACCCATGGCCCAGCCTTCGAGGGCGTCGACCGCGCCCATGTGCTTCTGCCTTCCGGTTATGTCGATGCCAAGGGCCTGCTGCTGCCCATCATCGAAGCGGCCGCCAGCCGCAAGGTAAAGGTCGTGTTCCAGAGCGTTTTCGGCGTCGACGCCGACGACTCCATCCCCTATCGCCAGGTCGAGATCGCCCTGGAAACGTCAGGCACACCTTACGTCATCCTGCGCCCGAACTGGTTCGCCGACAATTTTCACACCTTCTGGAAGGCCGGCATCGACCATGGCCAGATCGCGCTTCCGGCCGCCGAGGGCAAGTCCGGCTTCATCGACGCCCGCGACATCGCGGCAAGCGCCGTGGCGGCCCTCACCTCCACGGCCTTCGACGGCAAGGCGTTCAATCTGACCGGCCCGGAAGCCCTGTCCTACGCCGAAGCCGCCGTCATCCTTTCCGCGGTCATCGGCAAGCCGATCGCTTACAACGCCATCACGGACGACGCCTTCATCGGCATTCTCACCGGCGCTGGTGTACCGGCCGACTATGCTAGCTTCCTCGCTTCAATCTTCTATCCGGTTCGCCAAGCTGGACGGCCGTCGTGACCGGCGATGTCGAGACGCTGACGGGCAAGGCGCCGCGTTCGCTGAAGACTTACGCGGCAGATTATGCCGCGGCATTGAAGGCGTAATTGCAAACAAAGTCGCAGGCGGCGGTGTCCGCCGTCTGCCCTCCATGCAATGATAAAAGGAAGTCCGGCAATCGCCGCTGCAGCCGCCCCAGGCGACATCCCCCAGGGAGCCATGCCATGCGTCCAGCTATCGCGATCCTCTTCCTGATCGAAATCTGTCTTTATGCCACTGCCTCGCTCACCCATGCCGGGTTCGTCCTCGAAGGCCACGAACACCGACAGGCGATGATTGCCGAAGCGGTGATATCGGCCGTCCTCCTTCTCGGCCTGATCTCGCTCAACCTTGACCGACCGTGGAGCCGAATGGCTGCGATCTCGGCCCAGTCCTTCGCCCTCCTCGGCACCCTCGTCGGCGCCTTCACCATCGCCGTCGGTGTCGGCCCGCAAACCACGCTCGATTACATCACCCATGCCGTGATGATCCTGCTCTTGGTCACCGGCCTCGCCTGGCTGGCAAGCAACCGGAACGCCTCTCCCCTAGGATAGGGATCGAGCCACGACGCCTATCCCAACGGCAGCTCGAAGCTTCGCTTCAGCGTTTCCATCGGCACGTCGGTCTTGACGCTGAGGACGCTCGGGATGCGCGTCAGGTGATCGGCCTGAAAACGCCAGTAGCTGTGCAGATCGGCGGTGACAATCCGAAGCACGGCATCGCATTCCCCTGTCGTCAGGTAGCATTCCATCACCTCGGGAAACCGCCTGACGGCTTCGGCGAACCGGAGCGTCACCTCGGCGTCCTGGGTCTTGAACCACACGCGAGCAAAAACCGTCAGCCCCGCCCCGACCTTTGCAGGATCCAGCACGGCGACGTAGCGATCGATGATCCCGGCCTCTTCCAGCAGCCGGACGCGACGCAGGCAGGGCGAAGGCGATAGGCCTACCTCCTTCGCCAGATCGACGTTCGAAATACGCCCGTCACGCTGAAGCACGCGCAGGATATGACGATCGATCGGGTCCATGATGACTGGCATTTTATAGCTCCGATTGATTCAACAATGGCATTATATGCCAAACTTTCGCAATTTTACGGATGCTTCGCAAGCTCATTGCGCAGGACTTGGCCTATCGTTCCAGCATTGAGACGGAGATGGGTAAATGACGAAGCTAGAAAAAATTGTGCTTTCTTATTCGGGCGGGTTGGATACCTCGATCATCCTCAAATGGTTGCAGGAAACCTACGGATGCGAGGTGGTGACTTTCACCGCCGATCTCGGCCAGGGCGAGGAGCTCGAGCCGGCACGCGCCAAAGCGGAGATGTCAGGGGTCAATGACATCCGTATCGTTGATCTGCGTGAGGAGTTCGTCAGCGATTTCGTCTTTCCAATGCTGCGGGCGAACGCGCTCTATGAGGGGCAATATCTGCTGGGCAGTTCCATCGCACGGCCGCTGATTGCCAAGCATCTGGTCGGCATAGCCCGGGAGGTTGGCGCGCATGCAGTTGCCCATGGTGCGACAGGCAAGGGCAATGATCAGGTCCGGTTCGAGCTGGCCGTCAATGCGCTCGACCCGTCGATTAAGATCATTGCTCCATGGCGCCAATGGAACATCCGCTCCCGCATGCAGCTTCTGGAATATGCCGAGAAGCATCATATCCCGGTGCCGAGCGACAAGCGCGGCGAGGCGCCGTTCTCGATCGACGCCAACCTGCTGCATACCTCGACCGAGGGCAAGATTCTCGAAAATCCGGCGGAGGTCGCGCCCGATCATGTCTATCAGCGCACGGTCGATCCCGTCGACGCTCCCGACACGCCTGAGATCATCACCATCGGTTTCGAGAGGGGCGATCCGGTTTCGGTGAACGGCAAGTCCATGACACCGGCCGCATTGCTGACCGAACTCAATGGACTGGGCGGCCGGCATGGCATCGGGCGGCTCGATCTGGTCGAAAACCGTTTCATCGGCATGAAGTCGAGGGGAATATACGAAACGCCGGGAGGGACGATCCTGCTCACGGCGCATCGCGGCATTGAATCGATCACGCTCGATCGCGCCGCAGCGCATCTGAAGGACGAGATCATGCCCCGCTACGCCGAGCTGATCTATAACGGCTTCTGGTTCGCGCCCGAGCGGGAAATGCTGCAAGCCTTGATCGACCAAAGCCAAACCTTCGTCAGCGGCGAAGTGACGCTCAGGCTCTACAAGGGAAGCGCTTCGGTCATCTCGCGCGCCTCCCCCTTGTCACTCTACTCCGCCGACCTCGTCACCTTCGAGGAAAGCGCCATCGCCTACGATCATCATGATGCCGAAGGCTTCATCAGGCTCAACGGCTTGCGGCTCAGGAGCTGGGCCGCTTGCAACGGCAGATGACCGCTCGATCTTCAGCGCACTAAGGCTCACGACTAATGCCCACATTGACGGCACCTTCCTTCGTGGCTGACCGGGGCAGTCAAGGCATCCAAGGAGAAGCGCGAATCCAATTTCAAACGATTTTAAAAAAGCAGCTCGGCAAGTTAATCGATTTTAATTTTGTCGTTAAAATTTTCTTGTTGCGGCGCACAAGAATTTAGACATTAATTTTTTCGGATGCTCAGTTTATTCGTTGGAGAACTCGCATGACTGTGACATTTCCGCTAACCGAAAAGCGCGATGCGGAGACATTGCTGAAACACTTGACGTTGCACAATCTCAGCTTTCCGGGAAACTGCGTCGTGTCGCTCAAGGCGCACGTCGCCCAGGTCTCATCCTCTCATACAACAGCGCTCGGCACCGCCCGTACCGCCTGGTAGGGATTAATGTCGCCGCATCGCCGTCGACAATAGGATCGAAGCAATCCTGGCTGGATCGCCCACGCGGAGATGGATGAAGCCGAGCGCGTCGACAGCTTAGCTCGCGGCAGGCAGCCCCATGCCGGCGAGCTTCAGGATATCCTCGACCTTTGCGTCGGGATCGGCGCCGGGTTCGACCTGGCCGTCTATCATCAGCAAGGCAAGGCCATGCGTCAGAGACCAGAGAAAGAGCGCGGCGTTCGGCACGTCGCCGGGCGTCAGCCGCTTTTCGAGGTAGTCCTTCATCTGCCGGTAGACCTGCATCCGCCGGGCGCGTATCGCTTCGTTTCCCTTGGAATAGGCCTGAAAACCCTCCCCGAACATCAGCCGGTAGAGACCGGGATTCGCGCGGGCAAAGGCGACATAGGCGATGCCGCCGGCAAGCAGATTGCGCCGAGGACCGGCTAGGGCGGCATCGATGCTTTCGCTGAGTTCGACAAACCCTTGTTCGGCGAGTGCTGCCGCGATGGCATCCAGGCTGTTGAAATAGTGATACGCCGCCGGAGCCGAGACGCCGGCGCGGCGACCGATCTCCCGCATGCTCAGCGCAGCCGGGCCTCCCTCCTCCAGCAGCGCCCTCGCCACGGACAGCAGCGTGGGGCGTAGGTTGCCATGATGGTAGCGGGTCGATCCGTCGTGCGTGGCCATGTCTCGATCTAATCTTTACATCGTTAAAATCATGCCATAGCCTTCCCGCTATGACAAGGTATCCGCCGCGGTTCGGGTTCCGGCAAGGTTCCTGCCCGCGCCAGCAGCAGATTTACAGAGAAAGAGGCTTTCATGCGAGCATCGGAACCAAGCCGCACTGCGATGGGTGCGGCAGCCTATCGAGCAGCGCACCAGAGCGTGGATGGCGGCGCCATCTTCTTGGACCCCTATGCCCGCCGCATCCTCGGCGAGGTGGCCTGCGCAGAAGCAGACCTGAAAGCCCAGGACCCCTCCACACGATCCTTTCGCCTTTTTATGGCGGCGCGAAGCCGATATGCCGAAGATTGCCTTGCCCTCTCCTTTGCAAGGGGCGTCAGGCAAGCCGTCATCCTCGGCGCCGGGCTCGACACCTTTGCGCTGCGCAATCCCCATGCCGGCCTGAAGGTCTTCGAAGTCGATCATCCCGCCACGCAAAGCTGGAAGCAGATGCGGCTTGACGAGACCGGACTGACGCAGAGCCTACCAACATTCGTTCCTGTCGATTTCGAACATGAGGATTTGAAGGCGCGTCTCATCGATTCCGGCCTCGAGCCCGAGACGCCGTCCTTCTTCATCTGGCTTGGCGTCGTGCCCTATCTCAGGGAGGCGTCAGTCTTTGCCTTGCTACGCTTCGTCGTCGGCCTGCCGAGCGCATCCATCGTCTTCGACTATAGCGAACCCCTCGAAAACTATTCGCCGGAACGCCGTGCCCGCGCCGCGGAAATGGGAGCGCGCGCGGCCGCGGTCGGCGAGCCATGGCTGACGCACTTCGATCCCGAGGACCTTGCGAATCGGTTGCTGAGCTTGGGCTTCACATCCCTGGAGGATGTCGGCCCGACCGAAATGGCAAAACGCTTCTTCGGCCTCCCCAGGGATGCGCCGGATCGCGGCGCCGGTCCCCACGTCATATTCGCCGGGAAATAGGGAAATCCCCGAGATGTCGAGTTACGGCAATCGAGCTGGCCTCAGCCGTCGCAGACGACAGCAATCTTGTTTCCGGCAGGGTCACGCACGTAAGCGGAATACCAGTTCGGTCCATAGTGCGGACGTAGACCAGGCGCGCCCTCGTCCGTTCCGCCGTTGGTCATGGCAGCGTCGTAAAAAGCGTCCACCTCGGCGCGGGACTTGGCCATGAAACCAACCATCGAGCCATTTCCGGCGCTCGCCGGTTCGCCGTCGAACGGCTTGCAAACCCATAGAACGAAACCTTCACCCTTCCCGCCTTCGGAATAGGCGCTCCATCCGGGAAACTCTCGATGTTTGCTCCATCCGATCGTTGCCAAGCTCGCATCATAGAAGCCATTCGATTTGACGGAATCGATTGCGCCGACGGTTGCGTAGACACTCATGATCTTCCCTTTCGCTGCTCCAAGATCGGGAGAATTCATATCGCGCCGACGCGAACATAACAAGAACGACGAGTTGCGGTTCTCGGGCATGCATCGCTAGAGTGGACATTGATCGCAACGGTCGGACGACAATCAATCTTCAGCCAGTTTCTTGTCCCGTCGATGTGATCGGAGAATTTGTTCAGCCTTTTCAACAGATGGAAGCGGACGCTCTGTTCTGATGATATGAAATGCTCCGCAATTGTCATCGGGGCACCCGCAAGACACCGCGTCAACGTGATACCTGGTTTGCCCAGTTCGATTTTGCAGAGCGTTCGTTCGCTCTTCGCTTTTTATCGTGTCGATGATTGCACCTCGCTTTAGAAACTTCCCAACCATCGCTTCTGCCCCGTGTCGTCTTGTCAGCCTGAGAATACAGCATCGTCGGGCGCCGCAACGGGCCGAAAGCCCCGCCGCATCAAACGATTGCAATCTCACAATTAAACGCTTCATTGGCAATATGAAAGAGAGTCTCGCACCGATGACCTATCTCAAACACAGCGTGCTCGCCGCCGCCATCATGCTGGCAGCAACGATGACATCCATGCATCAGGCGCATGCGCAACCATGCGAGCAGGAAAGCTTCGAAGAGGCGAAATACGTCATTTGCACTCTGGAACCGGGCAAAGCCGACCTGCGATTGTTCTGGAAGAACGCAGATGGCGCGCCATACCGCGCTTTTTCAAGCCTAGCCGAAGCCGTTCGCGCCAAGGGGCGAACGCTGACTTTTGCCGTTAACGCCGGTATGTACCGGACGGATTTTTCGCCGATAGGACTTTATGTCGAGAACGGCAGGGAATTGCAGCCCGCCAATATGACAGAGGCCGAAAGCTCCTCGGGTCAGGTGCCGAATTTTTATAAGAAGCCGAACGGCGTGTTCTTTCTGGGTGAAGCAGGTGCTGGAATACTCCCGACCGATGAATTTCTGAAACGCCGGCCCAAGGCGCGGTTCGCCACCCAATCCGGCCCGATGCTTGTCATCGCCAACAAGCTGAACCCGATCCTCATCGTCGGCTCGACAGACCGGACCCGCCGCAGCGGTGTCGGAACCTGCGAGCGCGGCGCGGTTCGTTTCGCGATCAGCGAAGACGGTGTGAACTTCCACGATTTCGCACGGCTCTTCCGCGACCACCTGAAATGCGCGGATGCCTTATTTCTCGACGGCGGACGAGGCGTCGGACTTTACAATCCGGCAATGGGCCGCAACGACTGGTCCTGGCACGGCGGCTACGGCCCTATCTTCGGGCTTGTCGAGTAGCGCACTCGCATTTGGCCGAAGGCCCGACAGCAGCAATCGTCGTTTGCGCGGCGAGATTAGCCTCTCCTCACACGCGCCATTTCGGCGCGCATCCAGCTCGAGTCTCCCCAGGTCGAGAGCCAGATCATCACGTCGGTAAGGGCACCAACGACGGGCAGGAACAGGGCGTGGCTCAAGCCCCGCCTTGTCTGGTTGTTTTCGGCCTTCCTGAGGTGCGCCAGTTCCTGTTCCTGAATTGACGCGATGAGGGCATGAAGCTCGGGACCGCGCTTCTGAAGGAAAGCCAATTGGTCTTCGAGATGGCGATGGACCGTGCTTTCGACCGCCTCGGTACAGATCCAGATCATGTTGCGCCCACTAAGCGCCGTCAGGAGGCCGAGCACAGAACCACCGAGGCTCCAGAATGACATGACGCGGCAGGGCTTGGCGCCCCTTGCGGGCATTGCCTCGCGAAACAGGCGGCAATGGTCGATCTCATCCCGACGCATCTCTTCAAGCGTCGGCACGATGTCCGGGAACAGCCGCCGGGCCACCAGGATCTGGGCACCATAGATCCTGATAGCGCCGAACTCGCCCGCATGGTTGACCTTCAGAATACGACGGATGGTGACATCGGGGTCGCGTCTGCCCGACCTGCTCGACGGATTGCTCACGACCGCCCTTCCCCTCGGTTCCCTTGCCAGCAATAGGCAGGACGCTCGCCGCGGTCGTCAAGGGTGCGGCGACCGATAAAGTGACGATCCCGTACGCTTTCGGCGCCGGCCTGCTCAGTCTGCCGCGGCAAAATGGGCGATTTCGTCGGCATGCGCCTTCGCTACGGAATGGCGGCGCGTATCCGCCAGCCTCCTGCGGTTCAAGGCTAACATCAAATGCGTGATGGGCGCCGAGCTCATTTTGATCGGCGGCCGCCTGCTCTTAGTTCGCTGATGTCACCCCAGCTTGCGGGAGTGCCAGCCGCTCGGTCAGGTCGCAAGGGTTCGTCGATGTCTTCGGGAATGAAGCCGCCGGTCTGGCGTTTCCACAGGCGGGCAAACAAGCCGTCGCGCTCGACCAGTTCGTCCGGCCTGCCCTCCTCCACGATGCGCCCGTGATCGAGCACGACGATCCGGTCCATCCTGGCAATGGTCGACAGGCGGTGGGCGATGGCGATCACCGTCTTTCCCTCCATGACGAGGTTCAGCCTTTCCTGGATGGCGGCTTCGGATTCGCTGTCAAGGGCAGAGGTCGCCTCGTCCAGCACCAGGATCGGCGCGTCCTTCAGGAGAACGCGGGCGATCGCCACACGCTGGCGCTGGCCGCCTGAGAGTTTGATCCCGCGGTCGCCGACGAAGGCATCATAGCCGCTGCGGCCTTCGCCGTCGGAAAGATCGGCGATGAAGACATCGGCGCTGGCCATCTTCGCCACCGCTTCGATCTCGTCCGTCGTCGCCTCCGGCCGGCCGTAGCGGATATTGTCGCCGACCGAACGATGCAGCAGCGCGACGTCCTGCGCGATGACGCCGATGGCGCGGCGAAGGCTTGCCTGTGTGACCGCGCGGATGTCCTGCCCGTCGATCAGGATCGCGCCGTCCTCTATGTCGTAAAAACGCAGCAGCAGGCTGACCAGCGTCGTCTTGCCGGCACCTGAGAGGCCGACGAGCCCTACCTTTTCGCCGGGCCGAACCGTCAGCGACAGGTCATCGATGACAGGTTTGCCGGACTTGTAGGCGAAGCGGACGTTCTCGAAATGGATCTCCCCACGGCTGACCGTCAGTTCGGCCGCATCCGGCCGATCGGTGATGGTGGGCGGTGTTGTCATGACCGGCATGGCGTCCTTGATCGTGCCGAGCGCGCGGAAGATCTGCTGTCCCATTTGCAGGAAGGTGAAGGACCCTGCCGAGAGGCGTTGGAGGATGTAAACCGTTGCGGCGAAATCGCCCACGGTCAGGAATCGGTCAAACAGCCCCCAGAAACCAATGCCGAGCATGACGAGCCAGAGCACCATGTTGAGGCTGATGACGACGAGTTCGGTTGTCCGGTAGATGCGCTGTTCGTGGTGAAGCGTATCGACCCCCTTGGACATGATCTTTCTTAGCGCACCTGCCTCGCTGTCTTCAGCTGCAAACTGCTTGACCATCTGGATGTTGCCGTAGATGTCCGTCAGGGCACCGGAGATGAGGCTGTTCTGCTTTGCCGAGCGGCGGGCGCGCTCCGTAAAATCCGGAACGACCTTGATCGCAAAGAGCACGTTGAAGGCAACCCAGACGATGACTGGCAGCGCAAGCTGCCAGGAGAGCGCGAGCAGAAGAACAACGGAGCCGATGATCTGAAGCAGAAAGCGCGGTGCCGTCTGGAATGCGATCAGGATCTGTTGCTGAACGGCATTGGCGACCTGACCGAGCCGGGATGCGACCTGGCCGGCGAAAAGATCATGGAAGAAGGCGAGGTCCTGCCGCTCGACGGCCTTGTGCCCCTGCCATTGAATCGCAACGGGCAGGCTGATGCCGATCGTGTGCGAATTGAGAATATTGGTGATGTAGAAGAGAATGGGCATCACCGGAAAAAGCAGAAAGGCAAGGACTGCCAGCAGCCGGAAATTACTGTCGACGAAGAGTTCTACGCCTTGTGTCGTCACTCCGTCGACAATGACCGAAAGACCCCAGATGATCGTAAGGTTGATGGCTTCGATGGCCATCGAGGTCAGCGCCATGGTGATGATGACGCCCCGAAACATCGCGATGAAGTGTATGAGGACTGCCACGGGCCCCTTGGTGGGCATCGGCCGGTAGGGGATGTCGAGCGGCCGGATCAAGGTTTCGAAGGGACGATAGATCGCATCTGAAATCGACATGGGCCACTCGGATCAAAAATCGGGAGGAGGCGTGGACTCAGCTACGCTGGGTCGCAGAAAAACATCTTCCGGCTGCAATCTCAATTAGAAATTTCAGAAAATCTGCCAACAAGAGGTATCGGTTCGCAAGCGCTGGAAGCAGGCGGCGGCGAAAAGCGCCAATTGCGGTCGTCACGGGATTGGGGCAGATTGCGATCGTTGTATGGTACAGGACGGAACCTACGCTCATGCTGACGGGCTCATGTCATTGCGGCAAGGCGGGCTGGACACTTGAGGGTGATCCCGGCTCGATCACCGCCTGCAACTGCACGCTCTGCAGACGATACGGCACACTGTGGGCTTATGACTACGAAGGAGAGCGCATCGCTCTCACCGGTGAGACCGCCTCCTACACCCGCACCGACAGGGACGAGCCGTCTCTCGAGATCTTGTTCTGCCCATCCTGCGCCTGTGTCTTGAGCTGGCGCGGCCTGCGGCTTCGAAAGGATGGCCGTCGGCGCATGGCCGTCAACATGCGGCTTGCGCCGCCGGATCTCGTTCACGATCTGCCAATCGATCATTTCGACGGCCTGGACACGTTTGAGGACCTGCCTTCCAAAGGGCGCTGCGTGCGCGATCTCTGGTTCTGAGCCGACCGCGAAGATCGACACACGGCCGGATCGCGTCAGATGCGAACCCGATAAAAGATCGTTCTGCGCGAAGCTGCCTCAGCCGCGCCGCGCCGCCTCGATCGCCGCAATGTCGATCTTCCTCATGGTCATCATCGCGTCAAAAGCGCGCTTTGCCTGGCCACCGCCTGCCGAGAGCGCTTCGGAGAGGACGCGCGGCGTAATCTGCCAGGACACGCCCCACTTGTCTTTGCACCAGCCGCACTCACTTTCCTGCCCGCCATTGCCGACGATGGCGTTCCAATAGCGATCGGTTTCTTCCTGATCGTCGGTTGCGATCTGAAATGAGAAGGCTTCGTTGTGTTTGAATACAGGACCGCCATTCAGGCCGATGCAAGGAATGCCCGCAACGGTGAATTCCACGACCAGTACGTCTCCTTGCTTGCCGTCAGGATAATCTCCCGGTGCACGAATAACGGCACCCACGGCGCTATCGGGAAAAGTCGCGGCATAGAAGCGGGCAGCCGCCTCAGCCTCTTTGTCGTACCATACGCAGATCGTGTTCTTTGCCATTGCGCGGTCCTCTCGCTCTTCGTTTCGCATTTTTCAGTGAAATAAAAGGCAAATCGTCTTTCTCCAGCCCAGTCCGAGCGATTTCACGCCGGCAACTGGACCGCAATTGATGCGATTCAGATGAGCCGGGTCTTCTGCTGTCGGGCCGAAGCGGCCACTTCGACCACTTGGCAGCGTTCGGCATGCTGCATCACCGGTGGAGTCGAGCCACCGGTGATAAAATCTAACGCGCCTGAGCCACAGGAGAATCATTGGGCAAGCGCGTCGCATGGATGAGGTTCGATACGGCTCTAAAACCTATCCCGCGCATCGCTGCGCGGGTCGCCGGCCACGCGGTGCGGCTCGTAGAGGCCGCTCCGCGCCTTGCGCCGCCACGGCCTGGCAATATCGCCGGGATTGTCGTCGATATCGGCGAGCGATATCGCCGCCGTTCCATCCGCAGGGCATTGCGCCGCCCACCGGCCACCGGGCGCGACGATCCCGGAAGACACCGGATCAGCTAAACCGGGATGTGCGAGTACGGAGAAACTCACCCAGTAGCTGTTGCTCGCCGCATACCCCTGCACCTCCGCGGCGAAGGAGGTATCGTTGGCCGGCGTTCCCCCAGTGGACGAAAACAGCACGCAGTGGACATCAAGCCGCTCGTATTCGCTGAAAATTTCGGGAAAGTTGCATTCCATGCCGAGAGCGCAGCCAAAGCGGATGCCGTCGACCTCGAAGGTCACGGGGATCGAACCCGGCGTGTACATGAAAGAGATCTTGGTGTTCGACAGCAGGCGCTCGTCGTAGCGCGTCACCAGTTCGCCGCGGTCGGAGACGACATAGAGGCTGTTGTGCGGCCGGTGCGGCGCCGTCAGCGGATGCACCGAGCCGATGACCGCCCAGAGCCCCAACTCGTGCGCCAGCCTGCGCGTTGAATCCAACTCCTCGCGAAGCACGGCCCATTCGAACCGCCGCCAATCGGAGGGCCCGATCTCTCGCGGCCCGATTTCCGACATGATGCGCTTGTTGGGCGATGATGTCGCTCCTTCGGGAAAATGGATGAGCCGCGCGCCCGCCTCCCGCGCCTGCCGCATCAGCAGGCGCATCTCCTGGCCGCTCCAGCGAAGCTTGTCGATATCGCGGGGATCGTCCGCATAGGTGGTCTGCGCCACGGCGAGACGCAGGCGTCTTGCCTCAGGCGCTGCGTCGTTCGCCGACTTGGGGAAAACATGCATGCGGGCGGTGGTGTAGGATTCACCCGTCTTGGCGGCGCGCGCACGCACCCGCCGTTTGAAATTTCCATTCTCAGTCATATCAGGGCCTCTCACGTTCCGGACATCGCTCCCCAGCAACAGGCCCGAAACATCAGGACCAAGGATCACGACCCGAGACGAGAGTCCCTTTGCCTCCGGTTGAAGACCCTGCTGGGGAAGGTCTGGAGAGGTTCGGCGTTAGGCCACGCCGAGCCAAAGATGCCGAGGCGGCCGCGATTCGTCAATTCGGGGAATGGCCGGAATCGGCGGCCGGGCCGACCTCGATCCATCCGCCACGGCGGATCGAGGCGGTTCGAACCGGCGGAATAGAGAATGATGCGGTTGCCGCCGGGGTCGAACAGCTCCGCTTCACGCCAGAGCCAACTCTTGTCCTCCGGCCCGCTCACGAAACGAAGACCGGCTTCGCTGAGACTGCCGACCGTCTCGTCCAGGTTCTCGCACTCGAAATACACCGTGGTTCCGCCACCACCACTTACGCCCTGATGCAAAGAGAAGGTGCTGTCTCCGTCCGGGCAGACGAAGCGCGCATACCGGGGACGGGCTTCGACAACGGGTCTGAGACCGAGAATGCAGTAGAAGTTCCAGCCCGCATCAAGGTCAGGCATCGTAACGGTTACTTGATTCAAGCGCATGACCTATCCCCCCTCAGCTGACTTCGCCCGAAACCGTCTGGCGGCCGGGCACCACGACATTCATAAAAACAAAGACCTGAAGCCATCGCATGAATCAAATTCTAAGCGAGCAGTTTTAGTGTCATCGACACAAAACTCGTGTCAGACTGTGCAAACTGCGCACGCCGCCGCATCGATCGAGAGGGCCGAAGCCATGCACAAGTTCACCGTATCAATCACCCGAGAGATCGAGGCCGATACCGCCGAGGAGGCCGCCTTGCTCATGTATCAGGAACTATCAACGGGACCGATCCCTGACCGCTACTCCGTCACCGACGAGACGGAGGCGACAACGGAGGTGAAGCTGGACCGGCACAAGGCCGACGAATTCGCCAGCATCGATCACACAGCCGATCCCGGCAACTGGTAAGCGGCAGACGACCAAACCGACCACAGGAGATACGGTTTTGCGCCGGGAGCGGAATGCAATAGTTGCAGGTCGCCTTCTCCGGCACGAATGCTGGATGTAAATAGCCGCTCAGCCGAAAACATCGCGAGCCAAGGAAAGACCGTGATATCACCAATCAATATAGCCGTCGCCGGCGCGAACGGTCGCATGGGGCGCGCCATCCTGCCGCTGCTGGCGGCCGATCCGGATTTTGCGTTCGTCGGCGGCATCGGCCGTGAGGGCGCCATCGGCGCCGGGCTGATCGACCGGTCGGCCGCGATCGGAGCGGCCGACGTGATCCTGGATTTCACGACGGGAAACGCTGCCGCCGAACTTGCCGGCTTGTGCGCTTTGGCCGGTGGACCGGCCCTGGTGATCGGGGCGACGGGTTTCGAACCGGATGAACTCGAACGGATCGCAGAGGCTGCTCGCACGATTCCGATCCTGCGCTCCGGCAATTTCTCCATCGGCGTCAACATGCTGGTCGGCCTCGTCGCCCAGGCGGCCCGCGCCCTTCCCGCGCATGCCTGGGATATCGAAATCCTCGAAACCCATCACAACAGGAAGATCGACGCGCCGTCCGGTACGGCGCTGATGCTCGGCGAAGCCGCCGCCGAGGGCCGCGGGGTTTCCCTCGCATCCGTCGAGCGGCGCGGGCGTGACGGCATCACCGGTGAGCGCCCGACCGGCGAAATCGGCTTCGCCGTCTTGCGCGCCGGCGGGATCGTCGGAGAACACAGCGTCCTGTTTGCCGCCGCCGAGGAAGTCGTGACGCTCTCCCATTCGGCTCTCGATCGCGGCATGTTCGCCCGCGGCGCACTTGCCGCCGCCCGCTGGGTCGCAGGGCGCGCACCCGGCGAATACACAATGGGAGATGTTCTCGGGCTGGCCTGAGAAACTGGCCTATAAGCTATCAAGGATTGCCGAGGCGACGACGACTTCGGTTCCGGCCAGCCCGACGGAGCAGAACAGGGTCGTATCCTCCGGCGATCCCCGACCGGCCGCTTTCCCGGCAATGATATCGGCAAGATCGGCCATGCGATGCTCATTGCCGGAGCCGGCGAGGAAAAAGGGCGAAGCATAGGCGCGCGTCTGTTCGGGAGAGTCCGTCGCGATCACGGCTGCGACATCGGCGATATCCAGGCCCAGTTCGTATCCCTGATGTGTTTTCGGGCCAACGGTGTTGACGTGCATCCCGGGCTTCAAATCCCGCGCATGGATGACCGGTGTTTGGCTCGTCGTCGCGCAGATGACGATGTCGGCGTCATCAAGGGCTTCAGAGGCGCTGCCGGCAGGCTCCACCTCAATGCCCAAGGCCTGCTGCATCTCAGCTGCGAAGGCGGTTCGATTTTTTGCGTCGCGGCTATAGACGCGAGCGCGGTCCAGTTTCCGAACGGTGGCAGCCGCGGCAAGCTGGGTTCGCGCTTGGGCTCCGCTACCGAGGATCCCGACGGTCCTGGCATCCGGCGCGCTGAGGTGGCGGATGGCGAGACCTCCGATCGCACCGGTTCTGAGGCTACCGAGGCGCTCTCCGAGAACGATGCCTTTGAGCCTGGCGTCGTCGGCCGACCACACAGCGACGATCTGCGAATGCTCCACCCCGTCGAATGTTTCATAGACCCGAAAGCCCGCGAGCGGTTTCTCGCCAAGGATGCCACCGACGGTGAAGACGAGATCGCCCCGATCGGGAAACGAGACATGATGCCGGGGCGGAGAGATCAGCCGATTGCCGGCTCTCGCGAGAAAAGCGGTCTCGAGCGCATCGATCGCGACCGCCATCAACCCGCTACCGACAAGATCCTCGTCTTTCAGGATTTTCGTCACAGCCAACCCTCCAGCCCATACCGGCATCCTGCAACCCCAACCCCGCTTGAGGTCAATAGCTCAGGCAAACCGATATGCGCCGAAACATCGCGTGAGAGCTAACCGACCAGACGGCGAGCCATCATGACGTCGTCGATCTCCCTGCCCTCCTCCAGAACCCCCGCCGGGAATTCTGCCGATCTCGGAAAAGCCTTCCCGCTGATAGAACCGTATTGCCGCCTGGTTCTCCGCGCTGACAAAGAGCTCCAGCTGCAGGATGCCGATATCGCGCGCATGGTCGGCAGCCGCGCTGAGCAGCCTCGCGGCAAGCCCCGTTCCGCGCAGGCTCCTTCTGACGTAAACCATGATGATCGTCGCGCGATGAACCATCTTGCTCGACCGCTGCCGAAGCAGGCCCGTTATGCCGACGGGTTCGCCATTCTGAAAGGCGATGAAAACCGGTTCGTTCAGGCGGTTGCGCCACTCCTCGAGAGAAAGAGCCGCCCAGTCTTCGTAGCGGCTTGCAAAGAGAGACGGTTCGGTGCGAAGCGCTTCCAGACGGATGCGCCGGAAAGCCTCCACTTCGTCTGCCTGGATATGCCTGATCGTCGTGCCGCTTCCATCCATCGGGACCTCCTGCAAGATGAGAGCTACTCTCAATACAGATGGCTCCAGCCGTCAACCGGTGTCAGCAAGCTTCGTACTTCAGCCAATGCTCGGAGTTACGAGATCGAACGGAAATCAATCATCTCAAGCGCCGATCACTGCGCCGGGCTCCCCAGCCGACCGCCCTTCCGGACGGCCGGTTCACCGCTCGGACCGACCCTCAATTGATCGGTCGGCCCCGTAGCCGGTTCACCGGTTGGCCCGACCACCGGTTCACGGGCTGGCCCGTCGACCGGCTGGCCGGTAGACCGGACGACCAAGGGATCGGCTGGCTGGACGGCGGATTGATCGGTTGTTGGCCCGGGCACCGACTCCCCGGTTTCCGCGGGCGCCGGCTCGCCGGTTGCCGCGTTCAACGGCTCACCGGTTGGTCCGGCCGCCGATTGCTCGGTTGGCTTGTCGATCGCGAATGGCACAACTTCACGGATAATGAAGAGAAGAACTATCCCGACCAACGTGCACGCCAGCGCGTAGAGAAGGAAATATTTCAGTGCACATCCCTCGCTAACTGGCAGCACCAACTTGACAATGGTGCAAATGATATTTCCTCATTATTGAACGATACTTAAAAAAAGGCAATCATTTTCAACAAGAGCCACGAAATTTCAAAAATGGACAGAACGGGATAAGGTAGTTATTGTAGATATTTAGGAAGCGCATCCCCGATGCTCAATTTATCTTGAGGTCTGGGCAAGCCCAAGGAAGGCCCCGGAGCCCATATCCGGGATCGCCCACGGCAAAGACAGCCCCGGCGATATCGGCTAGATTGCGTGTGCCGGCAGCCTGCTTTCGAGGGTGTGCCCCTCCAGGATCGATGGCGGCAGGGGGATCCGCATGACGGCAATTGCATCTCTGTTTCAGGAAGCCGCCCGCCTTGCGGCGGGATTCCGGCAGGCAACGCCCGCCCGCCACGTGCCCACCCACGACTACGCAGCCTCGCTTGCCTGTTTCGACGAACCGCTGCCGGCGGCCGGTTCCGATATGCTTGATGTCATCAGGCGTCTCTCGGACGGCGCCGAACCCGGGCTGCATGCAACCACAGGGCCGCGCTTTTTCGGCTGGGTCATCGGCGGCTCCCATCCGGTCGGCGTCGCGGCTGATTTCCTCACCAGCGCCTGGGGCCAAAATGCCGGAAACCATGCCGTTGCCCCGGCCGCGTCCGCCGTCGAGACCGTCGCGGCGAGATGGCTTCTCGATCTTTTGCAGCTGCCGGCCGAAAGCTCGGTCGGTTTCGTCACGGGTGCGACGGTGGCGAACTTCACCTGCCTTGCCGCCGCGCGCGGCGAGGTGCTGCGCCAGGTGGGCTGGGATGCCGATGCCAACGGCCTGTTCGGCGCCCCCGAGATTACCGTGCTGATTGGCGACGATGCCCACACGACGGTATTCTCCGCGCTGCAATTCCTTGGCCTCGGCCACGATCGCGTGCTGCGCGTGCGCACCGATCCGGTAGGCCGGATAGACCCGGCCGCGCTGGCGGGCGCGCTCGATACGGTCTCCGGTCCCGCCATCGCCATTCTCCAGGCGGGGCAGATCAATACTGGCGCCTTCGACGATTTCGCCGCCATCATCCCGCTGTTGAAGGCAAAAGGCGCCTGGGTGCATGTCGATGGTGCCTTTGGCCTCTGGGCGCAGGCATCGATGAAGACCAGCCACCTCAGCCGCGGCATCGAAGCGGCCGACAGCTGGGCGACCGACGGCCACAAATGGCTGCAGACGCCCTATGATTGCGGCTATGCCATCGTCCGCGACGAACTCGCTCATCGCCGCGCCATGACGATTGCCGCGAGCTATCTGCCGCTCGCCGGCCAAGGCGAACGCGATCCCTCCCATTACGTGCCCGAGCTTTCGAGAAGAGCACGCGGCTTTGCCACCTGGGCGATGCTGAAACATCTCGGCCGCGACGGCATCACCACCCTCATCGATCAGTGCTGCACCTCAGCGCGGCTGATCGCAGATCTCCTGTCGCTGCAACCGGGCATCGGCATATTGAACGACGTCGTGCTGAACCAGCTCGTCATCCGCTTCGGAACGGACCTGCCCTCCGAAGAAGGCGACGCGCTGACGCGAAAGACGATCGAAAAGATCCAGGCGGACGGCATGATCTTCGCCGGCGGCGCCAAATGGCGCGGCCGCGACGTCCTGCGCCTCTCCGTCACCAATTTCCAGACGACGTCAGATGAGGCGCAACTCGCCGCACAAAGCATCATCGCTGCGTTCAAGAGTGTCAGCCGAGGGTGATGCATCAACTCCCTTGGTTCGCCCGGACACGGAATTGTGCTATCGCCGGCCCTATTCACTTGAAGAGAGATAGAAACGTGAAAAACGTGCTGTTCGTCTGCAGTCAGAACAAGCTTCGCAGCCCGACGGCCGAACAGGTCTTCGCGAACTGGCCTGAAATCGAAGTCTCCTCGGCAGGTACGAACAAGGATGCCGAAAATCCGTTATCGAACGAGCTGGTCGAATGGGCCGATATCGTCTTTGTCATGGAGAAGGCTCACCGTGCGAAAGTCCAGGGCAAGTACCGGTCAGCTCTCAAGGACAAGCGGTTGATCTGCCTTCATATTCCTGATGATTACGATTTCATGGACCCCGCGCTCGTGCAACTGCTGAAGGCAAAGGTGCCCCGGCATCTCTAAGCCTGTTCATGCGACCGTAAAATCGCCGCCAGCACAAGGCGGGCAATTCTTCCGTCCGTCCCGCTTTGCGCTAGTGGTGGCACTTGCGGCCAAGCTGCGGGGGCCGCGGGAAAATTGTCATCGTCTGATCGAGGCCGACCAGCTCGCGGATGATCACTTCGTCGGACACAGCAGCCCCCTATCCTCTCGATCGAATGATAGTGCACGCGAACTTGGTCATGATCCATAGGCGTGAACCGCTTACAGTGGACCGCCCGTCTTCCCATTGCCACACGCTCCGCTTATAGCTCCCCGCCCGTTCCGATCGCACAAGGAGGAGAGCCATGAACGCCAATGATGTCGCCGCCCATTGGGAGAGCAATGCCGAGACCTGGACGATCTACAGCCGCGCCGGCTACGACAAATACCGCGACGCGCTGAACACGCCGGCCTTTCTGGAGATGCTGCCGCCGGTCACCGGCTTAGCGGGGCTCGACCTAGGCTGCGGCGAAGGCTCCAATACTCGCGCCGTCGCCCGCCTCGGCGCCCGCATGACCGGGCTCGACATAGCCCCGACCTTCATTCGCTATGCCCGCGAGAGCGAGGCAGAAGCGCCGCTCGGCATCGACTATGTGCTCGGCGACGGCCAGAGCATCGATTTCCCGGAGGCGAGCTTCGATTTCGTCACCGCCTTCATGTCGATGATGGACATGGCCGACCAGCGCGAGGTGCTGAAGGGCATTCACCGGGTCCTGAAGCCGGGCGGCTTCCTGCAGTTTTCGATCCTGCACCCCTGTTTCGTGCCGCCGACACGCCGCAATATCCGCAATCAGGCCGGCGAGCCCGTCGCGGTTGAGATCGCCGACTATTTCGACGAGAGCGACGGCCGGATCGATCGCTGGATCTTCTCCTCCATCCCCGAGGCCGAACGGGCGACGCTGACGCCGTTTGCCGTCCCGCGCTTTCACCGGACGCTGTCGACCTGGGTGTCGATGATCGTCGAAGCGGGACTGACGATCGACGCTTTCGGCGAGCCCATGGCGTCAGTCGAGGTGGCTCTCGCCGAGCCAATGGTCGCCGATACCCGCATCGCACCGATCTTCCTCCACGTCAGGGCGCGCAAGGCGTAAGGCCTGTTTTCCCGCCGCCATCTAGGTTTGGAAGGAAGGTGAGTTCTCACCCAACATCATCGTCGCACGGCGACCACCGAGCTGGCGCGATAGCGCGACAGCTGCACCCGGTTGGATTGATTGCCGCCAAACAGGTAGACGTACTGGCGGCGCTGGTCGATGTGATCGAACAGGCTGACATGAAAGCGTCGACCGGTGCGGATCACCACGACATCCCCTCGCCTGGCGGCGCGGAAGAACACCGGCTTGCCGAACTTTCTCCAAGACGCCGCCATATTGGGGTTGGGCGGCGGTTCCCGCGAAGATCGCTTGGCGACAAAGGCCAGGAACGCCCCGCACCACGATACTCTGCGCGGATTGATGCTGAGGAAGGAGATGGAGCGTTCATGCATGCTCTTGTACTTGGACGCCGTGCCGAGCATGTCCGCCTCACAGGGCACGGCAAGCACCGTGAGGACGATGACGAGAATAACCTTCATAGTTACCCACCATTGTTTGTATAATGTTGAAATTCCGAAATGTGGCGAAGAATAAAACAGGCGCGGCAACGTAGATGTGAATTATGGCGTGATTTAGAAACAACTAATACTGGCATTTTGGCGGCGGAAATTTGTCCGAAGCGAGGCGCAGAACTCTGTCGGCGAGCCTCCCTTTGGGGCCGGACACGGCCATCACAAACCCCGCAAAACATATGTTTTTCGGGGCGGAAAGGCTGGAGTTTCGCCATCCCAATCAGGTCCATTCAGACGAGATGGACTGTGTTCGCAATGCTTGAGCAGCAAAACCATTCGCCAAGAGTTGACGACAGCACGCGGAACTAGCTCCTCACCTATACGAGCTATATTTCCGATGGCCACTTATAATACTTGGGCGCGATGGGAAATACATTGCGCTCGCCCGATTCACCAGCGAAAGCCGGAGGTTGCCCTCCGGTGCGGACGTGAACGAGCTTAGGAGAGCGGAGGCCGGCGTGGCGTGTCAACCGCGTGGTTGCGCCGGTTCGGGTTGGCCTGTGACCGGGGCAGGATCAGCGGCAAGTGCCCTGGTGACCAGCAATGCTGCGGCGAGAACAGGGACGACCGCCCAGTACGAAAAGCGGATGCCGAAGTGTTCGGCAACGAAACCGAGCAGTGGCGGCCCGGCGAAAAACACAAGGAACGTCGTCTGCCCAAGCGCTGCAACGTTGACGGGTGCGGGTCGATCCGTGCGTCGGGCCGCAGCCGAGATGGCAAGCGGATAAACTGAAGAGCAGCCGATACCTGTCAGGCCAAAGCCTGCGAGCGCGACAACAGGGTGTGTCGCCGTCGCAACCATGACAACACCGATGGCCGCGATCCCAAGCAGAGTGATTGCGACAGGGCGCGGATTGAAGCGGTCGATGACAGGGTCCATGCCGAGCCGCCCGATGGCGATGAACGAGGAGAAAATGGTCACGCTGAGCCCGCCGACTAAGGGTTCGACCGCGAACACGTCCCGCATATAGATAGCCGACCAATCGACGCTTGCGCCTTCGGCAAGAAGCGGAGCTGCGGCGACAAGGCAAAGGGGGAGCAGTCCGATCGTGGGAAAAGCGATGATCGGCGTATCTCCGGAGTGAGCGTCCTGCCGCCGGGGCGCATTCTCGATCCCGGCGAAGACGATCGACCCGGCAATCAAGACCGTCACGAGGACGATGAAGGTATGCAGTTCGATGGAGACGGCAGCCTGCCGCATGCCGGCGGCAACAAGGGCGGTGATGCAGAAGCCGAGGCTCCACATACCGTGAGCCCGGCTCATGATGCGGTACCCAAGCAGCGCCTCATGGCGATCGGTTTCGATATTGGCGTTGATCTCGAATGCTCCGGTGAAAACGCCGGCAATGAAGAACAATGGCACCGCCAGAAGAGCTGAAGGCATCCAGGGGATCAGCGCGAAAAACAACGACGCACCGAAGACGGTGACGAAAGCGGTGGTGCGCGCACCGAGCCTCTCGATGAACCTCACCGAGAACGTCAACCCGCAGAGAACCCCGGAGGACATGACGGCGAGCAGCAGGCCAAGCTCCCCTTCCGTAAGGCTGAACTTAAGCTGAAGGTCGGGCAGCCGCGAAACAAACGCCCCCAGGGAAAGGGCCACGGCAAACTGAATGAAGAAAATACGCTGGTGCGGCTTCATCTCGGGGACTCTGCTCCGATTGGGGCGGGATTGAAGCCCAGGCATCCGACGGCATAGCCCGACATTCCGACGAAATGGCGACTGGCTCGGACACCCGCGGTCTCAGGATTATCGACCACCATTGCTGACAGCCAGTGTCAGCATGATGCAGCCGCCGGTAATTTCACAGCAGCCGCTCACGACTGGTGTCCGCTTATTGGCGCCATCAGCGATCACCATTCGGCGGTGCCGAGCAGCAATTCTCGCTCCCTGCATCAACGAGAGGCTGCACTGCATAAGATCGCGGATCACGTCTGCGGAATGGGAACGAAGCGCTTGATTTGACGGGCCACGCACTCAATTCATCGAGTGGAACGTCTCAAAAATCAGCGCCCTCAGCCAGCGATGCACGGGATCTGCGTCCATGCGGGGGTGCCACGCCTGCACGATGTTGAAACCCGGCACGGCCACGGGCAGGTCAAAGGTTTTGATATGGCTTATCGCGGCGGATTTGCAATATGACTTCGGAATCGAGCCGATCAAATCGGATGCCGCCGCAACTGCTATCACCGCCGGAAAGCTTGGCACGATCAGCCTGACATCACGGACATGGCCCAATTCGGCGAGCGCCCTGTCGATCGGACCGGCGAAATCCTCGTGCATCGAGAAGAGCACGTGACCCCAGGCGGCATAGCGCTCGGCCGTTAGCCGATCAGCATCGAATATCGGGTGCCCTACCCTTGCGAGACCGACATAGCGATCCTCGAAAAGAGTTTGGCAACGCAGCTCCCCGCTGTCTCGCGGGAGGACACCGATGTCCAAATCTATCGCCGCGTCCCTCAAAGCCTGAACGTCCTTGTCCGATCTCGGCGCAAAGCGAAGCCTTATCCCCGGCGCAGCGTTCGTCACAGCGGCGCTCAGACCCGCGGCGTAGAGAAGCACGAATGCTTCATTGGCACGGATCGTGAAGTGGCGCCGCACCTCCCGAATCTCCACGGTCGATGGCGGACTAAGGACGGCTTGCACGGCTTCTTTCAACAAATGTACCTCGGCACCAATCGCAAGGGCATGAGGCGTCGCAACCATGCCGCGCCCGGCCGGCACAAGAATCGGATCACCTAGCGCGGTCCTCAACCGTGATAGCGTCCGGCTCATGGCGGACGTGCTGAGGCCAAGCCGACGGGCGGCGGCCGATACGCTCTGCTCGCGCAGCAAAGCATCCAGTGCCACCAAGAGGTTAAGATCGAGATCAGACATGGCTCAATTCTATTAAGGCATGGCGCAAGACGCAACAGTCGATTGATTTTGTTGCGTCTGGCGCGGGCAATCAGCAAAGCCTAAGTAATCTACCGTTCAACAAACATCGAGGAGTGTTTATGTCCCTCACCTACACCGCGCCAGTTTCTCAGGACGGCCTGGCGTCGCCTCGACGGTACCTGGCTATTGCCATGTTGCTTCTTACGCTTGTTCTTGTCGTTTTGGACGGAGCCATTGCCAATGTCGCCTTACCCTCGATCGCGGTCTCACTGCACGCGGAGGCGGGTAACACCGTATGGGTCGTCTCGGCCTATCAGCTCGCTGTGCTTGTTGCCATTCTTCCATGTGGTGCGCTGGGTGAAATCTACGGCGCGCGGCGGGTCTTCCTGATCGGGGTCGCGCTGTTCACCGCGGCTTCCGCAGCCTGCGCCTTCGCGGGCGACCTTCCCTTACTGATCCTTGCTCGTTTCGCGCAGGGCTTGGGAGGTGGCGCGATCATGGCGCTTGCCATGATGAACCTGCGCTCGGCCGTCCCGCAGCACATGCTGGGTCCGATCATAGGCATCAACGCCATGGTCATCGCCATTTCTTCCGCTGCCGGCCCCGGCATTGCCGGCGCCATCCTTTCCGTCACGACCTGGCCTTGGCTGTTTGCAGTCAATATACCACTCGGCGCCATCGTTCTGCTCGGTGGCGGTCTGCTCGGGCAAATTCAGGGCGCAAAGCGAAAGCTGAACGCAAAAGTGATGCTGGCCAACACGCTGATGTTCATCCTTTTCTTCTGCGGCGCCGACCGGATAGCGATCGCGCCGATAAGCGGTGCCGTCCTCATCGCCGCCTCGCTGGCCTGCCTTTTCGTCCTGCTGCGCCTTGAACGGAACAGTGACGCACCAATCGTTCCCACGGACCTGCTGGCGGAACCAGCATTCCGCGTGGCGATCATCGCCTCGATATCGTGCTTCTGCGGCCAGATGCTGAGCTACATCGCGCTACCCTTTTACCTTCAACACACGTTGCACATGACGCCGGTTTTGGCCGGTCTATACATGATGCCCTGGCCTGCCGCGACCGCGATCATCGCGCCCATTTCGGGACGTTTGGCAAACCGCATCAAGACGGCATGGCTTTGCGCCATCGGCGGCGCGCTGCTCGCCCTGGGCCTACTGATGGTCGGATTCACCCCGCCCGACCCGAGAGGTATCGCGTTTCTCGTCGGCACTGTGATCGCCGGCCTCGGTTTCGGACTGTTCCAGACGCCGAACAACCGAATTCTCCTTCTGTCGGCACCGAAAGCCAGAAGCGGCGCCGCCGGCGCCATGCAGGGCACCGCGCGGCTTCTCGGCCAAACCCTGGGTGGGATCTGCATGTCGATCATCTTCGCAACATTGCCGTTGTCGAACGCGCTCGAATTTGCGGTCGTCACGGCGGGCGGCTGCGCAGCAATAGCGAGCCTGGTCAGCCTGAGCCGGGCTCGCTACGAAGTGGTGAAACAGCCTGGAGCGGTTTGAACAGACGGTTCGTGGTCGTCCGGGTGAAGAGGGCGTTCTCCGAAATAATGAACGCCCCACGTCTCAGGTGTCCTGCTGCCGGACATTTCTTTCTCGTTGCATGAAGACCGCTTGCCACATCAAGCTTGTAACAATGGGGAGCGCGACGAAGTGGTCGACTTGGCCCGCTCCCCGAGTTGAAGACACCACACTAAACCGACTGAAGGAGGACGTGTCGCTTCTTGCCAATTGATAGCCGGATCACGCCGTCCTGGATGTCGGAGTCGCAAAGCCGCATTGCCTCGTCGTTTACACCGCCACCGTTCACCCGAACCCCGCCGCCGACGATCAACCGCCGTGCTTCGCTTTTCGACTTGGCGAGCCCGGCAACAACCATGGCGTCGACAAGCGGAAAATTGCCGCGAAGGCTATCCGGCAGCCTAACCGTCGGGAGACCGGCCGGCACCTCGCCCGCCTCGAAGGCGCGCCGGGAGGTTTCGGAAGCTTGCGCTGCCGCATCTGCCCCGTGGCAGAGGCTGGTGATTTGGTCGGCAAGGATCTTTTTCGCTTCGTTGATCTCGGAATCCCGAAGCACATCGAGGCGTGCAATTTCACCTAAGGGTAACTCGGTGAACAGCCTGAGAAAACGACCCACATCCGCATCCCCGGTGTTTCTCCAGAATTGCCAGAACTCATAGGGCGACAACCGGTCTGCGTTTAGCCAAACCGCCCCCGAAACGCTCTTGCCCATCTTCGCGCCCGACGACGTCGTCAGCAGCGGGGCAGTCAATCCAAACAGGGCGCGTCCGCCAATCCGCCGTCCAAATTCGACGCCGCTGACGATATTGCCCCACTGGTCGGAGCCACCAAGTTGAAGCAGGCAGCCGCGGCTTTCTGCGAGGACATGAAAGTCGTAGGCCTGCATGACCATGTAGTTGAATTCCAGTAATGTCAGCGATTGCTCCCGTTCCAACCGTTGGCGCACACTCTCCGATGTAAGCATCCGGTTGACTGAAAAATGCGGCCCGATATCGCGCAGGAAATCGAGATAGTTGAGCCCGCCCAACCAGTCGGCATTGTTGACCATGACAGCATCTGTCGGACCGTCCCCGAAAGCGAGGAACCGCTCGAAGACACGCCGGATGCCGATCAGGTTTTTCGTGATCTGCTCTTCGCTGAGAAAGGGACGCGACGTGTCGCGGAAGCTCGGATCGCCCAGGCGGCTTGTCGCACCGCCGAGCAACGCAATGGGTTTGTTGCCGGTCTTCTGGAACCACCGCAGCATCATGATCGGAATGAGATGCCCGACATGAAGGCTGTCGGCGGTGAGATCGAAGCCGTTATAGGCTGTGCCGGCTCCTGAACAAAGCCAGCTGTCGAGTGCTTCCAAGTCGGTGCATTGATGCAGGAAGCCGCGCTCGCTCAAAGTGCGAAGAAAGTCGGATCTAGGTCCGGCGGGCCGAGAGGATAGTATCACGAGGGTCTCCATTTGGGCCGATCAGGCCGGAGACCTACTGTTGACACACGTGCCGCCGACCGTGCGGCGTCTCGAGTGTCAGGAATATGACCTTGCGCCGCTCTATGGGAGCAGCGTGTAATAGAAGCTCGAAAGATTCAGGGCGCAGGTCATGCATCCTTTTTACCATGCGACAGCGCAATCGCAAGGGGATGCGAACTGACGACATTGAACGGATCGCAACGCTCCCATCCCCGCATCCGCCCCCCACAAAAATACTCGCACCCGCATCAATTTGCTTGCCGTTCTGCAATGCGGCATATGTTTGTTCTCAAAGGCAAGTGGCATGAGCGGGGAACCATGACGTCGACGCATATGGATAAGACGGGGGATGGCGTCGGCCGGAAGGGCTTTGTCGGACTGGTCATCGGCGCGGTCGGCGTCGTCTATGGCGATATTGGCACTAGCCCGCTCTATGCCTTTCGCGAGGCGTTGAGGCCCTTTGCCGCCGATGGCGTGCATGAGACCGAGGTCATCGGTCTGATTTCGCTGATGGTCTGGACGCTGACGATCATCGTGACCTTCAAATATGTGCTCTTCCTTCTCAGGGCGGACAATGACGGCGAAGGCGGCGCGCTTTCGCTCCTTGCCCTCCTGATGAAGAAGATGGGACGAAACGTGCCGGTGCTCTTCTTCGCCGGCCTGATCGGCGCTGCCCTCTTCATCGGCGATGCGATGATCACGCCTGCTTTGTCGGTCATGTCGGCGCTCGAGGGCTTGAAATTGATCACACCCGCCTTTGCCGAATACGTCCCGCTTGCGTCGGCAGCGATCATGGTCGTCCTCTTTGCCGTCCAGTCGAGGGGAACAGCGGCCGTCTCCAAGCTTTTCGGGCCGATCACGGTGTTGTGGTTCCTGGCCATGGCGGCCGGCGGCCTCATCCATATCGGCGACGACTGGAGGATTCTGGCCGCGCTCAATCCGGCCAATGCATTCCTGTTCCTCACCCATGCCGGCAGCGTCGGCCTCATCGTGCTCGGCGCCGTTTTTCTGACGGTGACGGGTGCCGAGGCGCTCTATGCCGATCTCGGGCATTTCGGACGCCGCCCGATCCAGATGGCATGGTTCGTACTCGTCTTTCCCGCATTGTTGCTGAACTACCTCGGGCAAGGCGCGCTGGTTCTCGCCCATCCCGAAACGGCCGGCAACCCGTTCTTTCTGATGTATCCCGACTGGGCCTTGCCGCCGATGGTTCTTCTGGCGACGATGGCGACGATCATCGCCAGCCAGGCGGTGATAACAGGCGCATTTTCGCTGTCCCGCTCGGCGGTTCACCTCGGCTTCCTGCCGAGGCTCAGGATCAAGTTCACGTCGGAGACCAACACCGGCCAGATCTACGTGCCCGCCGTCAATCTTCTCCTGCTGGTCGGCGTGCTGATGCTGATCTTTTCCTTCGGCGACTCCGAGTCGCTGGCGACCGCCTATGGCATCTCCGTGACTGGAACCATGGTCATCTCGACCATGCTGGTCTTCCAGTTCCTTCGGGTCGTCTGGGGCTACTCCCTCGTGCTCGCCGCCGCCTGGCTGCTGCCGCTCTTCACCATCGAAGTCATGTTCCTGGCGGCCAATCTGCTGAAGATCTACGATGGCGGCTGGGTTCCGGTCGCCCTTGCGCTGGCAATCATGATCCTGATGTGGACATGGACCCGAGGCCAGGCCTATCTGAAGAGGCTGCGAGCCAACAACGAGATCCCGCTCGATTCCTTCATCAGGTCGATCGAGCGAAAGTCGGACCATTCGCCGGTCACCGTTCCGGGAACGGCAGTGTTCCTGACCAGCGTTCCGGACCGGACGCCGAACGTGCTGCTCCACAATCTCAAGCACAACCACGTGCTCCACGAACAGAACGTCATCCTGACCGTGTGGACCGAGGACGAACCTTATGTCCCCGACAGCCGCCGCATCAAGATCAGCCAACTCTCGCCGCGTTTCGTGCGCCTCGACATCACCTTCGGCTTCATGGACGACCCAGATGTCACCAGGGCATTGGCTCTTTGCCGGGAGGGCGGCTTCAAGTTCGAGATCATGAGGACTTCCTTCTATCTCGGCCGCCGGAACCTCGTCAGGACGCCGAACACCGGGCTGCCCGCCTGGCAGGAGCGCATATTCATGGCGCTGGAAGGCTTGGCGATTGATCCTTCCGACTATTTCAACTTGCCGTCCAATCGCGTCGTCGAACTCGGCGAACAGATCGCCATTTAGGTCAGGACGCCGCTCGGCGACATAAGGATCGCGCCGGTATCAGCCCCGGTATCGCAATGCGTTGACGATGATGGCGAAAGCGCGAGGCGCTGAACTTCAGGCTTTGGCCGAGATCGCGCTCAATTCCTCGAGATCGAGATCCCGTTCCAGCTCGCGCAATGTCTCATCATCGATCTCGCCGGCGCGGTGGAGGCGGATGAGTTCCCGGCGTCCCGTGGCAACTGCTTCGAGAACGACGTCGAAGTGCGCATGCAGCACCGGTATGTAGTGCTCGGTTCTCTCGGCATAGTCGACGATCGACGTAGCCCGGCGCTGGTAGCGCTCCAGCAATTGCGGATGGATGAGTTTCCCCTCCGCATCATATGCCAGGCTCTGGACGATCCCGAACTGCGCCTGCGCCATGGCGGCTTCGGCCTGGCTCATCGTCAGGCGCGCTCTTTCCGACTCCGGCTCCACCAGCCGCGCCCAGGCAATCACCCGCCCCAATGTCGTGCCCTGTATGAGCACAGTTCCGAGAATGACGGCGAAGGCCGTCACGAGGATGAAGTCGCGGCCGGGAAATCCTTCCGGCAAGCTCAGCGCCAAAGCAAGCGTCACCACGCCGCGCACGCCCGCCCAGCTGAGAACGGTGGCGCCGCCGACGCCGAGCGGCGCGGCGCGTGTGAACCCCAGGGCAGTGCATAACCTGATGACGAAATCGGCGGCGAAGACCCAGGCAAAACGCGCGAGCACGAGCGCCACGAGGATCGCCAGCATCGGCAATCCCATGGTCGCGATCACGGTGGCAAAGCCGCCGCCGCGTTCGACGACATCCCGGAGCGACAGCCCGATCAGGATGAACACCGCCGCTTCCATCAGGAAGATCATCACCGTCCAGAACGAGATGCCGCGCATGCGCATTGCGGCTGAAAGCACGGTGTGCTGGTGCCAGCTCATGATCAGGCCGGCGGTAACCGTGGCGATGACGCCGGAAACATGCAGCTGCTCGCCGAGCAGATAGGCAATCCAGCCGAGCAGCACCGAGGCTGCGATGATGAGATATTCGTCGCCGAGACGCCGGACAAGTTTGTACCATGCCGTTCCCACAACGATGCCGACGACGGCGCCGCCGAGCGCCAGCACGAGGAAGCTGCCGGCCGCCTCCCCCGCGCTGAAGGCGCCCGTTGCGGCAGCGGCAACGGCAAAGCGGAAGAGAACCAGGCCGCTGGCATCGTTGAGCAGGCTCTCGCCTTCCAGCAGAATCTGAAGCCGCCGCGGCAGCCTGACCCGCTGCAGCACAGCGCGCGCCGCAACCGCATCAGGCGGCGCAACGATCGCGCCAAGGGCAGCGCACGCCGCCCAGGGAAGCGACGGAAAGATGAGGTGGGCCACAACGGCGACGACCGCGCAGGTGAAGAACACCGCGCCGACGGCAAGCGAGGCGATGCCGATCACATGCCGCCGCAACCGCCCGGCGGCAATGGACCAGGCGCCATCCATCAACAGCGGCGGCAGGAAGATGACCAGCACCAGCCCGGGATCAATTGATATCGCCGGCAGCCCCGGCACAAACGCCAGCGAAGCACCACCCGTCAGCAACGCCACGGACGGCGGCAATCCGAGCCTGTGGGCCGCATAGTGCAGCGCGATGATCGCAAGAAACATCGCGATGACGAGCTCGAACAAGTGGGTTGGTTCCATATGCCTCTGCCCCGGCTCGGAAACTAATCTTGGATGCCTACGGCATTCTTCCTTAAATCGAAATCGATCTAGGGAAGAATGCAGCAATTCAAAGTGTTACAGCGTTCTTGCACATCTGAACAGACGCGTGGCGCTGCAAAAGCCGCCGGCCTGGCAACGGCTGCTCCAGAGGCAGCCGGAGACAATTTTCGCTTTGTGTCATCAACGCTGGGGCTGCACCTAGCGATTTCCTTGAGGGCTAGCCGTATTGATCTTGCTTGGAACCACCCTCACCTCAATCACGCCTCAATGACCCGCCCGGCGCATGTCACGTGGCGACGCTGAATCTCCACGCCCTCGCCATTTGAGTTGCGCCTGATCGCATTAAGGAGGATTCTGCCCGGCACCGCGATGCCAGGTTCGGTCTCCACTGACCTCAGCCATGGCGACGAACTCAGGCGACTTCGACTTGTCCAAGCCTCAAACGTCTTTCGCGGCTCATTCCGACTTGCGTGATCTACCGAGCAATTCGGCCTCGACGAAATTGCCCGCATGCACCTCACTGCAAACGAAGACACACGCCAGGTTATGACCGACAACAGCGCCCGCTACTACGGCGTCGAACTGAACGACGACACATTGCTGCCGCGCAAGGGAGCACGGACGGGTTCGCTGCGCCATGGCGAATGGCTGTCTACATCAGGTTGATCGTCGACTCACTAGGAAATGGCTCCATTCCGCTGCCAACGCGCCGTCCTTGGCGCGGCTTAGCTGTGGCGTCTCCCAATACCATGGCCTATGATTGAATTCACGAATCCAAACGCAGGCAAAACGTAAAATAGTTCACGCTAACAACCCAAATTTACTTTTCAAATGACCCTTCTGTTTTTGTTCATACTCAGTCTTTGCAGCCATTTCAGAGAAGCGCGGATGAACTCTGAACCGTTTGGCCTACATGAAGGCCAGACCAGAAGTTCTATGAACTTGCCGTTGAATTTACTGGGCTCTCAATATTATTCCGTGCCATCGGTGCCAAAGCCCGATTCAGATTTCACTCGATACTATGCGACCGTAGGAGAGCAAACGGGTCTCTGCATGATTTCGGCAGCAACGTCCCAATTTGAAAACGATCCCAAAGGCATCGTCGTTCGGGAAAAGATGGACGTTATGGGCTCGCGTCTGCGCGATATTTACGGGGCATTTGTCAAGCACGACGTCATGCGAAAGAACGCTCTTTGGATCCGTCCCGACGATTGGCTTATGGCGGTTCAGCAAGGAGAACGTGAATACGAATTGAGATGGCCAAGCTTGTCGGGTGGCATGGTCGGCGCCGGAATCGCCCAAATTGTGCTTCGAGCTGCGGCCGCAGGTCCAGATCGGTCGGTTATATTGCTTTCCTACAGGTTCGATAACTACAGCAGGTGTCAGGCCGAGCAGGCTGTGCCAAAAATTTCGAAGCAATAACGTTCAATGAAAATCGGTCCTGGAACAATCAATATGCCCGCTGTCCGAGATCGCCACGCCCCGTCGCAGGCCGATCATCCTCGGCACGCGTCAGTGACTGAGGCCGTAGAAGCGCGTAGACATGGATGCCATGCCCTCCCGGCCTCAGTCTCCGGAGCAAGGGCCACAGGAAAGGAAGATCCCATGGCTCGCGGTCAGCGACGATACCGCCGCCAGAACCAGCGGCGGCTACTGGTATCACCGCGAATGGCACAGGCCCGCCGCAGACGTTCTGGACCCGGCCTTCCAGGACCAGCTCATGGACAAGCTCGCTGAGCTGACAGGCTAAAGCTCTTCTGCTCAGATTTAATTGGAATTTCTGGTCTACCCTCCTTAAATCCTGCGTCTTGAGGCAAAGGAAGATAGATGAAAAGGCGAACCCTTGTGCTTGGAGGTGCGGCCATTGTCGCATCATCGGTGACTGCGGCGGCAATCTGGCCACGGCGGCATATCACTGTTGCCGCCAGGACATTCGACTGGAAGGGAACGGATTTCGTAAGCGGCGGCACAAAGTCGATCGCCGTGGAAAAGCTGCCCGCGCCGCTCTTTCGCACCCGTCCGAATTGCGTCGTGACCGTCGTCCAGACCCTTGGCCCCTGCCATGTCAACAATATTCCGACCCGTCAGGACGTCTCGGAAGGAAAGGCTGGGCTGCCCCTGCGGCTGGCCGTTCGTATCGTCCATGCGGCCGATTGCCGACCGGTCGAAAACGCCGATATCGAAATCTGGCATACCGATCACCGCGGCATCTATTCCGGCCGCGAGGCTGCGCAGATGTGTACACTTGGCGATGCCGAGGCGATCAGCGGGCTTGCCTTTCGCGGCCGCCAGCTGACGGATGAAAACGGGCAGGCAAGCTTCCTGACGGCCTATCCCGGATGGTATCAGGGCCGCACGCCGCATGTTCACTGCCGCATCCTTGTCGAGGGCAAGGAGCTTCTCGTCAGCCAGATCTATTTCGACGATACGCTGAGCGACATCATCTATGGTGGACATCCTGACTATCTCGGGCGCCCTGCCCGCGATACGCGCAACGACGAGGACGGCATCTTCCCGGAGGATGCCGCCGATCACATCTTCGATTTCGAGAAGCTCGATGGCGGCGTCCTTTCCGCCACCATCACGATCGGCCTCTCTGCCTGAGCGCAGGTAACGCCGGGAATGCATGGCCGGAGCTGCAGATCGCCATCCGCGAAGGCCGTATTGCAATTTAACTAAGACAAGATACAAAATCTTCGCGTCAAGCGGGATATCGGTGCTTCCCCGGTTCAGACTAGGGTGTTGAGCGGTTGAGGATGAGCATGCGAGGCTTTGCGTTTGTTGCGCTCTTCAATCTCGGAGCCATGCTGGCAGCCGGGCCGACCAGTGCCTGTATTGATATTGCCCCCATGGACCTTCACGATGTTTCATATGCAGACGTCGTGGTCGTTGGTCGCGTGACGAAATACACGTTGGTTCTCGACTCCGAGGCGAGGAAACGACATCAGGAATTCCTCGCCCACACTAGTGGCAAAGTCCGCGAACTTCTCGGGAAGGCGAACAGTTTTATGACTGATTATGCGCGCTTGCAGATCGCGGTCGAGGAAGTTCTGCGTGGTACGGCGCCTCATACCGTCACCGTGACCTGGGATAACACCGCATTCAGCGAGACTATGCCGCCTACCTCCTACCTTATAGCCTTGCGCAGTTCAGGCTCACCGCTGCCGCCACTTCGAGGAGCCACCGCCACTATTCTTCCGGACCCGGATCCGGCTTCCCTGTCTGTCCTGCGGGCGCCATGTTCCGCTGCGTTCTTTTTCGAAAGCACCAGCACTGATGCGGATATTGTTCGGCAGATATTGAACTCAGGGTCCAAATGAATCTTTTGAGGGGATGACGATCTTGCTGGATCCCGAGATCGCCCTGGATGGCGGCAACGTCAATGCCGCCATTCTGCGCGTCGGCTGCCGCCCGGTCTGCACCTCGGCGGCAACTTCGAGCACTGGCGGTGCGAGACAGAAGCTTTCGCTCTCAACCCGACAAAACTGGGACAGGCGCTGTGACCGCCACCTATATGCCCGCATACCATTCATAACCGCGATCCTCCCAGAAGCCGCCATTACCGCCGTAAAGCTGGCCGAGATCGGCGACGGCTTCGATGCCGGTCAGGTATTTTGCCTGCTTGTAGCCGAGCTGCCGCTCGACCCGGAGCCGGAGCGGCGCGCCATGAGCGACTTCGAGATCGCGGCCGTACATGGTGTGGGCAAGGATCGTCTGGGGGTGGAACGCATCGACGAGATCAATGCTTTCGTAGTACCAGCCGCTTCCATCCAGCGTCTTTTCGTATTCGTCGGCGCAGTGGAAGACGATGTAGCGGGCCTCGGGTTTCAGACCCGCCGACTGCAGCAGCGCGCCGAGTGGCACGCCGGTCCATTTGCCGATCGCGCTCCAGCCTTCAACGCAGTCGTGCCTGGTGATCTGCGTGCGGGCCGGCAGCGCTTTCAGCTCCGCCAGCGACAGCTGCATCGGCTTGTCGACCAGCCCGCCGACCTCGAGCCTCCAGCTTGAAAATCGCTGGTTCATCCAGTCGATATACCGGGCATTATCAGGCATGCTCGTGCCATTGGCGCGGAAGGTCGGCGAGATATCGGCTTCCGTGAACTCGCGGGCAAGCGCGTCGTCGCCGAGCAGGAAGCGCTGCGTCATCATGCTGAAGCCTTCGGCGATCTTCAGCACCGATTTCGTCCGATCGCTTTCGACGAGGGCATCGCAGCCGGCAAGCCCCAGCGCCGATGCCGTCATGCTCGCGCCGATCAGGAAACGACGCCTGGTAATGATGCGGCTCATGATTTTCCTCCCTGCCCGATGTCGTAATAGCCGGTGATCATCGAGCGCAGATTGTTGAACACGCCCGAAACCAGCACCATCGCCACATGCACGGCGACGAAGGCGACGAGCGAGAAAGCGGTCAGGAAATGCAGCGTGCGGGCCGATTGCCGGCCGCCGAACAGATCGAGCAGCCAGGGCGCAACCGCATTGAAGCCCGGCGACATGGTAAGCCCGGTTCCAACCATCAGCGGCAGCAGCACGAAGATTACGGCGACATAGGCGAGTTTCTGCAGTGTATTGTAGTGGCGTGCCTCGGGCCCCTTGGGAAAGCGCAGCCGGGCGTGACTGACGATCTCATGGCCGAGATGCGAAGGCTTCAGCTCTTCGGCCGCCGGCAGCAGATCGCGGCGGAAATGCCGACTGATAAAACCATAGGCGAGATAGATGAAACCGTTGATCACGAACAGCCAGGCAAAGAAGAAATGCCAGCGCCGGCCAGAAGCCAGATCCTGGTAACTCGGCAAGGTCAGCCAGTTCGGAAAACCGCGTACCGCAGCCTCGCCGTCGACATTCGAAACCCCGAGAATACCCGTCGTATCGAAGCTCAATCCGCCCAAATGCGTCACACCCTTCAGCACATCGCCTTCCTGCTCCGCCTCCATGGAAATGAAGGACGGATCGTCGTCGGCGCCGTACTGGCCCCAATAGAGCGCCGGATGCGCGTTGAAGATCTGCAGGCCGCTGTAAAGCAACACCGTCATGCACAGCACATTCACCCAGTGCGAGAGACGCACCAGCAGGCTATGGCGGTAGAAGAGCGTGCGTCCGCTCGCCATGCCGGCATCGGTCGTGGCCATCGTAATTCCTCCGGATCGGCGTGAAAGGTCTTCGCGAGAAAAGACGCGGCCGCCGGCGATAAAGTTTCAGCGGCCGCGGCTAAACTTACTTCATCGCATCGCAGGCCTTCATCATCGTGTCCTTCTTCATGCTGTCCTTCTCCATGCCCGCATTGTGCATGCAGTCGGCCTTGGTGCTGCCGGTCGCCATGTTGTCCTTCTTCATCGCATCCTTCGACATCGCATCCTTCGACATGGTGTCGGTCTTCATGCTGCCTTTCTTCATGGCATCGCTGCTTTGGGCGTTGGCGACGCCGGCGAGCGACAGGCCGATGACGAAGGTGCAGGCGGCAAGGCTGGAAAGGATCTTGGTCATGAGGGTCTCCTCGGATCGATTGACATATCCGCCGACACTCGCCGACGGCTCACAGTCCTGAATTCGATCCCCTTGCGAAGGCGGTTACAGCCCTCACGCTTATGTGATAGCGCTACAGGGCGGCGCGTCTTTTAGAGACGCGCAAAGGACGCTGTACACTTTGAATTGCCGCCGGAAGATTTCTGAATCGACCTGTAACCAAAGCGTCATCCACGCGAATGACATTGCAGACGACATGACGAGCGCCCATTCGGAACAAGAACTGAAGATGCTGATGCTTCTTTCCCTTGACGGGGACGAGGCGGCCTATCGACGTCTGCTCGTGACGTTGCGGACCCTGCTCGTTGGTTATTACGGCGGACGTATCGGCACTACCGCGAAATCCGACACGGAAGATCTCGTGCAGGAGACGTTGCTGGCGCTGCATTCGCGCCGGGCGACCTATGACAGGGAGCGGCCGTTCACCGCGTGGTTCTTCTCGATTGCCCGTTACAAGCTGATCGACCATCACCGGAAGCATGGCGGCCGGTACAAGGCGGAAATGGAGCTGGACGAGGAGATCGAAGACGATTTCAGGGAGGATGCGATTGCAGCGCGCATGGATGTCGAACGGCTGTTGAGTGGCCTGCCGCAGCACCAGCAGGAACTGATCCGTCAGGTCAGGCTCGAGGGGCAGTCGGTGGCCGATACGGCAAGCCGCACCGGACAGTCGGAATCGGCGGTCAAGGTCGGCGTTCACAGAGGCATCAAGGCGCTGGCGGCAAGATTGCGAGGTGGAATGTGAGAGAGACTGAGGACGTGATCGACAGCCTTGTCCGGGATCTGAAGCCGGTGTCGAGGCATGCACTCGAACGCCGCTTCGCGCTCGCCATCCTGCCTGCTCTGGCAATCTCGCTGCTGCTTATGCTGGTCGTCGTCGGCCTTCGCACCGACATGGCGCAGGCGCTGATGCTGCCGGTCTTCTGGATCAAGTCCGCCTACAACGCCCTGCTCGCAATCGCCGCCTTCGCAGCCGTTTACCGCCTATACCGGCCGGATGGCTCGGAAGGCCGCTTTTTCGGGGTTGCCGCGGCTATCGTACTCGCCCTCGCCGTCATGGCGGTCATCCAGCTCGCTTTGTCGCCGGCCGCAAGCTACCCCGTGCTGGTGCTCGGCTCCTCCGCCCTGCATTGCCCGCTGCTGATCTTTGCCTTTGCCATACCGATCCTGATCGCAAATACCTGGGTGCTGCGTGGCGGCGCGCCGAGCAACCTCGGGGTGACAGGCTTCATCGCCGGCATTGCCGCCGGCGCATCCGGCGCCTGGGTCTATTCCTGGTTCTGCATGGAAAACGGCCTGCCCTTCGTTGTCCTTTGGTATTCGCTCGGCATCCTCCTGACCGGTGCGATCGGCGCGCTGCTCGGCCCCCGCCTCCTGCGCTGGTAGCACCGGCTGCTTGCGGCGCAGCGTCGACAATCCTTCATCCGGCATGAAACCAGATGCAACATTCCTGCGTATTACTCCGGGGACGAGTACTGCGTACCCCCTGGATAAGAAAACACTGGCAGCGAGGAATGATGGCATGGTCAGGAAAGAAAGCGTAGCCCATATCACCCGGCAAACCGCGGAACAGGGGCTGGCCAGGCTGATGATGAGGCTGCCTGCGACGCGGGGAACGATCAGAGTGGCCGCGGCGAGCCAGCCCCATTTTTACGAATTATGCGGCACCTATGGCGAAGCCTGTGCCGTCCTCGATCGCATGCGCCGGGATAGATCGGCCGATCCCGCAATCATCACCGAATACGCGATCATCTGCGCGGAAATCGAAGCCGACGTCATCAGGATCCTGCTCGGCGATCAATGAGACTTCGCAGGTGCTGGGCGGACTGCCGCCGCGATGATGCAACGCCATTTGCTGCCAGCATCCCTATCAGCTCAGCCAGTCATTCACATGGATGGAGACGCTCAAAGTATCCGTGTCAAAATGCAACGAAGTCCCATCGGAGATCTTGTAGTGGAAGGTGTCGCTCACGTCTCCGCTGAGCCCGGCGAGCTTCGCCGCATCGGCCGTATAGGTGTAATCGCCGTCACTGTCGACATGGATGGTGCCGTATTTGCCGGTCAGCGTCACACCGTCCTTGTCGACGAATTCGCCATCGAAGCGGCGAAGCAGCAGGGTTCCGTTGGCCGAGCTGTCGTTTTCGAGGAGATTGCCGTTATGGGCAGCGTCCAGATCGTACGAGATTTTCAGGCTGTCATGGGTTGCGACAAGCGCAGGCGCCGTGTCCGTGTGCGTCACATCGCCGACCGCGAGACTATCGCTGCTCGCAAGCATCGTCGCCTGGGCCTCGTCGAGCGTCGTGTTGTTGCTGACGGGAAAGGTGTTCGCGGCGATGATGGTGGGGGAGATGCTGTAGGGCGTGACATCGCTGGCGATGACATTGTCGTGAAACGAGCCGGATGCCGGCCTGTCGACCTTCAGCGCCGCCTGTGACAGGTCGTCGAAGACGTTGTTGTGAATATCGATATCTTCGCGAACGTAAGTGGGGGTGCCGACAGCGCTGATCGCCACGCCCCATACGCCATCATGGATGTAATTGCCTGATATATCGTAGCCCCGCGTGTCGCCCGTGTCGCCAAGGCCGATGGCGTAGGACCAGCTGTAGCCGCCATAACCTGAAATATCGTTGTCGTGAATAGCGACGTTGGTGCCCGCTTGTGCGCCGATCCCGAAGCCGCCACCGATAATCGCGTTGTCCTCGACTAAGGCATTTACGGGCCGAACGAGCGCGATGACGCCCTTCGGCGTAGCGGCGCCCGTCTGGTCGAGGTAATTGCCGCTGATCACGATGTTGCTGCTGTCATTCATCTGGACGGCATCTGCCGCGGTGCCATGGGCGTTGGTGACGGTATTGTTGAGGAAATTGACGCCGTTGACTTTTTCGATCCAGACGCCGTCGCCGTTCACGTCGTTGATCGTGCTGTTTTCGACGGTGATGTTCGAACCGGTCCTGAAGGTGACGGAACCTGACTTGCCCGCCAGTCCGGTATGATCCACCTCGACGTTGCGGACCGTCCAGTTCGAAACGGAGCCGCCATAGATGGCCGCGCCGCCGGTGTCGGAGATCTTGATGTTCTCGATGACGATGTTCGATGCATAGAGGCTGTGGATGCCGTCATTGGGGCTATGGATGACCGGCGCATCGCCGACCCCGTAGCTGCCGATGGTGATCGGGGCATTCACTGTGCCGGAATATTTCAGATCGAGCTGGTCGTTGAACACGCTTCCGGCGGCGAGCAGCACGCTGTCTCCCGGCTGCAGCTTCAAGTTTTCCACCGCCCAGAAGGATGCAAACGGCGTGTCCTCGCTCGTTCCATTGTTGCCGTTGGAGCCTATTGCTGGATTCACATAATAGATTGCCATATCGCCTTGTTCTCGAATTGCCGCGCAGCCGTCTGGATCGGCTGCGGCGCGTGGATCGGATGCGGTTGGGGCTAAAGGCCACGAGAGGGCCCTTCGATATTGCCTTCACGGCGGTTGGCAGACCCTGTGGGCCTGCCTTCTTCCCGAGAAACGCCTGGCGGTGGCGGTATCCTAGATGTTACAACTTATACGAAAACAATCTACTAAAAAACGACCGAAAGGTGAATGAACGATAATCGTACCGTCCTGTTTCGGGTCAGTCGCAATCCAGAAAGGTTGAGGCCGTATTACAGCCCCTTACCCTCACCCGGCGGCAGCCGGATGAGGGGCGCTGCGGAGCCATTTGGCGGCGAGAGCAACGCTTCCCCGGGAAGAGTTAACGCTTCCCCCGGGGGAGTTCATGCTTCCCCAGAAGCAACGCCTCCCCGGGACACTCACCTCAGCTCAGCAAGCCATCCAGATGGATGAAGACGGTCAGCGTATCCCCGTCGCTATGATGCGAAGTTCCATCGTTGATCCCGTAGCTGAACGACTCGCTCACATGTCCGCTATGGTCAGGGAGCTTCGTCTCGTCGAGCGTGTAGGCATAGTTGCCTTCCCGGTCCACGTGGATGTCACCGTATTCCCCGGTCAGCGTCAGGCCGTGCTTGCCGACGGTTTCGTCCCCGAAGCGCCGAAGTACCAGGGTGTCATTGTCCGAGCTGTCGTTGTCGAGAAGATTGCCGCGATGGGCCTCGCCATTATCGGTGAAGATCTTCAAATTGTCATGGACGGCGACAACCGCCGAATCCGCGGACACCTCCGTCGCTGCGGCAACCTTGGCATCGGCGGCGGCAAGCGTCGTCTCGACATTGGCGACCGTCTTGTTGCCGCTGACGGTAAAGGTATGCGCGTCGACGATGGAAGGCGATATGGCGGTAGCCTTGGTGCCGGTCTCGATCGTATTGTTAGTGAAGGAGCCGGAGGCGGGCCTATCGACCTTCAGCGCCGCCTGCGAGAGGTCGTCGAAGACATTGTCGTGGACCTTGATATTCGTGCGGGTATAGCTGGCGCCGCTGGGTCCGCTGACGGCAACGCCCCACGCGCCGTCATGAATATGGTTGCCTGAAATATCATAGTCCCGCGTATTGCCCTGGTCGCCGAGACCGACGGCGAAGGACCAGCTGTAACCGTGATATCCGGATATGTCGTTGTCGCGGATGGCGACGTTCTTGCCCGCCTGCGCGCTGATGCCGAAGCCGCCGCCGGTGAGCACATTGTCCTCGACAACCGCATTGGTGGGCCTTACGAGCGCGATGACGCCCTTGGGGCTGCTGGCATGCGTCTGGTCGAGATGATTGCCCCTGATCAGAATATTGCTGCTGTCGTTCATCTGCACGGCATCGGCCGTCGAGCCGCTCGCGCTGGTGACGGTGTTGTTGAGAAGCTTGATGCCGGCGACCTTTTCGATCCAGAAGCCGTCGCCTTTGACGCCCGATATCTTGCTGTCTTCGACCGTAACGTTCTTGCTGCTCCGGAAGGTGACGGCGCCTGCGTTTTCCGACAATCCCGTCTTGGCGATCTCGACGTCGCGGACCGTCCAGTTCGTGACACTGCCGCCATAAATGCCCGCACCTCCGGTGTTCGATATCTTCAGGTTCTCGATGACGATGTTGGAGGCATAGAGACTGTGGATGCCGTCGCCGCTGCTGTGGATGACCGGTGCTGCACCCGTCCCGTAACTGGCGATCTTGATCGGCGCACTCTCGGTGCCGGAATATTTGATATCGAACTGCTCGTTGAACACGCTCCCCTTGGCAAGAAGCACGCTGTCGCCGGGTTTCAGTTTCAAGGATTCCACTTTGGACAAAGTCGCAAAAGCCGAGTTCTGGCCCGTTCCACCGTTGCGGTCGGAGCCAGTCGCTGAGTTCACATAGTAGACTGTCATATCGCCATGTTGCCCTGTTCGTCGGATCGCTAATGTCGCCGCCGGGATCGTCCAGGATCGGCCGATCGGATGCGGCGGGGGCAACCGGCCACGGCAAAAAGGCGACAAGATGTTGTCAATGGGGCAATGAGCGCCTCGCAGGCCTTATTCCACAGGCAATGGCCTGGTGTGACGAAAGTTACAACTTGGGCCAAGAAATCGGCGACTTCGAGGTGAATAAATTGGGGCGTGTTTGCGCGAGGCGTACGTCGCCTTCGGTCTGTGCGCCATGTGATTCGTGCCTTCGCTTGCGCTCAGGGGTAGGGGCGCCAGCGACGAACGCCTTGAGAGTAAGCGAAAGGCGCACTCCAAGGTGAAACCTTACCCCCTCGCCCTCAAAGCCGAGGTCAGCGGCAACCATGTCGCAGCGATGGTGGGACCTCAGGCCCTAGCCGCTTCGGCCTTGATCTTCGGCTTCAGCAGGATGATGAGAAGCAAGCCGGCGATGATGAGTGCCGCGCCTTCGAGGTGATAGCGTTGCAACTGCTCGCCGAGGATCAGATAGGCGAGCACGGCGATGAAGATGGTCTGAATGTAGAGGAGGACGCCGGCCCGAGCCGCCCCAAGTGCCTCGATGCTGCGATTGAAGAGATAGTACATGACCGCCCCGCCAGGGATCGCGACATAGGCGAGCGCGATGAGCCCGCTGCCATTGAGCGTCGAGCGTTCGTCTGAGAATAGCTCGAACAAGTAGAAGGGCAGCGCCGTCAGCACCGCCGCACCGAGCAGCAGCACCAGGAGCGCAAGGCGATTCATGTCGAATTTCGCGCGGCGGAGCAGGACGGTGTAGAGACTGAAACAGAACGCGCCGGCGACGATCCACAGTTCACCCGGGTTGAAATCGAGCCGCATCAGCGCGGCCGGACTGCCCTTGATGATAATGACCACGATCCCGAGAAAGGCCAGGATCGATCCGATCACCTGCCAGCGTCCCATCGGCTCGGCCAGCATCAAACGGGCAAGGATCATGGTGATGATCGGGATCAGCGCGATGATGATGCCGGCGGTGGTGGCATCGGCATGTTCGAGGCCGACAAAAATCATGCCCTGGCAGATCGCGAGTCCTATGCCGCCAATCGCAAGCAGTTCGAGAGCGCGAGCCCGCACCAGTGCGACCATGTCGGCGAAATGCCGGCGCACGATCGGCATCAGGATCGCGAAGGCGATCAGCACGCGCCAGAAGCAGAGCGCCCAGGGCGGCATCTCGGTAGAAACCCATTTCGCCGCGATATAGACGCCGGCCGAGAGCAGCCAGCAGAGAACGCCCACGGAATAGGCGGCGGCAAGCGAATTGCCTGCCCCCTGTTCCGTCCCGACCGTGTCGCGATGGACCGCCAAGACATTCATTGCCATGGCTTAGTTATGCCATAGTTTCCGTGGGCTGCACAGATGAGGCTGCGGCGCTCCGCCTGTTGCGGATGTCTCCATCGGGCCGATCAGGACGGGTCGCCGTGATGATGTGAGCCGCCCGGAAGGTTCAGACAGCCAGCCTCTACCCCCTCGCCCTCAAAGCCGAGGTCAGCGGCAATCGTGTCGCCGCAAGCGCCGGCAACGCGCCGCCGATCACGCCGATGGCGAGGCCCAGTAGGCCGGCGGTCAGCGCCACGTCGGTGGTGACGTCGAGCTGGAAGGCTATCTTGGTATTGTTGGCGCCCATCGTGCTTGCCTGCCAGCCATTGAAGGCGAGCCATGAGGCGAGGATGCCGAGCGCTGCCCCGGCGACCGAGAGAAGCATGGCCTCGACCCAGGTGGCAGTGAAGGCCGGCAGGCGGCCGAAACCCAGCAGGCGCAGCGTGGCGATTTCGACGGTGCGGTCGGAGACCGAGCTCATCATCGTATTCAAAGCGCCGGCCGTTGCGCCCACCGCCATCAGCAGCGCCAGCGGCCAGCCGAACAGACGGATGAGGCGGCTGGTGCGCTCGGATTGCGCGGCATAGAGATCGGCCTCGGAGACCGCGGTGAGTGGGGCGCCGGGAATTGCGGAAAGATGCTGTCTCAGCGCGTCCAGAGCACCCGCCCCATCGAGGCGCATACGCAGGCTCTGCACCTGCCCCTGCCGGTCAAAGGCCGATTGCACCGCTTCCAGATCCGCCCAGATCTCGGATTCGAAGGCGCTGCCGGCCGAGGTGAAATGCCCCACAACAATCCAATCGACCGCGCCGAGCTGCACCCTGTCGCCGACAGCGAAGCCGGAGAACTCATCGGCAATCTGGGCACCGACGACGATTTCACGGGCGCCTTGGGAAAACAGCCGCCCCTGCGAAAGCACCACTCGATCGCGCAGCCCAGAGCCGGCCGAGTCCATACCCCTGAGCGACAGCGTCTGCTCGGCGCCATCGTTTGCCCTGATGACATCGACGGGAACAATGACCTCGCGCGACAGCGCCATTCCGCCCGCCGCGTCGCGCGCCACGCCGATATCGCCGGTCGTGGCGCTTAGGCTGCGGATCGCCTCGGCCGGCACGTCCGAGCCGGTCTCCTGGTTGGTGCCGCCGCCAAGGACGACCGCGATGCCTGGCGAGCCGGCGCCGGCAAGTGCCCTCTCGAAACCGCGCGCCATTGCGAGAAACCCCGACAGCACCGCCACCACGAGGGCGACCGACAGCACCATCGACAGCGAGATCCAGAGCCGCCGCGGCAGGCTGCCGAGATTGACTCTGATCATGAGAAAGATCTGCTTGAGCGCTGATGACATTGGACTATCTCGTTCTGAAGGCGTTGACGATGGGCAGGCGCATGGCGTTGAGGGCGGGGAGCAGGCCAGTCAGCAGACCAAGCCCCGCAAGGATCGCGACGGACTTCAACAGCACCGACAGACTGAAGGCGAGGCCGAACTCGGGGCCTATCAACAGCGTCGCAAGCCTGGCGAGAAGGAGCCCGCCCGCCCCACCGGCGGCGAAGATGAACAGCGTCTCGCCGAGCACCAGAGTCATGATCCGGCCGCGCGAAAAGCCCAGCACCTTCATGACGCCGATCTCGAAGCTGCGTTCCCTCACGCCAGAGAGCATGGTGTTCACCGTAATCATCAGGATGGTCACGAAGGCCGCGCCGACGACGAGGCTGACGATCAGGCCGACATCGGCGAACTGCCGCAGGAAGGCTTCGAGGAATTGCTTTTCCGATTGCGTCCTTGTCGGTGCGGCCGAGTTCGCAAACAGCGAATCGATCCGGGCCGCCAGCACGCCCGGCGACACGCCCTGCCGGGGGCGCACCACGAAGGCGTCGACCGTATCCTTGTCGCGCGCGCGGGCCGCATTGATCGTGTCGTAGCGGGCGAGCATGAAATAAGTGTCGGTGCTGGCATTCGCACCCTCGAAGATACCCGCGATCACGAAGCTCCAGTCACGACTGCCATCGGCCTTTATCAGCTGGCTGGTGACGCTGATGCGCTGGCCGACCGACCAGCCCTGCGCCTCCGCCAACGCCCGGCCGACGAGCACCCGGTCGCGGCCCTCTTCGAGCGCTGCGATGAGCGCGGACGTCAGCCCAAGCTCGTCGCCATTGGCAGCGGCAATCGAGCGTGGATCGACCGCGCTCGTCATGACGACATTCTTCTCCACCTCGACGAACCCACGCATGCGCGCGGTATAGGCGACCGCGGCGACATCGCCATCCGCAGCGATCCGGTTGAGATAGGCGAACGGCAGCGGCAGCCCCCGGCCCGATTTGTTGAAGACGCCGAGCAGATTGTCGCTGGCGCCGGCCGCCCCTTGGCTGCCGCCGAGGAAACTCGCCGTCAGGGCATAGATCAGGAAGGCGATGCCGACCGAGAACATCAGCAACGCGGCCCTCAGCCGCTTGCGGCAGGCATTGCGCCGCATGAGCTGGAAGAAGGTCATCGGCCCCTCCCTTGCTGCTCGACGAATTCGCCCTTGTTGAGATGCAGCGTGCGCCGGGCGAAGGCGGCGGCCTCGGGATCATGCGTGACCATGATGATGGTCTTATGAAGCTCGCGATTGAGAAAGCCCAGCATCTCCAGGATATCGTTGGCCGACTTCCGGTCGAGATCGCCGGTCGGCTCGTCGCAGAGCAAAAGGTCGGGATCGCCGACGATGGCGCGCGCGATACCGACGCGCTGCTGCTGCCCGCCGGACATGCTCGATGGAAACTGCCGCTGCCGGCCCGCAAGACCGACGAGCTCCATCACGGTCTCGACGCGGGCGTGCCGCTCCTTTCGCCCGAGCGGCTTCAAGAGCAGCGGCAGCTCGATATTCTCGCCGGCATTCAGCATCGGCAGCAGATTGTAAAACTGGAAGACGATGCCCATGCCATGCGCCCGCCATGCGGCTCTGGCACCCTCGCCCATCTGCTCGAGATGGCTGCGGCCGATCCTGATTTCCCCGGCATCAGGGCTGTCGATGCCGCCGAGCATGTTGAGAAGCGTCGATTTCCCCGAACCCGACGGCCCCATGACGGCGATGAAATCGCCGCGCGCGATGGAAAGGTCGAGCCCGGAAAAGATCGGGATCGTCTCCGCGCCGATCCTGAATGCCTTCCGGACGCCGCGAAGCGCGATATAGGGTTCTTGAGAGTCGATCATCGCTCTGCTCCTTACTGATGGTCTGTGATATCCGCGGCCTGCGGCCGAAAGATCGCAGGTCCGCCCGCCTGCGGGCCGAAAGTTGTTGTTTCGTCCACCACAAGGCGGATGCGCGCGGCCATGGCGGGGCGCATGTCTGGCGGCGGCGAGGAGGGCGACAGGCGAAGCGTCACCGTCCCCTTCTCCCGCGAAATCATGGGCGCAATCTTCGATACTTCGACCGCAAACGGCTGATCGGGAAAGCCGTCGAGCACCGCCTCGCCACGCAAGCCCGGCCGCATCAGTGCGATGTTGGCCTCGGCCACATCGGCATCGATGACCATGTCTGTCATGTCGGCAATCGCAAGCAGGCTTTCATTCTCCCGCACGCTGTCTTCGCGCGACAGCACGGTGTCACCAACATGCGCGTCGAGCCGCGTGACGGTGCCTGATATCGGCGCCCGGACGGCCAGTGCCTCCACCTGCTCGCGCGCCCTGTCGATATCGAGATCCGCCTTGGCCACATCCTGCCGTGCCCGCAGGGCGGCATTTTCGGCAGTGTCGAACGCCGTCTTCGCCTCCTCCAGCGTCTGCGCGGACATCGCATCGCGCCCGGCCAGCCGCTCGGTGCGCGTGAGGGAAGACCGCGCCTGCGCCAATTCGATAGTCTTCGCCGCCACCGCCAGCCCCGCCGATTGCCGGGCGATCTCGGCCCCCTGAAGCGCAAAGCGGGCGCCCGCATCGTCGAGCCGCAGCAGCACCTGCCCCGCCACGACCCTGTCGCCCGTCTCGACTTCGACATCGACGATCCGGCCCTCATATTTGGAAAAGACGGTGGCGATATCGGGTGCCACGACGTAGCCGGAGCCGGTGACTTCCCGGATTGGCAAGACCGGGCTCGCTGCTTCATCGGCAGGCAACGCCCGTCCGCGCTCGGCAGCAGCGCCGCCCTCGGCCGGCGCCTCCGCTTCACGAACGGATATCCTAGGGTCGCTGTTCGCGAAGCCTGCAAGCATGGTCTCGATGCGGTCCAGCGGCTCCGACCGATAGAAGGGAACCACCGCCAGCGATGCAGTCGCAGCAAGGGCCAGCATTGCTCGAGGGATCACACGCCGCCGGACACGGGGCTCCGGCGGCTCTGTCTTAAAGGCCGCGGGCTCGATCGAAAGCGATCTCAGCTTGGCGGCAAGGTCTCGGTCATGTTCTGATGTCGTATTCATGCCGCAAGCATCGCCGACCCGGCTGAAATCGCGACCTCGAACACGTTTCTGGCAGTCCTCGATCGCGATTGTGTACGTGGCAGCGCGGGGCATCCGGGTCAGCCCTCATGGTGAGGAGGCCCGAAGGGCCGTTTCGAACCACGAGGGCGGGTGATTGTGTGGGTGCAGGCTGCATGCTGGCTGGATGAAGTGCCGGTGGCCCAGCCCCGTCCTTCGATGCCCCTTAGGGGCGCCTCAGGACGAGGCGGAAGAGGACTGGCGTCACTTCAGGATGACACTGGAGGGAAGCCCGCGCCGCCCTTTTTCTGCCGCCAGGCAAGCGGCGTCATATCCGTAACTCGGCGGAATTCGCGGTTGAAATTTGACTTGGTCTGGAAGCCTACCTCGAACATCACTTCGGTCACCGATTTCTGGGTAGAGGCAAGCAGCCGGCAGGCCTCGCCGATCCTGTAATCATTGACATATTGCGAGACGTTCTTGTCCATCGCCCTGTTGATCGCCGTCGAGATCTGGCGGGCGGGAATGCCGGCCTTGCGGGCCAGCCGGTCGAGATTGAGATTGGCGTCGCGATAGAGCCTCTTTGCCTCCATCAGCGCATCGACCGTGGCGATCGTCTCCTTGTCCTCGGTCGTTTCGAGCTTCAGCGCCGCCTCCATCGTCTCGGCCGGCGCCCGGCTTCGGCTGGCGGCGGCGGCCGCAATGCCGAGGATGACAAGGACGGCAAGGTTGCTGGCGCTGATCAGCGTCAGCGCATGCTCGCCATGCGTCCATGTGAAGTCGAGAAAGACGAAGATATCGACCGAGGCCGACAGGCACAGCGCCGCCGCCGCGAAGATGATTGCCCGATAGGCCGGCACCGCTCCCTCGAAGGGCGCAAGCCGAAGCGCATCCGCGCCCGGCCGCATCAGAAGCAGGATCGCCAGGGCATAACCAACGAAAACAAGCACCAGCGCGATATCGATTACATCCCGCCAGACCACCATCAACAAGAGGATGACGGCAGCGGGCACGGCATGCAGCGCAATCCGCGCCGCCAGCGGCCGCCGGCTCGTCCTCACCAGCCTGGAAACCCCGGCATAGGCAAGCGGCGGCACCATCGCCGCGGTGACGGGCGCGATCACACCCACAGCCTGCACCCCGTAGCCCCAGCGCAGCCCGGAGAGGACGGATTGCAGCACGGCGAGGAGGATCAGTGCCAGAAACGGCCGGTTGGGCTGCGTCTCCTCGTCGCGCCGGAGGACGGTGACGAAGAGGACAAGCAGCAGAAGGGCAACGACGAAGGGAAGCGGAACGAACAGCATGGCCTGGTAGGATCGGAGTGGCGAATAGATGGCCATCATTGCCGAGATCCTCGCCCGGCGCGACCTCCATCATGTTTTAGGACGCGTTTTAGGCTGGGATTTTTTGTGAATGCCTGCCGTGATACCTCCTCCGACCCTTTGGGCCGCCGGCCGCAACTCTCAATCCGCCGTTGAGGTCTGCATGGATGTTTTCCAGCCAACCCGACAGGCTGTCGAGATCGGCGACATCGCAAGTCCGGGTGATCAGCGCAGGCAGAACCGCCTGCGCCGTGTCTTTCGGAAAGTTGCTCTACGAGACCTGCCTAGCCGAGAGCGCTTTGTGCAGCACAAATCCGATCGACCAAAGCATCAAGATCGCCCCTTGGCGGGCGATTCTTGGCCAGGCGCTGCTTGAGATGCATGATCGGCTCCGCCAGAATTTCATCAAGGCTCTCGGCGCAGGTGAAGTCGCCTGCCACGCTTTTGACCTTTGAGTTGTCAAAGATTGCCGACCACGCCTTGTCGCCCCGGAGAGGTCCAACCCACTCCGGATTGTAGCGGACCAAGGTGTCCGTCGGCACGTGTACGATCCTGGCCTCGACATCAAGCAATCTGGCGATCGCCGTTTGAATATCGTTCCAGATGTGGGCGCGGTCCGAGGTGATGTGGAAGATCTCGTTCAACGCCGCCGGCTTGCCGAAAAGCCCGACAAAGGGCACCGCAAAATCAACCGAGCGGGTCAGCGTCCAGGGCGTATGGCCATCGCCCGCCACGATGGTGGGCTCACCATCCAGCATGCGTCTCGCCATGACATCGCTGTCGCCCATCATGATGGGCAGGCCCGTGCGAACGGTGTGACTGGGACGGACGATGGTCCAGGCGAGATTCGGGGAATTCTTGAGCAGCGTCTCGCAGGCAATCTTGTCCTGGCTATAGCGCCAGTAGGGGTTGATCGCCGGTGTCTGCTCGGTAATCACGTAGTGGCGCGGTGGCTTTTCATAGACCGAGGCCGAAGAGATGAAGATGTACTGGCCACAGTGCCCCGCAAACACATCGATATCGCGCGCGATCTGATCGGGTGTAAAGGCAATGAACTGGCAGACAACGTCATAATTGGCTTTGGACAAGTCCACATAGGCGGGTGCCGCGAGATCGCCGACGATCGAGGTAACCCCCGCCGGCAATGGGTCGCCTCTCAAACTGCGGTTGTAGACGCTGACATGGTGACCCTGGGCCACAGCGCGCTCGACGCACGGATATGAAATCTGGCCGGTACCGCCAACGAAAAGGATTTTCAAAGCCATGGGAAGGACCTCGGTGCCGGATGTGGCGGGATATGCGGTCAGTCTTCATAGCGCGAAAGAAATTGGTCGTCTCCTGCAAAATCAGGCGCACCGGGTCACATCGTTTGATCGACCTCCCCCTACCAACGTTGTGACATTCCGTCGGCGTGAGGTTCGACCGCAGCCAACCATTGCCGATAACGCAAAGATCTCTATCTCAAGCGAATGACGCCGCTAATGTTTGATATCAGCACAAGACCGAGGCTCTCTTGAAAGATTATCTGCCCTATGCAGCCGGGGCGCTGGCAGGTTTGCTGGTCGCCTTCCTCATGTCTGGCCTGTTGGGGCTGACGGAGACACCGCAGCTCGTGCTTTTTGCATTGCTGCCGGCAGTCGGCGGCGCGGTCGTTGAACGCGTTTGCCATCGCCGGCCGAACAATTCTTGAAGAGCTCCATGGCAAGGCTGAAAGAAATCGTCATTGATTGCGACATTCCCTCGCGTGTCGCCCAGTTCTGGGCGGAGGCGCTCGATGGCTACGAAGTGATGCCATATGACGACGACGAACTGGCCCGCCTGGCCGCTCTCGGACTGACGCCAGAAACTGACCCGACCGCGATGGTCGAAGGTCCCGGAACCCGCCTTTGCTTCCACCTCCGCCAGGGGGAACGTCCCGCCCGCAACCGACTTCATTTCGATATTGCCACCCCCGATCGGGCCAGGGAGGTAGAACGGCTTTTATCCCTCGGAGCGACCTTCGTCCGGGAAGCAGATGGCTACACGGTCTTGAATGATCCCGAAGGCAACAATTTCTGCGTGGCGTCCGAATAGTCCGCGCCGCGCCGAAGCCGCGACGCAGGATGAACGGCACCCATCTCAGGACGGCTATGCCGGAGCCAAACCGGATCTCTCGCAGAATGTCTGGATCAGACGCGATTCAGGAACTCGATCACGCGGAGGGTGAGCAGCGCGGTCGCATCGGCGTCATAGGACGGCAGCGAGCTATCGGCAAAGTAGTGCTGGTCGCCTGGGTACAGGAAAAGCTCCGCGTCTTCGACCTTCGCGACGATCTCGCGGGCGGCGTCGATGTCGCCCTCACCTGTGAAAATCGGATCGTTGTCCATGCCGTGGATCTGCACCGCGACGCCGTCCGGCCAGGGTCCGAAGGCCCACTCGCCGCTGATCGGCAGGCAGGAATAGAACAGCAACGCCCCTCGGGCGCCGGGCCGTGTCTGCGCCAGCTTCTGCGCCGGCAGCACGCCGAACGAGAACCCGGCATAGACGAGCCCGGGCGGCAATTCGTCGGCGACCCGGACACCGCGCTCCCTGACTTCGTCGAATCCGATCTCCCCGATGTAGGCGAGACCCTCTTCGATGCTCGGGAATGTGCGTCCGTTAAACAGGTCAGGCGTGTGCACGATATGGCCGGCTGCCCTGATGTCATCGGCGAACGCGCGCACACCCGGGGTCAGCCCTTGTGCGTGGTGAAACAACAGGACCTCAGCCATACGGAGCCTCCGGGTGGGATAGTCGGGCAAACATTCTGCAACTCTACAGCGTCATTCCCTCGCCGGAAAGACGTCAGGTGCGGGCCAGGCCGTCGATCGCCCTCGCCAGCTTCACGAGATCTGCGGCGTAGAACCCGGCGGCATTGAGACAGTTCGTCTCGAGCAGCTTCAGTCCCTCTTCTGTCCGACAGACATCGATGACATAAGCTTGGGAGTAGCCGGGGTTGATGTCGACCATGCGCTGCCCGAAGTCCAGCGCATCGTCATCGATCTCGTGGCGATGGACGACACGCGATCCGCCTTTGTAGAGCGAATAGGTGATGATCCGACCGTCGACGACCCAGAGACGCCATTCGCGCAGGATGCGAACGGGCTCGGTGAGCATCAGCAGCGTGTCGTGACGAAGTGAACCCTTGGGGATTTCATCTTCGTCGAGCGCCAGCACCCTCTCTGCCATACGGATGATCTCGCCGGTCGATTTAACATTTCCGGGCTCCTCCTTGCTGTCGTCGACCGGGCGCAGGAACCAATCCCTGCCGTCATCCGCCAGACGCTGGGGGACATCCTGGAGTGTCAGGAACAGCGCATCAGCACCGTTGAGGAGGTAAGGGTGCCACGCCTGTTCGTGAACAAAAGGACGCAGTTTAAAAACACCCGGCCGGTAACCGTTCGCCTCGGCGTTCTTCCACAGCGTGTAGGAGCCGAACATGACCACTGAACCCGGATCAGCAACGACCGGCTCGGGGATGAGCTCGCCGACAAACGGTACGACCTTGTGCCATGTGTAGGAGATTCCGAGCTGGTCGAGCGCCTCGGCCAGCTTGTTGGTATCTTCGAACTGCTGGAGAAGCCACTGCATTCTGTTCCCTGCCTTTCTTACAATCCGTCGGACTATCAAAAAGCAATTTAAAAAGGAACAGCCGTAGTATTACAGCTATGTGTGGCAGCAGGAACCGTTTCCGATGTCGTCGGGCGAAGGCTGCAGGCGACTGTCGACACTTTGGCCGTTTCCTTCCGGCGGCAGGTCCATGGCGATGTTAGACGCGAAGAAGCCGTTCGGTTTCAACGTGAAGCCGGCATATTCCACGGGCATGATCGGAAAATCCTCGGGCTTGCAGACATGGGTATGGCCAAAGGAATGCCAGAGCACGACATCGGCATTCTCGATATTACGGTTCTGCTTGACATAACCAGGCAGACCGTCGCCGCCGGCGTGCACGTTTGGGTAATCGCCGCTCGCATATTTTTCCCTGGCATCGAAGGCGGTGACCCAGATGTGTTTCTTGGCGAAGCCGCCGCGCTGGGCAACGGTCGAATCCGGCTGGGCAAGCATGACAGGCGACGGCATGACGACAATCTTGTAGCCCGGCGCCTTGCCGACACTGTTCTGGATGTTGGGGTTGGAGACTTTCCAATAGCGGCCGGTCTCGCCATTGGCGAGTGCCGGGGAGTCGAGTTCGCGCTTCAGCACACGGGTTCTGGTATCGAAGACATTGCCATAGGGATTCTCCTCACCCCAGGGACGCGGCACGAACTCATGTTCAGTCACCGTATTGTCGCCGCCGTCGACATCCATGTGCAGGCGCGAATTGAAGAAATGCTGGTGGGTCGGACCGCCGAGATTGTCAT